>FWPV01007153.1_pt1 | contig 20601 bp, 18 predicted proteins | sample 2228371 | NCBI WGS metagenome assembly FWPV01 (sample SAMEA103939776, study PRJEB20133) | metagenome | reverse complement strand
GACGATCTGCAGGCGCTGGTCGATTCGCTGGGTATCGCCGGTGTGACCGTCCGCGCGGCGCGGGTGGAAAAGCGCGGCCTGATGGGGACACACGTCAGTGTCCATGCGCCGGAGGCGCAGCCGTTGCGCCATCCGGCTGATTTGCTGGCCATTATTGACCGCGCGGATGCGCCGGAGACAGTCCGGATGCAGGCCGCCGCGGTGATCACCCGTCTGGCGGAGGCGGAAGCGCGGGTGCACGGCCTGGCGGTGGAGGATGTGCACTTCCACGAGATTGGCGCGGTGGATACGCTGGTTGACGTCCTGGGCGGTGTGGCCGGACTGGCGGCCCTGGGTGTGACACGGATCGTATCCGCCCCGCTACCCTGGTCGGGAGGGACCATTCGTATCGCCCATGGCGTGCTGCCGGTGCCGCCGCCAGCAGTGGCCGCGCTGCTGGAAGGCTTCCCGGTGAGGGGGGAAGAGGTGCAGGGGGAGATGGTTACCCCGACCGGCGCAGCGCTGATCACCGGCCTGGCGGAGGCCTTTGGCCCTCCACCGGCGATGATCGTACGGCGTGTCGCCTATGGCGCAGGAACGCGCGACTGGCCCGACCGGCCTAACCTGCTGCGGCTGGTGCTGGGCGATGCCATCGACGGCGCAGCAGGCGAGATTGTGACCGAGACGCTGACTGTCCTGGCCTGCAACCTGGACGACATGGTTCCGGAATGGTACGGGCCGCTGGTGGAGGCAGCCCTGCAGGCCGGGGCGCTGGATGTGTGGCTGACTCCGGTGCACATGAAGAAGGGCCGCCCGGCGGTGATCGTTGAAACGCTGTGCCGCCCGCCGGATGCGCCGCACCTGCGCGATCTACTCTTCCGTCAGACGACGACACTGGGGGTACGAGAGTACAGCGTAACGCGCCGGGCGTTGCCGCGAGAGGTGCGGACGGTGTGCACGCCCTATGGCGAGGTACGCATCAAGATCGGCTGGCCGGGGGATGGGCTACCCAAGTTCGCTCCGGAGCACGACGATTGCGTGGCGCGCGCCGCTGAACACGGTGTCAGCGTGCGCGAAGTCTGGCTGGCGGCGGTGCAGGCGGCGCAGGGGGTGGTGTAAGCGGCTAAGGTGCATACAATGGCCCTACCTGCCTGATTCCTGCTTCTGTGCTGTCACTGTACTCTCTGCCTGGCGTTGCTCGTGTCCGTGCAAGCGGATATTTGCTCCCCTGTTTGGCAGTACTCTATAATAGGAACAGGTGAGTGATTCCCGTGCTCTTTGCCGGGTGACCTTTGTCGCCGGGGAACAGGATCGGTATTGCCCTCACTCCCGACGATACCTGAGCCATGAGCGGATTGCAGTGTGCGGCGCTTCCCTGTGTCTGACGGCAGGAGCCTGAGATCGTCTATGGCGCATGATAGCATCCTGATCTGCCCGGTTTGCCAGCATAAGAACGCCGCTGATGCCCAGCGCTGTGCGCAGTGTGGCGTCTCGTTGCTCCCCAATACTACGACCATCCATGTTTCGGATGAGGCCATTGCGCGGGCGGTGGGTGTGCAGCCAGTTTCCCGCGAGATGATCGGCGAAGGGGTTGTGTTCTATATCGCCGGGGAAGTGCAACCGCTCATTGTGCGCGGACGCAGTGAAATCATTCTGGGTCGCAAGGTAGAGGGCCAGCCATCCGACGTGGTGGATATGACTCCATACCACGGCCATCTGCTGGGAGTTTCTCGCCGCCATGCCCGCCTGAAGATCTCCCCGGAGGGGGCGTTAATCGAGGACCTGGGCAGCACGAACGGCACCTGGTTGAACGAAAAGCGCCTGACACCGGATGCCTCGTTCGTGGTCACCAGCGGCGATCAGATCCGGCTGGGCCAGCTCATCCTTTTTGTCTATTTCTCCAGCGGTTCCGGGCGGCAGAAGATCACCCTCAAGCCCAGCCTGGCTGCCCTGGCCGTGATCGAGCCGCCGCCCAGTATGGCCATCCATCTGGCCCGCCAGTCTGCTGACTACCTGGAGGCCCTGATCGGTATTCAGCACGTGATTGACCTGGTGCAGGCGCGTTCGCAGACCAGGTCAGTGGTCAGTTCCATCGCGGTTCACCATGAGCCGGCCAGTGTCGAAGTGGCGGCGGAAGGGCTGGTGGATGCCGTCAAGCTGGTCGAGGAATTGGTGGTTCCCTGGCAAAAACAGCATGCTTCCCTGCTGGCCAGCCTGTGGACAGGGGGACGCCTGCCGGGTCCACCTGTACTCCCATCCACGCCAGCGCCTTCTGCGGTTACGGAGGTGACGCCGGGGGCGGGCGAGGAGGTGCGGAAGATAACGCTGGATACCGCCCAGTTGGCCGCCAGGCCCGGCACCGCGCCGTTTGCACCGCCTGAACCTGCCCCGGCTGAGGATGTCCCTGCGGCACAGCAGACGGTGGAGATCGTGCCGGAGTCACCACCAGCGATTCCGGAGGCGGCTCCAGCTGAGCAGCCACCACTGGCTGAGCAGCCGGCGGCGCCACAGGAGATCATGGCGCCGGAAGAGGAGGCTGCCCAGGAGACGGTGGATCACCGCCAGAAGGTGCAGGAAGAAGCGCTCCAGGAATTGCTGGCGGAGATGCTGCGCAATATCAAGAGCGGCCTGCTGGGTGTGGAGCGAGATGACGCCGAGTACCTGCAACAGCTCCGCCCCCATGTGGAGGCGCTGATTCTGAACACGCTGGAAGTGGCCCAAAGCTCCTTTTAAGGGGAGCGGTCAGCGGTCCTATTCACAGCGCCGGCCCTGACAGGCTGGCGTTGTTGTTTACCTGCTTTCTTTAGAGGACGATACCGGCTGCGGCCGATGGGATGGCTGGATATTGCGATCGGCATTGAAGGTGACCAGCATACTGGCCGGAGCCGCGCTGTTGTTCTGAAAGCTGTGCAACTGGCTGGCCTCGAATACCAGGCTGTCGCCCGGAGACAGCGTGAAGTGATGGTCGCCCACGCGGAAGTCCAGCGTGCCTTCCAGGCAGTAGACGAATTCCTCCCCCGGATGGCTGACCGGCTCGTCAGCGATGCCTGCACCGGGTTCCAGCGAGATCAGGAACGGCTGCACCTGCTGCTGGCGCAGGCCGATGCCCAGACTCTCGATCACCATGCCTTGCTGACGGCTGATCAGGCGGCTGTCGCTCCGGATAAGAATAACGGCCTGATCGCTTTCGTCCTCAAAAAAATCGGTGATGGCCACGCCAAGGGCCGTTGCCAGGAGATGCAGCGAGGAAACGGTTGGCGAGTTTTCTCCGCGTTCGATCCGGCTGATGGCGTTGATGGACAGGCCGCAACGCTCGGCCAGAGCACGCAGGGACAGCCGCTGCTTCTCCCGCAGGGCGCGGATGCGTTGTCCGACGTTCGGCTCTCGTTTGGCGATCATGCCTCACTCCTCACTGCAGCGCGCTTGATCAGTTCCCGTGGTGCCGTTGTGCAGTGGTTATATCACGGCCTGCTTCGGGATAATGACTATAACGCAGTCTGCTGTTCCTTGCCGCTTATGATCGGGAGGGGGGATGATGAGCGATCGCACACAGGTTCAGATACAGCTTGGGCGCCGGGCCGGGGACTACATGCGGCAGGGCTTCAGTTGATCGGAGGCCATTGTGCTCGCCGTGGGCGAGCATCTGTGGGGCACGGTAGACGAACGCCTGCGGCGGGTGACCACCGCCTTCAGTGGTGGGCTGGGCAGCACCCATACTGAACTCTGCGGGGCTTTGAGCGGCGGCGCGATGATCATTGGCGCATTGCGGGGGCGGGCCAGCCTGGCGGAGGAGAGCGCTCCCTGCAAGGCTCTGGCCGCCCGCTATCGGCAGGCGTTCCTGGAGCGCTTTGGGATGACGATCTGCGGCGATCTGCGCAGCCATGGCTACGGCGGTGATGGTATCCCCTGCGCAGTGCTGGTGGAGCAGGCCGTCAGCGTGTTGCTGGATGTACTGGCGGAGGCGGAAGACTGAAGCAGGCCGGAGAATGGCGGCGCTCAGCCCAGCAACCGATCCAGTGCACCCAGCAGGGCCAGCACGTTTTCTTCCCGCGCGGAGTGGCCCATCAGCCCGATGCGCCAGATCTTGCCCTTCAACTCGCCCAGCCCGCCGCTGATCTCGATGTTGGTCTCGGTCAGCAGACGGCCCCGGATCGCGGCTTCGTCCACGCCTTCCGGTACGCGAACGGTTGTCAGGGATGGCAGGCGATGTTCCGGCGCGACGTGCAGCGCCAGTCCCATGGCCTCCAGGCCGCGCCAGAGCATTTCAGCGCAACGGCGGTGACGTGCCCAGCGCGCTTCCAGCCCTTCTTCAGCCACCAGTCGTAAGGCCTCGTAGAGGGCCAGGCTCAGGTTGATCGGCGCGGTGTGGTGGTAGACACGGCGGCTGTCCCAGTACTGGCGCAGCAGGGTCAGGTCAAGATACCAGTTGGCTACGGGTGTCCGGCGTTCCTCCAGCTTCTGCATGGCGCGCGGACTGAGCGTGATCGGGCCGAGACCGGGCGGGGCGCTCAGGCACTTTTGCGAGCCGGTGTAGCAAACATCCACCTCCAGCGCGTCAACCGCGAAGGGCGCGCCGCCCAGCGAGGCGACTGTGTCCACGATCAGGACGCCGCCAGCGTCATGTACTGCTGCCGCGATACCTTCCAGCGGCTGGGCCGCGCCGGTGGAAGTCTCTCCATGAACAAGGGCGACGACGCGAGCCGGGTGTTCTGCCAGGGCGGTGCGGATGTCCTCGACGTTGAATACCTCGCCCCAGGGGCGGGTGATCGTCCGCACCTCGCCGCCGTAGCGGCGGGCCATCTCCGCAATCCGCAGGCCAAAGTAGCCGTTGACGCAAACCAGCACCGGATCGCCCGGCTCGACCATGTTGGCGACGGCAGTTTCCATGGCGGCGGTGCCCGTGCCGGGCACGACCAGCGTCAGGGCGTTTTCCGTCTGGAAGACGTAGCGCAGCAATTCCTGCGTGCGATCCATGATCGCCAGGTAGGAGGAGTCCATGTGGCCGACGGGCGGGGTGGCCATGACGCGCAGGACGCGCGGCGGGACCATACTCGGCCCCGGGCCGAGCAGGATGCGCGGCGGTAGATCGATATCCGGGTGGTCAGCAGGGGGCGAACTGAAGGGGATCATGGGCTTCTCCTTGACGGGAGTCCGTGCAGGCAGCTTCTATTGTGTCTCGACCGGGCGGGCGGCGCAACGCGGTATACTTGACCGCAGGTGAGGGTTATGTTCCCAAGGGGGATACTGCTATGTTGCATGACCTGGTTCGCCGGAATCGCTCGCGCCGCCGCTTTTACCAGGAGGTGGCGGTGACAGAGGAAACCCTGCGCGAGCTGGTCGATCTGGCCCGGCTGTCCGCTTCTGCAACCAATCGCCAGCCGCTCAAGTTCTACCTTTCCTGCACGCCGGAGAAGAACGCCGTGATCTTCCCGCATCTGCGCTGGGCGGGTTATCTGACCGGCTGGGGTGGTCCGGCGGAAGGCGAGCGTCCGGCGGCGTACATCCTGATCCTGCACGACACGACGATCAGCGATGATCCCGGCGTCGATCACGGTATCGCTGCCCAGAGTATCATGCTCGGTGCGACAGAGCGCGGGCTGGGCGGCTGTATCATCGGCTCTGTCAGACGCGAGGAGTTGAGCCACGCCCTGAGCCTCCCGGAGCATTATCGCATCCTGCTGGCGCTGGCGCTGGGCAAGCCACGCGAGGAGGTCGTCATCGAGGAGGTCGGGCCGGATGGCGATATCCGCTACTGGCGCGATGAGCAGGGCGTCCACCATGTCCCCAAGCGGGCGCTGAAGGACATCATTGTCAGCTAAGAGGAACCGGCGGCTGGACACTCAGCCGCCGGTCGCTTGCTGTTGGCGGAAGGTCATGATGTAGTTCATGCCCATCTCGTCGCGGCCCAGCATCAGGTCAGCGGCGCGGACAGCCAGGGCGTTCTTGAGCGGGTTGCAGATCGGGGCATTGACTCCGGCCTGGATCAGCCCGGTCAGGAAGACGGTGTTGAGTAACTCGCGGTCGGGCATGCCGTGCGAGGCGTTGCTGGCGCCGGCGGTCAGGTTGCTGCCCAGGGCGGCGCGGATCAGGCGGGCTGTGGTCAGCGTGGTCAGGACAGCGCGATGATCGGCGCCGATGGTTAGCACCAGCGGGTCGATGATGACATCTTCGGCTCGGATGCCGGTCGCCGCCGCGCGATTCAGGATCTTCTCGGCGATAGCTACACGGGCTTCCGGATCGTTCGGGATGCCGTCGTCGTCCATACACAGCCCGATCACTGCCGCGCCGTATTCCGCTACGATCGGCAGGACGGCCTGCAAACGCGCTTCCTCGCCATTGACGGAATTCACCAGCGCCCGCCCTTTGACGACCTTCAGGGCAGCGGCCAGGGCCTCCGGGTTGGGTGAATCGATGCACACCGGCACATCGACCACTTCCTGCACCATCTGCACGGCCAACGGCAGCAGACGGACCTCGTCAACGCCCGCCGCGCCGACGTTCACATCCAGCACGGCAGCGCCGGCCTGTACCTGGGCCAGGGCATCCTGCGGGATGCGACTCAGGTCACCGGCCTGCAATTCCGCGCTGAAGACCTTGCGCCCGGTCGGGTTGATGCGCTCGCCGATGATCACGGTCGGATGATCCGGGCTGATAATGACTTCCCGGCCCGTTCCTTTCAGGATGGTTTGCATGGGTTCATTCCCCCTTGTTGGCTGGTGGCATGATCACGCCCTGATTATACCGGGGCGAAAGATTGTCGTCGGGCGGCACGATGCGGGTGGGAAGAATGGCACCCGACTCCGGGAGGGATGTCCGTCGCCGGGCGGGATGCAAAAGCCCACCGGCTAGGGTGGGCTTTGCGGTACAGGTGTTACCGGGATCAGTCGATGCCGCGCATACGCGGGTCAAGCGCATCGCGCAGGCCATCGCCCAGGAAGTTAAAGGCGAACATCACCAGGAAGAGCGCGATGGCCGGGAAGATCGCCTGGTGCGGGTAGCTGCTGATGGTCTGTGCGCCATCGGAGATCATCGATCCCCAGCTCGGTGTGGGCCGGTTGACGCCCAGGCCGATGAAGCTCAGGAAGGCCTCGTAGCGGATGTAGACCGGGATGGTGAGCGTCTCGGCGACGATTAGCGGTCCGACGACGTTGGGCAGCACATGGCGGAACATGATCGACCAGCGGGTAGCCCCCAGCGAGCGGGCGGCGAGCACGTAATCGCGTTCGCGGGCGGAGAGCACCTCGCCACGGGTCAGACGGGCCAGGCCAACCCAGGAGGTCAACCCGACGCCGATGAAGATGAACAACATGCCCCCCATGGCCCGGTCGGCCAGATACAACGCATAGCCCAGCGTCCCGGCCTGGCTGGATTCGTTAAATGCCCCCCGGAAGTAAGCCATCATCAGGATGATGATCAACAGGGTGGGGAAGGCATAGAAGATGTCGACAATGCGCATGATAATGTTGTCGGTCCGTCCGCCAAAGTAGCCGGCGGCCAGGCCAAGCGGCAGCCCCAGGATCATGGAAACCAGCGGCCCTACAAAGGCAATCGCCAGCGAGATCCGTGAGCCGTAGATGATCCGGCTCAGGATGTCCCGTCCCAGGTCATCGGCGCCGAGGGGATAGTCATTGCTGACCTTGACATAGCCGCCGTCTTCGATGGACTTCATGACCGGGAAGAGGTCGATCACCCACTGCGGCGCAGCGTTGTTGTCCGTCAGTACCTGGACTTCATAACCCTTGGGGGCGAGCTGGTCGGCAAAAATCGCGGTCAGGATGAGCAGAAAGATGATCACCAGCCCCAGCACCGCCATACGGTTGCGAGCCAGACGCTTCATCGCGTCCAGCCACAGGTTATCGGCCTGTCGATGTTCTTCGGCCAGTGAGATGATATTGCTGGTTTCCTGCCGACTCTGAGTGACGGTCATACGTTAGGTTCCCTGTGTGTCACTACGAATACTGAATGCGCGGATCCAGCCAGACATAGACCAGATCCACGAACAAATTGGCCAGGATAACAAAGGACGCCAGCAGCAGCGTGGTGCCCATGATCACCGGGTAGTCACGGTTGGTGATGCTGGTCACAAAGAATTTGCCCATGCCGGGGATGCCGAAGATCAGCTCGGCCACAAAACTGCCGGTCGCCAGGTAGGCGAAGAGCGGCCCCAGGGTGGTGATCACCGGGATCATGGCGTTCTTGAGGGCGTGAATGCCGATAACCACACGGTCATGGAGGCCTTTGGCCCGCGCCGTGCGGATGTAGTCTTCGTTCAGCACCTGCAGCAGACTGGCCCGCGTCAGCCGCGCCAGGCGGGCTGACTCGGCGAAGCCCAGGGCGAAGGCGGGCATGATCATGTGCTGGAAGGTACCCCAGCCGGTGGGCGGCAGCCAGCGGAGTTGCACCCCGAAGACATAGCGCAGGATCGGGCCGGAAATGATGACCGGCACCGAGACGCCAATGATGGCCACGCCCATCGCGGCATAGTCCCAGCGGGTGTTGCGCCTGAGCGCAGCGATGATCCCTGCCGGAATGCCGATGAAGATGGCCACGATCAGCGCACCGGTACCCAGCGTAGCTGAGACCGGCAGGGTGTCCTTGATGATGCTGTTGACCGTCTGGCTGACCGATTTGTAGGACGGCCCGAAGTTCATCCAGCGCAATGTTCTGTCGATACCGGGGATGTAGATGTTGATCAGGTAGTCGTTGAGCACCGAGGGGGGCAGCCGGTTCTCGGTCAGGCGGGGGATGGCGATATCGGCCATGTAGTGGATGTACTGCATGTGCAGCGGCTCATCCAGGTTGTACTTGGCTTCCAGTTGCGCCAGGGCGCGGGGGGGCAGGTTCTTCTCTGTGGAGAAAGGCCCACCGGGCACGGCGCGCATGGTCGCGAAGGTCAACAGCGACACCACAAACAGGACCAGGACCATTTGCAGCAAGCGTCGGACAACGTATCTTCCCATGATGCTCCCTGTAGTGGTCTACCGCCCCCGTCCTGTGGGGGCTATCGCGGTAACAGATCAATGTGTACGGCTTCGTAGCGTCGGAATGATGCATTTTTGAAGGATTTTCCGGCGGGTTGCCTGCTCAGGAGGGCTTCCCCCTGGCTTCGGCGGGCGTCTCTGGCAGTTCTGGATGTGCCGGATAATCGGCCAAACTGAATCATTCCGACGCTACGATGGTGTACTCCCCGGCGGCGAGGGAGAGGGGTATAGGCCCCTCTCCCCGTTTCATGGATCAATCTCAGGTTGGTCGGCCTGGGCCAGCCTTAGGGCCGGGCCGCCATATCGATATCCCACTTCTCGTAGTACTGCTGGCCGAAGTGCGAGTAGGTCCGATCCACCCACGGCTGGGTCATGTTCAGGTTGGTGTAGAAGTAGATCGGGATGATCGCCGCGCTCGCATTGGTCAGCAGGTACTCCGCCTCAGCATAGAGGTCAGTACGGGTCTTCAGATCAGACTCGGACATGGCCTGCTCGACCAGCTGGTCGAAGCGCTGGGCATTCTCGTCGTGCCAGCTGATGCCCAGTTCGCGGACGGCGCTGTGGAAGACGTCATACAGGAAGTTGTGGGTATCGGTGTAGTCCAGGCACCAGCCATAGCGGAAGACCTGCGGGGCGGATTCCTCGTTCTTGATGGTCTCCAGGTAGGTGCCCCATTCCTGGGTCTGGATGGTCACATTGATACCCAGATTCTGGGCCCACATCTGCTGGATGGCCTGGGCGATACGGGCATGGCCCTCACTCTCATTGTGCATGAGGGTGATCGGTTCCATCTGCTCCAGCGTGATCCCGCGCTCATCCAGGTATTCCTGCAGCAGCGCCTTGGCGGCGTCAACGTCTTCCTGGATCGCATACTGCGGATAGTCGACAGCCTTGGGGGCCGCGGCCAGGATATCTTCGCGGGAGAAGAAGTAGGCCGGCGTCTGGCCGCCCTTGAGGACGTTGTCAATCAGGGCCTGGCGATTGACGGTCATCGACAGGGCGCGGCGGACACGGACGTCATCGACGGGCGGTTTGGCGGTATTGATGCCGTAAATGTACGTGCAGCCGGAGGGGCCGATGTACAGCGCCTCAGACAGGGTAGCATCGGCGCGGATACGATCCAGATCGGCCAGCGGGACCTGCGAGATGTCAGCCGTGCCAGCTTCGAAGTTGGCCAGCGACGCGCTCTGATCCAGGATCATCATGCGGATTTCGTCGATCTTGGCGACCGGGATCGTGTCGGTACCAGGCCAGAAGGGGTTCTTGATCAGGGTAACGCTTTCGCCATGGACCCAATCCTTAAGGGTGTACGGCCCGTAACCCTGGAAGTACTCCGGCTCAGTCCACAGGTCACCGGCTTCCTCGATCACCCACGCTGGCTGGGCATAGGCCTGCCACATGCCATAGATCGAAGCCAGGAAAGCGGCCGGCTGCGTGGCGGTAATCTGCAGGGTGTAGGTATCGAGCGCCTTCACGCCCAGTTCTTCCACCGGCAGCGTGCCGTCGTAGACTTCCTTGCCATTGAGCACCCAGCCAGCCATGATGCCACCATAGTAGCTACCAAGCTGGCCGCCGATCGAACGGCGGATACCGTAGGCGAAGTCCTCAGCCGTCACGTAGCGCGGGTTGCCGTCGGCGTCCAGAACCTGCTCCACCGCGTCCGTCTCCGGGTTGTACTTCACCCAGGGCACTTCCGGCAGGATGCTGAAGGTGTAGACCAGCCCATCCTCGGAGACTTCCCAGGTGGCCATGCCGGGTTCGGTGACCAGGGTGATCTCATGGGTGCGGGTCAGGCCGGGGTTGGTCTCGATCAGAACCTGGATCGAGCTGGTGTCGGTCGCCAGCGATGGGTCAAGGGTAGGGACATCGGAGGCGCCCAGCGCAGCGGCGTCGACCAGAACCTTCTTACCTTCCTGCGCCGTGATCGTGCTGGCTGCCAGGGAAAGCACCAGCACCAGGACAAGGGTAAGGCTGACAAAACGAGCGAACTTTCCTGACATAGTGAGGTCTCCTCCCGAGAAAATGTAGTTTGCGTGTACGGGACAAATTGCCCCGGTGAGCACCCGCAGCCAGAACCCGCCTGCGCTGCCGGGAGTCATCCGGAAGTGAGCATGATTAGTGTAGCATGTTTTGAAACCTGCCACAAGAAATTTCTTAATGGTTACATCCTGGCATCACAAGGTCCGGTTTAAGGATTTTCCGCCGGCGAAGCCAGCGGCAGGGTGACGGTGAAGGTGCTGCCCTGGCCTACGATACTCTGTACGCTCAGCAGACCACCGAAGGCGCTGAGAAACTGCTTGACGATGGCCATCCCCAGCCCGGTGCCGCTGATGTTGGCTTCCCTGGCATTGGCAGCGCGGAAGAACTCCTGACCGAGTTTTTCGATGTCCTCCGGGGGGATGCCGATGCCGGTATCAGAGACACTGACATGGACGCTCCCGCCCTCCCGCCAGACGTTGACCAGCACCTTGCCGCCCTCCGGGGTGTACTTGACGGCGTTGCCGATCAGGTTGTCGAAGATGCGGGCCAGGCCATCTTCGCTGGCCTGGACGGTTAACGGCTCGGCAGGCAGTGCCAGACTGAGATCCAGCCCTTTCTGTGCAGCCTGGGGGGCCAGTCGTTCGACGACATGTTGAAGCGCATCCGTCAGGGACACAGGGACGAGCGGCTGCTTGAGATCGACGGCTTTGCTGGCGGCAAAGGCAAGCAAATCCCCGATCAAATCCAGGAGGAGTTCAAAGCGCTTCTCCAGGCGGTGGACAATATCACGCTGTTCGGGGGTCAACTCCCCCACAATGTTGCGGGAGAGCAGACTAAGCAGGCTCTGCGCGCCGGTAACGGGGGCACGCAACTCGTGGGTGACCGTGCGCACGAACTGGGCGCGTTCATGATCGGCGCGCTGCAGCGCGTCATGAGCCAGGGCGTTCTCAATGGCGATGGCCCCCTGCTGGGCGATGGCCGTGATGAAGTCGGCTTCCTCACGGTCGAAGCGATCGACTTCCCGGCTGTAGACGCGCAGGATGCCCAGTGGCCGGCGTCGACCAACGATCGGCACGGCCAGTACGCTCTGGATGCCTTCGGCAGCCATCTCCGCCGGGTACTGCACACGCGGATCGTGCTGCGGATCGCGGACGATCACCACCTGCCCGCTGAGCGCCTCCCGGTCAACCTGGCTGGCGGAGAGGGCCACCGGCCCTTTTTCCAGGTAGGCGCGGCTGAGGCCGTACGAAGCGGCCATCTGCAAAGTCTCGCCGCTTGCATCCAGCAGGCGGATCGAGGCCCCGGAAGCGGAGAGCGCCAGCGCCGCGTTGAAGGCCAGCCGTTCCAGCGTTTCGCCCAGTTCCAGCGTGGCGTTGACATCTTCCGCCGTTTGCAGCAGGGCGCTGATCTGACGCTCACGGATCCGCAGACGCTGGATGATCGAAGCGGTGATATAGGCGGTGGCGAAAAGCCCAACGGTCAGGAAAAGAATCTGCGCCAGGGCGAACATGGGGTTGGCGCATAGCTCGCAGGGGACGCCGGGTAGAGGGGTGTAGCGCGGCAGGATTCCGGCCCCTTCCAGCAGCGCGATCAGGATCACGCCCAGCACAGCGATACCGGCATAAATGTAAGGTGACTGCCCCGGTAGCAGGACAGTCACCATCACGACATGGATGAAGAAGAAGGTGATTCCGGGGCTGGCGATCCCGCCGGTGAGATGCAGAAAGGCCCACATGCTCAGCCAGTCCAGGCCGATCTGCCACAGCACCAGGCGCTGGATGCGCTGCCCGTAGAGCACATCATCGGTGCTGTAAGCCCGGCGGGTGAGCCAGGTCAGCACGGCGTTATAGGCCAGGATGAAGCCGCCAACCAGGTACAGCGGCACCTCTGGCAGCGGCAGCCGCAGACCGTGCACGGTGAAGGCGGTCGCCAGCAGGACCATCGCTCCGGCCAGCCAGCGCGTCAGGATCAGGCGCCGGTTGTTGCCAGCCAGCCCTCGCGTCGTTGAGGCGGTGAGCAGGCTCAGGGCGCTGGAGGGCGTGCTCATCTCTTGACCTGACCTATCTCAGGGGCTGCCCGGCGCCATCTCAGTGGCGGAGCAGCGCATTTACCTTGGCCACCAGCACTTCTGGATCAATGGGCTTGTCGATGAACTCCTCCACGGGCAGGTAATCTTCTTCCGGCCCAAAGCGCAGGGGGGTGGTGGAGTGGATGGAGGTGAGCATGATGATCGGGATGTTGCTGTAGTCCTTATACTCCGACTTGGGATCGCGGCTGCGCAGCATCAGGGCGGTCTGGAAGCCGGCGGTGGTCGATTCCATCATCACATCGAGCACGATCAGATCCGGTTTTTCCGCTTTGATCTTGGCCAGCCCTTCGGCGCTGCTGCGGGCTTCCAGCACTTCGTAGCCGGCCTTTTCCAGCACCAGGCGGGTTGCCAGCGCGATGTCCGGATCGTCGTCAATGACCAGGATTTTTGCTTTAGGCATCGTCCCCTCAATTCTTAACTGGTGGACTTGAGTTCGTCCAGAATAGCCGCGCACAGCGCCGGGATGGCGGCCCTGACCGGCGCGCTCAGACCGACGGTCCAATCGATGGCCAGCGGCTGGACTCCGTAGATGATGATCGCAGCGGGCAGGATATCCAGCGCTTCTCCCAGGGCCAGAGCTTCCGCCAGGCCGGCGTAATGGACTGCACCACGCGCATGCAGATCGTTTGCTGTCAGTGTAGCATCTTTTAAGGTGAAGCGAACCCACTCTCCCGGAGCACGACCGATCTCCGCCGCGTCTACGATGATCGCCCGCGCGTAGCCCTGCAGCAGCAGGACCGTCTCCAGACCGGGCGTGCCGCCATCCTGCACGATCACGTCGGGCGGCAGGCTTTCCGCTGCCAGGCGTTCAACGACCGCCTGCCCTACGCCATCGTCACCGCGCAGGGGATTGCCCAGCGCCAGGACGAGCGTCCGTCCTGGCGCCGGGGAGGGAGCGTGGCGATCAGACGAACTGCACATTCAACATGTGGGCCGAGCAGGAAATGCACGGGTCGTAAGCGCGCACCAGCATTTCCAGGGCCTGGGTGATCTGCTCCTGCGTCCGATCCAGGATTTCCGGCACCAGCTTGCGCATATCGGCTTCGATGTTGGCCAGATTCTGGCCGGTAGGGATGATGCAGTTGGCGCCAACCACCTTGCCTTCCTCGATCACGTAATTGTGGAAGAGCGTCCCCCGCGGTACGTCGCACGCGCCGACGCCTTCGCCGGACATACGGGTAGGCGGAGCCGGCGCTTCCCACACGATGCCCCGCGCCAGCAGCACATCGATCAGGCGAATGGCATCCTCCACGCAGTGGACGATCTCCACGACCTGGGCGACCGTGTTCATGTACGGGTTGGTGTTCTTGGGCTTGAGTCCCAGCGTAGCGGCGGCGGCTTTGGCGCGGGGATGGAGCTGGTCGTAGTTGACATTGAAGCGGGCCAGCGCGCCGACCATGTACGACTCGCGCTGGTTGGCGGTGTGCTTGGCGCTGGAATGCGGCACGATCGTCTCGTTGGTGACGCTGCGATAGTCCTCGATCGGCCAGGTGCCGCCGTCGGTGCTGGCGATCACACCGTCGATGAAGCAGTACTCGTCCGGCTTGTGCAGGGCGATGTATTCCGTATCGCGGGAGAAATCGGGCATCTTGAGTGTGCTGAACAGTTCGACGGTGGCGTCCACATCGGCACGCATGGCCACCAGCCGTTCCCGTAGGGCGGCCAGTTCCTCGGCGCTGGGGAAGTGGGTGAAGCCGCCGACAGTCATGGCGATGGGGTGGGTGTGGCGACCGCAGATGGCCTTGCACAGGTCGCCGGCCAGCTTCTTCATCCGCAGGGCGCGCAGGACGACCTCCGGGGCGCTCCTGGCCAGCGGGATGACGCTGCCCACACCCAGGAAGTCCGGCGCAACAAGCATGTAGGCGTGCAGGATGTGGCTATCCAGCATTTCGCCGTGGAAGTTCAGCTTGCGCAGGAGGACCGTCTGCTCGCTGGGCTGGACGCCGAGCGCCTTTTCCGTAGCGCGCAGCGAGGTGGTGGCATGGCCGACGGCGCAGATGCCGCAGATGCGCGAGGTCACGTGTGAGGAATCGCTGTAGGGTCGCCCGCGCAGCATAGCCTCAAAGAAGCGCGGAGTCTCCACGATCTGTAACTCACAGCGCTTCAATTCGCCGTTCTGGACATCGACGACGATATTCCCGTGGCCCTCCACGCGGGTGAGGTGATGGACATCTACCTTGACGGATTTGGTGGTCATCTCTTGCCTGCCTCTTCCATTGCCATGATCTGGTTGGTCAGGAACATGGAGAGCTTCGCGTCGATGGCCTCGTCGGTCAGGCCGTGCTCGTGCATGACCTGGCGCATGGCCTCGATGTTGGGGTTGGCGATCAGGCCGCGGCAACCCTCGCAGCCGTCACCATAGGTCGGGCAGATGGCGTCGCAACCGGCCAGGGTGATCGGCCCCAGGCAGACCTTGCCCTGCGTGTAGACGCAGACGTTCTCTTTGAGCTTGCACTCCATGCACAGCGGCTGGTCGGGAATGTAGGGCATCCGGCCCTGCAGCAGATGGGTAACCGCCTTGATGAATTCGCGGCGGTCGATCGGGCAGCCGGGAATAGCGGCGTCCACTTTGATCACGTCCTTGATCGGGCGCGGCGCGTAGGTCTCGAACCACTCGGCCCGCTCGCCATAGACGTACTCCCGGACTTCCTGGAGAGGCATCCGGTTGCGGATGGCGTTGATGCCGCCCAGATGGGCACACGCCCCCAGCGCCACGACGATGGCGGCCTTTTCCCGGATGGCGCGCAGCTTTGGCTCGTCGCTGGGCCGTGAGCAGGAGCCTTCGATGAAGGCAATGGCATAATCCTCGCCCTTCTCGCTCATGGCTTCCCGGAACTGGACAATCTCTACAGTGTCCAGCAATTCCGGGTGATCCTGCAGGGAGTCGACCACCGTAAGCTGGCAACCTTCGCAACTGGTGAACTCAAAAAAGGCGACTTTGGGTTTGGCTGACATCAGAGCGCCTCCTCCAGGTGCTTGATTTCGGCATACGAGAAGGATGGGCCTTCCTGGCAGGTGTAGATATGGTGCATCTGGCAGTGGCCGCATTTACCCACGCCGCACTTCATGTGGCGCTCGAAACTGAACCAGATGTTGCCCTCAGCGATGCCCTTGCCCAGCAACTCGATCAGGACGAAGCGGTACATGACCGGCGGGCCGACGACGATAGCTACCATGTTGCGCGGATGGATCTGAACTTTGGGGAAGAGGGTGGTCACCACGCCGACGTTACCCGTCCAGTTTTCATCGGCCCGGTCGACCGTCATATGAAACTCGATGTCGGTGCGTTGCTGCCACTGCGCGATCTCGTCGCGGAACAGGATTTCCGCCGGGGAGCGCGTGCCATAAAGGATGATCACGCGCCCGTACTTGCCGCGCTCATCAAGCACCTCGTTGATCAGGGAGCGCAGCGGGGCCAGCCCCAGCCCGCCCGGCACAAACAGGATGTCTTTGCCACGGAAGCGCTCCAGCGGGAAGGGACGCCCGAAGGGGCCGCGCACGCCTACCAGTGCCCCTGGCTTGAGGGCATGCAGGGCGTTGGTCACGCTGCCCACGCGGCGTACACAAACCTCAAAGCTACCGTTGCTGCGGCTGGGCGAGGAGGAGATACTGATCGGCGCCTCGCCGACACCCAGGACGGAGACCTGGACGAACTGGCCGGGGCGGTGGTTGAGGGAGAACCCGCTTGGCAACTCGATGGTGAACAGCTTCTCCAGCGCGGTCAGGTCTTTTACGGCGGTGATGCGCGCCGGGGTGGGCATGTAGATCGATGAATGTTTCAGGGTTTCTTTGAGCAGGGTGGTCATGCTTGCTGAGCCTCCTCCAGAATTTCACCCTTCTTGTGGCGGCGGTAAAGCTCGTTAAAGGTATTGACAGGCGTAATATGCACCAGGCAGGCCGCCGCGCAGCGCCCGCAACCCACGCAGCCGATCAGACCGTAAGCCTCCAGGTGGTACTTGCCCTTGCGCATAAAGCGGTGGCGGTTGCGCAGGGCGCGCGTAGAGCGGAAGTTGTGGCCGCCGGCTACGGTGGCGAAGCGATCGATCTGGCAGGAGTCCCAGGTGCGCGTGCGCTCACCTCTGGTCAGGCTCAGGTCAACCTCGTCACGCACGTCAAAGCAATAGCAGGTCGGGCAGACCTTGGTGCATTGCCCGCAGCCCAGGCAGATATCGCCCAGTTCATTCCACAGCGAACTGTTGTTGCTCAGGGCCAGCAGGTCGGGCAACTCGGTCACGTCGAAATTCAGTCGGTAGGAAAAACGCGGCCATTTTTCCGCCATGACCTTGTTGATGCGCTGGTAATCATCGGTGGTCGGGTCCCAGATAGCGGTGAAGCCCTGCAGCAGCGCCGCGCCCTTCTCCGAGCCGACATCCACGCCATAGGCATCGCCCAGATCGGTCAGGTGCAGGTCGTAGTCTTCCGGCACGGTGAGCGTGCCCATGCTCTTGCAGAAGGAATGCTCCATGCACGGGCTGAGGCACTCAATGCTGACCAGGGTCGTGTTCTGGCGGTGGGCCTGGTAATGCTGATCAGCGTAGCCGGTAGCATGGACTTTGTCCAGCAGGCGGATGGCATGCATGTCACAGGTGTGCACACCCAGGATGACCGTCGGCTGCCACTCGATGTTGGCCTTCATCTGCATGCTCTGGGCATCAAAGGTGAACAGCGCCTCCCGCTGCGGCAGCAGATACTTTTTGGGTGGCAGGACAGAGGTCGGATAGTTGAGGACCAGGTCAGCCGGATCGGCGATCTCGGTGAATACGTATTGGCCCTGGCGGGCGGTGGGACCGACAACCCGGTAGTGGTTCTTTAACCAGGTCACCCAGTCCGGGAGTGCGGCTTTGGGCATAATTTTAAAGCTCATGATCGTTTTACTCCGTTTGCGGGGCAGTGTCCGGGGGGGGCGATGGGGGCAGCGATGTTCCGGTTGCGCGGATGGTAGCGCTCTTGTCGATGCAATACGGCTTGTGAAATGGTTCACATCGGCTCAAGGGTAATCGATCTCCCTGCTGCCGGTAACTAATGCTTATCACAAAAATTGCAGGCGTTAATCCTGATCAGGCCTTTTGTCAGCCGGGAAGGGAAACTCGTCATCTCCAGGCGGGCGCGGCTGGAGGGTGGGGCATTCTGCTTGCCGGGGTAGGGAGTCGGCGCGGACCTATCATTGCGGCGCGGCTTCGGCAGATTCCTGACGCACCTTCCCGGAATGCTGAAGGTTGCCAGCAATCGGGTCGCTATCCTGGATTGCGGCTTCAGCCTGTGCTTTCGCCGATCACCCGTTCCACCGTGCTTGACTTGCGTTGAAAATCATGCTACGCTGAAAAACGATTGCGCAAACGTTTTTCTGTATAAGTCTATCCGCTTTCTTTGTGTATTCTGTTATGATCTGAGCAGCAGGAGCGGCGTCTGTGGCGACCATCCGTGACGTAGCCGAGCAGGCCGGCGTATCGGTCTCAACGGTGTCGCACGTGATCAATGGCACTCGCCGGGTGAGCCAGGAAACGCGGGAACGTGTGCAGGCGGCGATGACCGCCCTGCATTACCAGCCTAACCGTCTGGCTCGCAGTCTGCGCAGCCGGCGCACCCAGACTCTGGGCGTGCTGTTGCCCAACAGCGCCAACCCGTTCTTTGCCCAGGTGTTGCTGGGGATCGAGGCGGCGGGGTACGACCATGGCTACAACGTCATCCTTGGCAACGCCAATGATGATCCCCGCCGCGAACTGGCCTACCTGGACATCCTGCTCTCCAAGCAGGTGGATGGCGTGGTGCTGGTCTCTACGGGGGCTTATGGCGCGGCGCTGGATTTCCTGATGGCTCGCGGTGCGCCGGTGGTCATGGTCGATCGCTCGCCCGGTGAAGCCTACGACGCGTTCCAGATTGACACGGTATTCGTGGAAAATACGCGGGGGGGCGTGCTGGCGACCGAGTATCTGTTGCGGCTGGGGCACCGGGCGATCGGCTGTATCAGTGGGCCGTCGCTGCTGACCTCCAGCGCGGAGCGGGTCGTTGGCTACCGGCAGGCGTTGATCGCTGCAGGGGTTGGCGTGGATGAATCATTGATCGTGGCCGGCGATTTTCAGCACGAAAGCGGTTACCGGGCCTGCCGCGAATTGCTGGCCCGCCCGGCCCCGCCGACAGCCCTGTTTGTCTGCAACGATCTGATGGCGGTGGGGGCGCTGTGCGCTGTGCATGAAGCTGGCCTGCGCGTCCCGGAAGATGTCTCGATTGTCGGCTTTGACGATATCCCGCTGGCGTCGTTCAGCGTGCCGCGTCTGACCACGATCGCCCAGCCGGCCCGTCAGCTTGGGGCACGGGCCGTGGCGTTGCTGGTCTCCCGGTTGAAGGATCGCCAGTTGCCCGCCCGCCATGAGCGTTTGCCGGTTCACCTGGTGGAGCGCGATTCTTGCCAGCCGTTCAGAGGGAGAGTCTCGTGAAGAAGACAGGTCTGCTTAACCAGCCGCTTTCGGCGGCCATTGCCGGTCTGGGCCATATGGACACCCTGGTCATTGGCGACGCCGGGTTGCCTATCCCGGTGGGGCCGCAGCGGATCGACCTGGCCGTCAGCGCAGGTATCCCCCCTTTCCTGGACGTGGTGCGTGCCGTGCTGGGGGAGATGGCCGTTCAGGGGGCGATCGTCGCTGCCGAGATGGAGAGTGTCAGCCCGGCCATGCACGCCGCACTCAGGGAGCTGCTGGGCGATATCCCGGTGGAGATTGTGCCGCACGAGGTCTTTAAGGCCCGGACGCAGGAGGCGCGGGCCGTCGTCCGCACGGGCGAGTTCACCCCCTATGCCAATGTGATCCTGATAGCGGGAGTGGTCTTCTGATGACAGCGACAACCATGCCGGGCGTCCGGCGGCGGGTGGAGTGGCGGTTGTTCTTCCAGCGTTACGGGCTGCTGCTGTCATTTCTGTTGCTCTGCGCGGCGCTGACGCTGGCCTCCGATCGCTTCCTGACCGGCGACAACCTGCTGAACATCCTTCGCCAGTCGGCCATCAACGGCATCATCTCGGTGGGGATGATGATGGTCATCCTGACGCGCGGCATCGATCTCTCGGTGGGGTCGATCCTGGCCCTGGCGACGCTGATCACGGCAAACCTGGTTCAGGGTGGCGCGGAACCTGTGCTGGGGCTTCTGGTCTGTCTGATCGTGGGCAGCGTCCTGGGCCTGATCACCGGCCTGCTGGTCAGTGTGGTGCGCATCCCGCCCTTCATCGCCACGCTGGGCATGATGACCTTCGCCCGCGGGCTGGCCCTGGTGTATTCCGGCGGCCAGCCGATCACGGGGCTGGGCGATGGCTTCCGCCAGATTGGGACGGGCTTCCTCGGCCCGATCCCGATGCCGGTCGTTGTGGCGGCGGTGGTCTTTGCCGGCGGGTACGTGCTGCTCAACCACACCAGCCTGGGGCGCCACATCTTCGCCCTGGGGGATAACGAGCGTGCAGCCTATGTCTCCGGCCTGGCTACACGGCGGATCACGGTCTTTGTCTACGCGCTGTCCGGCGCGCTCTCCGCACTGGCGGGGGCGATCCTGATTGCCCGGCTGAATTCGGCGCAGCCGACGGCGGGCATG
>FWPV01006433.1_pt1 | contig 20602 bp, 17 predicted proteins | sample 2228371 | NCBI WGS metagenome assembly FWPV01 (sample SAMEA103939776, study PRJEB20133) | metagenome | reverse complement strand
AAACATACACCGAGGAGGCTTTTTATTTCAAGACCTTACACGATGAAATCACCGCTTCTCTCCGCACTGAAATCAATCAAAGCGAAATCTGGGTTCAATCCAAGACGATGACCTTACAGTTTGGGTGGTCAAAGTGGGACACCGTAAAGGCATTTATCGATAAGGCGAACAAGCGGGGAGGGCCGAGCCAACAGCGGTGGAAGAAACGCAACCGACACCGGCAGAGGAACTTCATGGTGGGTAGCGATTATGGGTTTTGATTCTTTCAGCTTGGTTACAATATCTTGTCCGTTCATGAGTGGATCCTCTTGGACAATTGCACCACCCGTTTGCGGCTAACGGGGCGCCGGATCAGATGCTGCAGCCTCACGGGCTCTCTTACGAGGCCCCGGTCTGTTCCATCCGGCCGCAGTGTTGCCATGGGACAGATAACGGGAGAACATACGGTCCCAGGTATTGGTAGCCGGATCGTCGCCGCAAGATTCTCCAGGCCCTGGGCCACGTAGGGATGCTCGGGGCCGAGGGCCTTCTCGATGATCGCCAGCGAGCGCTTGCAGGGCGGCTCGGCCTCGGCGCAGTCGCCCTGGGCCCCATAGAGGAAGGCCAGGTCGTTCAGGGAGGATATGGGACGTCTTTTAGTCGATCGAATTAGCTTTCCGTCATTCGGCGCATGGCGTGCCAGATCGCCTAGGTGCGGACTCAGGTGCCTGCCCGCGGCGTTCGATCCGCGGTCCGTAGAATTGATACGCAGCGCCTCTTGTTGACCTTCTACGAGGTTAGCTCACAACCTTGCAAGGATCCGGGATCTTCCCTCGATCCTGTGCTCCCCATATGATACCGGAAACTCGCCTCCTGCCCGTGCCCCCTTGTCCTTCGGACAGTGATCGTCCGAGGGTCCCTCCACCCCACTGGCCGAGGCTTCAGAATGCCATCCTCTCGATCTTTGAAGCGGCCACGAGTCCCTCTATGTAGGACTTGACCCCGTCCTCCCCCTTCTTCCTCTTCAGGAACTCCCCCAGCTTGGCCTCCACCTCCTCGAAGGCTAGCTTCCTTGGCGGACGCCTGTCCTCCACCTTGATCAAGTGATACCCGAACCTGGTCTCCACGACCTGGCTCACCTTGCCTTTCTCCAGTGCGAAGGCCGCCTTCTCGAAATCGGGATCCATCTGTCCCCTGCCGAAATAGCCGAGATCCCCACCGTTAGGGGCGCTGCCGTCCTGGGACACCTCCTTGGCCACTGCCTCGAAGGCCTCCCCCTTCTTGATCCTCTCCGCGGCCTTCTGAATCGCCTGCTGGGCCTCCTTCTTCTTGTCATCCGCGGCCTTTTCGGCCAACCGTATGAGGATGTGACGGGCCCTGATCTGCTCCGGGACGTTGAAGACATCCGGGTTCGATTCGTAGAACTCCTTGATCTCCTTGGGGTCCAGGCTGATCTTGTCCAGAACCTCTCTCTGGAGGAGCCGTTGGATCTTCAAGCCTCGAAGGACATCGGCGCGGTACTCTTCCACTGACAAACCGTGAAGCCTCAAGGCCTCCTTCATGGCCTCCTCCCCGCCGATCTTTTCCTGGACCTGCTGGATCTGCTTCTCCACGTCCTCCAGGTTTGCCTGTATCTTCATCTCGTCGGCCTTCTGCACCAGGACCTCGACGGCGATAAGGCGCTGCAAGACATCCTCCTTGAGGGACTCTCGCTCCTTGGGGTCCTTGACCCCCCCTGGCTCCCCCCGCTCCATCTCTAACTGTTTCCAAAGCCGATTATACTCCTGGGCCTTGATCTCCTTGCCGTTCACCTTGGCCACTACGGGCGGGACCTTGCTCCCCGGCGCGTCCCCTTTTCCCTGCGCCAGGGCCGCCGAAAACGCGCCGGACAGCGGCCAGGTGCACAAGGCCATCAAACACAATGCCCTCTTCATCGCCATCTCCTGTCGGGCTGCCGGTGGGGATCTGAGAACGCCCTCCCCTCGGCGCCTCTCATTCCTCCACCTTCGCATAGGCCTGGTTTATCACCACCGCCCTATCCGTGCGCACCTGAATCAGATAGCGCCCGTTGCCGTCTTTCCATCCCTCGGTGACCAGCGTCTCACCGGGGAAGACCACGTTGGCGAACCGGGCCTTGAACTCCTTGAACCTACTGACATCTCCTCCACACGCGCCGTGCAGGATGGCCCTGCCTGCGTATCCGTACGTGCACAGCCCGTGGAGGATGGGCCTTTCGAAGCCGGCCAGCTTCGCGAAATTGGGGTCTATATGGAGCGGGTTGATGTCCCCGTTGAGCCGATAGAGGGCTGCCTGGTTCTCGGGGACCTTGTAGGATATCCGAAAGTGCGGCTCCACACCCTGGGGCGGGTTGAGGGGCTCTGGCGCCGGGCCGGGGTCCCCGCCGAAGCCCCCCTCGCCCCTGTAGAACAGGGTGATCTCGCTGGCGCACACAGGCTCCCCCTCCTCAGTGGAGGTCTCGAAGCGGAACACCAGGAGGGCACCCTTGCCCTTGTCGTATATGTTCTTGACCTGAGCCACCGTCGCTAGCTTCCCTTTGGAAGGTATTGGCCGATAGAGCTGGATGAGCTGCTCCCCGTGGAGTATCCGTGTGAAATCCAGCTTCATCTGGAGGATCAGCTCCCCGAAGGGCCTGAAAGAGGGGACGACCGCGAAGGTCGGGAGGACCTTGAACCCTCCCTGGGCGTTCTCGTACAGGAAGGGCAGCTCTTCTATCTGCGCCCCCACGCCCAATGCGTAAAGAACAGCGTCCTTCCAGTTCATCTCGTAGAGCATTGGCCCCGTCTTCTTCCCGATCACGCTCAGATCCAACATGTCTTTCTCCTTTGGCAGCTTTCTTTGAGGTCGATGGACCGGCCGGGTCGCTGGTTTATGCTAACAGCAGTCGGGTCCTTTTACAAAGCTACCCTCCCTCCCCCTCCCTGGATGCTGTCTATGAGTTCCAACATCTCCTGACAGCGCTCCCTGAGCGACTGGATGGCCTCCGACGTAGAGGCCTTCTTGACGAGTCCCTTCCCCCCCCGAGGTGTCGTCCCCAACCTGGTGTCGCCTTCGGTACCGAGCTGCAGATAGCCCCTCTCCAGGATTCGGAGGAATTCGTCTGCGATATCCTCGGGGGGATATGGGACCTTGGGGTGAAACCATTTGTAGAGCCAGTTGCACATCCCCACGATGGCATAGCCAAGGAGACGCGGATCGACCTCACGGATGGCCCCTTGTGCAATCCCCTCCCGGATGATCCCTTGGATGATCCCGTCGTACTCCTTCTTCTTCTCCTTCACCATTCGATAATACCTCTCTGGGAGCTGGTTCTCTTCCGTGAAGAAGACGAAGAAGAGAGAGACGTTCTTGATGATGATGTTCATCAGATGATTCCTGATGATCATCCTCAACTTCTCTACGGCCGGGAGGTCCATGCCGGCGATCCTGTATGTCTCCTCGAAGATGCTGCTCAGGGCTTGTGTGTAGATGATGAACAGCAATTCCTCCTTGCTCTCCACATAGTGGTAAAGGGCGGCCTTGCTGATGCCCAGTTCCTGTGCGAGGTCATCCAGGCTCGTGGCCCGGTATCCCTTCCTGTGGAACAGCTCCACGGCAGTGTCGATGATCCTCTGCCGCCTCACGCTCCTGTCCAATTTCCTGAAAGACTCCATCGCCATGAGAATCCCCCCGGTAACCCATCGGTCTTGAGGACACCCCTTTTCCGGGACGGTTCGAAACCCGCCGCTGCATGGCCCGGATCAAGGACCCATCGCCGGTGGCACGGAGTCCCGCGTCCCGCCCCGAAAGGCGCAACCCAGCCCAACTCGGAGCCGCGATAGGGTTTCGCGAAGGCCTCAAGCGCAGGGACATGGGGCTGCCCGCCTCCGGTGAGCCATCTTCCCCCCCCAAGGGCCCCCCTTGTGCTTTGGGCTTGACAAATGGTGGAAGACCCCCTTATACTACCAACCAGTCAATTTTACTTAACACATGGTAAGATTAATTCTTTCCCCTGGCCCAGTCAACCCTGAAGGGGATGGACTGTTGGTCCTCGAGGCTGGTGGAGGGGACTCTGCAGGAGGGAAGGCTCATGCAAGGGCGGGTTTGGGATTCTGCTCCAGGGATGGGCGAGACCACAGATTGGGACAAGTACCTGCAGGCCTATTACGAGAAGCCGAGGAGCGCCAAGACCTGGTCGGGTTATAGCGTGAAGGAGATATACACGCCCGATGACATGAAGGGCAAGGACTACGAGAGGGATATCGGGGATGCGGGGAGGTATCCATTCACTCGCGGCATTCATCCCAACATGTTCAGGGGGCGCTACTGGACCAGACGCGAGGTAATAGGCATGGGCTCCCCTGCCGACACCCACGAGCGAGTCAAGGTCCTGACCGACCACGGCGGATCTGGCCTGAACACCATCGCCGATATCACCTACGAGATGGGCCTGGACGCTGACCACCCGTGGGCGGTCAATGAGGTGGGGCTGACTGGGGTCAACATCTCCCACATCAAGGACATGGAGACCCTCACGGAAGGCGTCCCCCTGGACAAGGTCAGTTGGTCCTTGATAACCGCATCCACTGTGGCCTCGGTCACCATGGCCCAATACGTGGCCGTGGCCCAGAAGAGGGGTTACGATCTCGCCCAGTTGCGCGGCTCCATACAGAACGACCCCATCCATTTCAGGTACTGCGGGTTCAGGCCGGCCTGTCCGCTGGATCTGTCCATCCGCTTGGGGTGCGACGTCATGGAGTTCTGCACGAGGCACATGCCCAAGTGGTACTACACCACGGTCAACATGTACGACCTCAGGGAGCAGGGGATCACAGCCCCCCAGGAGGTGGCCTTCGGCATGGGGATCGCCATGATCTACATCGACGAACTCATCCGACGGGGGCTCCACATAGACGAGTTCGCACCGCGGTTCACCTTCTATGTGTCGTGCCACATAGACCTCTTCGAGGAGGTGGCCAAGATCCGGGCCGCGAGGAGGCTTTGGGCCAGGTTGATGAAGGAGAAGTACGGGGCAAAGGACCCCAGGTCCATGCAGTTCAGGTTCGCGGTCCACACAGCGGGCTGTTCCTTGGTCCCTCAGCAGCCCTTGAACAACATAGTGCGTATCTCCTATGAGGCACTGGCCGCGGTGCTCGCCGGAGTCCAGTCTCTCCATTGCTGCTCCTACGATGAACCCATCTGCCTGCCGACTGAGAAGGGACACCTTCAGGCCTTGCGCACCCAGCAGATCCTTGCCTACGAGACAGGGGTGTGCAATGTGGCGGACCCCCTGGGCGGGTCTTATTATGTGGAAAACCTGACCGACATGATCGAGGAGGACGTCCTGAGGATCATGAAGCAGGTGGAAGAGGTTGGAGGCATGGAGGAGGCCATCAGGACCGAATGGTTGGACCGAGAGTTCGAGAAGGCGGCCCTGCGCTACCAGAAGGACCTGGACGAGGGGAATAGACTGGTGGTTGGGGTCAACATATTCACCACCGAGCCGGAGACCCACACCCCCCTCGGGGTCCAGAGGATCCCCTCGGAGTCGGCCTTGAGGCAGATAGAGGAAACCAAGGAGTTGAAGAGGACCCGGGACTGGCGGATCCTCAACGAAAAGATCAAGAGGCTGAGGGAGGATGCCCAGGAGGGCAGAAACGTCATCCCCGCCATGGTGGAGGCGACCAAGGCCTTTGCCACCACAGGGGAGCTCATGGGGACGGTGCGGGAGGCCATGGGCTATCCGTATGACCCCATGGGCATCATCCAATCCCCCTTCCGATGAGATCGTCAGTCGCTTTACCCGTCCCCTGCCCTGTCCTAGGGCGAGGGGTTCACTTCTGTCGATAATGGCGAGGGGCTGACCATGCGGACGAGCTTGTTGGGATATGGGATCTATGTCCCACGGTTGCGGATGAAGACGGACGAGATAGCCGCTGCCTGGGGCGGATCCAAGGGCACGGAAAAGGCCGTGACCAATATGGACGAGGACCCCGTCACCATGGCGGTGGAGTCAGCGCAAAGCGCCCTTGCTCACGCAGGGCTGACGGGCAGGGAGATAGATGCCATATATCTTGGGACCAGTTCCTCCCCGTATGCAGAGCAGACCATCACCACCCTCCTGGCCGAGGTCTTGGGGACCCCCCCGGGCGTCTTCCTGGCGGACTTCACAGGGTCTACCCGAAGCGCCATCGCCGCCCTCTTGGCATGCTCGGACGGTCTTGCAAGCGGACGGTTTCGGCGGGCCCTGGTCATAGGGACCGACGATCGTCCCGCATCCCCGGGGACCACCTTGGAGGCCAGCTTCGGGGCTGGGGCCGCGGCCCTGGTCTTGGGGAGGGGGGAAGAGGGGCTGGCCTTCATGGGCGAGGCGGTCTCGTTCTCTCGTCACTTCGTGGACCGGTGGCGTGCCTCGGACGACGAGTACGTGCGAGACTTCGACCCCCGCTTCACCAGGCAATACGGCTACCTCGGACACTGTACCGAGGCAGTGCGCGCCCTGTCCGAGAAGACGGGCATGGCCCTGGAGGGGTTCGATCATGTGGTCCTCCAGCACCCGGACCCCAGGGGCTTGAGGGAGCTCGCGGCAGCCATGAAGGTGCCCAAGGAAAAGCTTGCGGCATGCCAGGGGATCTTTCCCGACTTCGGTGACCTAGGCTCAGCGGCCCCCTTCCTGGGGCTCGTTTCCGCCTTGACCGTGGCCGAGGAGGGGCAGAGGATCCTCTCGGTCTCCTACGGGGCAGGGGTGAGCGACGCCTTTTCCATGACGGTGGGGAGGAAAAACGGAAGGGAACCAACGCCGTCGTTGACCAAGCTCCGACAGGAGAAGAGGAACATATCCTACCTCGAATACCTCAAGCTCAAGAGGATCCTGAGCACCGGAGAGCCGCCCTTCCCCATGGCAGTCCCTCCGCCTTCGCCTACCTTCATGAGGGGCACAGGGGAACTCCTCCGTTTGGAGGCGGCTAGGTGTACGAGGTGCGGTTTCTTGAACTATCCCCCCTCCATGCGGACCATCTGTGTCAGGTGCGGGTGCACGGCCCTGGAGCGAGCCACCCTCTCCCGCAAAGGGAGGATCCACACCTTCTGCGTGAACTACTACATGCCCCCTGGCTTTGAGATCCCCTTGGCCAACATCCTCGTGGACCTCGATTCCGGGGGGAGGTACATGGGTATGGGGACGGAGCTCACACCGGATGAGCTCCGGGTGGGTATGGAGGTTGAATTGGTCCTCCGCAGGATCACCAAGGAACGGGGGGTATCGGTTTACGGGTACAAGGTCAAGCCCATTCGTTGAGGGGTGAAGAACCATGGCGTGGAACAGGGTAGCGGTCGTGGGGGTCGGGATGATCAAGTTCGGGGAGCTCTTCGAGAAGAGCTACGAGGCCCTTCTCCAGGAGGCATACCTCGCTGCCATAGGGAGCGTGGACAAGGGATTCGACCCCAAGGAGATCCAGGCCGGGTGGCTGGGTACATGTCTCGGCTCCGCCATGGGGCTCGAGATCCCTGGCGGGGCCTCTCTGGCGGCCACTGTGGGGCTTGTGGATATACCGGTCACCAGGGTGGAAAACGGCTGCCCCACGGGGAGCGACACCTTTCGTAACGCGTGCCTGGGGGTGGCCTCAGGGGTCTACGACGTGGTCTTGGCCATCGGTGTGGAGAAGATGCGGGACAAGCCCACCGAGGAAAGCCTCCTCAGCATCGCGGCTCAAGGTCACCCGATCCTCTCCAGAGGCGGCATAGCCCCCTCCCTCTTCGCCCCCCAGGCCACCCGCCACATGCACGAGTTCGGCACCACCAAGGAACAGATGGCCCTGGTGGCGGTCAAGAACCACCACAACGGCTGTCTCGATCCTTTTGCCCACTTCCAGAACGAGATCACCGTGGAACAGGTGTTGAGCTCCCCGCCCGTCTCGTATCCCCTCCAGCTCTTGGACTGTTGCCCTCAGACGGACGGGGCCGCTGCGGCCATCCTGTGCAGGGCGGACCTGGCCCATCGATACACGGACAGGCCTGTGTACGTGGCGGGCTTCGGGATGGGGAGCGACTACCTCTATCTCACGGAAAAGGAGCGGGCGACAGAGTTCGCTGCCACCCGACGGGCCGCCAAACAGGCATATGCCATGGCTGGGGTGTCCCCCCAGGACATCGATGTGGCGGAGGTCCACGACTGCTTTACCATCACGGAGATACTCAATTACGAGGACCTGGGGTTCTGCGAAAAAGGGCGAGGCGGCCGTTTCATAGAGGAGTGAAGGAGCCAGTTGAGCCAGCTCGGGGGGACCCTGCCGGTCAACCCCAGCGGGGGCCTCCTGGCCAAGGGGCACCCCCTGGCCGCCACCGGGTTGGCCCAGATGGCGGAGCTCTACTGGCACCTGAGGGAGGATGACCTGGTCTCCAACAGGCAGGCCCGGCTGAGGAAGGGCTATGCGCTTCAGCACAATGTGGGGGGCTTTGGGATAGCAACGTCGGTGGTGACCATCTTGACCAATCGCGCCGAGTGACCGGATGCGGCCCCGTGGGCCCGACCCAGGCCAGGAGAGGGACCCCACGGAGGACTGGCCGCTGACAGAAGGGCCCTTGGGTCGCAAACGAAGGTTGCCTCACGGTGAGTGGCAAGAAGGGCTTTTGGAGAGAGTCATGGCTCAAAAGAAGATAAAGGTCGTCATCTCGAAGGTCGGCCTGGACGGGCACGACCGAGGCGCAAAGGTGGTGGCCTCCCTGCTCAAAGAGGCGGGAATGGAGGTCGTGTATCTCGGGATGTACCAGATGCCCGAGGACATCGTCCGTGCCGCCATCGACGAGGACGCAGATGTCATAGGGGTCAGCTTCCTTTCGGGCGAGCATCTCACCTTCACCCCCAAGCTCGTGGAAGAGATACGGAACAAGGGCCTCCACGACGTCCTATTCATCGCCGGCGGTGTGATCCCCCCCGAGGACATCCCGGTCCTCAAGGAGATGGGGGTAAACGAGGTCTTCGTGGCAGGGACACTGACCAAACCCATCGTGGATTACATCAGGGCCAATGTCAGGAAATAGGACATGTTGCCCGTAGCTCCGAAGGAGGCCGCCAGGAGGGTCATTGAGGGAGACCGGCGCATCTGCGCCAGGCTCATGACCCTGCTGGAGGAAGGCGACGAGGCGGCCAAGGAGGTCATGAAGCTGTTGTATCCGCATACAGGGAGGGCGACGACCATAGGGGTGACAGGGGGCACTGGCTCCGGAAAGAGCACCCTGGTGGACCAGCTGATCCAGGCGTTCCGGGACAGGGGCAAGAGGGTTGGAGCGGTCGTCGTCGATCCCAGCAGCCCGTTCTCCGGCGGGGCCTTCCTGGGCGACCGATTGAGGATGCAGAGACACACGAGGGACGAAGGGGTCTACATCCGCAGCATGGCCTCCAGGGGGTACCTGGGAGGCCTGGCTAGGGCCACCTCCGAGACGATCCGGGTCATGGAGGCCATGGGCATGGACGTGGTCCTGATCGAGACCATAGGGGCAGGGCAGGACGAGGTGGACGTGATCCAGGTGGCCCAGACATGCATCCTGGTCATCTCCCCCAGCAGCGGAGACGAGATCCAGGCCCTCAAGGCCGGGCTCATGGAGATCGGCCACATATTCGTCATCAACAAGTCTGATCTGGAAGGTGCGGTGCAGGCCCTCAGGGCCGTAGAGGCCGCCTTGTCCCTGAAGGTCGACCGTCCGGGCCTCTGGAGGCCAAGGGTCATCTCCACTGTGGCCACGGAGGGCAGGGGCATCGATGAGCTCATGGAGGCCATCTCGGCTCACCGTGAGCACCTTCACCAGGGCGAGGGCATGAGCCAGGCACGCTCCCAGAGGGTCGAACACGAGCTCGGGATGATCTTCAGGGACGAGCTGGAGAGGGTGGTGTTCAGGGGGCTCAAGGGGACCGGTATGAAGAGGAGATACATCCAGGAGATAGTCGAAGGCAAGACCGATCCGTATTCTGTGATAGAGGAGATCCTGTCGATCTTCCTCAGGAAGAGGCCAGCCCCGAGCAGATGAGCGACCTCGCTGCCTCGTCTCGGCACCGGTCCCTTTGGAGGATCTGGCCAGCTCGGGGATTCGGGGGTGACATGGAAGAGAAAGGACCTTTCACGAGCCTCTCAGGCTTTCCCATCTCGGCCGTTTACGGGCCTGAGGATCTGGCCGGGACGGTCTTCGAACATGACATCGGATGGCCTGGGATGTACCCGTACACCCGCGGGATCCACCAGGACATGTACAGGGGGCGCCTTTGGACCATCCGTCAGCTCGGCTCCCTAGGCTCACCTGAGGACGCCAACAGGAGGATACGCAGGCTCATCGAAATGGGTGCCACTGGGATCAGCATCTGCTTCGACCTGCCCACCATCATGGGGAGGGACTCAGACGACCCGCTGTGCAGGGGCGAGGTGGGGGCATGCGGGGGAGTGGCCATCGACACAGTGGAGGACCTCGCCGCCATCCTGGAAGGGGTCCCTCTCGAGGAGATCAGCATCAATTTCGTCTCCAACTCCCAGTCCTCCGTCATCCTCGCCATGTTCGTGGTCCTGGCCGAGGAAAGGGGAGTGCCAGCGAGGCTCCTGCGTGGGACCCTACAGAACGACATACTCAAGGAATACCAGGCCCAGAAGTCGTATTACTTCCCTCCCAGACCTTCCATGCGTCTCACAGTGGACGTCATCAGGTTCTGCACAGAGGAGATGCCGTTTTTCAACCCCATCAGCATAAGCGGATACCACATCGCATCGGCAGGGGCCACCCCCATTCAGGAGCTGGCCTTCACCCTGGCCAACGCCTTCACGTACGTGGAAGAAGGGATGAAGGCAGGACTTGATGTGGACAGCTTCGCCCCCAGGCTCTCCTTCTTTTTCAAGGCCCACAACGACTTCTTCGAGAACATCGCCAAGTACCGAGCAGCCAGGAGGATATGGGCGAGGACCATGAGGGAGCGCTACGGTGCCAAGGACCCGCGTTCGTGGATGTTGCGGGTGCACACCCAGACATCCGGATCCTCCCTGACGGCCCAGGAACCGGAGAACAACGTCATCCGGACCGCCTTCCAGGCCCTCTCCGCGGTGCTCGCGGGCACTCAGTCCCTCCACACGAACTCCTTCGACGAGGCCTTCTCGGTGCCCACCCCGCGATCGGAGAGGCTGGCCCTTCGCACCCAACAGATCATAGCCCACGAGACCGGTGTCATCAACGCCGTGGACCCGTTGGGAGGATCCTACTACGTCGAGGCCCTTACCAACCGAATGGAAGAGGCATGTAGAGAGTATTTCGAGAAGATCGATCGTCTCGGGGGGGTACTTGCCGCCATAGAGAAGGGTTTCTTCCAGAGGGAGATCGCCGATGCGGCCTTCAGGTACCAGAAGGAGGTGGACCAGGGCAGGCGGGTGATCGTTGGCCTCAACAGGTTCACCAGCCATGGGGAGCCACTGCGCATCGAGTACCAGAGGGTCGACCCCGGGTTCGAGGAGAGGAAGATCAAGGCCCTCAAGGAGATCAAGGCCAGGAGGGACCGAGCTCGGCTCCGGAAGGCCATGGAGGATGTCCGCCACGCCTTGGAGTCGGAGGGACCCATCATGCCTTTGCTGGTGGAGGCCGTCCGTGCCCGTGGCACCCTCGGCGAGGTGGTGGGGCTCATGAGGGAGACCTTCGGGGAGTACAAGGAACAGGCGATCTATTAGCAGCGGGGCCCTGGATCGCATCGGTCGGTGGGTTGGTGAGGTGATCATTTGTTCGCATTGACTTGTCGTGACCGCTTTAGGATAATTGCGGGGTCTTTCGGATGACGGGGGTGGGAGGCGCCTTGCCAGATCCAGACGCTGACTCGCTCTGCGACCCATCGGCCTCGTGCAGGAACTCTCTCCGGCTGTGCCCCTCGTGTCCGGTTCCATCGGGACTTGCACCTGGGCGGGATCCATGACCCAAGACGCGCTGCTCAGGATCGAGGGCATCTCCCTGAACTTCGGGGGGGTCATGGCCCTCATGGACGTGAGCCTTGAGGTCAGGCGAGGGGAGATACTCGCCATCATCGGTCCCAACGGGGCTGGCAAGACCTGCATCCTCAATTGCATCACAGGCTTCTATAGGCCGGCGAGGGGGGAGATCTATTTCCAGGGAAACAGGATCACCGGGAAACCGACCCACAAGATCGCGGCCTTGGGGATCACCAGGACCTTTCAGAACATAGAGCTGTTCACCGGGCTGAGCGTCTTGGACAACCTCATGGCAGGCAGGCACCTGCTCATGAAGAAGGGGGCCATCTCCGCCTCGCTCTTCTTCGGGGGGGCCCGCAAAGAGGAGGTGGAGCACCGGGGGGCCGTGGAGGATGTCATCGAGCTGCTGGAGCTGGAGCCTATACGGGACAAGATAGTGGGCTTTCTCCCGTACGGACAGCGAAAGAGGGTGGACCTGGGGAGGGCCCTGGCCATGGAGCCCAAGCTCCTCCTCCTCGACGAGCCCATGGCGGGCATGAACATCGAGGAAAAGGAGGACATGGCCAGGTACATCCTCGATTCCTTCGAGCTCAGGGGGATCTCCATGGTCCTCATAGAGCATGACATGGGGGTGGTGATGGACATGGCGGATAGGGTCATCGTCCTCAATTTCGGCCGGATAATCGCAGAGGGCAAACCGCAAGAGATCCGCGACAACCCAGAGGTCGTGAGGGCCTATCTGGGCTCCAGGTCACGGTGAGTGACGAGGTCCGCGCTATGGCAACCCTCGACACGCTTCCGAAATTCCTCCAGAGGAACACGGAGCGCTACGGCGACAGCAAGGTCGCCATGCGCGAGAAGGACCGCGGGATCTGGAGGACATACACCTGGAGGGAGTATCACGAAAAGGTCAGGCATGTGACCCTGGGGCTGAAGAGGTTGGGCTTGGGTCAGGGCCACAAGGTGGCCATCTTGGGGGAGACAAAACCCGAGGCCTACTGGGCCGAGTTGGCTGCCCAAGCCGCAGGGGGGGTGAGCGTGGGGATCTTCGCCGATTGCATACCTTCCGAGGTGAAGTATTATCTCACGCATTCGGATGCCGCCTTCGTCTTCGCGCACGACCAGGAACAAGTGGACAAGGTCCTCCAGATCAAGGACGAGATACCCCAGGTAAGGAAGGTCATCTACTGGGACCCCAAGGGCCTCTGGGGTTATCGGGACCCGCTCTTGATGTCCATGCAGGAACTCACAGACCTCGGGCAGAAACACGAGGCCCTCAACCCTCGCCTCTTCGACGAGGAGGTACGGAGGGGCACGGGCAGGGATCCTGCTGTCATACTCTACACCTCCGGCACCACGGGGCTGCCCAAGGGGGCCGTGGTGAGTCACGAGGCCCTGATTCGGCCTGTGGAGGCCTTCGTCCAAATGGAGGGCTACGGCGCGAAGGACCAATACGTCTCTTTCATACCCCTTGCCTGGATCGGTGAGCAGATTCTGGGCGTGGCCAGCTCCTTGGTCTCCGGGGTCGTCGTGAACTTCCCGGAGCGGGCCGAGACGGTCCAGGCCAACATACGCGAGATCGGCCCGAGCCTCCTCCTCTATGCCCCCAGGCAGTGGGAGAGCGTGAACCGATCGGTCCAGGCCAAGATGATGGACGCCAGCCCTACCAAACGCCTGGCCTATCGCCTATTCATCCCCCTGGGTTACCGTATGGCGGACTGGAGCCTCCAGAGGAGGCCCCCTGGGCCTTTCTGGAGGCTTCTCCATCGCGTGGCCTACTGGATGCTCTTCAGGCCCCTGAGGGCCAATCTCGGACTGACGAACGTCAGGGTCGCCTACACCGCCGGATCGGCCGTCAGTCCGGAGATCATCCGATTCTTCCAGGCCATCGGGGTCAATGTGAAGCAGCTCTACGGCAGTTCGGAGATGGGCATCATAACGGCCCATCGGGACGACGATATCAGGCCCGAGACCTCTGGGAGGCCCCTGCTCGACACCGCCATAATCCTCTCCCATGAGGGAGAGATATTGGTGAGGAGCCAGGGCATGTTCATGGACTACTACAAGGATCCCAAGGCATACGAGGAGAAGTTCGAGGGGGGGTGGTTCAGGACAGGGGATTTCGGACACATAGACGAACAGGGACACCTCATCGTCATGGACAGGATGGAAGACCTGAGGGTGTTGTCCGATGGCAAGAAGTTCTCCCCCCAGTATACGGAGGTGAGGCTCAGGTTCAGCCCTTATATCAAAGACGTGCTCGCCGTAGGCAACGAGAAAAGGGACTTCGTGGCCGTCCTCGTCAACATAGACTTGGACAATGTCGGCCGCTGGGCCGAGACCAAGAAGATCCCTTACACGACGTTTCCGGATCTGTCTCAAAAGCCGGAAGTCGTCGCCTTGGTCCGAGGCGAGATCGAAAAGGTCAACAGGACCCTTCCCGAAGGGGCGAGGGTCCGCAAATTCTTGAACCTCCCCAAGGAGTTCGACCCTGACGAGGCCGAGCTGACCAGGTCCAGGAAGATCCGAAGGGCCTTTCTCGAGGAGCGCTATGGAGACCTGATAGAAGCCCTTTACAGCGGAAAGGAACTGCATTTCATGGAGACCCCTGTGGTCTATCGGGACGGACGCAAGGGGGTGATCAAGAGCCAGATCCGCATCACATCGCTGTGAGAAACCGGAGGGCCTCGTGAGAAGGCCTTCCGCAATCAACCCTGGGGGACCGAAGCGTTGAAGTTGCTCCAGTTCCTAGCAAACGGGATCATGGTTGGGGGGGTATATTCCCTCATAGCACTCGGCATCGTCCTGATCTACAAGTCCACGCGGGTCTTCAACTTCGCCGTGGGGGAGCTCCTCGCCATAGGGAGTTTTGTCTGCTACTCTGCCCTTGTTTCGTTCAAGCTCCCTTTCTGGGTCAGTGTACCCCTGACGCTCTCCAGCGCGGTGCTGGTGGGGATCCTGGTGGAGCGGCTCGCCTTGCGCCCCCTCATAGGCCAGCCCATCCTCGCGGCCATAATGGCGACCCTTGCCCTCTCCCTCATCATGAGGGGGATCATGCTCTTCACCTGGGGTGCATCCACTGTCTCTTATCCGCGCGGGATCTTTCCAGGCGGGGTCATCTCATCGGGGGGTATCGTTCTGTCCCACGAGCTCCTAACGGCCTTCTTGGGCTCCATGGCGGTGTTCGGGATTCTGACGTTCTTCTTCCGAAGAACCAGGACCGGGCTCTTCATGAGGGCCACGGCCGAGGGGCATGAGATCGCTCAATCCATCGGGATAAAGGTCAGAGGGATCTTCGCCATGGCATGGGGGATCGGCTCCATCATCGCGGCCATGGGCGGGGTGGTAGTGGGCAACCGATTGGGGGTGGGGGTGGACGTGACGCCCCTGGTGGCCCTGAAGGCCTTCCCTGCCGTGCTGTTCGGCGGGCTCGAGTCCATCCCCGGGGCCTTGATCGGTGGGCTCGTGATCGGTCTGTTGGAGAACCTGGCCGGGGGGCTGATCAATCCCAAGCTGGCCGAGATCACGCCGTACATCCTCTTGCTCCTGGTCCTGTTGATAAGGCCCGAGGGGCTCTTTGGGCTGAAGAGGATAGAGAGGATCTGACATGTACCGCCCGTGCGGCATATTCGACGAGACCTACTCCCAGGACATCGCCATCGTCCGCACGAAGGGGCATTGGGCCCTCCTCGCCGCCGGCCTGGCCTTGCTCTTCACCCTGCCTTTGTACGCCAGTGGGCGATTCCTCCACCTGGTGAACCTGTTGGGGATCACCATCATATCTGCCCAGGGTCTCAGCATATTGACCGGTTACACGGGCCTCATCTCCCTAGGGCAGACCGCCTTCATGGCCGTGGGCGCTTACAGCTCCGCCCTCTTGAGCATCTATGGAGGGTTCTCCTTCTGGGCAGCGCTCCCCTGTGCGGCGTTGATCACCGGGGGGGTGGGCGTTATCTTCGGCCTCCCCTCCCTGAGGATCAAAGGGTTCTATTTGGCCATGGCCACCCTGGCCGCCCAGTTCATCATCCCATGGATGATCGTGAACGTCAGACCGGATCTCACGGGAGGCACCAGCTCCATATTCTTGCCACCACCGAAGATCGGCAATGTGCAGTTCAACACGCAACAAACGATGTTCTACATCATCGTCCCGATGACCTGTCTCACCCTGTTCTGTGTCAGGAATCTCATCAGGAGCAGGATCGGGAGGGCCTTCGTGGCCATCAGGGACAACGACCTCGCTGCCGAGATGGTCGGAATAAGCCTGTTTCGTTACAAGCTCCTTTCGTTCTTCATCTGCACGTTCTATGCGGGGATCGCTGGCTGCCTATGGGCCTATTGGATGAGGGCCATCAGCGTGGACCATTTTCACCTCGTGGATTCCATCTGGTACCTGGGGATGGTGATCGTAGGCGGGATGGGCAGCACCCTCGGGACAGTCCTGGGGGCCGTCTTCATAAAGATCCTGGACCTCGGTGTCACCATCATCGGCCCGATGCTCGGGGGGATCTTCCCCGCCAGCTTCGCGGTGGATGCCTCGGCAGCGCTGGGGCCTTTCGTTTTCGGGGTGACTATCCTGTTGTTCCTGATCTTCGAACCGAGGGGGCTCGCTCACCGGTGGGAGATCACCAAGGCCTACTTCAGGCTCTGGCCGTTCTCCTACTGACGAGGCGCCTTCGGCCCTTCCCGGTGGGCGAGTGACTCCAGGAGGTGCAGAAGGGAGGTGGGATCCAGGGCAGCCTGACTTTGGACCGTGACTTCCGCAACGAGAAAGCCACAAGGAGGCAAGAAGATGAGAGCTACCTCAAGATCGGCCATTGCTGTGGCATGTTTCACCCTAGTGTTCGCACTGGCCGCCATCCCCGAGGCGATGGCGGCCAAGCCGGACGTGGTCAAGATCGCCTGCATCCCTGACATGACGGGGCCTTACGCCGCCATCGTGGGCCCTGCCAACGTGGCCTTCATGGACGGCTGCGAATACGTCAACGATACGGGCGGGATCAAAGGGGTCAAGGTCGAACCCGTGGTGAGGGACTGCGGGGGCAAAGTCGACGTGGGCATGTCGCACTACATGGAGATCAAGGAGATGAAGCCGAGGCCCCCCATCATCTTCGGGGTGATCTCAGGTCTGGGAGAGGCCTTGAAGATGCGCCTCAACGAGGACCAGTTCCCGGCCGTCTGGGTCTGCAGCACCGAGGTCGTCTATCCTGCAGGCTACACGTTCGGCTGGTACCCCACATATGCGGACCTGTGCGGACTCTTCATCGACTGGCTGGCCGAGACATGGAAGGGAAAGGACCGGCCCAAACTCGCCTTCCTCACTTGGGACACCACTTATGGCCGGGCGGTGCTCTACGACGAGGTGAACGAATACGCCAAGAACAAGGGCGTCGAAGTGGTGGCCACTGAGCTATTCGGGGTGAGGGACGTGGACGTCTCCACCCAGTTGGTGAGGATCAGGGACAAGGGGGCGAACTGGATCTTCACCAACACAGCGGGGCGCGGCCCGGTGATCGTGGCCAAGGGGATCAAGGAGTTGGGTTACAAGGTGGGCCTCGCTGGCTCCATCGGGCTGGACGAGTCCTGTCTCTACATAGACCCCGTGGCCATGGAGGGCGCCATCACCATCCATCATCGGGTTAGCTGGGCAGAGGCGGACCACCCTGGCATAAAGGTGATGAACAAATACATCGAGAAGAACAAACGCAAGGAGACCGACAGGACCATCATGTATCCCATGGGGTTCGCAGGGGCCCTCCTGGCCAAGGAGGTCATAGGCCGGGCCGTGGACAAGGTGGGGTGGGACAAGCTGAGCGGTGCGGCGATCAAGGCCGAGCTGGAGAACCTCAAGGACTTCTCCCCCTTGGATATCTGCTATTTCAGTTACAGCCCCACGAGGCGCTCGCCATCCAAGGCGAAGGTCTTCCAGGCCAAGGGCAAGGATCTCCTCCCCATAACCGGGTGGCGAGAATGCCCTGACCTCAGGCCCGCCAAGTACAGGTGATACCACCTGGGAGGCCCCCTCCCCCGCCGTAGCCGTCCTCGGCGGGGGGGTCCTCCACCAGGAGAGAGGGCTGCATGCTTCGTCTGAACAACATCGAGGTGGTCTACAGCAACGTGATCCTGGTCCTCAAAGGGGTCTCGATGGAGCTCCAGGACAAGGGCATAGCCGTGCTCTTGGGGGCCAATGGCTCGGGCAAGACCACTACCTTGAAGGCCATATCCGGCCTCCTGCGCTCGGAGAACGGGGCCGTGACCGACGGCAGCATAGAGTTCCAAGGCCTCAGGATAGACAGGAAGGACCCGGAGGAGATCGCCAGGATGGGGATCCTCCAGGTCATGGAGGGCAGGAAGATCCTCTCACACTTCACCGTTGAGGAGGAGCTCAAGGTGGGGGCCTATGCCAGCGGCGACCCCGGCCACATCCGCCAGCGTCTCTCCATGATCTACGACTACTTCCCGGTCCTCGGCACCCTCCGCCGAAAGACGTGCGGTTTCCTCTCCGGAGGGGAGCAGCAGATGTTGGTGATCGGTCGCGCCCTCATCGCCCGCCCCAAGGTGATGCTCCTGGACGAGCCCTCACTGGGCTTGAGCCCCCTCCTTGTGGAGGAGATCTTCAGGATCATACAGAGGATCAACTCCGAGGAACAGACCTCGATCCTGCTGGTGGAACAGAACGCCGTGGCCGCCCTGGAGATCGCCCAGCACGGATACGTCATGGAGAACGGTCGCATAGTCATGGAGGGGACCGCCGCCTCCCTCAGGGACAACGAGGACATAAAGGAGTTCTACTTGGGGCTCTCACAGATGGGTGAGAGAAAGAGCTTCCGCGATGTGAAGCATTACCGCCGTAGGAAGCGATGGCTCTCCTGAAGCCCGCGGCCACAAAGCAGGAGGGGGTGCGGCCCCCCCCATAGGCGTATGTCCCGCTGGGGCGGGGGATTCCTTCCACGAGCGGTGTAGGAGAAGGATCGATTCATGCCAAACCAGCCCCAGGGGGTCTCCAGGGGGGCGGAGGGGGGGCGAGAGGCTTCGCGCGCGGAACCCGTTGCCCACAGCCGCCAGGCCCGCATCCCCGAGTTGCAGGGGCGCATGGCCCAGGAGGGGCTTGACGCCGCTGTCATACTCTACTCCCGAGACCTGCTCTACTACACAGGGACCACACAACCGGCCTTCCTGTTGGCGACCCAGGGACATCACGCCCTCTTCGTGAGGCGGGGAAGGGAGTTCGTGCTTCGAGAGAGCTGGTTGGACCCAAGGTCCATCCACCAATGGACCGGTTACAGTGACATGGCGGTTTTCCTCCACGGGCATGGACTGGAAAGGGGTCTCATCGGCCTGGAGATGGACGTCATACCCGCTGAGACGTTTCTCAAGGTCCTCGATGCTTGCAAGGGCTTCGCCCCAAGGGACATCACCCCGATGGTGCTGGAGCAGCGCAGGGTCAAGGACTGGACAGAGGTGGAATGGACGAGGCAGGCCTGCCGCATACTCCATGCGGGCCACGAGCGCCTCCTGGAGGTCTTTCGAGAGGGGATGACAGAGCTGGAGCTCTCCAGCGAGATCGAGAGGGCGCACAGGAGTCATGGGCACGAGGGCGAGTACTTCATGCGGCAGTTCGACTTCGTCATGGGCAGGGGACCCCTGGTTTCCGGAGAGAACCTGTCCAGGATCAGCGGCAGGATCCGCTCCATAAGCGGGGTGGGCCTCAGCCCCTCTGTCCCGGCCGGGGCCTCCCGCAGGGTGATCCGAAGGGGCGACATCCTCATGGTGGACATCCCGACCCACTACCTAGGTTACCATGCGGATCAAAGCCGCACGTATTCCGTGGGCAGGCCCTCGGCCTCGGTCAAGGCAATGCATGAGGCCCTGAGGGAGATCGCCGATGAGGTCCTGGAGGAGATGAGACCTGGGGTTTCCTGCGCCGAGCTCTACCACCATGCCATGGAGAAGGCCCGAAGGCTGGGCATGGAGGGGTCCTTCATGCATATCGGCACTGAGAAAGCCCCCCTGGATTTCATAGGCCACGGGCTTGGGCTCGAGATAAACGAGCCACCCTTGATCGGACCCAGGGGAGGCACTCATCTGGAATCAGGCATGATACTAGCCCTGGAGATGGTGATGACGCGCTCCCGTACGGAGGTGGTCAAGCTCGAAGACACGGTCCTCGTGACCCCATCCGGTGGTGAACTCCTCACCGTGACCCCCAGGGAACTGCACGAGCTCTGAAGGCGATCGTTGTCCCGGGGGCAAGTGGGCGCCACGGTCATGGGGCGTCGCGACTAACTCGCGGGCTGCCCCTGTGAACGGATCCTGGCGCGGACCCCATCGATTATCTGCTTCATGATGGCACCCGCGGACCCTCGGATGACTGCGTCCGCAAGCCTGTCGTAAGGGGTGGGGTCCCTGTTGACGATGACGAGCTTGGCCCCTGTCTGCTTGGCCACGATGGGCATGGAGGCCGCGGGCTGGACCACCAGGGAGGATCCGATGACCAAACAGAGGTCGCACTCCTCGCACCTCCTGAAGGCCTCAGCCGTCTCCTTCTCGGGCATGGCCTGCCCGAAGGCGATGGTGTCGTCCTTCAGGATCCCTTTGCACTCGTCGCATCGCGGGACCTTTACCCCTGCATCGATCATCGCCTGGACCACCTCCCGCGTGTAGCGCTTGCCGCACTTCAG
>FWPV01007151.1_pt1 | contig 20603 bp, 14 predicted proteins | sample 2228371 | NCBI WGS metagenome assembly FWPV01 (sample SAMEA103939776, study PRJEB20133) | metagenome | reverse complement strand
CCGCGCGCTCCGCGTCCTCTGTGTGAAATGGACACCCCCTGGAAAGTTACGAAATTCAAATGTGCCCATGGCAACTTGAATGACTTACCATGAACCCAACTGTATGCTATACTTAAGAAGCTTTGAGAGCTACTGTCTCGGCTGAGCGATGGTGGCGTTCAGCTCTAATCATGCCCTGATCGAGAGAAGAAGATCAATGAACGAAGCACCGCAGCAGCGCCCGCCCGTTGAAGTGATGCCGCCTTTGCCGGAGATCGCCAGGAGAGAATTGCGCACCGCGCTCGATACCCTGGTGTTGGATAACCTGCGTCCTGCCCTCATGGTGTTGAGCGTCCTTTTCCTCGTGTTGCTCTACGGGTATGCGCAAGCGCCTCGCACGATTGCCGTTCCGACGATGCTCGTCACAATAGTGGGTTTGATCGTCATCGTGGGGTGCAGCCTCCTGCTCCGGCGGCGGAAAATTCCCGTGCGTTATGCCAACCCACTGGCGGCGTTCATTGCGGCGTTGGTGCTCCTGCAACGGTTGGTCAACATTGCTCTGCTCGGCGACCCCGCCTCTTCCTCCAACCTGGGCATTACTTTAGTAGGGGCCGGATTTCTCATCCTTTCGACAAGGTGGCTGGCGATTGTGATAAGCAGTGCCCTTCTGGCCTGGCTATGGATCGCGTTGCAGTCCTCTCCCGGGCCGGCTTGGGGAGAACAGGCACTATGGCTCGCTTCGGCAACCGCGTTGGCCATCATCATCCATTTAACCCGCCTGAACTCGGCGCGGCGCCAAGAGCTACTGCATCTTCAAAATGAATCTCGCCACCAAGAGCTGCAACAGCGCACGGCGACGTTGGAGACATCCTATCAGGACGAACGTTCGCGCCGTCTGTTGACCGAAACGTTATACGAAGTTAGCCGTGCGCTCTCACAGACGCTCAATTTGCAAGATGTTTTGGACCTGATTCTCGAAAACCTGGCGCGTCTCGTGGCCTTCGATCGCGGTTCGGTGATGTTGCGGCGCGATAACGAACTGGTGATTGTCGCCGCACGGGGCTTCCCGCCGACCAGTGATCCCTTACAGATCCATGTAGCCATCAAAGAAGGCGATGTTTTTCAGCAGATTTGTCAATCCAAACGGCCGTTGCTCATCCCCGAAGTCTTTGAGCGCCCCGATTGGCAGCAGGTGGAAAATCTTCCCCAGGCGCGGGCGTGGGCCGGCGTGCCCCTAATTGATGCGCATGCTGAGGTCATCGGGATGTTGTCCCTCACCCGTGAGACACCGCGCACCTATACCGAAGAGGAAGCTATGCTGGCTCTGGCCTTTGCCGGTCAGGCGGCCGTGGCCCTGCAAAATGCGCGTTTGTACATGGAACTGGAGGAGGCTTACACCCGCCTGGAGCGTTTGGACAAGACGAAATCCGATTTCATCACCGTTGCCGCGCATGAACTCCGCACACCGTTGACCATCATCCGTGGATACGGCCAAATGCTGCTCAAAGAGCCACTGATCACAGAAGATTCCGAGCGTTTGGAGATGATAAGGGGGATTGTCAACGGCGCAGCCCGCCTCAATGATATTATCAACAGCATGATTGACATAGCGAAAATCGAGAGTCAAGCCCTGGAGTTGTATTTTCTCCCCATGTCGGTAGAGAGTCTACTCCATGAGGTGCTTGACGGCCTACGGAGCGTGTTCCAGGAACGGAACTTAACCCTGTCCTTCAAAAATGATCGCCAATTCCCGAACATCGAGGGGGATCGAGATGCCCTGAAGAAAGTTTTCTACCATCTGGTGATCAACGCCATAAAATTCACCCCGGATGGGGGCACAATCACTATTACGGGGAACACTCTGCCGCCAGGCGCGTATGGTCTGGCGACCGGTGGAGTTGAAATCCTCATCCGCGATACGGGCATCGGCATTGACCCGAGTCTCCATGAGCTGATATTCACCAAATTTGCCCAGGCAGGCGAAGTGGCCCTCCATTCTTCCGGCAGCACCAAATTCAAAGGTGGCGGACTGGGATTAGGTTTGGCGATTACGAAAGGTATTGTTGAAGCGCATGGCGGGCGTGTGTGGGTGGAAAGTGAGAAATTCGATGAAGTAACCTGCCCGGGCAGCACTTTTCATGTCGTTCTGCCTTTAACCCAGCCTGAGGAAGTCGCCTAAAAGGCATACAATAGGTTGCCATGGCGCCGGAGGAGAGCGCTGTCGCCGGCTTTTGAGGGTGTGTAAGTCCTGAAAAGCAAAGAACTTCTAAGCCTGGGATAAACATCACGTTGGGGGTATACATCAATGGCTAAAAAAGTGTTTGTCAGTGGATGTTTTGATCTATTACATAGTGGACACATTGCGTTTTTGCAGGAAGCGGCGAGCTACGGTGATCTGTACGTGGCCCTGGGTTCTGATCGAACGATCAAAGACCTGAAAGGCCGGCCGCCCATCAATACGGAAGCGGAGCGGCTTTTTATGGTGCAATCGGTGGGATGCGTCAAGGAGGCTTTCATCTCACGAGGCTCAGGCATTTTGGATTTTGTGGAAGAACTTAAAGCCATCTATCCCGATATTTTCATCGTCAACGAAGAGGGCAGTACGCCGGCCAAGCGTGAACTGTGTGAATCGCTGGGGATTGAATACATCGTTCTGCGGCGGGAACCGCATGCCGGCCTTACGCCGCGCTCCACAACGGCGCTGCGCAATATCTGCCGCATTCCTTACCGCATTGATATTGCCGGTGGCTGGCTCGATCAACCCTTTGTCTCTAAGCTGTACCCCGGCGCCGTGATCACCATTTCCTTGGAGCCAACGGTAGAGTTCAATGAACGGAGTGGAATGGCCAGCAGCACCCGTCGCGCGGCCATCGAGTTGTGGGGGCCACGCTTGCCCATTGACAATTACGAGAAACTGGCCAAGATTCTTTTCTGTTACGACAATCCACCCGGTACCAAGGAAATCTCCGGCTCACAGGACGCCATCGGCATTGTTTTCCCCGGCTTGAATAAAGCCTATTATGAGGGTGAATACTGGCCCACCCGCATCGAAAGTGTGCAGAACGAGGCGACGCTCCATTTCATCGAAAGCGCGCTGTATCTTGTGCCACTTGGTCCGCGCGAGTCGGGATTCAGTGTACTGAGCGATACCCATATCACCCGCGAGGGCGCGCGGGCGCTTTCCGTGGCCACCGATCACTGCTGGGATGCGATCCTGGCCCACGATATTCGCGCTTTCGGCCACTATTTCCGCGCCTCCCTCGAAGCGCAGGTGGCGATGTTCCCCCACATGATGACGCCGATGGTGGCAAAGTTGATCGACCGCTACCGCAACGAGGCCCTGGGCTGGAAACTCTCCGGCGCCGGCGGCGGAGGCTATCTGATCCTGGTCGCCGATCACCCCATTGAAGACGGGTTTCAAATCACCATTCGGCGTGAGGATTACTGAAGCCGTCCTTCCCATCATCCGCGCCACTGCTTTAGGACTTCAGATGAGGCTATTTCTTACCTGGAGGAGGCCGGAGAACCAAAAATTCTCGGCCCTTCTCCCAGGGCGGACGTTTTACTTGGCAAACCTTTGGTTCTGCATACAATAAAAACTCACACTGTCGGTTCAAAAGATGAGTGCGAGGTATGTCAAGACGAAAGGAGCATCAGCCATGTTAATCGTGTTCGTGTATGTCCATGTTAAACCGGAGTCCATCGAGGCTTTCAAACAAGCCTCCGTGGAAAATGCCCGTAACAGCGTGCAGGAGCCCGGCGTCGCTCGGTTTGACGTCATCCAGCAGAACGATGATCCCACCCGCTTCGTTCTCGTGGAAGTCTATAAGGATGCCGCCGGCGCCGCCGCCCACAAGGAGACCGCCCATTACAAAAAATGGCGCGATGCCGTTGCGCCGCTGATGGCCGAGGAGCGGTTCAGCGTCAAATATAGTAACGTGTTTCCTGAGGATGCCGGCTGGCATTAAGTCGCCGGCTATACAAGAGTTGGGCGCTCTGTGCGAGAGTCATAATGAAAAGAGCCAACATCTTCTGCATAATCTGGAAAATTGACGCTGTCTTGATCCTCATTGTCGGGTTGATGGTTTTGGCAATCCTCGGTTACACAGGTTACAGGATTTACCAAGACGTCTTTCGCTCTAGAGAGGTTTCTAGCGTTGTCAATGTTGAGTCTGACTCGCGCATCAGTTCTGAATGGAGGCTTGGCACTTTTGACCGAGTGGAGGGAACAGATTACTTGATGGCGCCGGTCTACTCTGCTCAAACCTTTCAGGCGTCTTACTATGAAAAGGACACATCGGCTGTACGCAACTATTTATTCGTCAATGCTATTGATAAATCAAGCCGATGGTTAGTTCCGCACAACAACTACCTGTTTCTTGCCAGCCACAAAGAGTGGCACAGACCTGGCTCAGGCGATAGCGTGGTCAAGTGGCTCAGATACGAAGTGGTCAAATCAGATACAAATCGGGATGGGCGATTAACCAGTGAAGATCAATACACTATTGGAATTTCCGACCCAACGGGAGAAAGGTATGTGGAACTTGTTCTCGATGTTGATCGGATTTTGGGCTATGAGATGCGTGATGAGAATACCTTGCTCGTTTTTTACAGAACTGGCCCAAAGAACTTTGTGGCGGAGATTAACGTGTCAGAGCGGCGCGTAACAGTGGCAAAAGAACTGCAAGAAATTCAGCCCTAACATTTCTACTCAACAAGGAGGCTTTGCTTGCCAGTGGCGCACTTTTTCAATTGGGGTCATAATAGGCGCATTCGCGCCTAACATTGCATGCAGCCGACGTTCACCCGCGCCGCGTTTAACAGTGTAGACTTGTAATCAGTCGTTTTGGGCAGACCGTCGCGCCTTGCGTTCAATGACGCGGGTGAACGCGGCTGATGCTTATCGTTAGGCCGTCAGCCCGGCACAGAAACGGGCGTCGTGGTTTTTTTCTTGTAGTAAGATCCGGGCCGGCGTATGGTGAAGAGCTGACATAAGGCCCGGCGCGTTACCCGACGCGGCCTGACATCAATCTCTGCGCGCTCCGCGTCCTCGGCGGTGAAATGGACACCCCCTGGACAGTTACGTAGACGGAAGGCCGGTTTTACCGCCAGGGGAGATTCAAGCTGACGCGGCTACGCCGCCGGCCGGCAGCGGGGGACCGCGCACAACGGGGTCTGCTCTCGCAGACCCACCGCGCAGCTTAAGCCGGTGGTGGCCGGCTTCCTGCCGTGCACCATCTCCGATCCCCGTGACACGAGACGGAGGCGGTGGAGCAAAATGGTATCATGACGCCTAAAGCGTCAGAGCAACCAGGGTGCGTTGGAGCGCCGAGATTGCCGTATAGGAGAGGAGGAAAGTCATGCGTTTCGAATTTGCGACGGCATCCCGCATTGTCTTTGGAAGCGGCGTCCTGAAGGAAGCCGGAACGCTGGCAGCCGGATTCGGACGACGGGCGTTTGTGGTCGTCGGGCGCGACGGCAAACGGGCTGCGGCCTTACTGGATGATCTACAGGCTGCCGGTGTTGAGGGAACGACGTTCCCCGTGACGAGTGAACCGACGACCGACCTGGTCCGCGCAGGGGTTACCCGGGCGCGGGAAGCAGGATGCGATCTGGTTGTCGCCATGGGCGGCGGCAGTGTGATTGACGCGGGCAAGGCTATTGCTATCCTGCTGACCAACGGCGGTGACCCTCTCGATTATCTGGAAATTATCGGACGGGGCTTACCCCTCACGCAACCCGCCGTGCCCTACATCGCCATTCCCACCACTGCCGGAACCGGCGCCGAGGTAACGGCCAATGCGGTGTTAGCCGTACCGGAGCAGCACATCAAAGTTAGTTTGCGCAGTCCCCTGATGATCCCACGGATAGCGTTGGTGGATCCGTTGTTAACGCACTCCATGTCCCCCGCGCTCACCGCCAGCACCGGCCTCGATGCGCTGACCCAAGTGTTGGAGCCTTACGTCTCGCGCATGGCCAATCCCCTCACCGATACCTTCTGCCGTGAAGGACTGATGCGGGCGGCCCATTCCCTGTATCGCGCGTGGGAGGAGGGAAGCGATGCCGCGGCGCGCGAGGACATGGCGTTGGTCAGCCTGTGTGGTGGCCTGGCCCTGGCCAATGCTAAACTCGGAGCAGTCCACGGCTTGGCGGGCGTATTGGGCGGGATGTTCGATGCGCCACACGGGGCACTGTGCGGGAGACTCTTGCCTTTGGTGATGGAAGCCAATGTACGGGCATTACAGGCCCGCGAGCCGAACAATCCGGCCCTGGAGCGTTACGACGATGTCGCGGCAATCCTCACCGGCGAGTGGGAAGTCACGGCAGAGGATGGGGTGGCCTGGGTACAAGACTTGTGCCAAACGTTCAAAATCCCCGGCCTGGCCACATACGGGATCACCACAGCCGCTTTTCCCACCATCATCGAAAAAGCAGCCCGGTCCAGCAGCATGAAGGGCAATCCGATCACGCTGACGACAGCCGAATTGCGGGGTATCCTCAGCCGTGCCCTGTAGTTTCTCATGGAGGCGATAAAAAAAGTCCGAGGCGAATGCCTCGGACTTAAAATCTCAAAAAGGCTTTCGGCGATGCCTTTCACCTCAGACGGCTTGCTGTCCGGCACCTTTACGCCACCACCTGCCCATCTTGCAATCTCAGAATGGTATCCACGTACTCATCCACCAAACTATCGTGCGACGCCATGAGCACCGTGACATGTTCCTCGCGCACGATACGTTGAAACAAACTCAGGATTTCGCGCGCCGTTTCACTATCCAATTCACCGGTCGGCTCGTCCGCCAGAATAAGCTCGGGCTTGTTGGCCAAAGCACGGGCAATGGCCACCCGCTGTTGTTGCCCCCCCGATAATTCATAAGGACGGTGATCGCTGCGTTTACCGAGGCCAACAATGTCCAGGCAGTAGGTCGTGCGGGCGTGGCGTTCACGGGCGCCGATCCCCTTGATGCGCAGCATCAATTCCACGTTCTCATACGCCGATAAGGTGGGAAGCAGGCCAAAGGATTGAAAGACGAACCCCAATCGTTCACGGCGCCAGCGTGTGAGCTGTTGATCGTTCATTTTTGTCAGATCATCGCCCAGCACCACCACTTTCCCGGAAGTAGGATAATCCAATCCGCTCAGACAGTTAAGCAAGGTCGTTTTACCGCTGCCGGAACGTCCCTTGACCGAAACAAAACATCCCGGCATGATCTGCAAGGATAATCCCCGCAGGGCCGGCACTTCGATATTACCGAGTTTATAGATACGCCATAAGTTCTCGGTCTCGATGGCGTAGGTGTAATCCCGTTTGATTTGCGCTTTGTTGTGCTTGGCCATTAGCGTTTCTCCTCGTGCTTTCCAAAATCACCGCGCACCCAACGATGAAGCATACCCCGCAACCCGCGCGTTTTCTTGGCCTCAAGCAAGCCGGCAGCCAGTATTTCGGCGTCCTGAACGTGATCAATATTATCCGTCGGGCGGATCAGGATGCCTTCTTCGGTCAATTCAAGCCGTGCGCGCCCCTTGATACCAAAATGCTCCAGGAACTCTTTCGGAATCTGGAGGCGTCCGGCAGAATCGAGGACGGTAAGCTCCTCGAAGATTTCCTCACCGCCTCCATGAGCAGCACTGCGCCCCCCATCGGTCTTGGCGCGGACGGTCTCGGTCGCCAATTTACCATCCCGAATGGCGACGACGCGATTAACATAGCGCGCCAGATTCGGATCATGGCTCACAATGAGCGTGGTCAATCCCAATTCACGGTTGAAGCGCTGGAACATTTGATAGATGGTCAAGGCCGTGGCCGAATCCAGTTCGCCCGTCGGCTCGTCGGCGAGGAGAAGGCGGGGCTTGTTGGCCAGGGCGACGGCAATGGCGATGCGTTGTTGCTCACCGCCGGACAACTCCGAAAGCCGATGTTTCTTACGATCGGACAACTCGACCATCTCCAGCAATTCCTCGGCGCGTTTTTGTGCGGCTCGTCCGGCCACGCCGGCCAACGTCATCGGCAATTTGATGTTTTCGAGCGCATTGAGATAAGCGATCAAGTTGCGCGAGCCTTGCTGCCAGACAAATCCCACCCGCTGGCGACGATATTGGTTAAGCTCTGCATCCGAGAGTTTGAGCAAGTCTAAACCATCCACCCAGGCACGTCCGGCAGAAGGACGATCCAGGCCACCGAGTACGTTCATCAATGTGGATTTACCACTGCCACTGGCCCCCACAATGCCGAGCAGCTCACCGGGCGCCACGACGAGGTCCAGGCCTTGCAAGGCCACAACCTCCAACTCTGCAATTTTATAGATTTTGACCCGGTTATCACAAACCACAAACGCTTCTTGCGCCATCTTATACCGTTTCTCCTAACTTGATTGCCTGGAAGATCTTCATACGCCGTAACATGATCACTAAGGCGATCAGGGCTATCACAAACAACAAACCGAACAGCATGTAGACGCGGAATATAGCCGGCCAGGCGATGGTCACCGCATAAGGTGGAATGCGGGCTGTTTCACCGACCCCGATCTGCAGGAAGGGGATGAAGAATTTGCTGATAAAAGCCCCCAATCCTGTGCCGAGCAAACCACCGATTGAAATCAGGAATGCCAGTTCCCATCCCAGAAAAGACGCCATTTGACCGGCCGAAAGCCCCACGGCGCGCAAGATGCCCAATTCGACCATCCGCCGGCGGAATGAGAAGAGCGCGTACAGCAAGAACCCCAACACGGTGAGCACGGCCGCCGCGCTAAAACCGATCGAAAGTAGGCCGAACAGTCCCTGCCGCTCCGGCCGCTGCTGTTCGGCAGCAATTTTGAGGCCCGGCGCCGTCCAATCCAGAATACGCGAACTCAGCGAACGGTTCCCCAAATCCTTGAAATCGGCATGGGGGGCCGTCTTCAGCCACACATAATAGGGGAATTGCCCGCCGGCGTTCTCGAACACATAGTCCAAATTGCCCACAAAGAGCGGCCCTTGCGAGGGATACCACGTGGGGAAATAGTCAAAAGTGCCGACCACTTTGAAATCAATGTCATTACTTTGTCCATAGGTGACAACGGTGATGCGGATATTGTCGCCGATGAGCAGGGCCTGTTCCTGGAAAAATGTTCGGGAGACGAGAACCCCGTTGCGCGTGATGGCCAGGGCATTCATCAAGCCGCCCAGACTTTCCTGAGCAAAGTCGTTTCGCCAAAAGGCGATGGACGAGAACTCCGCACGATCAACACCTATAAAAACGCCGGTTTGCGAGGCACTGCTCGAACGCACATACGCCGGATAGCGTCCCACACGGGTTGCCTTTTCGACTCCCGGCGCATTCAGGTAATCTGTTACCGGCAAAAAGAGCCAACGGGGGCCGGACTCTTCCTCAGAGGTTGACGTACTCGCGGCCTGCGCAATAGCGGTCAGTGACGTATCCTGGGTACCTTCACCCAGGTCAATAAAGTTCATATCGGCGCCGGCCTGGTAGTACATCTGCTCGGTGAGATGTTTATCGAGGGTGAAGGCCAGTGAGGCAGTAAAGGCCGAAAGGCTCAGCGTCAGCACGAGTAAAATGAGCGGGGTGGTATAGAAAGATGGCGGGTGGCCATTAAAAATCCCACCGCCTTAGTCCGTCCACCGAGCCAGGCGAGGACTAACATAACGGCGGGCATTAAACGCAGGAAGAAGAGCGTGAGGGCAAAAATGCCCAGCGCCGGCACGAGAAAGAGCAAGGGATTCTGATAGGGAGTAGCATTAGAAATGTTTTCGAGGGCGACCAGGCTACCCTGCTGCCGCAGCACATACGCGCCATAACCTGCGGCGATCAGGAGCAAAACGTCGAGCCATGCCCGCTGCCACCAGGGTTTACGCATCGTGCGGGCAAGTTCACGCTTGTAAGAAATGATCGTATGCCGGGCAGCCCCGATGGTGGGCAACACTTGCGCTGCCATCACGAGGGCCACACCGATCAACCCGAAGCGCAAAGTCGGCATCGTGAGAGTGATTTGCAGAGGTAAATGTTGGGTGCTGAAGTCGAGGAAAGTGCGCGTTCGTCCGATCAAAGTGGCAATGCCCATCGCCGTGGGAATGCTCAACACCAAGGCGATCAGACCGAGCACCAGACTTTCCAAACCCGCCACTTCTACCATTTGCATAGCCCTTGCCCCCCGGCTGCGCAGCATGGCAACTTCGTTGCGACGCCGTTCAACAACCAAGCCGGAGGTCAAGGTGATAAACGCCAGCAGTAAGCCCAGGATCGGAACACTGTAGGCGTACAGGAGAATGGTGAGCATGGTGGCCGAATTTTGATAGGCGATGAGGGCCTCCATCGGCGATTTGGCAAGTTTGACGTTTGGCAGTAGCCCCGCCGCCTGTTGTTGCACCATGGTTCCCCGACGGATAAGGGTTAGCGCGTCACTGTGGGTGATGCCCTGGGCATCCAAGACAATATACCATACGCCGGTATAAATTTCACCTGTCAGTTGACTGCTGAGGCGCCCGCGAAAGGTCTCTTCCGGTACGATCAAACGTTCTTCAAAGCTCGACGGCCTAAAGAACCAAAACGGATCGTCGGGGTTCGTCGCTTTCCAGATGCCACTGATGCGGATAGGCACCTGTACACTGCGCAACAGGCCTTCTGTCCCCCGCACTTGCAGATAGGCGATGTAATTCTCGTTGACTTGAAAGCCCAGTTTGGTAGCCAGATCCTCGTAGATGATCACCTCGACCGGCTCATCGGCGGCGGTATCAGCCACGGCGGGGAAGCGACCCTCGACAAGGGTGATATGGTTTTCTAAATCGCTGACGCAGGCAAAACCGGCCCAGACGAGAGGTGTACGGTTATCTCTGAAGAGGCTCTCGATGTTGGCATAGATCCCGAAGGGACTGGTACTGAAATAACTCACGCCGAACTGTTGTTTCAGACCCAGTTCTGCGCCGGCACGGGCACTAAGATAGGTGTGCACCGGCTGAACTTGCTCCCACTCGACCAAACCGTGAATGTTGCCGTCGTAACGGAAAAGATAGGTGAGCGGCGGAATGGTTTGTAGATCAAGCACCGCTCCTGGGGTAGCGATATTCTCCAGAAAGATGCGATAATAGACGGCATCCGCATACATGGGGATGCTCATCATCAAGGCAATGGCAACCACCAGCCCCAGGACATTAGCCAGGCTCAAGCCAAGTTGCGAGGTTATGCGTTTGGCGACGATGACGACCATCGCCCGCAAGTGTCGTAGTATATGCATAGGATAACAACCTTACGGGGCGATAACGATCTGGCCCTCGCTCAAACCGCTGAGAATCTCATAGCGTTCATCAGAACGAATGCCGATCGTCACATCCATACGGCGTTGCCCGCTGCCTTCCTGGACAACCACGAATGTGCGCCCCTCAAAGGTACGCACCGCCTGGGGGGGTAACCATAATGTATTTTCGGAGCGTTCCAATTCGACGGTGATGCGCACACGATCCCCGTTCATCATGCCAAGCTCTTTGGGATCCTTCTCCAACACAATGTGGACGGAGGTATCTTCGTCCTGAACACCGGCAATCTTCCCCCCTGTACCGTAAGGATAGGGCAAGACGCGGATAGTACCGGGGATTTGCTCACCGGGGCGGTTGACGACTTCGGCCAACACCACCATGCCCTCGGTCAACTCGCTAAGTTCGGTATCCTGTAGATCGGCGGTGATTTCCAATTCGGTAGGATCGGCAATCACCATAACGGTCTTGTAGCCCTGGACTTGCGAGCCGGCAATAATGCTGGTGGACAAGATAATCCCGTCAAACGGCGCGATGAGGCGCGCGTCATTGAGTTGGTCGCGCAGCCGCTGTAAAGTGAGCTGCGTGCGTGTAATATCAACGCCGGCTTCGATTTCCGCGCGTCTCATCAGGGCCAGATCCAAATCTTGCTGCGCCAGTTCGATGTCATAAGTCAAACGCTCACGCGCACGCAACGCATCATTATAGGAGGCCTGGGCGAGTTGCAGATTTTGCTCCGCGTCACGTACCGCCTGGGCATACCGTTTGCGCGCATCCTCGGTTTCCCAGCTACGCTCCAAGGATTCGCGGTACTCGGTTTGCGCATTGATCAGATTTTCCTGCGCACGCTCCAGGTTAAAGCGGGCGCTGAGAATTTGCGAATCCGATATACTCGCCTTGAGTTTTGCCAGGTTCAATTCCCTGGCCCGCACATCGGCATCGGCTTCGGCAAGACGGCGTGCGCTGCTCATCTGTACCGCGACCAGTTCGGCTTCGGCCTGGGTGATCTGATTCTTAAGATCGGTGACTTCCAACTCGGCCAACAAATCACCGGCTTTCACCTTGTCGTTGCGCCGTGCATAAACGGTCTGCACGTAGCCATTAGCACGGAAGAAGAGTTCCTCCTCTCGCACCGGTGTAGCACGTCCCGAAAACTGCAACAAGCGCACCACATCCCCTCGTTGAACCTGATAGGTGGGGTTGGTGGGCACAATAGAAGTGGGTATGGGAGTCGGGGTTGGCTTCTCATCTTTCGAAGAGGAAGAGGAAGAGGAAGAGGAAGCAGAACCAAACGAACACCCCCATAGCAGGAGAGTCAATCCCATGAAGACCGCAAGAACAAAAAACAATGACAGACTTCGTCGCTTCATATACCTGTGTGCTCCTTCATCGTATGTAAATCTCTGCTGTTTGCAGCGCCTTGTTTACCGGCAAAACGTTGTTAGTGTATCACTTTTAGACAAAAGTTCAAGCCAAACGGGGATTCATCGGTACGTCTCCGGTCGTTTTTGCGCTAAAAAACGACTGCAGTCGTCACAACGCCGGGTAATGGGTTGTGGCGATTGCAGTCGCTTTCGGAGGTGCCTTTGTGCCGAGAAGCGGCCGAAGCCGTTACGCCGCCCGGCGCTAGAAAAGGAGGCTAATTGACCGTGCCTACCGCCATCGCTTTGCGCCTCTCACGCACAATCTCCCATTGTGGTTCGATCTGGCGTTGGACTTCGTTGAGGTAACGGTAAAGGCCATCACGCGCCATCAACTCCTCGTGCGTGCCCATCTCCTTGATGCCGGCATCTTCCAGCACCACAATCTTATCGGCGCTGCGAATGGTGGACAAGCGGTGCGCAATGATGATGGTGGTGCGCCCGACCATCAGCCGCTCCAACGCCTGCTGGATGAGCATCTCGGTCTCCGTGTCCACCGAGGAAGTGGCCTCGTCCAGGATAAGGATGGGCGCATCCTTGAGCACCGCGCGGGCAATAGCCAATCGCTGTTTTTGTCCACCGGACAGTTTCACCCCCCGCTCGCCGATGACGGTGTCATAGCCATTAGGCAGGCGACTGATGAACTCGTGCGCATTGGCGACCTTAGCAGCAGCAATGACCTCTTCTTCGGTGGCGTCGGGGCGTCCGAAGAGAATATTCTCGCGGGCGGTGCCGTGGAACAGGAAAACGTCTTGCAGAACAATGCTAATTTGTTCGCGCAAACTCTTGAGGGTCAAGCCACGAATGTCGTAGCCGTCCAGGGTAATGCGGCCCTCCACCACATCATAAAAACGCGGGATGAGGCTGACCAGAGTGGTCTTGCCCACCCCGGTTGGCCCCACAAGGGCCACCACGCTGTTCGCCGGAATATCCAGGTTGATATTCGAGATGACGGTATCACCCTTGACATAGTAAAAGCTGACATTCTCGAAGCTGATGGCGCCCTTCGCTTTGCCGGGCAAGGTGATAGCGTCGGGCTTGTCGTAGATTTCGGGGGTTTCCTGGAGTAACTCGGAGACGCGCTCCGCCCCGGCCATGGCGTGTTGGACATTCTCCCATGCGCCGCTCAACGCGCGAATGGGCTGATAGAACATTTCAAGATACAGAAAGAAAGCTACCAGGTCTTCAAGAGGCAACACCTGCTTGAGTGCCAGCCGTCCGCCGAAATAGATCAAAACAATGGTGCCCAGGGAGGAGGAAAATTCTACAAACGGCTGGAACGTCGCCATCAGCCGCAAAGCGCGCAACAGCGAGTCGCGGTAGTGGCTGATGTGCTTACTGATGCGCTGGGCCTCGACCTCCTCTCGGGTAAAGGCTTTGATTTCGCGGATGCCGGAAAGGTTGTCGTTGAGGGTGGCGTTGAGTTCGCCGAGTTCCTGCTGACGCTGACGGAAGGCGGGACGCACGTATTTGGAGAACCCGCGCGCCGCCAGGATGATGAACGGCACCGGGATCAAACTGAGCAGCATCAGTTGTACGTTGAGGCTGACCAACACCGCCACCACACCGAAGAGCATCAGAACGTTGACCAGCGTATCGGGAATGGCGTGAGCGATGAGCGTCTCGAACATATCGGAGTCATTGACCATGCGTGACATCAGGTCACCGGTCTGCTTATCCTCGTAGAAGCGCAAGGAGAGCCGCTGCAAGTGCTCGTAGATTTCACGGCGTGCGTCGGCGACCACCCCCCAACCCGCAACGTGTGACATATAGCTGCGCAGGAATTGCAAAACTGCCCGCGCGATGTATACGATCAGCGCCAGAATCGCCAAACGGCTCACCGTATCCAGCGACTTTTCCAGATTGCCCTGTGTGTTGACTGCTGCGATCATCTGCTTGACGATCCACGGGGCCAGCAACTGTACCCCTACCAACGCTAACATGCTGAAAATCGTCAGCACCAATGGCTTCATATAATTTCGCGTGTATCCGAAGACAAACTTTAATGTTTTCATAGCACCTCACGATAGTTAGTAAAGAGTAAAAAGCGAAAGTATCAATTGCGAGCAAAAAGTAGTATACCGTCATTGTAGAAGAAGGGCAAACAAGACGAACGTTCACACACAAGGTAAGCTGCTGCCCACGCCCAGGCAGGGGGAGAAAAATTCGATGAGTCCGGCGACCGGGAGTATCCGCTCACTTCAAGAACGGTCAAGCCCGCAAAGACCATCGTTTACCTGCGGATGGTGGCTGTAGGCCGTTGTCCTTGTCAGAGGAGAAAGATGCCCTATAATCTACAGCAAGCACAAAAAAAGGTAACTGCTCAGCAGACAACATGAACTGCGCTCTCCACCAAAGATGCTGGACGCCGATTTTCGCAGATTCACGCAGATCGTTCTTGGCGCATTCAAAAATCTGCTCAATCTGCTTAATCTGCTGACTCATTTTCGGAATAGACAACATGAGCTACGTTCTCCACCAAACGTGAAAACATACCAAAAGATTCTCCTCATCCTTATCATCGTCTGCGCGTGCATCGGATGCGACCAGGCGACAAAACTCATCGCCAAGCAGTATCTCGGCGGCACACCGCCCATCCATCTCTTGGGTGGCACGGTGGTTCTGCACTATGCAGAAAATCAAGGCTCTTTCCTGGGATTGGGAGCCAGATTGCCGCCTACCGTGCGCTTCTGGATATTCGTCGTGTTAGCAGGATTGATGATCGTGGGAGTGTTGGGGGTTGTCTTGGGCGCGCCGAACTTGAACGCCGGCGTCGTCACCGGCGCGGCGTTGATTATCGGCGGTGGGATCGGCAATCTCATAGACCGCCTCACCCATCAGGGCACGGTCGTAGATTTTCTCAATATCGGCATCGGCAAGGTGCGCACGGGTATCTTCAATATGGCGGATGTGGGCATTATGGTCGGCATCGGCCTGCTGATGCTGACCTTCGCGAAACAAAAAGCGCGGCCCTGAACCGACGACCGGGAAAGCCGACGGGCGAGCACAACTTATAAAATCATCATTGCATCCCCGAACGAGAAGAAGCGATAGCGCTGCGCGATCGCCTCGGCATAGGCGCGGCGGATGTTATCTTCACCCGCGAAGGCCATCACAAGGGCCAGAAGCGTGCTCTTGGGCAGGTGAAAGTTGGTGATCAGCGCGTCCACAACACGGAAGCGAAAGCCGGGGGTGATATAGAGGTCGGTGAAGCCTGCGAAGGGCGCGAGCGGGCGCCAGGGACAGGTCTCAGCCGGTGTTTGCCCCAGACCGTGTCGGGCCGCCGTTTCCAGAATACGGACGCTGGTCGTTCCAACGGCAACAATGCGCCCGCCCATCACTTTCGTACGGTTGATTTGCTCGGCAACGGACAGGCTAAGTTGTCCCCATTCGCTGTGGATCCGATGCGCCTCGATCACATCTTCGGTAATCGGGCGAAAGGTATCCAGCCCGACATGCAGGGTGACGAAGGCAAAACCCACGCCCCGGTCGCGCAATGAGAGCAACAGTTCCGGTGTGAAATGTAAGCCGGCAGTAGGCGCCGCTGCACTGCCCGGTGTGTGTGCGTAAACGGTCTGATAACGTTCGGGGTCGCGCAGCGGTTCGTGGATGTAGGGCGGCAGCGGCATCTCACCGAGTACGTCGAAGTACGCCTCAACCGGCGCGGAAAATCTCAACGTGCGCTCACCGCGCTCGCCCACGTCGAGAATTTCTGCCGTCAGTGACCCCTTCAGAGAAGCAGGGGCAGCTTCTGCCGATGACCCCGTTGGAGATTGACCACGATCAGAGGAAGTGGGCAAAGATGGGACAGGGCTATGGGGGGCAAAGTGTAGCTCCGTTCCCACGTGCGTCCGCGCACCGCCCACCAGCACGCGCCATGTCGTCCCCTCGATCTTGCGCAGCAGCAGCACTTCGACTTTGCCGCCGCCGGGTTCCTTGTGCCCGAACAAGCGCGCCGGAATGACACGGCTCTCGTTGGCCACCAGCAAATCGCCCGCCCGCAGATAGTCGCCGATGTCGCGGAAGATGCGGTGCTCCAGCCGTCCCTCATCGCGGTGCAACACCAACAACCGTGAGCTGTCGCGTGGCTCCAGCGGTGTCTGCGCAATCAGTTCTGCGGGGAGAACATAGTCCAGATCTGTCGTTTTCATCGAGTCCCTCGTCAGGCCGTTGGAATCATCAACGTTCAAACGCCTTTACCCCGGCAGTAATACCTTGCGCAGTTCGGGGGCATAGGCATCGAGTAGTTCCGGCGTGATGGCGTTACCGCGGACAATGGCAGTGTAGAGATCGGCGCTCGGTCGGCGCGTGCGGCGGCGGGTTTGCGGATCAAGCTCGATCAGGCCGAAGCGCAATGTCCACCCTTCCGCCCACTCGAAGTTATCGGTCAGCGTCCAATGATAGTACCCCTGAACGGGGACATTGTCCTGCAAGGCACGCCATAGTTGCCACAGGTGCAACAGCAAAGCACGGGGACGTTGATCGTCATCTGCATCAGGGATGCCGTTCTCGGTTACATAGATGGGAATAGCCATCCGCGCAAGCCGCTTGAGCGCCCGAAACATGCCGTACGGATATAGCTCGCCGTAGCCGCCGTCAAGGATTTCGGCCTGGGGATCGTGGGTCGTCCGCGCGAAAAAGTTGGCTTTGGCTTTCCGGTCGAAGCTGACCAAATCGCGGGTATAGTAGTTGAGGCCGATCCAGTCCAGCGAGTGGCGCAGCGTCAACGCCGGCCCCAAGCCCATCGGCGGGAGCCACCATCCATTCCATACCGCCTTCAAGACGGTCTGGTTAAAGCCAACATCACGCACCAACGCTACCAATCGGTCAAGCAGGTTGCGCGGACGCAGCGGATCGAAAAAGCGCAAATTGTGCGCCAGCCCTACCTGGGCGTGCGGTTGCAGGCGATGGATACGCTGATAAGCACCGGCGTGCGCCCGTAGCATAGCGCGCATCACGGCAAACGCCAGCCGAGCGTCCCGCTTCCCCGGTGGAAAGATACCTTCCATATACCCCATGTAGGCATAGACATTAGGTTCATTGATCGTGCACCAGAGGTTGGTGTACTCGCCCAGAGCGCGCACCACTTGCTCAACATAGCGGGTGAAATAATGGGTTACGTTGGGATTCAACCATCCCCCCTGCTCTGTCAACCAGAGCGGATCGCTGAAGTGATGGAGTGTCACCAGCGGCTCGATGCCTCGCTCCCGCAGCCCCTTGAGCATCTCGCGGTAACGGTCGAGTGCCGCCGTATCAATGTGGCCGGGGGCCACCTCGATCCGACTCCATTCAACGGAAAGGCGCAGAGCATTCAGCCCCAGCGACGCGGCCAGGTCGAAATCCACTTCTGGATGCTGCCAGGCATCGCCGGCCAGGCCGGAGGTGTGCCCTTGTTTGATGCGGCCGGGTTGTTGTTCCCACAGCCACCATTGATTGTTGGCATTGTTACCTTCCACCTGATGCGCAGATGTGGCAACCCCCCAACGGAAGGTCGGCGGAAAATGGAAAGTCGCTTCAGCCATAGCTGCTCCTCCTGCGAAAATAGTCCCGTAGTCGTGAGTCTTGTGATTTTCGACCTGTGCCATAGCCCTGCTGGACACGCGCGGATTTTTATTTTTAGCCGTGAAATCCGTGGCGATCCGTGTACTACTGGCGTTTAAGTGCGCAAGTGCCAACATTTTCGGAATAGCGATGTTCTCCCCAAAGATGAAAAGGGTTCAGAAGCTGCCGGACGCAGATTTTCGCAGATTCACGCAGATCACGCTTTGAGCATTCAAAAAAAATCTGCTCAATCTGCTAACCGAATTCTCTTCCATTGCACAGGTTGGCGGTTTTTGCGGTGAAGTCAAGTTGTTTGAATGTTGGGACATAAAAATAGGTCAACGCGCCACCGTCATATCAAGTATAACACGATCAAGGGGATAAGGCTGCCCGCCGGAAGCAGTTGCGGGAAGCCGTTCCAGGGTAGCGGGATCGTACCAGCCGAGGGCCAGGCGATAAGTGCCCGGCGGGACGGCAGATATGTCCAGTGCTACCGTCTCACTCACCACCTCACCGACATTCCACCACGTCGTGGGATATGTCCATGCGCGCGGCATGGCATCGTCCTGCGCCACAATAGTTTCCGTCGCCGGATCGTAAAGGTGGATAAAGTGTTTGTAATCGTGCGCCGGCGCCGTGAGAGCCTGCCACCACAAGGTCAAGGTCAAGGTTGTTGCCTCACGCTGCCCATCATAGCCGAGCAGTCGAATCTGGCCACCGAAATCCGCGGTGAGCGTATGGGGAATGCTCGGAATAACAAACACCCTGGGACGTGGCAGCACGGTGATCCGCTCGCGGAATGTGCACACTGTCCCGTCGAGTGTCAGACGCACGTCATACGGCCCCGGCGCCAGGGTCGGCGGCAAGGCAATGTGGACCGGGGCGCGCACCCAGGTGTATTTGGGCCATAGCAAGGTCGTCGAACCAGGCGCCGGTGGTCCTTCTACACTGCCCACCCCATCCCCTGCTGCACTGAGCACTTCCCAACGGGCCACCAGCGCGGCGGTCGGCGCAGCCAGGGCATTCCATTCGGCATAAAAATCCAGCGCCTGCCCCTCGACCAGTTGCGCGGGGAGATCGGTGCCGAGCAAGGCCACACCGGCGGCCTGACATAAGATCGTCGCTCCCTTGCGGGTCTGCTCACAACAGGCATTCCGCAGGTCATACGAGGTCGTCGCCGTGAGCTGCAAGGGAATGTCAACCTGCCCGCTGCTCTCCATCGTCGCCAGCAGGTAGGTGATCACCCGGAGCGTATAGGCGCCGGGCGCCAATCCGGCAGGCAGCGGGAGCACGGGATAATCGGTCACGATTTTGTCGGGCAGCCATAGGGTCGTGGGAAGATAGCCGTATCCAGGCTGAAGGTCGCGTTGGACAAGCTGGCGGCCTGTGGCATCCAGAAGCCGCAACGAGAGACTCCAATTGCGCGGTGTCCCCGCGGTAGACCATACCATCTTCAAGCGCAGGGTAGTGGGATCCGGCTGTTGAGCCTCGACGGCGTGCAACGTCACATCGCGGAACTCGGCAAGCGTCGGAGCATCCCCGGCACGTCGGGGACCATGGGGCACACGCACCGCGCCGACATAGAGCGTTCCCAGGCCGTCTCCTGTGGCGGTACGGGGTGAAAGCTCGCCCTCACGTCCATAAAGGCGCAGCTCGACCAGATAGAGTCCGCGAGATAGATCATCCGGCATGACGAGGTCTGTTTCGCATACGCCGCCACAAGGCAAGGTGAAGGTGGTTGTGGCAAGCGCGTAGGGAACTTCATGGCGCGGTTCCGCCGGCGAGACCAACCGCAGTGTGCCGGTCAACCCGGCATCGCTGACGGTGGACCAGGCGTGCCGTACGGTCAACGTATCGCCAGGCTGCAGCCTCGACGTGGAAAGTGTCGTCTGCTCCAACTGCGCCACGGCAAAGTCCACCGCTCCACCATGGGGATAGGGCATTTTGTGGAAATCGAAGAATGTACCGGAAACTGCCGGAGCGCGGTGTAACAGGACGGGGATGAGGAGAGAAACGGTGAGAAGTAAGACAAGACCCAACAGACCGTAAACAGTAGACGACACCCGGCAGAGGAAGCGGCCCGGCCTGGTGCACGAAGGATCATCGCCGGCGAAGACTTTCGCCGGGTCAGCTTTGGAGCGGCGCCCTATGAGCAGCCGGCCAAGAATGCCGGCAAGGGTCAACAGCGACACACCCTCGGCGATGGATCGCAGCGGTGTACGGCCCAAACGTAACGTCACCGTGTGTTCGCCGGCGGGCAACATCACGGCCAGCCGGCCGGAGCCACGCAGCGGAGAAGCGTCGGCGCGCATGCCGTCCACCATAGCTTGCCACCCCGGCCATCCATTGAGCGGGAAAGCAACGGTGACCTTCTCGACATCTGTGGTGACCCGCCACACCTGCCGGTTGGGGGTACGCTCC
>FWPV01007150.1_pt1 | contig 20603 bp, 17 predicted proteins | sample 2228371 | NCBI WGS metagenome assembly FWPV01 (sample SAMEA103939776, study PRJEB20133) | metagenome | reverse complement strand
AGGATTTCGATCCCCGCGTGATCGACACGGTGCTCTTCGACTTCGGGGGGGTGCTCGCCGATGAGGGGTTTCGGGACGGCCTGGCCGCCATCGGCAGGCTCAGCGGCCTCGACGAGGAGGCGGTCGTCCGCCGGGGGCACGACCGCGGCCACGCGCTGGATGGCCTCCCATTGTTCCAGGACGCGGGCTTTGAGTTGCTCGAACTCCGCCGCGGTCTGCGCGAACCAGGGCCGTTGCACGGCGAGGATGCCGTCCGCGATCGGGCCGTAGGCTGCCCGGATGATGCCCGTCTCGGCCTGCAGGTCGGGCAGGCCCCGCGCCTGGAGCCGCGCGGCGGCCTCGTCGCGGCTCATCTCCCGGATGGCGCCGTAGCGCCGGGCACTGGCCAGCACGCCGATGCCGACTTTGGCGCCGTGCAGGATCGAGTGCCGTCCCTCGCGCAGCAGCTTCATCTCCAGGGTATGCGAGATATGATGCTCCCACCCCGACGCGGGCAATGTGCTGCCGTACTCCAGCAGGCAGAAACCCGACTCGATCAGGCCCTCCATCAAGGTTTTCACCCCCTCCGCTGAGGCAGCAGCGATCGCCCCGGCGCGCCGCGCGCACTCCCACGTGGCGGCCCGCATCCGCGCCGCGATGGACTCGACGAAGGGATCACCTCCGAAGAGCGCCCCGAGTTGCCAATCGGCGCCGGCGGTGAACTTCGCCAGCATGTCGCCGAAGCCGGCGGCGATCATGGGACGCGGCGCGGCGCAGAGGGCCGGCAGGTCGGCGAAGACAGCCAATGGGCCGTGGCAGGTGACGGTCGTCTTGACCCCCTCGATGACCATCGGCGCGCCGACCGACGTGTAGCCGTCCACGGAGGGCGCGGTGGGGACGCAGATGAATTCGGCGGCGGAGCGGTGGCTGACGAAGCGAGTGATGTCGGTGATGGTGCCGGAGCCAACCGCCACGAAAGTGCGCGGCGCATGGTCGAGTGCCAGCAGAACCTGGAAGACATAACAGGCGTCGGCGATGACGTCATCCCCCTCCAGCATCACGATCCGGACATCCCAGCCCTGGCCCCGCAGCGCGGATTCCACCGACCGGCCCAGCGCGCGATAAGTGTTGCGGTCAACCACGATGGCAAAGCGGCTCAGGGCGCGGTCATGGCAGTAGCGCACGAGTTCGCTGACGGCATCCGCGCCGATGTACACTGGCAGGCGATTCTCCACGGCGGTCTCCTGGAAGATGGCGATGATGACGCGACCCCACACGGCTTGCACCTGCCGGGGGGCACGCCGGACAGTGTAACATGCAGGGCCGAAGCCGGTCAAAAAGAAGCAGCAGATTGCGATGTATCCTACACACGTGGCGAGGACTTCCGCTATAATGAGGAAGTCATTCGCTGAGCGTGCCGGTGCGGAGGAATTCGCGCCGCTCGGCGCGCGGAGATGCGGGCCCCTCGCCCGAAGGCATATGGCCGACCGCTGGCAGTGGGCGACATGGAGGATCCAGATATGAAGTTGGGCCGGGATGATGTATTGCGCATGTATCGGACCATGCTTTTGATCCGTCGCTTCGAAGAGCAGGGGATTCAGTTCGTGATGAGTGGGCAGATCCGCGGCTCGTTCCATCCCTGCATCGGCCAGGAGGCGACGGCGGTGGGCGCGTGCTTTGCCCTGCGGCGGGACGACACCATGACGTGCACCTACCGCGGCCACGGCCAATCCATTGCCAAGGGGCTGGATCCAAAGGAAGCAATGGCCGAGCTGCTGGGTCGGCGCACCGGCTGCAGCAAGGGCAAGGGCGGTTCGATGCACTTCACTGCCCCGAGCGTCGGCTTGCTGGGCGAGAACGCCATCGTGGCGGCGGGCGTGCCGATCGCCGTGGGCGCCGCGCTGACCGCTGCGCTTGACCGCACAGACCGGGTGGCGCTGACCTTCTTCGGAGATGGCGCGGTCAACCAGGGGGTCTTCCATGAGGCACTCAACCTGGCAGCCATCTGGCATCTGCCGGTGATCTTCTTCTGCGAGAACAACCTGTACTCCGAGATGACGCCCATCCGGACGATGGTGAAGCAGGAGCGGCTGGTGGATCGCATCTGTGCCTACGGCATCGCCACCGACACCGTGGATGGCTACGACCCTGTCGCTGTCTATGAGACGACCCTGGCGGCTGTCGAGCGCGCGCGGGGCGGCGGCGGGCCGACCTTCATCGAGGCGTTCACCTATCGGCTGGTGGGCCACATGGTCGGCGATTCGGAGCCGTATCGCACCAGGGAAGAGGTCGCCGAATGGCGGGAACGCGACCCCATCGTCACGTTTCCGAAGCGCCTCATTGCGGAGTATGGCTGCACAGCGGAAGAGATCAGCGCCGTAGAAGCGGCAGTCGAGGCCGAACTGGCGGAGATCGTCCGCTACGCAACGGAGAGCCCATGGCCGGAACCGGCTGAAGCCACCGAAGATGTCTTTGCCTGACGGCGAAATGACGGATGGTCGCGTGACCGAAGCGCTGGCACCAGCGTTCCCTGTACGGGGAGAGGGATCAGATGAGACAGACGATCGTTGACGCCCATCAGCACTTGTGGAACCTGGACCGGGTGGCGTACCCGTGGTTGACCCCGGAGTTCGGCGTGTTGTGCCGGACCTACGAGGCGCCTGAACTGGAACCGCAACTGGCCCCCGCCGGCGTCACCCACACGGTCTTGGTGCAGTCGGCCAACAGCTATGCCGACACCGAGTACATGTTCGAGCAGGCCGGGCGCTACCCCTGGATTGTCGGCGTGGTGGGCTGGGCGCCCCTGCTGCTGCCCGATGTGGCGGCTCGAGCCATCGAGCGTTACCGGCGCAACCCCCTCTTCGTGGGGGTGCGGCACCTGATTCACAACGAGCCGGACCCGAAGTGGTTGCTGCAGGAGCGCGTTATCGAGAGCCTCCGGCTGCTGGCCGACAACGGCCTGACCTTCGATGTCGTTGCCACCTTGCCCGAGCACATGGAGTGCATCCCGGTTTTGAGCGAGAAGATCCCCGCCCTGAGAATGGTGATTGACCACCTGGGCCAGCCCCCGATCCAGACCCGATCGCTGGGCCGGTGGGGGGTTGACCTGAAGGTTGCGGCCAGCAACCCCAACGTCTACGCCAAGATCTCAGGGTTGGGAACGGCCAGCGGCAATTGGGAGGGCTGGACGGCTGAAGATCTCCGGCCGTATGTGGAGTATGCGCTTGAGGTCTTCGGGGTCGAACGTTGCATGTGCGGGGGTGACTGGCCGGTCTCCGTGCTGGCAGGCGGCTACGTCAAGGCCTGGACGGCCTACCGTTCGCTGCTGACCGGCCTGCCGACCGAAGCCCAGAACAGGGTGCTCGCTGGTACGGCGGTGGAGTTCTACGGTCTGCGCATGGCGCAGTAGCGACGGGCGACCAGATCGCTCGGGGGGACTGAGGGCGGGGCGAGGATCGCGGGCTGCCGGTGTCGGGTTGCAGGTCGTGCGGTCCGGGCCCACGGCTCCCGATTCCCCGCGCGGAGGGGCTTTGCATGACAAGAGAATTGACCTATTCCCAGGCGCTGCGCGAGGCGCTGACCGAGGAGATGGAGCGGGATGCGAACATCCTGCTCCTCGGGGAGGACATCGGCGTCTATGGCGGCGTGTTCAAGGTGACCGAGGGGCTGCTGGCGCGTTTCGGCCCCGAGCGCGTGCGGGAGACGCCCATCTCTGAGGCCGGCTTCGTCGGCGCCGCGGTCGGCCTGGCGCTTACCGGCAAGCGCCCCGTCGCCGAACTGATGTTCATGGATTTCGCGTGGGTGGCCAGCGATCAGATCATCAATCAGGCAGCCAAGATGCGGTACATGTCGGGCGGGCGAGTCAACGTGCCGTTGGTGATCCGGACGCAACAGGGAGGCGGCCGCGGCAACGGCGCCCAGCACTCGCAGAGCCTGGAGACGATCTTCACGCACATTCCGGGCATGAAGGTCGTCCTGCCCGCCACGCCGTACGATGCCAAAGGCCTGCTCAAGTCAGCCCTCCGCCAGGACGATCCGGTGATCTTCATCGAGCATAAGTTGCTCTACAACACCCGGGGCCCCGTCCCGGAAGAGCCGTACACGATTCCCCTGGGCCAGGCCGATGTCAAGCGCCCCGGTAGCGACGTGACGCTGGTCAGCCTCTCGCGCACTGTGCTGCACGCGCTGGAGGCCGCCGAGGCAGCGGCCGCCGAAGGGCTCTCCGTCGAGGTGATTGACCTGCGTTGTACGGTGCCGCTGGACCTCGAGGCGATCCTGGCCTCCGTGCGCAAGACGGGCCGGCTGGTGGTGGCCCATGAGGCGCACCGCCGCCTGGGGATCGGCGCCGAGATCGCGGCTCTGGTGCAGGAGCATGCCTTCGATTACCTGGATGCGCCCATCGTCCGCGTGGCCGCGTTGGACGTGCCGATCCCCGCCAGCAAGCCGCTGGAGGACGTCGTGCTGCCGGGGGTGGACCAGATCCTGGCGGGGATCAGGAGAGTTGTTGCCTGATGCGTATTCCGTTTTCGGGAGTTCAGGGATGTCCGATTCACTTCTCGATCTCGACTACAAGCCGCACCTGCCGCCCAAGATGGACTACGGCATCGCCATCGTGGGATGTGGAGGTATCGTCAACTACGCTGCGCTGCCCACCTACAAGCGGCATGGCCTGAACGTGGTGGGCTGCTACGATGTGAATCGCGCAGCGGCCGAACGCACCGCGCGCGAGTTCGGCATTCCAGCCGTCTATGCAGACCTCGACGAACTGTGCGCTGACCCGAAGGTGGAGATCGCCGAGATCTCCGTGCCGCCTCAGTTCCAGTTGGGGATCGCGGCCCGCTGCATCGAGGCCGGCAAGCATCTGCTCTGCCAGAAGCCGCTCTCCGACAACCTCGGCCACGCGGCCGAGATCGTCCGGCTGGCCCGGCAGCGGGGCGTCAAGCTGGCGGTAAACCAGCAACTGCGCTGGGGTCAGGGGATCCGGGCCGCGCGCACCCTCATCCGCAAGGGCTGGATCGGCCAGGTGACCGATGCCTCTATTCAGGTGAGCGTGAACACACCGTGGGACATGTGGGGGTGGCTGGTGACATCGCCCCGCCTGGACGTTCTTTTCCACAGCATTCACTACATTGATGCCATGCGCTCCCTGTTCGGCGACCCGGAGTGGATCACCAGCCGGCATGCCCGGTATCCGATGAAGGGCGAGACCAAGACGATCACCATCCTCGACTACTCGCACGAGGTGCGCTCCGGGGACCACCGCTACACGGCGCCGGGGATGCAGGCATTCATTGCCGACAACCACTACAATCAGAGCGATGACTACTTCGCCACGTTTCGGTTCATCGGCACGGAGGGTGTCATTACCGGGACGCTCGGCGCTATGTACAACTATCCCTACGGCCGGCCGGACACGCTCGAGTGGAGCAGCAAACGCTACTATCCCGACAAGCGCTTCGAGGCCAAACTGGAGGGCAAGTGGATCCCCGACGCGTTCATCGGCCCGACCGCGTCGCTGATGCAGGCGATCCAGGAAGACGGCGTCCCTGAAACGGACGGCTATGACAACTTGCAGACGCTCCGCGTTGTCGAGGCGTGCTACCTGTCGGCCGCAGAGAACCGCTCGGTCAACCTGGATGAGTGCCAGGCTGTGCCGTGTCGGGACTGAGGACGCCGGATCCGCGCAACACGGGATTGCGAGTGGAAGATGGAGCAGAGACTGACGGGAAAGGTCGCCATCGTCACCGGCGCCGGACAGGGCATCGGCAAGGGGATCGCCCTGCGGCTGGCGCGTGAGGGTGCCGATGTGGTTGTGGCAGAGTACAATCCCGACACAGCGAGGAGCACCGCGGCCGAGATCGAGGCGCTGGGGCGCCGGGTGCTCGCCTATCCTGTGGACATCTCCGATGTGGCGGCTGTTCGCGCCATGGTGGCCGGGGTAGTCGCGCACGCCGGGCACATTGACATCCTGGTCAACAATGCTGGGCTGGTGCAGACCAAGCCGATGTTGGACCTCAGCGAGGCGGACTGGGACCGCGTCGTGGATGTCAACATGCGAGGCACCTTCTTCCTCACGCAGGCGGTGGCCCAGCAGATGATCCGGCAGGTGCCGGAAGCGCTGCGTCGGGCGGCTCAGAGCCCGGCCGACATCTTCGCTGTTCGGCAGGCGGGCGCGGGGGAGGAGGTCGGCGAACCGGAGGGCGAACTGGCCTCCTACGGCAAAATCGTCAACGTGTCGTCGGTGGCGGGACGGCGAGGCCGGCCGCTGCAAACGCACTATGCCGCCAGCAAGGCCGCCATCATCAGCCTGACCCAGTCTGCGGCGCTGGCGCTGGCCCCCTATCGCATCAATGTGAACGCGGTATGCCCGGGCATTGTCCCCACGCCCATGTGGCAGCAGATAGATCGAGATCGCGGACAGTTGTTCGGCGCGCAGCCGGGCGAGGCAATGGCCTCCTTCATCCGCACGGTGCCGCTGAGGCGGGCGGCAACGCCCGAAGACATCGCCGGCGCGGTGGCCTTCTTCTGCTCGTCCGATGCCGACTACATCACCGGCCAGGCGCTGAACGTGGACGGCGGATTCGAGATGGACTGATGCCGCGGGTGCCGCGGGTTCCGTAGCGGGCACTGCGCCCGGGGGCTGGCGGCGCAAGACCACCCGGCAAGACGAAATGGAGCAGGAATCGTGTCAAGACAGGACTGGGACACCGCCCGGCTGAGGCGGCTGGCGCTCGATCACCTGTGGATGCCTTACCAGCCCCCTGAGCCGTACGCGGCGGAGGGCGGGCCGCGCATCATGGTGGAGGCTGAAGGCTGTTGGATGGTGGACTCTGACGGCAATCGCTACCTGGATGGGGTATCGGCGCTGGAGGCGGCGATCGCCGGCCACCGCAGGACGGAACTGGCCGCCGTGGCCTATGAGCAGATGGTCGCGCTGGAGTTCCTTGATGTCTTTCGCTACGCCTCTCCGCCGGCCGTCGCCCTGGCGGCCAGGCTGGCCGAGATCACGCCCGGCGACCTGTCTCGCGTGCACTTCACGCCGGGCGGCAGCGAGGCAGTCGAGACGGCGATCAAGATCGCCAAGCAATATCAGCGGTTGATCGGCGAGTCGCGCCGCTTCAAGGTCGTGACGCGGGTGGGGGCCTATCACGGCTGTACCTTCGGTGCCATGGCGGTGGACGGGGACTACTTCGGCACGGACGTGGCGCTGTACGGCCCGTTGCTGCCGATCCGGGTCGTCGTGCCCGCGCCCGACTCCCGGCGCTGCGCCCACTGCGCGGGCGAGGGCGGCTGCAGCCTGGCCTGCCTGGATGACGTGGAGCGGATCATCTTGCAGGAGGGACCCGACACCATCGCCGCAATGGTGATTGACCCGTGCGGCACCGCCAGCGCCGTGTCCATCCCGCCGGCTGACTACCTGCCGCGTCTCCAGGCTCTCTGCCGGCGCTACGGCATCCTGTTGGTGGTGGATGAGATCATCACCGGCTTTGGCCGCACGGGCCGCCTCTTCGCCTCGCAGCACTGGGACATCGAACCGGACATCATGACCCTCTCCAAGGGCCTGAGCAGCGGCTACATGCCGATCGGCGCGGCCGTCGTCAGCGAGCGCGTCGCCCGCGCTTTCGTCGGCCATCCGGACGGCCAGCTGTCGCATGGCCAGACTTATGGGGCGCACCCCGTGGCATGCGCCGTGGCGCTGGCGAACATTGACCTGATCGCGCGCGAGGGGTTGGTCTCCAATGCCGGCGAGCGGGGCCGGCAGTTGCTCGCTGGCCTGCGTGGGCTGAACCGTCACCGCGCATATATCGAGACGCGCGGCCTGGGGCTGCTCGTCGGGCTGGAGTTCGCTGCGTCAACTGCGCCGGATAGCCCCGCCAGCGATCCGAAGCGCGCCGGCTATCTGCTGCGCTCGATCTGTCGCGATCAGGGCCTGATCACCCTGACGCTGCACCCCGGCAATGTACTTTTCATTGCCCCGCCGCTCGTGATCAGCCCCGCCGAGGTTGACCAACTCGTGGGCATGGTAGACCGCGCCCTGACGCTCTACGAGGAACGCTACCTGTGAGGGTCAGGCTCCGCTCGTGCCGCTCTTGTTGCAGCGCCTGAAGTGGGCCGCAACACCTATTCCATCAGCGCGTCCAGGAGGCACTTCATGCTAACCTATACGGATCTTCCCCTGATTCCGACGCAGGTCATCGGCAGCAGCGGTGTGCCGGGCTGGTTGTGGGTTGTGCGCGAAGCCGTGGCAGCCGGCAAGATGGGACCGGCCGACATTGATGAGGCCCTGAAGGATGCCGTCAACCTGGCCATCATGGACATGGAGGAAGCCGGCGTGGACATCATCTCCGACGGCGAGATGCAGCGCGCCGACTTCACCTGGAACTTCCATGACAAGGTGCGCGGCCTGGAGCCCCAGGAGTCGCCCCGCAAGTTGGGCTATCCTGGCCCCGACCAGCTCGACGCCTTTCGCTGCGTGGCACCGCTGACCGTCCCTGACGGCTACGGCATTGTCGAGGAGTGGCGCTATGCGCGCACGCGCACGGCCAAGCCGCTTATCTCGACCATGCAAAGCCCTGTCACCCAGGCGTTTCGCATTGATCCGGGGGGCGTATACCGCAACAAGGGCGAGGTGGCCTGGGCGTTGGTCCCGTACATCAACAAGGAACTGAAAGCGGTTGTGGCGGCGGGCTGCCGACACGTGCAGTTCGACGAGCCGGCCTACTGGATCCTGCCCGGCGGCCTGGAGGAGATGGTCGAGCTCTTCAACGCCTGCGTCGAGGGGGTGAATGCCACTATCGGCTTTCACCTGTGCTTTGGCAACTTCCGGGGCCGCCCGGCGACTTCGCATCGGAGCTTTGCCGCCTTTGCGCCGCACTTCAGGGACCTCCACGCCGACGTGATCCACATCGAGTTCGCCAATCGCATGATGGCCGAGATTGATTTGTGGGAGAAGTACGGCGGGGATAAGATCCTCTGCGCCGGCGTCATTGATGTCAAGGGCCGGAGCCTGGAGCCGGTTGAGGTTGTGGCCGACCGCATCCGGCTGGCGCTGCGCCACTGCGCGCCGGAAAGGCTCTGGGTCGCGCCCGACTGCGGGTTCAGCCAGACCGTGCGCTGGCTGGCCGTGGAGAAGATGAAAGTCATGGTCCAGGCGGCCAGGCTGGTGCGAGAAGAACTGGCATGAGGGCATCCCCCGGAATCGGGGGGCCCAGGGGGCGCTGGAGTTGGCCCCACGGCCCCCGATCCTGGGGGTCAGCGTGTTCCCCCCGGAATCGGGGGGCCAGGGGGGCACCTTGATCAAACTCGAATACAGCCCGGTTTTGGGCAGGCTGATCCGACTCGACGATCTGGAGATTCTGGGTATCTCAACCCAGACGCTGGCCGAGGAAGCCATGGCGTGGGGCGACTGGGAGCAGGCGCGGGCGCTCACCGACTACTTCTACGACGAGATGCGCATCATGCACGGCATCCTGACAACCTGGATCCGCGACATCTTGCGCTACATTGTCGAGCATAGCGGGGCCGACGACGCCGAAGCGCGCCGGGCTTCAGCCGGTATGGCTCGCGTGCTGGAGGTCTACCCCATCGGCCAGGCCAGCCGCGAGCGCTGCCTGGAGGCCATCGGGCGCCAGGACGTGGCCGCGGCCGTGGACTGGCTGGAGCGCATGCGGCTGGAGTTCAAGAACCCGCACGAGATGCTGGTGGCCGGGATTCAGGACCTGCTCACGTATGTGGCGCGGGCGTGGGGTGAAGACGCCGTGCTCGACGCCATCCTGCAGACGCACCAGGCCATCTGGGGCGACCGCTACGCCCGCTGGGATCAGATGACGCCGCACGAGCGCCTTGCGCTGACCGTCGAGGGGATGCGCGGCGGTCACTTCAGCGGCCCGCGCCGGCGCGGCAACATGCTCCTGACCGACGAGGGCGACCGCTACCGCATGGTCATGGATCCGTGCGGCTCGGGCGGGGTGTTGCGGCGCGGCGACCCGGAGACCGGCCGCCCGCCCTATCCGGTTGAGGAGGCGGGTGTCAACGGGCAGCCGCACGAGTGGACCTGGGGCAAGACCGGCGTGCACTGGTACTGCAGCCACTGCTGCATTGCCATGGAGTGGTTGCCGGGGCGCCAGCGGGGGCGCCCCCTGCGCCCGCTCGATCACGTGCTCGACCCGGCGGCGCCGTGCACGTGGTACGTCTACAAGGATGAGGCGCTGACGCGGGCCTACCACTACGCGCGCAGCGGGCTGACCGCCCCGGCGGACGCGCCCGACTACGGCGAAGACCCCGCGGCGGAGTACCCGGGTGGGCCGATCATCGTGGGTCTGCAGGGAGGGTAAGATGGCATCGCTGGATTGGACGCGCCTGGGCAGCCGGCGCATCCTCGAAGATCGGTGGCTCACCGTGCGGGCCGATCGTTACCGGTTGCCGGACGGCCGCGTCCTGGAACCGTGCTACGTCCTGGAGTATCCCCCATGGGTCAGCGTCGTGGCGGTGACCGGGGAGCGGGAGATTGTCCTGGTGCGCCAGTACCGGCCCGGCGCCGGCTGCACGGGGCTCGAGTTTCCCTGCGGCGTGGTGGACCCGGAGGACGGCTCGCCGCTGCTGGCCGCGCGCCGGGAATTGCTCGAGGAGACCGGCTACGGCGGCGGGGAGTTCCTCGAAACGGGCGCCCTGTCGCCCAACCCGGCCAGCCACACCAACCTGCTCCACTGCTACCTGGCCGACGGCGTCGAACGCCTGGGCGACCCAAGGCCGGACGCGACGGAACATCTGGAGGTCGTCACGATGCCGCTGGATCGGGCGGTTGGCCTGGCCGGGCGCGGCGAATTGCTGCCGGCGCTGCATCTCGCGGCTCTGTTCCTGGCGCTGGCGCGCCTCGGCCGCATCGCGTGAGGACGTGGCCCATGGGCTCGCATGTCACCGACTCCGCCTTCTTGCGCGATCTCTTCGCGACCGACGAGTTGCGGCGCATCTTCGACGACGCGAACCGGCTCCAGTGCTGGCTGGATTTCGAGGCGGCCCTGGCGCGCGCGGAGGCCGTGGCGGGCCTGATCCCGCCCGACGCTGCCGCCGAGATCACGCGCCAGGCGCGCGCCGAACGCTTCGACCTGGAGGCCATCCGCCAGGGGGTGGTGGAGACCGGGCATCCGCTCATCACGGTTGTGCGGCAACTGGCCGGGCTGTGCCAGGGCGAAGCCGGCCGCTATGTCCACTGGGGTGCCACGACGCAGGACGTGACCGACACGGGCCTGGTCCTGCAACTCAAGGCCGCGCTGTCGGTCATCCGGCGCGATCTGCAGGCGCTGGCCGCTGCCCTGGCGGACCTGGCCCGGCGCGAGCGCGATACGTTGATGCCCGGCCGCACGCACGGCCAGCATGCCACTCCGATCACCTTCGGCTATAAGGTTGCGGTCTGGCTGGACGAGGTGGGGCGCCACCTGGCGCGGCTCGACGAGTCTGCGCCGCGGGTGCTGGTGGGGCAGTTTGGCGGCGCGGCGGGGACGCTGGCGTCGTTGGGGCCTCTCGCGCTGCAGGTCCGCGAGCACCTCATGGCCGACCTGGGGCTGGGCGTGCCGGAGATCACCTGGCATGCGGCGCGCGACCGCCTGGTAGAGGCGGTGCTTCTGCTGACGATGATCGCCTCGACCATGGGCAAGATCGCCCATGAGGTGATCCTGCTGCAGAAGAGCGAAGTGCAGGAACTGGAGGAGCCGTTCCACGTGGGCAAGGTCGGCTCCAGCACCATGCCGCACAAGCGTAACCCGATGGGCTGCGAAGGGATCGTGGCCCTGGCGCGGCTGGCGCGCTCCCTGGCGCCGGCCATGCTCGAATCCATGGGCACGGCGGAACACGAGCGCGACTGGTCGGCCGTGCACACGGAATGGGCTGCGGTGCCCGAGGCCTGCATCCTGAGCGGCGCCGCCCTGGCCCAGACCCTCGAGGTCGTGCGCGGCCTGATTGTGTATCGCGAGAAGATGCGCGCCGACGTGGATATCCTCCACGGCCTTATCTTGTCGGAAGCGGTGATGCTCAAGTTGGGCGAGACCATCGGCAGGCAAGCCGCCCACGATCTGGTGTACGAGGCGGCCATGGCGGCCTACGAACAGGGCCGGCCCCTCGTGGAGTTGCTGCTCGAAGATCCGCGGATCGCGGAACGGGTCTCAGCCGAGCAGTTGGACGAGATCCTGCGCCCGGAGGCTTACACAGGCCTTGCCGGGGAGTTTGTGGACAGGGTGACCCATGTTCGTTGATACCTGGCACTTCAGTTTTACCGTCTCGGACATCGAGGAGTCCATCCGCTTCTACCGCGACATCCTGGGGCTCGAACTGGTGCACCGGCAGGAGCAGGCCAACGAGTACACGCGGCGGTTCGTGGGCTATCCCGACGCGCATCTGCGGGTGGCCCAGTTCCGCATCCCCGGCGCGGCTGTCGGCCGCTCGGGCCATCTGCTCGAACTGGTGCAATACGTGGCCCCGGTGGGGGAGAAGGTGGACACGCGGACACCGAACCCCGGCACGGCGCATCTGGCGTTCCTGGTGGACGATGTCCATGCCGAGTACCGGCGGTTGACGGCGCTGGGGGTGCGCTTCCGCACGGCGCCGGTGGCGATTGAGGCAGGGATCAACAAGGGGGGCTATACCTGCTACTTCCTGGATCCCGATGATATTACCCTGGAGATCGTGCAGCCGCCGGCATAGGCGGCTCAGGTTCAGCCCAGGGCAACCATGAGCACGGAGGATAGAGATGGACTATCGCAGATTGGGCAAGACGGGCCTGCGGCTGAGCGCGTTGTCGCTGGGCGCCTGGATCACCTACGGCGGGCAGGTGGGCGAGGAGGTCGCCGAGAAGTGCATGGTCGCGGCCTACGAGGCGGGGGTCAACTTCTTCGACAACGCTGAGGCGTACGCCGGCGGCAACGCCGAAATCGTGATGGGGAACATCATCAAGCGGTTGGGCTGGCGTCGTGAGGACCTGGTGGTCTCCACGAAGATCTTCTGGGGCGGGAGTGGGCCGAACGACACCGGTCTCTCGCACAAACACATCATCGAGGGCGTCAACAACGCTTTGCGCCGCCTGCAGATGGAATACGTTGACCTGGTCTTCTGCCACAGGCCGGACCCCAACACGCCGATCGAGGAGACGGTGCGGGCCATGGACATCGTGATCCGGCAAGGCAAGGCGTTCTACTGGGGCACGTCGGAGTGGAGCGCCGCCGAGATCATGCGGGCCGACGGCCTGGCGCGGCAATACGGCCTGACGCCGCCGGTCATGGAGCAGCCGCAGTACAACATGTTCCACCGCCACCGCGTGGAGGTGGAATATGCGCCCCTGTACCGCGACCTCGGCTACGGCACAACCATCTGGAGCCCCCTCGCCTCTGGGGTGCTCACCGGCAAGTACAGCGCCGGGATTCCGCGGGGCAGCCGGCTGGCGCTGTCCGGCTACGAGTGGCTGCGCGACTCGGCGGTCACCCCGGCGCGGCTCCAGGCGGTGGAGCGCCTCAAGCCGATCGCGGCCGAGTTGGGCTGTACACTGGCGCAGATGGCGCTGGCCTGGTGCCTGACGAACCCCAACGTCAGCACGGTGATTACCGGCGCCAGCCGTCCGGAGCAGGTAGCGGAGAACATGGTGGCGCTGGAGGTGGTGCCGCGGCTGACGGATGAGGTGCTGGCGCGCATCGAAGAGGCGCTGGGGGATAGCACCGACGTGAAGCGCGGCTAGGACCGCGGGGTGGCCCCGCCCCGGTCGGCGCGGGCGAAGAGGACGAAGGCCGGCAGGCCTGCATTCCTCGGACCGCTGCTTGGGCGCCGGTCGGGTCGGGGCGAAGGCGCGGATCCGGTCAGGCCGGCAACCCCTGACGGCCAAGCGATCGCAGGATCCCGGCCGGGGTCCGGTCGGCGGGGATCTCCCGGAGCAGCGCCAGGCCCCGCCGGCCGGGCGGCACGCGCTCGCCCACCGCCGTGTAGAAGGCGTTGCGCTCCGCCCGGGTCGGCAGATGGGCGGCCGCCCAGGGGCTCATGTAGCCCAGGCCCAGGGCCCGCTGCATGACCGTGTGCCCGTAGATGAAGTGCGCCCCGTCGAGGAACGGCCTGCGCAACGGCGCCAGTTCAGGCGCGGCGAAGTCGTCCACGATTTTGTTGCCGGGGGCATTCATCTCCGTGCCGACATTCAGCGGCAGGGCGTACTGCTCCGCCTTCTCGACGATCTCGTAGAGCTTGCCGACCTTGAGGCGGCGCGTCTCGGCGTCGGCGATGTTCCAGTTGCGGTCGGGGACGATGTTGAGCGCCACGACCCCCTGGCCGATCAGCAGGTCGAGCAGCTCGTCAATGGCCTGCTCGCCGGGCGAGAGGCCGTCCAGCCAGGCCGCGCACGGCAGCGCCCCGCACCCCACGATCATGCGGTGGAACTCCTCCACCGTCGGGAAGGACTCGGGGGTCGGCAGGACGTAGCCGACGCCCCCCTGCTTCATCAGGCGGGCGCGCACGAGATTCCCGAGCGCGGCCCGGTCCTCCAGGACGCGCGCCACCTGATCGGCGCTCACGCCGAGCCTGGCGGCCCAAAAGCCGACCAGCGCAGCCTTCCCCTCCGCCTCCCCCGAGGGCCGGGAGAAGGCCCTTTCGGCGGCGCGAAGGTAAGCCACCAGCATGTGGCGCTCGGTGGCGTTGCCCGCCGGCGTGAGCGGCAAGACATCGCGCTCGTAGTCAACCGTGACCGGGTCGAGATAGGCATTGACGCGGGCCAGCATGTCGCGGTTGCGCCGCTCGGCGCGGGCGCGCATCTCCGCCAGGATGGGCTGGACATCGTCGGGCGCCTGGCCGGATGTGAACCCGATCCCCATGTGATAGGCGACGCCCGGCTCTCCGGGGGAGTTGATCTCGCGCGTGGCGAATTCGGGGATGAAGACCCGCGTCTCGATGCCCGCGCTGCCGCGCACGCCGACGGTGTCGCAGGCAGCCAGAAACTCCTCCACGGCATCCAGGACGTCGAAGTCCACGATGCCGATGGCCCGGAAACCGCGCTTCTTCGCCAGCCACGCCAGCGAGGTCGGGGAGTGGCCGTAGGCGTTGAAGGAGAAGAAAGTGTGGCAGTGCATGTTGACCACCGGCTGCTCCGGTTCGCATGCCACTTCTCCCGCCTCGGCCAGCCGGGCCAACTCCGCCAGCGCGGCGGTACGCACAGCCAGGTCGAAGTCATTCAGGGCCGCCTCAAGGTCGGTGATGTCGGGAGTGATGGGAGCCTCCTCTCAGGCGATCAACCTCTTGAACCGCTCGTACGCCTCGTCCCACGGGGCCGCGTCGCCCGGCTCGAAGCGCTCGGTGGCGAAGGAGTTGCGCACCACCTGGCGGCCTTCCTCGAGCGAGGCGATGGCGCCGACCGCCAGCATCTGCATCAGGATGTTGCCGATCGCCGTGGCCTCCACCGGGCCGGCAACGACGGGCCTGCCGGTGGCATCCGCCGCGAACTGGTTGAGCAGCCGGTTCTGCGAGCCGCCCCCGACGATGTGCAGCGTGCCGATGCGTCGGCCCACCAGATCGTCCATCATCTCCTGGACGTGGCGGTAGCGCAGGGCGAGGCTCTCAAAGACGACGCGCGCGATCGTGCCCCGGTCCTGCGGCACCGGCTGCCCGGTGCGGGCGCAGTAGTCGCGGATGCGCGCCGGCATGTCGCCCGGCGCCAGGAAATCTTTGGCGTCCACATCCAGGACGGCGGTGAAGGGCGGCGCAGCGGCCGCCATGGCCGTGATGTCGTTCCAGGAGAGCGACGCACCCTCCGCCTGCCAGACGCGGCGGCACTCCTGGATCATCCAGAGCCCCGTGATGTTCTTGAGCAGGCGGATGGTGTTGCACACACCGCCTTCATTGGTGAAGTTGAACGCCAGCGTCTTGGCGTTGATCACCGGCTCGCGGATCTCCACCCCGATGAGGGACCAGGTGCCCGAACTCAGGTAGGCGTAGTCGGTGCTCTCGGCGGGCACTGCGGCCACAGCCGACCCGGTGTCGTGCGTGCCCGGCGCGACGATTGCGATCCCGCCGGCGCCCGTCTCCTCCGCCACGTGCGGCAGCAAGGGGCCCAGCACGGTGCCGGGCTGGATCACCGGCGGGAAGATGTGCGTCGGGATGCCCAGTTTCGCCAGCAGGTCGGTCGCCCAGCGGCCGGTCCGCATATCCATGCACTGGCTCGTGCTGGCGTCGGTGTATTCGCTGACCCGCTGCCCGGTGAGCCAGTAGTTGAGCAGATCGGGCATCATCAGCAGGCGGTCGGCGATTTCGAGCAGCGGTGAGCCCTGCACCACCATGGCGAAGAGCTGGATCAGCGAGTTGAGCTGCATGAACTGGATGCCGGTGCGGTCGAAGATCTCCTCGCGCGGCACGCGCCGGCACGCCTCCTCGACCATCCCGTCGGTGCGGCTGTCCCGGTAGTGATAGGGATTGCCGAGCAAGGCACCCTGCCGGTCGAGCAGCGCGAAATCCACCCCCCAGGTGTCCAACCCGGCGCTGGCGAGTTCGCGGCCGCAGCACTTCACCGCCTTCGCCAGCCCCTCCTTCACCTCGCTGAAGAGCATCAGGGCGTTCCAGTGCAGGCTGCTGCCGCCGATGCGAGGCAACTGCACCGGCCCGTTGGGGAACCGATGGATCTCTTCCAGGGCCAGTTGGCTGCCGTCGAAGCGGCCGATGACGGCCCGCCCGTTGGACGCGCCCAGGTCAAGGGCCACGAAGTTTTGGGTCACAGTTTACCCCCCAGCATGAGTTTCGCCTGATTTTCCCCGCCGTTGGCCAGGTAGAGCAGCGGGACCGGCCGGTCAACGCCCTCGAGGAACGGTGGCCGGGCGGCCCAGTTGGCCTGGGAGAGGACGTTGTTCAGGTCCATCCAGTATTCCAGGCGGGCGGGGCTGAGGCCCCAGACCATATGGAAGTGGTTGGCGGGCGGATAGTGCTTGTACTCGCCCATGCTGGCGTATTTCGGCACGACGAAGGTGTGCGGCCAGGTCGCCGTGGTGGTCTGACAGAGGGCGGTTGCCAGCGGCTCGGGCACCTCGGCCGTCGTCGCCTCGTCCCAGCTCATGCTGAAGAGCCCGGAGAGCGCGCTGAAGGTCAGGCGGCCGGCGATGCCCTCGATGCCGCCGGGGGACTTGAACGACACGGAGTTGCCCATGCCGGGGAAGTAGCCCTCGTCGGCGAGCGGCATGGTCACACCCGCCATGATCTCGTCAATGCTCGCGCCGGGCAGTGCGGCCCAATCGAACGAGGCGCTCCCCGAGTTGTCGCCGTCCACCAGCCCCTTCTGGGCCCAGATCTGATCCTCGGGCAGGGTGAAGCCGATCCGCTGCGCCAGGGCCTCCAGCTCCCAGCGCTCCCAGACCTTGCGGAAGTCCATGAAGAGAGGTGGATTGCCGCCGGTCAGCGCGGACATGAAGAGCATCGTCAGCAGGCCCTGGACGTCGGCCTCGGTGGCAAAGGGGGTGGGCACCTTGCGGCCGTTGTGGTCGAAGGTGGAGTTGAAGAAGGACTCCATGGCGTCGGCCACCGGCAACGGGATACCGCGCGGGTCGGAGCCCCACTCGAGCTGGCTCATGAAGCCGCCGCCCACCGCGTTGAGGTCCCTCAGCAGGTCGCGCGTGATCAGGTAGAGGGCCAGGCTCTGGTTGAAGCGCTCGGAGTCGGCGGCGTCACGCAGTTCGAGGCGCGAGCCGAGGTGGCCGTCCACGAAGGCCCGCAAAGCCGCGAGTTCGTCGGCGTCGTACGCCTTCTTGGCCAGCATATCGGCCAGCAACTTCATGTCCAGGCGGGTGATCTCGATGCCGAACTGACGTCGGGTTGGGATGACGTGGGCCAGGGCGGTCTCCATGCCCATTGAGTCGTGGCCGAAGATCACGACGCGGCGGCCGCGCAGCGCCTGAGTGGTCACCGCCGCGAAGGCCCAGTCCACCAGCGCCTGAGCGGTGCCCTCGGTCATCACCGGGTTCAGGCCGGTGTCGGGCCACGACCCGACGTTGAGATGCGATAGCCGGCCGTACTGGGCCAGGGCGCCATTGACGGCGTGGGCGAAGACGACGCCCGGCTTGGGGCCGCTGTTGCCGCACGTGAAGTTGATCGGCGTATCGGCGGGAAACTGCTGCAAGAGCGAGATGACGCTCAGTTGGGGGAACGCCCAGGTGTCCGGCGCGCAGACCAGCACCCGGACGCCGGCATCCTGGAATTGCCTGGCGACCACGTCGGCCTGCGGTTCGCCGTCCACCAGGATGGGCGCCCAGACGACGCGGGCCGGCGAACCGTCGGGCAGCCGGACGCGCTCGGCCAGGATCGAGGCAACCATCTCGGCGATGTTGCGGCAGCGCTGGCGGCTCTCGGCGTCAATGCGCGGGTCGCCGGCCACGAAGACGCCGATAGCGGGTGCGTTGCGTTCGTAGGTGGTGACTGAGTCCGATAGAGCGATGGCCTTTCCCATGAAGTAGACCTCCGATGTGTGTTATCCCTTGGTTGCGCCCGATGCCAGCCCCTGCACCAACTGGCGCTGCACCAGGGCCACGAAGATGACGGCCGGGATCAGCATCAGCACGGCCATGGCCGTCATGCCGCGCCAGTCCGAGACAAACTGGCCGGTGAACTCGAAGAGCGCCGGGGGGAAGGTCCGGCTGGCGGGCGTGCGCGTGATGATGCTGGCGAGGGCGAATTCATTCCAGGAGGTCAGGAAGGCGAAGATCGCCGCTGCTGCGGCCCCCGGCAAGGCCAGCGGCAAGGCCACCCGGATGAAGGCGCCCCAGTGCGAGCAGCCGTCAATGCGCGCCGCGTCATCCAACTCCTCCGGGATGGCGCGGAAGAACCCGTCCATCAGCCAGGCCGTGAACGGCGTGTTGAGGGCGACATATGTGATAACCAGGCCCAGGATCGTGTCCGACAAACCCAGCCGGGCATAGAGCACGAACAGCGGCAGGCTCAGGGCGATGCCGGGGACGGCCCGCCCGAGCATGAAGCCGAGGAAGAGCGAGTTCTTGCCCCGAAACCGGAACCGCGAGAAGGCGAAGCCGGCCAGCGTGCCGATGACGATGGCGAACGCGGTGCTGATCAGGGCCACGATGATCGAGTTGCGCGCATAGGCCATGACGGGGATCGAACCTCCCAGCCCGAAGGCGCCCTCGGGGGTCGGCATGCCGAAGATGATCTTGTACGAGTCGAACGACAGGGCGCTCGGGATCCAGACGGGCGGATGGGCGTCCACCTCGGTGCGCAGCCGGACGGACGTCAGGATGATCCAGAAGGCGGGTATGAACCAGACCAGGACGATGATCCACAGCAGCACATCGCGCAGCCTGTCGCCGGGCCGAACGCGGCGGCCGCGCATGGGACCAGCCAGGCCGGGGAACTCGGTGTTTGCAGCCATCACTCTCTGCCTCCTGCCCACCGGCTCTTGATCAGATTGCGGAAGAGGTACCACGTGAAGAGAAAACTCACGAGGACCGTGATGTAGGACATCGCCGTCGCCATGGCGAACTGGTGCTCCCCGAAGGCCAGGCGATTGACATAAGTCCAGATCAGTTCTGTGCGGTTGGCGGGCCCACCGCCGGTCATGATCTGTACGACGTCGTAGGCACGCGCCAGGTCCAGCGATCGGATGGCCATGGCGGTATAGATGAACGGCATCAGCATAGGCAGGGTGAGCATCCGGAACTGGGCCCAGCCGGAAGCGCCGTCCACTTCGGCGGCCTCAAACGGCTCTGTGGGCAGCGAGAGGATCCCGGCCTCCAGGATGATGACCATGAAGGGGGTGCCCATCCAGATCTCGGCGATGAGAATGCAGATGAACCCCAGCGGCTTCTGAATCAGCCACGGGATGAAGTGCGGCTCGCCGGTGATCGAGTAGAGGACGTTGTTGACCAGGCCGGTCTGGGCGTTGAAGAACCACTTGAACTGGAAGCCAACCAGGATGGGGGCGAACATCATCGGCATCATCATCAGGGTGCGCAAGGCGCCCTGGCCGCGGATGGCTTTGGCCAGGAGTTGCGCGATGCCCAGGCCGAGCAGGAACTCGATGTTCACCGCCAGCGCCATGAAGAGCACCGTGCGCCCGAAGGAGGCCCAGAAGAGCGGCGAGCGGGTCAGCAGTCGGACATAGTTCTCCAGGCCGATCAGCCGGTGGGTGGTTGACGTCAGGCTGTAATCCGTGAAGCTCAGGTAGAGCGAGTAGAGCATCGGAATGCCGATGACGAAGAGCATGATGACGACGGCCGGGAACAGCATGATCAGGGGCAGCCTGTGCTCTGGCAGGCGAACCCCGCGCACTCTCGGGCTGATGACGCCCTCCTTGGTCAATACGTTGGTGGCCATTTGCTCTGCTTCCGTTCAGCGTGCTTCCCGGGGCCGCATCAGGGGCCCGTCGGTGGAGCCCGGCCTGCGCGCAGGCGAGGCCCTCACGCCGGGGCCCGGACGGATGCGGCACGCCGCGTGCCTTTGCCATGGTGCCGGGGTGGTGGGGCGCGTGTCGGCTGCGCTGGAGGGAATCAGGACACGCGCCTCGCACCCCGGGCCGGCTACCGATCAGCCGTAGTAGCCGGCTTTCTTCATCATGTCGTAGACCTGCTGGGCAGCGTCATCCAGGCCCTTCTGGGCGTCTACGTCGCCCAGGATGA
>FWPV01007149.1_pt1 | contig 20604 bp, 20 predicted proteins | sample 2228371 | NCBI WGS metagenome assembly FWPV01 (sample SAMEA103939776, study PRJEB20133) | metagenome | reverse complement strand
GGGGTGTGGGGGGGTGGGGGTGTGGGGGTGTGGAGGTGTTTGGCCTGGTAGCCGCGGGGAGTGACGACTCGCCCGGCGAGGGTGTAGCTCTGGCTGTTGCCCACCAGCACTACGGTGAACATATCGGCCCGGGCGGGATCAACTTCTGCCAGCGTGGTAAGCGTAATATGCTCATCGGCGCGCATCACATTGCGCCCCAGGGCCACGGGGGTTTCAGGCGGGCGATGGGCGCGCAGGATCGCCAGCGCTGCGCCAAGGTGCCAGTAGCGCTCACGCGAGCGCGGGTTGTAGAAGGCTACCACACAGTCGGCGGCGGCGGCGGCGGCGATGCGGCGCTCGATCGCCTCCCAGGGCGTGAGCAGGTCGCTCAGGCTGATCACGCTGAAGTCGTGGCTGATTGCGGCGCCGAGCCGCGCCGCCAGGGCCTGAAACGCGCTGATGCCGGGCAACACCTCCACGGAGGGATGCGCCCCGTCCCAACCCTGATTGTGGAGCAGCTCGAAGACCGGCCCGGCCATAGCGTAGATGCCGATGTCGCCACTGCTGATCAGGGCTACCCGGCGCCCGGCCCGCGCCAGTTCGAGGGCCTGGCGCGCCCGGCCCAGTTCATCGCCCATCGCCGGGGTGACGAGCACCTGCTGGTGCGGCGCCAGAAGCGGGCGCACTAACTCGATGTACACACCGTAGCCTACCACGACCTCCGCCTCCTGGAGCGCCTGGCGGGCTGCCAGGGTCAACTGGCTGAGATCGCCGGGGCCGATGCTGACCAGGGTGAGATGACCGCCGGGGGAGGGGCTGTGGGGGTGTGGGGGTGTGGAGGTGTGGGGGTGTGGCGGTGTGGGAACGGCGAAGTCGCGCCCCGATGAGGTGTCGGGGCGGAGGGCTACGGCGACCGTGCAGCGGGCAAAGGCGCGTTTGGGAACCAGCAGCGGCCCGCCGGCTACCAGAGCTGCGCACGGCTCGGCCACGCCCGGCAGGTCCAGATGTTCTCTAGCGGCGCTCGAGCTGAAGCGCGCGGGGTCGAGGGCCTGGAGCTGAGCGTCGGGCACAATGACCAGCGGCACGCCACGTTCGCTGGCGAGCGCCTTCAGGCCTGGCTCGTCGGCCTTGATCGTCGCAGTCGCCAGGGCGCTCAGGCAGCGCGGGTCGAGACCGGCATCGGCGAGCGTGGCATCGAGGGCGGCGCGCAACTCTTCGACCGGCGCGCCGCGGCGGCAGCCGATACCGGCCACCAGGACGGGCGGCGCATAGCCCACGGTCTTGTTGCGCAGCGCGGGCCAGTGATCGGCGAGGGCGCGCTGGCTGACCAGCAGCGCGGCGGCGAAGCGCGCGTCGGCGAGTTCCGCCGGGTCGGCAACAAAGGTCAGATCGGGGCAGGCAGCGAGCCACGCGGCAAGCTGGTGGCGCTGGTCGGGGAGCGCCGGGTCCACATAACAGCCCAGCGCTTCACCGTTGACCAGGCAGGCCATGGCATGGGTGAGGGCCGCAGCTTCGACAATGCGCCATCCCGCCTCGTGACCGAGGCGGTCGAGGGCGGGCAGGCCCCGGGTGTCGCTGGCGGTAGTGATAGCGGCAAAGCCGCCGGTGAACGCGGCGATGCGCCGGGCCAGGTCATTGGCGCCGGCCCGGTGGCCGCCCAGCAGCGGCACCACTGCACGCCCGGCTTCATCGAGGCAGATCACGGCAGGGTCACTGGCTTTGCCAGCAAGCAGCGGCGCGACGGCGCGCACGGCGATGCCCGTTGCCATGACCAGCACCAGGGCGCGGGCGCGGCCCCAGAGGGCGCGCACCACCTCACGCGCCGGGCCGGTGCAGGCTGTGGCGCCCGGCGCCTCGGCGGCGAACTTCGCCGGCACATACGCGCGGCCCCCCAGCTCCAACGCCAGACGAGCGGCCGTGCGCGCCCCCGCCCGGGTCACGGCGATCACCGCGGTGTGGGGCGCCTCGCCTTCCTCCGGCGGCGCGCCGGTGGTCGCCTGTCCCTGCCGGTAGCCGTGCGCGAACCCGGCGGCGTAGAGCCGGCTGCGCGTGGCAGGCCGGGAGGCGCGCAGCGCCGGGCCGACCAGGATCAGGGCATGGCGGGTGTAGCCGGCCTCCCGCACCCGCGCCGCAATATCGGCCAGGGTGCCGCTGGTCACCTGTTCGTCGGGCCAGGTGGCCCGGTAGACCACGGCTACCGGCGTGTCGGGGCTGTACGCGCCGCCGGCCAGCAACGCAGCGACGACGTGCTCAATCTGACTCACGCTCAGGTAGAGCGCCAGCGACGCGCCGTGCCTCGCCAGATCGCGCAGGTCCTCGCCGGAGGGCACAGGGGTGCGCCCGGCCACCCGCGTTATGATAAGCGTCTGGGTCACCTCGGGTACGGTCAACTCCACACCGAGGCGGGCCGCCGCGGCAAAGGCTGCCGTGACTCCCGGCACAATCGCGTAGGGCACGCCCTGCTCGTCAAGGGCGGCCATCTGCTCGTGGATCGCGCCGTACAGCGACGGGTCGCCAGTATGGACACGGGCCACCACGCCGCCCGCCCGCGCCGTCTCGACCATGAGAGCGACGATCTGCTCCAGCTCCAGGCCGGCGCTGCCCACAACACGGGCCGTTGGCGAAGCATACGTAGCCGGGACCGCCTCGTCCACCAGACTATCGGCGTAGAGGATCAGATCGGCCCGGGCGATAATGTCGCGCCCGCGCACGGTGATCAGATCGGGGGCGCCCGGCCCCGCGCCGATGAAGTAGACGGTACCAGGGTTGACGGGGTAGCTCATAGACGGTCTCCTCGGCGAACAATCACGAGCGAAAGATAGGGGCGACGCCGCAGGTCCAGGCGGCGCAGATCGCGCACGATCAATTCTTCGGGCATCCCGACGTACTCGGCGTACAAAGCGTGTTCGAGCAGTCCGGTCTGCTCCAGAGCGGCCACAATGCGCGGAAGCGCCGGGCCGGCCTTCAGCAGCACAACCGTCTCGAAGTCGGTGAGCAGCCGACACAGGGGTTCCAGATCGGCTGCGTAACTGGCCGGCGCCACCGCCAGGCGCTCATCGGCGATAGTCAGCGGCATCAGGCTGATGGCTGCCGCAGCCGCAAACGAAGTCACGCCGGGGATGATCCGCAGTTCCAGCCCTGGAGCCAGGGCGACAAGTTCGCGCCGGAGATAGATGATCGTACCGTAGAGCAACGGATCGCCCAGCAGCAGATAGACCCCCCGCCGGCCCCCTTCCAGCGTCGCGGCGATCGTCTCCGCAGCCGACCGCCATGCTGCGCGGATCTGCCCCGCATCGCGGACCATCGGCAGGGTCAGTTCAACGATCGTCTGCCGCTGGCGATCCAGCCAGGGGGCCGCGATGCCCAGCGCCAGGCTCGGCGCATCATCGCGGCCGCGGGGCGCAAAGACCACCTCGGCGGCCTGGATGGCGCGCAGCCCCTTCAGGGTGAGCAACTCCGGGTCGCCGGGGCCCAGGCCCACGGCGGTAAGGAGAGGGTGATCGGTCATCATGGTATACTTTCTGTGTGTTGCCAGGCGCCATTCGCGGGGCGCACAACGCCAGAATGAACATATGAATTATTCTGAGGAGGGCTACACCCTCCCAAACCCTCCTGCCAGGGAGAGTTTCCCACATATTTTCAGGCCTCCATCATGAACATGCGTTTTTCCCGGCAGGGCTGCGCCCTCTTCAATTGATATGTGTCATACCGACGATAGAGCCTCATCAGAACGACTCGCAACGCATTTTTTACGTCTGGCGCTTCGGCGCGCCGCGCGTGGTACAGGATCACAACCTGCGTTCTATGCTCAGAGATCCGCTATGCAACCGGTTCCGGATCTTTCGGCCCTCCTCGGTACAATCCCCTGGGTGCTTGTCGGGGGAGTCGCGCTCCGCGCCTATATGCCCGAGCGCGCAACGCTGGACATAGACATTCTCATTCACGAGCGCGACGCTCCAGCAGTTCAGACAACGCTGTGCGATGCCGGCTATCAATTCAGGGGCCGCCTGAGTATCGGCGGGTTTACGGTCCAACTGGACGATGAAACGCCGATTGATGTGCTCACCCGCGCCGATCCGTGGCTCGATACAGCGTTGAGCAACCCTGTATACGACCTCGCTGGCCTTCCCGTCCTGGCGCGTCCATTCCTCGTTCTGATCAAACTCCAGGCTGGTCGCACCCAGGATCTTGCCGATGTCCAGCGACTCCTCGGGTTAGCCTCCCTCACCGAACGAGCGGAAGCACGGCAGGTGGTCAAACAGTATGCGCCGGATCTGCTTGAAGATTTTGACACGCTCAGCGCCCTTGCTGATCTCGAGTTCGGAGCGCCGCCAGCCTGAGGTGAACAACAGGGGAAACCCGGTTTCCCCACCCTTCTCCCTGGCGAAGGCTCCGGGCGGGCGCAGCCCTACCAGGAACAAATTATCTTCGTTTCACCCATACCGCCACAAACACCGGATTCAGCGCCTCCAGCCGCAGGTCGTCCTGAATGGGCGTTCCGCGGCTGATGTGGACCTGGTAGAGCCGCGCGTCGGGCAGGCGCCGGCGCAGATCGTGGAGCCGATCAAGAGTTACCAGGTTGAGCGCCAGACGACCGCCGGGATGCAAACGTTGCCGGGCCAGGTCGAGTAGCTCGTCCAACCGTCCGCCGCTGCCGCCGATAAAGATGGCGTGGGGAGCGGGCAAATCGGCGCAGGCGGCCGGGGCCTCGCCGTGGATCAGGTGCAGGTTCGGGGCGGGGAAGCGGCCCAGGTTCTCGCGGATGTGGGCGCACAGCGCCTCCCGGCGTTCCACCGCATAGACCGTGGCCGTCGGTTGGCTACGGGCCGCCTCGATACCCACCGACCCGCTGCCCGCGCCGATGTCCCACAACACCTCGTCCGGCCCCAGGGCCAGTTCGGCCAGGCTCAACAGGCGCACTTCGCGCTTGGTGATCAGCCCGGCCTCGGTGCTGAAGGCCGCATCGGGAAGACCAGGGGCGCAGGCTGCCGGCAGGGCGGCCCCGGCTGCTACGCCGGGCTGCGGCTCCTCCCCGTCGCGCCAGACCACCAGCACGTTCAGGGGCGCGAAGGTTTCGGTAGTCGCTTCGCCCAGCGTGGTGCGCACGACGCGCTGATCTACCTCACCCAGGTTCTCGCAAATAGCACAGGCTGCGCCGGGCGACAGACCGGCCTCGATCAATGCCCGGGCGATCACCGCTGGAGTGTTGCGGTCATCAGTAAGAATGGCCGCCTTCGGGGCGCGCTGCACGCCGCGCACCACCTCGGCGAGGGGGCGGGCATGGGCGCTCAGAAGCGCAGCGTCGTGCCAGGGCTCGCCCAGGGCGGCAAAGGCCAGTTGATACGAAGTGGGCGCCGGGATAATCTCCAGTTCCTCGGGCGCGAACCAGCGCCGTAGACTGGCGCCAATTCCGTACCACAGCGGATCGCCCGACGCCAGCACAACCGCCTGCTCCCCACGCTCCAGGGCCTCGCGCAGGCGTCGGGCCACCGCGGGCAATCCCAGGCGCACACTCAGCCGCTCGCCGCGGTAGGCCGGAAAGGCTTCCAGATGGCGCTCGCCGCCGACCAGCAGATCGGCGTGCAACACGCGGGCGATCAAGGCCTCAGGGAGACCGGCGCAACCGGCGCCGGTCATGCCTGCCACCAGAATGCGCCGGGAAGGGTTGGTTTTCGCCCGGGTCATCAGAGTCGCTCCTGAGGTGAAAATAGGGGAAACCGGGTTTCCCCACGCCCCTGCCTGCTGGGGCGCCAGGAATCCCCAACGGCGGTTGGGGTGTGGGGAAAGCGGGTTTCCCCATACCCCCGCCCACCAGGCATCAAGCCCTCCCAGGAAAAAACCGTCTTCATCTTGTCATACCAATTTCACTTGAATACTCCGCAAGGGGTGTTCCGTCAAAGCGCATCAGAACGCCCTGCGCGATAATCTGCAATCCAAAATCCAAAATCTAAAATCTAAAATCAAAAATCTAAAATGGTATCAGAGTATGGACAAACCGGGTTTCCCCACACCTCCCTCTGGAGGTTACGGATCGCCCTCCGCTCGTTTGCGCGCCAGGACCGCGCCATCGAAGTCCACCAGGATCGCCTCCAGGCGCAAAGGGGCGTTCCAGCGCTGCACGAAACGCTCGATCTGCTCCAGGGCCATGGCAGTGAGACGTTCCAGGGGCGCCATCTCGCCCCGGGCCTGACAGAGTTCGAGAAAATGACGACCGGTGTTAGCAGTCTCGGTGGCGGCGATCAACTCCGGCGAAGCGCCCACCTCGCGGCACACCCCGGCGAGAAAGGCAAAATCTACGGGATTGCCGGCGACGTGAGTAACCATACGGCCCTGGGCAGTCTTGATGATGCGGCTGATCATCGCCACCAGAATGGCCTCGCGCACGCCGTGGGTGACGCAGGCGCGCAGCGCCGCCCCGGTAAACACGCTGATCTCGACGAAGGCCAGTTCGGGCAGTTCGGGGAACAGGCGCATCGCATACTGCTCGGAGCGCGCCCCGGTGGCCAGCACGACGCGCTCAGGGCTATGGTAGGCCGCCAGTTGCACCGCCTGCACCACGCTGTGGCGCCATGCCGCCGTGCTGTAGGGATACACCTTGCCGCTGGTGCCAAGGATGCTGATCCCCCCGATGATCCCCAGACGCGGATTGAGGGTTTTCTGCGCCAGACGCTCGCCCTCCGGCACGCTGATGATCACCTCCAGGCCGCTGCGCTCCAGGATGGCTGGCCCCACGGCCGTTACCTCCCCCAGGGCCGCCAGGACGTTCTCGGTGATCTGCCGGCGCGGAACCGGGTTGATTGCCGCCTCGCCCACCGGCAGGCCCAGGCCAGGCAGGGTCACCCGACCCACGCCGGGACCGCCGTCGAGGCGCAGACCAGGCTCAGGCGTCCGGCGCACCGTGGCGCAGATCAACGCGCCGTGGGTCACGTCCGGGTCATCGCCGCCGTCCTTGCGCATGCAACAGAAGGCGGCATCGGCGGTGAGACGCCGCTCCAGAGGGATCATCGTGGTCGTTTCGCCCGTGGGCAGCGTGACCGTCACCGTCTCGGGCCAGGCGCCGGTAAACAGGGCGATGGTTGCGGCGCGGGCCGCTGCGGCGGCGTTGGTGCCGGTGGTGAAGCCGGTGCGCATACCGCGTCGGTTGCGCGGAGGTACAGGAACATCCATACTACGGTTCCAATGAATGTTGCGGCTGCGCCGCACAACGCCAGAATAAAAATAATTATTCTTGGGAGGGCGCAGCCCTCCCAAACCCTCCCGCGGGCGGGCTATGTTCACCTCAGACTCACAGGGCATCATTCTCTGCGCCCACCGCCAGCCGCAGCAAAGCGTTGATCACCGCCACGGCCACCGTCGAGCCGCCCTTACGGCCGCTGGTGATCAACCAGGGCACGCTCGTCACCGCAGCGAGAGCCGCCTTGCTCTCAGCGGCGCCGACGAATCCCACCGGCACACCGACGATGAGCGCCGGGCGCACCCCCGTCGCAAGCAGACGAATCACCTCATCGAGGGCGGTGGGAGCGTTCCCGATCGCCACAATTGCTCCCCCGAGCAGGCCGCGTTCCGCCGCCAGACGCATACTCTGCGCGCCGCGGGTGACACCGCTGGCGGCGGCGAAGGAACGCACCTCGGGATCGTCAATCAGGCAGTGGAGCGACCCGCCCAGCGCCCCCAGACGCTCAGCGTTGATGCCCACGCGCACCATGTGAACATCGGTGACCACCGCGCAGCCGGCTCGGAGCGCGCGCGCCCCGGCCTCAACCGCGCCAGGGCTGGTCTGAACCAGGTCGGCAAACTCGAAGTCGGCGGTCGAGTGGACGATGCGCTCGATGACCGTCGCCAGGGGCAGCGGAAAGGCGTGACCGCGTTCGGCCAGGCCGCGGCGGATAATCGCAAAGGACTCGGCTGCAATGGCATGGGGATGGGTTGTCACGGGCGGACCTCCTCATCGCTGTGGTGAAGGTGCCGGTGGTGATGATGCGCGTCAGGATGCTGAGCGTGGGCATCGGCGTCAATGGCGCGCCGGCGGTAGATGCAGAGGTCACAGGTCATTGCCGCTGTGCCCTCCACGATCTCGCGGTAGCGCGCCGCGGCAGCCGTGAGCAGGCCCGGATGGGGAAACAAGTGCTCGCCAACCAGGATCTCCACCTCAGGGTAATGCTCCTGCGCAGCGCGCGCCTGCCGGGCGATGTCGTCTCGCACAAATCCGGTAAACAGCAGATAGGGCAATACCACCACCCGCTGCGCGCCCAGTCGCACACAGCGGGTCACTGCCTGTGCCACATCCGGCGCGACCACAGCCTGATAGCCATACTCAACCAGCGCATGCCCGTAGATCTCGGCAAGCAGGCGCGCCAGGCGCGGCAGTTCCGCATTACTCTGGGGGTCCTTGCTGCCCCGCCCGACCACCAGGAGCGCCGTCGCGTCAGAGGGGACGGGCCGGCTGCTCCGGGCAAGGGCGGCAGCGGCCCGTGCCGCGAGAACATCAATCAGGTGCAACTGCGATCCGAGGGGTGCGCCGTAGCGCAGGATCACGCCGGGATGAGCGTCCCGGGCCGCCGTCAGCAAGTCGGGCACATCACGCTTCTGGTGGCGCCCCGCCCCCAGAAAGAGCGGCAGAGCGGCGATCCGGCGCGCGCCTGACGCAACACACCGCGCGAAGCCCTCCTCGATGGAAGGCTCGGCCAGTTCGAGAAAGCAGGGCTGGATCGCCACACCCAGATACTGCCCCAGGTCCTCAGCGAAGCGATAGAACTCGGCATTGCCCGCCGCGTCCGGGCTGCCGTGACCAATGAGCAGGAGCGCGTCCGGTTGGAAGTGCATGATGACCTCTGCGTGTTTCAGGGCGAAAACAACTATCCCTGGGAGGGCGTAGAGGCGCCGCCGCCGCGCCTCTACGCCCAAACCCTCCCGTGGGCGGGCTATGTTCACATTAGGCACCATTCGCGGGGCGCACAACGCCAGAATGAAAATATTATTGTTCTTGGGAGGGCTTTGCCCTCCCAAACCCTCCCGTGGGCGGGCTATTTTCACCTCGCGCCCCGACCCGCGACCCGCTTGCCCGGGGCGGAGGCGCCAGCGTTCCACGCGACCCGGATCGAAGCGCCAGGCAGCAATCCGGCCACCAGCAGCAGCGTCAGCGTTCGGGCGATGCGGCGCGCCTCGCCGACCAGCGCGGCATCGGGCGCCCGCGGGCCATCGCCCAGGCGATAGTGATCGCGCTTGGTCAGCGTCGTATCCAGTGCCCCGGCCATTGCCGCCATGGGCCACCCGGCGTTGGGCGAGGCCGTGCGACCGGCGTCGCGCCGCGCCACATGCCAGGCGGCGCCGCCGCGCCCAACGCTGATCTGCGCGGCCAGGGCGATCAGCGCCGCCGTCAGACGGGCGGGCGCCAGGTTCAGCGCGTCGTCGAGCCGCGCCGCGGCCTTGCCCAGATACTCATAGCGCTCGTCGCGGTAGCCCCACATGGCATCGGCGGTGTTGATCAGGCGATAGACCGCCAGCGCCGGCAGGCCGCCTCCCAGATAGGCCAGCGCCGGGGCCACCAGACTGTCCGACAGGTTTTCGGCCAGTGACTCGATCGCTGCTGCGGCCACCTCATCGGCGCGCAGATCGGCGGTAGGGCGACTAACCAGGTGCCAGCTTGCCAGGCGCCGGGCTTCGTCAAGGTCCCCCGCCTCCAGCGCGGCCTGCACCGCGCCCACGGCCCGGTCGAGGCTGCGATAGGCCAGCAGGGTTGAAGCCGCCAGCCCCTGGACCACAACGTGGCGCGGCAACAGCCGGGCCGTTCCGCCGACGAGCACCGCCCCGCCTGCCACCCAGAAGGCGCCCCACCCCAGACGCGCCCTGGCGCCCCGGGGCGCCAGGCGTTCACCCAGACGCATCCAGCCCCCGAGGAGCACAACCGGGTGGCAGGCATTTGGCGGATCGCCCAGCAGCGCGTCGGCAGCCAGAGCAAGAAGCAGCGCCCGGCAGCGCGCAGCGAGAATCCCGGTCGTCTCCTGGCAAGCGTTCGTTCCCACTCGCATCCTCAGGTAAAGGCAAACGCTGAAGCTCCCACAGACTCCCTCGGAGAGGGGGCGGGGAAACCTGGTTTCCCAGCTTTCCAACCGGTGTTGCGGATGTCTGCCACTCGGGTGGAAAGCCCGGTTTACCCCCCGCCGGGCAGCGGTTCAGGGGCGCGGGGAACCCCGGACTCCCCGCTGATCACTCATCGGCGCCGATCAGGCGGCGCAACTCCGCATCGCGGAAGACCTCCTCAGCCGGTGCAACGGCAACTACTCGCCCCACATCCATCACCGCCACCCGGTCGGCCCACCGGCGCGCCGCGCTCAGATCGTGCGTGGCCAGGAGCACTGTGACCCCCTGGGCAACCAGGCGGTCAAAAATCGCCAGGACCTGCCGGCGCATCCAGGGGTCGAGGCCGGAGGTGACTTCGTCGGCCAGAATAACGCGCGGCGTCATGGCCAGCACGCCCGCCAGGGCCACCCGGAGTTTCTGCCCACCACTGAGGGCGTGAGTCGGCCGATCGAGCAGATCGCGCACCTCGCACAGCGCAGCGGCCTCAACAACGCGCCGGCGCACCTCGGCGATATCCAGGCCCAGATTCATCGGCCCGAAGCTGATGTCCTGAACCACGCTGGCGCTGAACAACTGGTCATCGGGGTTCTGGAACACCAGCCCCACCTGGCGCCGGACGGCGAGCAGGCCACGTCGGGTATAGACCAGGGGTTCGCCGGCCACTCGCACCTGACCTGCCGAAGGGCGTAGCAGACCGTTGGCATGGAGCATCAGGGTGCTCTTGCCCGCGCCATTGCGCCCCACCAGCGCGACCCGCTGGCCCGCCTCCAGGCACAGACTGGCCCCACGCAGGGCGGCTTCGGCGCTGCCGGGAAAGCGGTAGTGCAGTTGTTCAAGTTCCAGCAGCGCGGTCATCGCCACGCTCCGACCAGCAACAGGCTGGCGGCAAGGGCCGCCCCGATCCATCGCGCGCGCCGGTCGCGCCGGTAGTCGAGGGGCAACACGCGCAGCGGCCCGGACAGGCCGCGGCTCTCCAGCGACATCTGCAAGCGCTGGCTGCGCCGATAGGCATCGAGAAAGAGCTGACTCCCCAGCAGACCGGCGCTGCGCATCGCGCGCCAGGGGCCGCTGTAACCCAGGCGGGTCGCCTGCGCGGTAGTCATGCGCTGGAGGCTTTCGAGCAATACGAAAATTGCCCGGTAAGTCAAACTCATCAGATCGATCAGCGTCTCCGGCACGCGCAGGCGTCGCAGCAACTCGATCAGATCGAGCAGCGGCGTAGTGAGAATAAGAAAGTTCAACGCCGCTGCGCAACCCAGAGCGCGGGTAAACAATCGGGTCGCCATGGCCAGAGACTCGGCGCTGCTGCCGAGCCACAGCGGTCCCAGTTGTACTGCCGGCGCCGCCAGAGGCGCCAGGCTCACGCTGAGGGCCACGCCGAGCAGCGAGAGGAGCAGGAAGGGCGCCTCGGCAAGCAAGGCGCGCCCGAACACCAGGGCCGGCACCCGCGCCCACAGGACCGCCAGCGCGAACATCCATCCCAGCGTGAGCACCCCCACCGCCGGCTGGTCCAGCGCCAGACAAAGGATGATGGCGATCAGCGCCAGGCCGCCCTTCTGGGCCGGGTCCAGCTCGCGGATGGCATTCGTGTAAGCGTAGCGGTCAATGATATGCATCGCCACTCGGTCGCCCACGCGGCTGCGTCGCACACTGCGGGAATGCAACAGGATGTTTCCGGGAAAGTTTGTGGCCCTCCCAGCCCCTCCCTTCGAACAGTTTAAGGGCGGACAGAACATCCGAGCCAACACGGCCTGTACCGCATTGGAACGCTCCCGCGCCCGGCTCTGGTCTCTCCCCGCTTCGACAGGCTCAGCGCAGGCTCTCCAGCTTTGCTAGAGAGGCCCGCCCTGAGCCTGTCGAAGGGGGCCGGGGGTGAGGACCAGCAGCGCATCCCAACGCCATACCGCCCGTCGGCGCCCATACGTTCTGTCTGCCCCTGAACTTCGAACAGGGTGGGAGGAGATCGCTCCACGTCAGATCAACTGCTCATCCGCTCACCAGCAGGCGGCGCGGCAGGCGCCGCCTCTCCTGAGGCCGGGGGGCGGGCCATCCGTTGCCCGCGCTTCAGCCCGAAGAAGTAACCGATCAGCCCGGCGCCGAGGGCCGCCTGCACAGCAAAGAGCAAGCTCTCGGTCTCACCGCCGGGCGGCTCGAACAACGGCGTGAACCACGGCTCGTAACCGGGAGCCACCTCACCGATGGCCTCCTCGGCCGCGACATCGGCCCCGCCAAACTCCGAGTCGCGAATGAGCAGCAGCGGGACTATCGCAAGCAAGACCACGACGCCGAGCAACAGCAGCGACATGCCCCACCCGAAAGGTTTTGGCTGCATGGCTAGGCTCCTTTCAGCACCCCGAGGGTGCGCAACTCGGCCTCGGCATTGCTGTGCAGGGCATTGAAAATCAATACCGTCAGAATACCCTCACTGATCGCAAGGGGGACCTGGGTCACAGCGAAGATCGTTCCAAACTTGACGAACGAACCCATGAACCCGCCGGACGCATCGGGATAGGCCAGCGCCAGTTGCGCCGACGTCACGACATAGGTAGACAGGTTCGCCAGTGCCGCAGCGAGGAACACCGTCAACCAGAGCGGCGCGCGGTCCTGCAACCCCTTCCAGATAGCCCAGGCCACCAGCGGCCCGGCTACGGCCATGCTGAAGGCATTGGCCCCCAGGGTGGTCAGGCCGCCGTGGGCCAGCAGCAAGGCCTGGAAGAGCAGAACGATGGTACCGAGTACACTCATCACCATCGGCCCGAAGAGGATCGTTCCCAGCCCTGTGCCGGTAGGATGGCTGCTCGACCCGGTAACGCTGGGGATCTTCAGTGCGCTGAGGACAAAGGTGAAGGCCCCGGCCAGACCCAGCAACAGGCGCGTCTCAGGTTTTTCGACAATCAGGCGGTTGATCTGGCGCAGCCCGAGCACCCAGAACGGAAGGGTGACAATGAACCAGAACGCGGCCCAGAGCGGCGGCAGGAAGCCTTCCATGATGTGCATCGCATAGGCCGGACGCGCTTCGACGATAACCAGCAGCCCTGCTGCGACAGCAACCAGCAACCAGCGTTTCCAGCGTTCGTTCATAGCGGCATCCTTCGATCGGTAAACAGCGGGTAAACCAGCATTGTCTCCGCCCTGAGAGGAAGGGTTTGGGGGGCGCAGCCCTCGCACCTCTCTCTGGAGGGTGATTGGAGAAACCAGGTTTCCCCAATCTCCTGCCTCTGGGGTGTCAAGCCCTCCGCGCCGGGCGGGCAGAGGCGCGTTCCAGACGCGCCCCTGTCCTGCGTGGTGTATTCCGGCGTTGTATTACCAATTTCACTTGAATACTCTGCAAGCGGTGTTCCGTCAAAGCGCATCAGAACGCCCTGCGCGATAATCTGCAATCCAAAATCTAAAAGCTAAAATGGTATGCGGCGCAGCCGAGCTACGAAAACCAGGGCAACCCGATTGCCCCACGGCCACGGCTCATCTCAAAACTCGATCCCCGGCTGGGCCTTAAGCCCCTGGTCACGAAAAGGATGCTTAACCTCACGCATCTCGGTAACGAGATCGGCAGCGTCAATCAGCGCCTGGGGAGCATCACGCCCGGTAATGATCAGGTGCAGCATAGGGGGCTTATGCTCGCGGATCCAGGCGATCACATCGTGCGTATCCAGCCAGCCGAAGTGCAGCACGTAGGTGAACTCATCGAGCAAGAAGACATCGTAGTCGCCGGAGACGATCTTCGCCCTGGCCGTCTCCCAGCCATGCAACGCCTTCGCCTGCGTCTCATCAAGATCGCGACTGGTCCAGGTGAAGCCATCGCCCATCGGGGTCAACGTGATGCCCATACGCTCCAGGGCGCGCAGTTCGCCGTAGTTCGCATTCTCGTTTTTGAGAAACTGGATGCCGCCAACGCGCAGATCGCGACCCCAGGCGCGCAGCAGGATGCCCAGGGCGGCAGTGGTTTTGCCCTTGCCGTTACCCGTATTGACGATGAGCAACCCCTTGCGAACGCGGTTGGCGCGCGCCGCCTTGCGACGCTCGGCCGCCTCGGGCGTAGAGTCGATCCGGGTCCCACCCGGCTCCGAAGGCGTTTCAGCACTCATAGCGGTTCCTCGTGCACGGCTCTACACATGCTGATGGACAAAGAGGGGAAACCGGGTTTCCCCACCTGCGGTGAGCCTGTCGAACCGCACCCCTGCCTGCGGGAAGGCGTAGGCGCAGAGACGCAGCGCTGCTGCGTCTCCCCATGTTTCACCGAGGCCAATATGCATATGGGGAAACCCGATTTCCCCATCCTCCTGCCTGGAGGAGGGACTGGAAGGGTCCGGCGCCTGTCCCGACTCAAACGCCCCGGCCTCTTCCGAGGACCGGGGCGAAAGTGCTCCGGGCGGGCCTTGACGCAGAAGCGTTCAGGGGCCACAGGTCACGTTCGCCCTCCCTGGCTCGAGAAGGGGTGAACGACAACGTCGCGGCAGGCATCCTGGCTTCCGACCATTGTGAGGAACGGTCGGTTACAGTTGCGGCACAGCGCTGGACTTGCACCAGCTTCCACCTTTACGCCCTGGCATCCGGGCCGTCGGGGCGCCGCGACACAATCCAGGTTTTTCGAGTTCATCTGAACGTGGATTATAGCATACAGGACAAAACATGCAACGCGTGTTCACATCCGGGGTAAGGCGCTGCCCCGGGTGCGCAGGCGTTCCACCCGCAATGGCCCTGGATGAGGTGTGGCTTTGTAAGGCGCGGGTGCTTGTGATTTGCTATCATCAGTAGCGAAGGTGGAGCATCAGGCAGGCCTTTCCCGGGCGCTACAACAAGTCTCTTTCCTGGCAAGGGGTGCGGGAGCCTGCGTTCCCCGAAGACGGCGCGACGCGGCGAAGCCCCCTGGCGCCTTCCGGCGAGGAGAAGCCTTGTTGTCGTACGAAAACGAGATTATGACTACTGACACTCTACACCAGCGCATCACTACACTGGAAGCGGAGCTTGTCGAGGCGCGACGGACAATCCAGGCCCTTCACAACACCATCGGCACCGAGCGGAACCGCCTGGATCGGCTCAGTCTGTTTCGTAGAATCGTGGAAAACACGCCCGTGGCGATCTCAAATACGGCGATCGCGACAGGAGAAATTTCTTATGTCAACCAGGCCTATTCTCGCCTCTTCGGCTATGAGCCCGGCGAGCTAATCGGCATGTCCCTCAGCAACCTGGTGAATGAAACGGAGGCTTTCGTTCTCGAAACGTTCCAGCAGACCATCACTCAGGGTTTCTGGCAAGGCGAGGTGCGTTGTCGTCGCAAGGACGGTTCTACCATTCCAACCTACATCACTGCCAACATTATTTATGACGATCAGGGTCAGGCGGTGAGCATCGCCAGTTTTGTGAAGGATCTGACCGAACAACTACGCGCCGAGCAGGAGCGGCTGGCCTTACAAGAGCAGATCATCGAAGCTCAACAGGCAGCCCTGCGCGAACTGTCAACACCACTGATGCCGATCCTGGATCACGTTGTAGTGATGCCAATCATTGGCAGCATCGATACAGCTCGCTCGCAGGAGGTGATGGAAACCCTGCTCGAAGGCATTGCCCGCCACAACGCCTCGTTCGCTATTCTCGACATCACCGGTGTCAGGGTGGTAGACACCCAGGTGGCAGCGGCGCTGGTGCGCGCGGCCCAGGCTGCGCGCCTGCTCGGCGCTAAGGTGATCCTCACCGGCATCAGCCCGGAGATCGCCCAGACTCTCGTCCATATCGGGGCCGAACTACGCGAGATCATCGCGCTAAGCAGCCTCCAACAGGGTATTGCCTATACCCTTGCGCAACGCTGATCCGGTTCGTTGACCGCCTGCCTATGCGCCAGACGAGCGAGGCTCGATCGCTGCCACTTCACCCCAGATCACCCCGGCAATCTCCGGGGAGAGAGTAGTATCGCGGTTGCAACTTCGCAGGGTGACGCCGTAGGTCGGCGAGGCATCGGGGATAAAAAACTGGTTGCCGGGGAGCAAGCGGTTAGCCTCCAGGTAGCGCAGCAGATCGGTGCGCTCCTCGGCCTCCTCCTCGATCCGCCGGATGGTGAAGAGGACCCCCACCGGCGTCGTATCGAGCCGGACCGCGGGAGTGTAGCTCGCGCCGCTGCCGGGGATAGGATTGCCATGCGGGCACGTAGTGGCATCGCCAACCAGGATGGTAATGCGGTCTTCCAGCGCAGGCGACAGGGCATGCTCCAGATGGACCGCCTCTTCATGCACCATATGCCAGGGCACACCCACGACATCGGCCAGGAAGCGCTCGAGAATACGATGGCGACGCACGATCCCTTCGGCCAGCCCGGCGCCAAGAGGGGTTAAGGTAATCTCGCCACGCTCATCGCGCTGAATGTAGCCCTTTCTCTCCATCTCCTGGAGAGCATGGCTGACCGTCGGCGGCTGCAGGGCCAGCCAGCGCGCCACCTGCGCCGCAATGACCGGCTCGCTTCGCTGCGACAGGTAGTAGAGGACTTCCAGGTAGTCGCGCTCCTTGGTGGTTGGACCCTCCATGCCAACCCGTCGGCGCTGACGCGGGCTGGTACGCTTGATTGGTGGAACATCCCCCATGGGTTCTGCCTTCTGGACGCTCCTGCTGGTATGGAAACTCCCGGTACGCGGCACCGGCACACCCCGCGATGACGCTGTTCGGGCTATGTTCTGGGGAGCGCTCTCAATAGTGTTTCGATAGCTAACTACCAGGAGTATAGCACGCGACGGAAGCAAACACAATCCCTGAGCGCCCGCAGCAGGTTTTGCGCCAGGCGGATGCATGCTTTTGGGGGTCCCGGTCCTCGATAATTGTGATGAACGTGGCGGGAGGGGGCGTGGGAGGGCGAAGCCCTCCCCGCAAAAACTATCCATCACAATCTGGTTGATAAACCACTAGCCGAAAGGAAGATTATGATCACCGTCGCCAATCGCATCTTTGTCCACGCCGACTACGCTGCGGCGCTCGAAACCGCCTTTCGTAACCGCGCCCGCCAGGTCGATCAGATGCCTGGCTTTGTGAGCAATCAAGTGCTACGCCCGACCAGGCCCGGTGATCCATACGTCGTACTGACCATCTGGGAGAGCCGGGCGCATTTTGAAGCCTGGCTCAACTCAGAAGCGTTCCGCCAGAGCCATGCCCGGCTTGGCGGGCTGCCGCATGCCGCCTTCAGCCAACCACACGCGGTCGAGGTACACGAAATCATTCTCGATACCGGTCGGCCCGATCTTGCGATTGAGCCGTTGACCTCCGGGGAGCGGTGATCCTGGTGACGAGTGCTAAATACCTATCCGAAAAACCGCATCCTGAGTAGCGCGCAGCGCCTATCGAAGGCGCGGTTTTTTCGGTATTCTGCGTTATTCGGATAGGCTCTACGTGATGAGGACCAGCCGCGCAGTCTGCATCACGCTGCGGGGAACTCCGGATTTCCCTCTTTTGACGCCAGACGGTCATGCGGCTGCGCCGCGCAACGCCTCCCCCGGGAGGAGGATGGGGAAACCGGGTTTCCCCATCCCCCAACCGCGGTTGGGGTCGCCTGGTACACCCACAGGCAGGGGTGCGGCTCGACAGGCTCACCGCCTGTGGTGAGCTTGTCGAACCGCAGGTGGGGAAACCCGGTTATTGTTGGGCTTGTAGCGTTCGGGAAAAAATTCACATACTTAATGGGGAAGCTCTGTCTGGAAAGAGCAGCTCCGGGCGTCCTATACTACAAATGCTGCAATCACATCTCAGTAGAGACGCAGCGGCGCTGCGTCTCAGAGACGCAGCGGCGTCGCATCTCTGAGCGCCGCGTCTCAGAGACGCAGCAGCGCCGCGTCTCAGAGACGCAGCAGCGCCGCGTCTCAGAGACGCAGCAGCGCCGCGTCTCTACGCCCAAACCCTCCCCCGGGCAGGGGGATGGGGAACCCCGGGTTCCCTATTTTCACGTTAGACGGTCATGCGCATGGCGCACAACGCCCGAATGAAAATATTATTGTTCTTGGGAGGGCTGCGCCCTCCCAAACCCTCCCGCGGGCGGGCTATTTTCACCTCAGGAGCGGGCAAGATGTTCCCGCAACAGGAAACAGGAGGAAACCTATGCCCAGGATCACTATCATTACCGGTGCGGCGCTGACGGTTCTCGCGCTATCAACATACTTCGGAACTGGTATGTCGAGCGTCACTGCACTCATTCCTGTCCTCTTCGGCGTGCCGCTCATGTTGCTTGGCTGGCTGGCGCACAAAGATCAGCGTCGCAGGACAATGATGCATATCGCGGTCGCGCTTGGCGCCCTCGGGTTCATCGCTCCGATGAGTCGCATCATTCCGTCGCTTGGTTCGCTCGAACTGAATGCAGCAACCGGCGCCAACATCGCAATGGCCGTCATCTGCGGCGTATACCTTGCGTTTGGTGTGCGTTCCTTCATCGAGGCGCGCCGCAACCGTTCGGCAACAACTTGACGCCGCCTTCTTGCTTGAGACTCGGCAGGTCTTGAACCGCGTCTGAGTCTCGTTTGCGCAACCCTGCATACTGGCGTGCAGGGTTGTTCTTTTATACCAATTTCACGTGAATACTCCGCAAGCGGGGTTCCGTCCAAGCGCATCAGAACGCCCTGCGCGATAAGCTGCAATCCAGAATCCAAATGCCTCAGTCTCTTTGACGAGCGCCATATCTTCAACGTGATACTTCCAGCCTTCCACCTCTATCTCCGGCTCTAATACTCCAACGAGATTTCGGATATCCGACAAAGGCACGTATTCAGACGTATCCTGCCCGTGGTGTTTGCGCGTCAGCGGCGCGGCGTCGTGTGACGCTTGCGAAAGCATCTCGCCGCCGATGCGTGATCGCGGGGGCTTTCCCCGATGGCGAACCGTCACCCGCACAGGCGTCACGGGCGCGAAAACGTGAGACTCGGAAGCGTGGCCCTGGTGGACTTCGTGTCTTTGTGGTGCGATCATCACGCGATGTCTCGTTGGAGTAATAGGGTATAATATGTATCACACTGGCGGATCGCTCCTGTGGGATGTCTCAGATGCGCCTGACGGGCCGGCCTTCATCTGCACACCTGTCCAGCTCTATGCCTTCAGGTCGTGTGGAGCCGTGGAGCAACTGTCAGGCCGGAATTGCCTGGATCTGAGGCATGCCCTCCTGTACTGCGCCCTGCGAGTCTGGAAGTGGAACAGTTATGGCTATGATCGACACCGTGGATCGGTTCTTCGCCCGATTGCTGCGCGTTCCCCCGCCGCCACCGGTTGCCGAGACGCTCGATGCGCCCGTTGAGTGCGAAGCAGACAGCGCCCCGGCCACCCGCGCCTTTGGTCTTTCGCTGTTGATCTCGGGGCTGCGTTGTACGTTGCAGTACATCATCCTGCCGGTCGTGCTCCCACTGATCGGCTTCGCCACCGATCTGGCCCTGCCGCTGGTTATCCTGCTCGATCTTGTCGCGCTGACCCTGCTGGTGCGAAGCCTGCGCTACTTCTGGGCCGTCCGCCATCCCCGGCGCTTCGACATGCTGCCCCTCTCAGCGGTGATCTTATTGATTATTCTGCTCTCACTGGGCTTCGATCTGTGGAGGCTCGTCGCGTGATCGCGTGGCTCGCCGTGGCGCTGTCGCTGGTCGCCGGGCGGGCCGCGCTGGCGCGCCTGCACCTCGGCATCGCCAATGACGCTGGTTCACCCGATCCCGCAGCGCCCTTCTTTGTCAGCGATCCTTCCCTGGCCCAGGCGATCTACGGACGACTCGGCGCCTCCCATCTCGCTGACCATTACGCCTTCAATGGGCGCGCCGGCGAAGGGGTGCGCGCCTTGCTTCTCGTTCCCGCGCGCGACTACGAGGCCGGTTTCCGCGTCTATTTCACCCTGACCGGCCCCGGCCTGCCGCTAGAGGGTCTCACGCCTCCGTCAACCGCTGCGCCCCTGACAGTGGCAGGCCGCGACTATCGCCTGGTGCAGAGCCACGTCCCGCCGCTGCCCGCTGACGGGGCCTATCGCATTGCCGTGCGCCGCGACGCCGGTACGGGCGCGTACTGTCTCTGCCTGGGAGTTCGCGAAGGGGCCTATGCCGATGCCGCTATGCGCGAGCGCATCAATCGCTTGCTCTCGTTATGATCGTGCAAGCCGCGAGCGAGACGAGCCGAAAGCTTAGCGGCACCCTGCCTGAAATGATCTGTGTGCGGGATGGTGTGGGGAAACCCGGTTTCTCCATGGCCCAACCGCTGGTGGGAGCGGCTGGCCCCCCCACCGGCAGGGGGATGGGGAAACCAGGTTTCCCCATAGCGCAACCGCCCTTGGGAGCGGCTGGCGCCTTTTAGGTGTAGAGTTTCTGGCGGATGGCGTCCTGATGCGCTGCTGGTCCTCACCCCCCTGCCCCCCTCCTTTCAGGTGTAGAGTTTCTGGCGGATGGCGTCCTGATGCGCTGCTGGTCCTCACCCCCCTGCCCCCCTCTCCACCTACGGTGGAGAGGGGGGTATGTGGCTGGCGTTGCGATACACCGGTTCTGCTGACGTGCCGCAACGCCAGATTCTGACCCCCTTCCCTGGCAGGAGAAAGGGCAGGGGGGTGGGGTATGCGGG
>FWPV01007146.1_pt1 | contig 20606 bp, 29 predicted proteins | sample 2228371 | NCBI WGS metagenome assembly FWPV01 (sample SAMEA103939776, study PRJEB20133) | metagenome | reverse complement strand
GCTCAGTACATGGTTATTATTGGGTTCAATCCCTTTTGTTGCTAAATTCCAGCATCCTACACGATTTCCATGCTACTTTTCGAATTCATACTACGATAAAAGAAAACAAAAAGATTTATCAAAATTTTTATCGAATAATTTTATGATAAAATTAATGGGTTGTTATAAGGGTAATTCGAATTTAAAGGTCTGACGGTTTTTTAGACAGCGTGGTCAAATGAGCGCAGTTGGCAGGTTTAAAGGTTGAATGTCGAAAGTTTTGCTGGGGAATGTAACAGTCTTGAAACATAAATTTAATATTGGAAAAAAATACTCTTGAAACTTACTTGTTTTTTTAGTATACTATTAATCGTTGATTTTGGACATATTAATAGTATGTGCCCATAGCTCAGCAGGATAGAGCGTCGGTTTCCTAAACCGCAGGCCGGAGGTTCGAATCCTCTTGGGCACACCAGAAAGTCGCTTGAAATAAATTTAAGCGGCTTTTATTATTTAGCTGTATATTGGCATTAAATCTTTAAATTCTAGTTATTCTTGCTTTTGTTGGATATAGTATTATATTGGCATAATTTTTTTACTTTTGATTTTACCTAAATTGTATGGACTGAAAATGAAAATAATAACATATAATGGGTTTGACAATTGAAGTTTAATTGGTTATAATTTATTCGCAGCACATATATTAAACTTGTGATTGGTTTATATGGAGTTTACCGGAGGTTGCGGCACAAATTGAAGTTTGAAAAGGGTTCCAAACAGTGGTTTATGAATGAAGCCTTGAAGGAAGCGTACAAAGCATACAGGAAGGATGAGGTTCCTATAGGGGCGGTTATAGTCAGAGACGGCATAATAATTGCCCGGGGACATAACGAAAAGGAAGCTAAAAAGGACCCTACCAACCATGCCGAGATTGCCGCGATAAAGAAAGCATGCAAGAAGGTTGGCTCGTGGAGGCTCAACGGCTGCGACATGTATGTTACACTGGAGCCTTGTGCCATGTGTGCCGGAGCAATTATACAGGCCAGGATCGGGAGGCTTTTTATCGGAACTGCCGATCCGAAAGCAGGGGCTGTCGGTTCAGTGGTAGATGTACTGAGCGTTGATGAGTTCAATCACAAGGTTGAAGTGATATACGGATTACTGCAGGAGGAGTGTTCCGGAGTTTTAAAGGATTTTTTCAGAGAACTCCGTCAGAGGAAGTGAAAATATTTATACACATTGCCATACTTTTATGTTGGCATGGTGTATCATAATAAAGCATGGAGACGTATCGAAGTGGTCATAACGAGCCTGACTCGAAATGTGTTGGGCAATGTGGAAGTTATGTAGCCGAGAACCTTGATTTTATGCAGTTTCTACTGACCTTGGAGTTCGAATAGATATGAATTTTTGAGCTGTTCTATCCGAGTTCTATCCGGGTCATTTAAACAATTTAACTTGGAGGGTTGTCCGAGAGGCTGAAGGAGCTGGTCTCGAAAACCAGTGTACCGCAAGGTATCTAGGGTTCAAATCCCTAACCCTCCGCCATCATGGAGCTGTTAATACTAAACGTTAGCAGCTCCTACCTTTTTAAGAGGCAAAGACTTTTCGATAATCTTTGCTGTCTTTTTCTTTGATTGGTATTCCAGATGCCCATAGATGTTAACCGTTGTCCGGATGTCGCTATGACCAACCCAATCTCTGATACGCTCCATAGGTACTTCATTTGCCATCATCAAACCTACGCAGGAATGCCTCAGATCGTGGAATCTAATAGGGGGTAATCCGGCTTTTTTTAGCAGATCACGGTGCCTGTTGGTTATATAATCCGGATCAATGATTTCTCCCAATTGGTTAACGCAAATGTATCCAAGCCATTCATTGCTGTATGAGTTGCCGCAAAGCTCCCTTAGTTCCTTATTTTCAGCTATTTTAGCCTTTATTCTTTCCTCCACATAAGGAATTAAGGGGTAAGTGCGATTGCTCAAGTCAGTCTTAAGTTTATCTGAAGGGATATATATCTTCTTGTTACCGATAGTAACTTTTGTTACCGTGTGATTGGCGCGGAAGAATTTATGCTTAAAATCAAACTGAGATTCTCTAACACCGAGACATTCACTGCGCCGCATCCCATAAAAACCGCCAAGTAATATGGGAATTTCAATGATATCGCCTACAATGAATTCAATATAATATTGCATCTGTTCGGCATTTAACGTAGCTGCGTTATATTTCTCAATTTTGTGTAAAGTAATTGCGCTGTTTGGGTTTACACTAATTATTTTCTTGCTGATGGCATAGTTCAATACTTGATTGATAACTGTGTAATCTTTTGCAACTGTTGACTTCTTCTTGCCATTCTTAAGTCTATATGCATAATGCCCTTTCAGCAGGTCAGGTGTAACTTCTTTGACAGTGCATCCATAAGCTTTGAATGTTGGATACAAATTATGCTCAATGTTCTCTGCATACCCTGCCCAAGTGTTTAGTTTAATCGTCTTATCAAAATTGAAGTCTTCACCAACAACGATATTATCCGGATGTCTGAATTCAAGCCACTCTTTTAATAAATCTGCAAACATGGGATTTTCTGAATGGGTATCATCAGCATTATCCTGAGCAACGTTTTTTTCAGGTGTTTCATGGGCGGAAGTCTTATCGGCAACACCATTTTTCAAATCAAGTGAATATTGAATTCTGGTCGATAGACATTTACTTTCAGCTTCTGCTTTATTTTCATCAGTTGCAGGAAGCCCTGTTGAAATCCAAAGCGGCTTACGCTTCCCATTCTTATCCTTTCGGTTGAGAACGGTATAATAATATCCCTTCTTAGATGTTACGAATCCTCCTATCAATTCATCCTCGGTCAACCTTACCATTTCCAACATTTTGGTGAGTTCCATGCGTTTCCTCCTTTCAAATTATTCACTCACCTGCCGTTGACATGATGAGTGTAACATAATAAAAAAGGTTCGTAAAATGTGCGAATAAAATTTTTATTCATTACTCACGCCTATTCTTAGATAGCTTAATAAAAAAGGCTTGGGAATTCTATATGCTCGCCCAACTTTTAGGCACTCAATTTTGTTTTCTTGTATTAAACCATATCCTGTCTTAAGGCTAATGCCAAGAATTTCACACATTTGCTTCATGTCAAGAACATCAGGATATTTCTTTAACATAATTCGATAAGCTTTTTCCTGTGATAATTTTTCATTAGCCATATTTAAGCCCCCTTTCCATTTTATCTCTTGCTATAGCAGTATTAGGGGTTACGCCTTTGATTGAATACACATATACTTGCATAGATAGACGAACCCCCAATCATTTTTCTGTTTTGGTTTTTATATACTTATGTTATATCCGGCAGACAGCGGTTGACCGTCCTCATAGGAATCACACCTCCCCGTCAGCGACCGGGGCGCACTCTGGGACTTAACCTCGACTATGCGCAAGTATCATTATCCCTCCGTATGCGTTATCGCCAAAAGTGTAACCAACACTTTTCATTGCATAAGTATTCTTCGCTCACACCTTACCTTCATCCAGTCCATAAACGGAATTGATCCTTCGGTTGGAACTGGCGTTATACCGGCAGGTGGTCCTGGCGTACCTGCAATCTGGCTTTCCTTCTCAGGACATACGGGGAAAGTACCGGATAAACACTTATTCAATTATCAAAGAACACTTGAGGGGGTAGTATATGTCCCTCTACTAATCAGCAGATTTTTTGGTCAAAAGTTGCACCCCTTACAGAAATTTTTTTAAAAATTTCTCAATATTCTTTAATGCTTTTTCAATTGAACGGGATACTTGACATTTGTTAACACCCTCAATCCTGGCTATTTCTGCTTTGCTCATGCCAAGAAAAAATGCGCATAGATACGCTTTGCCTGTTTTTCCGGCAGGCTGTTGATAGCAGCATATATTTCCTGTTTGCTCAGTTTTCGTTCATAGATTTCTTCCGGTGAAAATACAAGCAGAACAATATCTCTTTCTATTCCATAATCAGCGTCAAGAGAATAGTAGTCCTTGTTTACCCGGATGCGCTCGTAATCTGCATGTTCTTTTTGCTCAATCTGTTTGATCAGTTCTACAACTTCATCTGCAATTTCAATAAGAAAGTCAGATTTATAAAACGGGTATAAATCCCGCAAATTGATTCTTATCATATATGAAACCTCCGCTTTGATTTTTTTAGTAAAGTAAAACCAAAACAGAGGAGGAGAGCGGCACCCAGACAAATTCCTTAAAAATTCAAAAAAGCCGAGCTTGTCCACTTTTAAAGGTCGAATAAAAATATACGAGCTTTTTCGATATACCAAAAGTCGGAAATATGGATATTTTGTCAATAAGAAAACCGCAATCTGCTTGTTGCAAATTGCGGTTTTCCGGGCTATATGAAATGTATTGTGTTCAAGTATTGTTGAAGGACGTATTTTTTGCTGTAAGTGTTGGAGAAACTGTTCTGTAACGGAGAAGTCTGCATCGGTATAAATAAAGCTTTTATAAATATTTACATTTGCTATTTTAGCTTTTTATCTTAAAAAGAATTTCATTTTTCATTCGTCAGTACCTCACTTACCTAAAAAATGAAAATCAATAACTGTATTACCTATACCTATATATTTGTTACATTTTGCTGAAAGAAGTAAAAAGCCTTCCAGTTCAAAATATTATTAACCAGCAAAGTCATTAACCCTTTACTTAAAAAACAAAAACCTGCCGACAAGAAAGGGCAGGTTACGCACATAGTATTATGCGGCAGCCAGTCTAGTCTATCATAGTGTAAAGACACCTTATACCATTTAGCTTTGCGTCCCTGACTTTTGGCAGGTTTGCACTTAGCACTGATAATTCAGTTTTGCAAAATAATTTGCAAAAGTTATCAATTAAGTGAAATTTAGCTTATTCAGTACAAATTATTTAGACGAAAAACAATGTAAATTGTTCCGAGCTATTATTCTCCGCATTCACCGGCATGCTGGTGTTCATGGCAAACAGAACCGGTTGATTTCAGCTTACCTTGCAAATAGCTATTGACTGCTGTCTTGGCATCACCTGATGCTCCGGTGATAACCTCAATACCTTTTTCATTGAAGATGTCAACCGCGCCGCTGCCCATACCACCGGAAATGATGACGTTTACTCCTTTGTCATGCAGAAAAACGGGTAAAAATCCAGGTCTGTGCCCGGGATTTGAGATAAACTCCTGACTTTTAATTTGACTATTTTCGGCCTCAAAGATTGTAAAACCCTCACAATGACCGAAATGTTCCGTTACCATTTTACCTTCACTTGCGACTGCGATTTTCATAAAAAAATCTCTCCTTTCAGTTTTTTTGTTTTAGTTGGCAGCCTGACTTAACACAGAATAAATATCCGGAATGTTTTTTGCCGTATTAACAGGCTTTAATGCCTTGTCTGTCCACGCATGCATGGTCTCACCGGTAGCTAAAGCTTATTATTTGAAACATTTATCACCTTATACGAAAATCACAAACGAACGGGGGAAATGTGTTTCAGACTTGTGATAACCATGATTTCATCCTCATATTTTGCGGGACTTTTAAATTGACAGTTCATCTGTTATCTGTCTGCATTAGCTGACATCACCTCTCAAATAGTTGTTACGGATATTGTCCCATATTGTTGCAATTGCCTTACCGGCCGGACTGTCCGGATAGCAGGCGATGCTCTGACAGCGGTTTACGGCTTTTACTACCGTTTCATCGAACGGTATTCTGCCTGCCACGGAAACCCCAATGCCGGCGCAATAGCTTTCAATCTCGCTGGTATTGTCCATATTTACATCAAATTTATTGATACAAACGGCACATGGAACAGCAAAGTGCTTTGCAGTATCTATAATTCTTTTCATGTCATGCATGCCTGATATTGTAGGTTCTGCAACAATGAGCACCATGTGCGCTCCACTGATTGATGCGATGACCGGACAGCCTATTCCCGGTGAACCATCTATAATGGCCAGTTCTGCGTCAGGTGCTTCATGCACAAGCTGTTTTTTTACAGCTGTTACCAGCTTGCCTGATGCGCCGCTGCCCATTTTGAGCTGTGCGGTGGAAAACACTGTATCATCGTGCTTATAAAGCATCAGGCTGCCAGAGGAATAATCGGACATAGTAATTGCCCGTACAGGGCAAATCTCTACGCAAACACCGCAGCCTTCGCATTCATAAATACCAACAACACTATCTTGAATAGCACCGAAACGGCAGTTTTCTTCACATAGTCCGCAACGAATACACTTTGAATCATCTATCACCGCTTTCCCGAACCCGTAATAATCCGTTTTTACCGGGTCAGACATTTGTGAAACAACCATATGAAGATTTGGTGCATCCACATCACAATCAGCAAAGGCATGGCTTTTGCTCAGTTCAATAAACGCACTTGATACTGTTGTTTTGCCCGTTCCGCCTTTTCCGCTAAGAATCAGAAGCTGTTTCACGATACCGCCTCCTTTGTGATGCCTTCCAGGAGTTTTTGAAATAACTCCCGATACAGCTTGCTTTCACTCACTGCTATGAGCCCTTTGGAATTAAGCCTGCCCAAATCCTCATCAAAAGGGATTCTGGCGAGAATATTGATCTTATGGTCGATACAGAATTGTTCAGCCGGATTTTCCTCTGGCAAGCATTTATTCAGCACTACGCCAAATGGCTTATTGAATAGTTTCACCAAGTCATAAACCATAGACAGATTGTGCACGCCAAAAAGTGTCGGTTCGGCAATCAGGACACAGAAATCGGCCTCTCGGATGCTTTCCATTACAACACAAGCACTTCCGGGAGGACAGTCAATTATGACTGTGCCTTGCTCCGGTAGCTTTTCCATCAGTCCCTTGATAATCGGCACACCAGAAACTTCGCCTGTATTCAGGCATCCCGTGAGAATCTTTACAGTACCTGATATGCCTTCTTCAATTGTGCCGATTGCTCTTTCTTTTTCAGTAAACGCTTTTTCAGGACAAAAGAGAATACAGCCGCCGCAGGAATGACATACCTCATCAAAAATCATCAATCTATCCTTGAGCAAAGCCAGCGCATTATACTTGCAAAAGTCCACACATTTCCGGCAGCCTTTGCACTTACTCATATCAACTTCAGGCACCTTTATGGAAACCGATTGTTTGCCCGTTATGTCGGGTTTTAAAAAAAGATGCCCATTAGGTTCCTCGATGTCACAGTCCACATATGCCGCATTTCCAGCGGCACAGGCGAGATTGACAGATACAAGGGTTTTACCCGTCCCGCCTTTCCCGCTGAGTACGGCAATTCTCATTGCTTTCCACCCCCATGATTGTGAAAACCGGGATGTATTTCAGTCAGTAAAGAAAGCTTTCCTTCTTTGTATTTTGCAATGTTATCGGCAACAGAGCCATCCTGTGCTTTATATATTTTTATATTGGCTGTATTTAACACCACCGCGGCGTTTTCACCGCAGCGATACGCGATAAGAGCCGCAGCTCCGCTGTCCACCAGCATTTGTGCCGCTTTAATTCCTGCTCCGCCTTGGCTTGAAGCGGCTTTGTTATCTAAAAATACATGGTTTCCGTTTTCTGTGTCAAACAACACAAAAAGGGGAGTCCGTCCAAATGAAGGACAAACAGGCGCATCTAAAGACTTGCTTTCTATCGGTACAATCAATTTCATTTTCTTTCCTCCATTTCAGTTTTATTTATCAACTCTTCCATAATTCTGGCAGCACATCCAACCAATTCGGCGCAAGGGCGTCTTTTATAATACTCGCTCGTCCGTAGATCAGGGACAGGGATGTCAGGCTTTGTGCCCAAACCTAAGAGCTCTCTACATATAATTGAATGGTTCTCCGCCCTAAACTGCGAGGCAAGCTCCTGTATCAGTTTATAATGTGCCGCTTTAGCTTTGTTGTCCTTTGGGTCGGTATATCCATATTTTATCCCTGCTATTGCAAACATGCCGCTGACAGCGCCGCAAACCTCACGAAGTCTTCCCATTCCGCCGCCAAAAGAGGAAGCAAGTTTTAAGGCTGTCTCAAAATCCAGATTCAAGTCCTCGCAAAAAGCTGCGAATACTGACTGCGCACAATTATATCCTTGTTTGAATAGTTCTATTGCCTGCTGCGATTTATTGCTCAAAAGATTCTCCACCTTTAACAAACATAGTTTCAATTTTTACAGCCGCATCAGCTAAATAATTGTTGCTGAATTTCTCAAATTCGCCCTTATCCGCAAGCTGTGCCATGATCGGATCAATCGGCAATCTTCCGAGGATTTCTACACCCAACTCTTTTGCGGTTTCCGGCAATTTGCTCTCGCCAAACAGCTTGATTTCTTTGCCGCAATCGGGGCACTTTACATAGCTCATGTTTTCTACTACCCCTAAAACGGGAATGTTCATTTGTTTGGCCATGTTATATGCTTTTTTTACAATCATGGATACAAGCTCCTGCGGTGAAGTCACAATTACAATTCCATCCAATGGAATTGACTGGAATACAGTAAGTGGCACATCCCCTGTTCCAGGTGGCATATCGATAAACAGAAAGTCCAGATCTCCCCAGATGACATCCGTCCAGAACTGTTTGACGGTGCCTCCGAGAAGCGGGCCCCTCCAGATAACCGGCGCATCTGCCTTATCAAGCAGCAGATTAATGGACATTATACTGATGTTATTGCGAGTTTTTTCCGAAAAGATTCCCAGCTCGTTAGCTTGCGCTTTTCTGGTAATGCCCAACATTTTTGGGATGGAAGGACCCGTAATATCGGCATCCAAAATTCCTACGTTATATCCCTTTCTGTTCAACAGAATAGACAGCATAGCGGTAACCAAAGACTTCCCAACTCCACCTTTACCGCTTACAACACCAATAACTTTCTTTATGGAATTTAAATCATTTGTTTTTTCAAGAAAGCTTTTGGAATTCTTTTCACATCCTTTACAGGATTCTTTGCTGCATTCGCTGTCTGAGCATCCTTTATTTTTTTCAGACATGTTTTCTCAACTCCTTATGATTTTATGTATTTTTTCTCAATTTACTATGATTTAATTTTCTATCATAGTAATCTTTCAATAGCATTTTTAAGTACGGTTGCTCCAAGCACGGAACAGTGCATTTTATGCTCAGGAAGGCCACCCAGGGCATCTGCGATATCGGTGTCGGTAAGCTTTAAAGCTTCTTCCAGAGTTTTACCTTTTGCAAGCTCCGTTGTCATACTGCTCGTTGCAATGGCCGCGACAAACCCAAACACTAAAAAGCTGATATCCGTAATCACATTAACATTATCTTTTACCTTAATGTAAATCGTAAGGCTGTCGCCGCATCCGGGTCTCCGCAGGTGCCTTCACCATCGGCATCAGGCATGCTTCCGGCATTTCTCGGACACATAAAATGCTCTATTACCTTATCTGTAAATGAATCACAATACATTTCATCACATCCCTTACTGTGCTGTTTTTCAAGACATTATTATCATCCAATGACCATGGGATACCGAACTCCCGATAGCTCTTTCCGTCAGGGTTTACCGTATAACGCTTTCCGAATGCAGCTTCATGAACATAAACCTTCGGGAATTTATTGGGTTTAGGGAAATGAATCAAGCCGCCGCAATGGTTGTAATACCGATGGCTGAGTACAATACAGTCAGTTTTATTTAAATTCATATCCATTTGTGCGGCATTACGGCAATATACGTCGGACTGGCCTGTATCAAACAATATATTGGCTTTTTCATGCTCGATATAGATCGATAAACTATGCTCCGCAAGGAAGCCGTGCTTTTTCGTCCTATTATCAGTAAGGATATGCATTTTCATATTTTGTACATCTCCTTAGCCATCAATAAACACAAGTTGTGGGCATATGACCACAACGTTTATTTTATTATAGTTATGAGCATATGTCAATATCATTGCTCAAAACGAAAATAAAAAAATAAGGTTAAAAAGATTTGAATACCTTTTTGACCTTATTTCTCATTTTGATTAAATTTACTACTCGATATTTCTTCCATGCCGCCAGCAATGTCTCCGGCAAAACTTATCCTTGCAGTTCTGCCCGCAGATAACCTTTGCTGAGCCGCAGGAGGGACATGAATACTCTCCGTTTTTTATGGATTCAAGATTCTCGTAGCTTTCCATCCATTCCTTGCCGCAATTCATACATCTTACCGGACAAATATTACGAGTGAAATTTCCACCCTCTATATGAATAGTCTTCCCGTTTACCAGGCTGTCGGCAATTTTTTCTCTTGCAGACAAAAGTATACGCTGAAAGGTAGGACGGGATACCTCCATCTTCTCGGCACATTCCTCCTGCTCCAGACCTTCCAAATCCTTTAGGCGTATCGCCTCCAGTTCTTCAAGCTTTAATATATTTTCAGGCACCTCTACAATATCCTTATCCGAGGGGATGAAGTAGGGGATCGTGGGAATATTCTCAATTTTTCTCCATTTGGTGGGTCTTGCCAATTACATCACCTCCGTTATCTGGATGACTGGATGAGATAAACATAAATATATTTACAATTAAGTCTACAAGGATTATTAGCATATGTCAACAACCAGCATGCAAACCCGTAAATGCCTATAATCAAAAATTTCAAACCCATTACCTTTTGCATCTGTTGCAGTATGAGTTCATTTTCATTACTTTTTCAGCAACCTCAAATTCTTTGTCCTTCAATCTAAAAAATCTTCAAAAAAACTCCGAACTGTCTATAACTGCAAGTGCGTGTGAAGGATAAAGAATAATTTATGAAAAAACGGCAGATATTCCCGCCTGCCTTTTTCTCATGAGCAAGGGACTATTCAGCGTCTTCCTTAAAACTTGAAAGACGCTTTTTCACCTGTTCAAGCTGGCTTTCCAAAAACTCTGCGTGACGGCTTAAAAGATCTTTTTCACCTAAAGCCTGTTCATATGTCCCAGCATATGAAGGATAACCTAAGGATATCCATCCCGGCAGACCAGTTGCAAAGAACATCCTGCGGAATCCGCATCCTCCGCCGAAGCCGCATCTAAAACCAACCTGATTTGCATAACCGGGAGTTGCATGACCTGCGCAAAAACCTGCTCCCCATCCGGTCATCCGGCCCATTCCCAACGGGCCTGTTCCATCCCTTCTTGGCATAATTTCCACCTCCTTCAATCAATTTTATTAGCATATGCTCATAATTATATTAAAACAATTATGTGCATATGTCAATAACTATATATAAAAAGAACAAAAGAAAAAAGGTTAGGCGATCTTATGGCTGGAATGGTTGAGAGAATATTTGTGCTGGTCATTCCCCTTTAACTGAAAAATAAAAACCACGAACAGAGCCTTTCCTTACGGCATCTTTTCGCGGTTTTTATCCGTGTTAAATGGTAATAATGCTTTTCTAAAACCTTCTTGGCTTTGATTTCCTTTGTATTAAAAAATAACATGGAAATTCAATTCTGTCAAACAAACCGGGATGAAAAACATATTGACAAATATCGATTTGACGCATATACTATAACATATCGAATATTTTTGATATGAGGTGATGGCTTGGAAACGATATATGAGGAATACTCGAAGGTGTTTAAAGCTTTTTGCGACGGGACGCGCCTTAAGATACTTGAGCTGCTCCGAGGCGGAGAAAAGTGCGCATGCAAGCTTTTGGAGAATCTTGATATCGGACAGTCTTCGCTTTCCTATCATATGAAAATACTTGTCGAGTCAGGCATTGTGGAAAGCAGGCAGGAGGGCAAGTGGACACACTATAAAATAAGCGAAAAAGGCAGCAGCTACGCTGCCGGGCTTCTGAAAATGCTGACGATGCCGGATGATTTAGCTGGAGGCGGAAATTGTTGTAAAATATAAAGGGTCATCTATGTAGATGACTTTTTATAGGCATAATAAATCGAAAATATTTGATATGGATTGTTAGGCCAGAAAGAGAGGCAACATTCGCAATGCAAACAATTAAAATAATATGGGACTTTTTTCAAAACCAAATACTGGGTATGAAATGGCTAAATGATTTGATCGGCAAAGGGTTATCCTCACTGGGGCTTGATATGGCCAATCGTTGGATCGGAAGCGTCCGGTTTTTTGTTTATGATGTCATAAAGATCACGGTACTGCTCTGCTTCCTGATCTTTGTTATAAGCTATATACAGAGCTATTTTCCGCCTGAGCGCGGCAGGAAGATATTAGGACGTTTCCACGGCATCGGAGCCAATACTGCTGCGGCTCTGCTCGGCACGGTGACGCCGTTCTGCTCCTGCTCGTCAATCCCACTGTTTATCGGTTTCACATCCGCAGGTTTGCCGCTGGGAGTAACCTTTTCGTTCCTTATTTCCTCTCCAATGGTTGATCTCGGTTCGCTTGTTTTACTGATGAGCATTTTCGGCATGAAGGTGGCTGTTATCTACGTGATAGTGGGTCTTGTCATTGCTGTTATTGGCGGCACTTTCATTGAGATGCTGCAAATGGAAAAGCATGTGGAGAGCTTTATCCTGAAAGCAGGGAGCGTGGATATAGAATCTCCAGAACTGACAAAAAAGGAACGATTAATATATGCAAAAGAACAGATGCTCTCAACCTTCAAAAAGGTATTCCCGTATATTCTTATCGGCGTTGGCATAGGCGCGGTCATCCACAACTGGATACCCGAAGGATGGGTAGCTGCGGTTCTCGGCAGCAAGAACCCCTTTGGCGTAATTCTGGCGACATTCATAGGCGTTCCGATGTATTCCGACATTTTTGGCACTATACCTATTGCGGAAGCTCTTTGGTACAAGGGCGCCCAGCTCGGATCGATATTGTCCTTCATGATGGCGGTCACCACGCTGTCCCTGCCGTCCATGATCATGCTGCGCAAGGCTGTCAAGCCAAAACTTCTTGCATTATTTATTGCCATTTGCACTGCAGGCATAATTGTTGTCGGTTATCTGTTCAACATTTTTCAGGCATTCATCGTATAGGGGGGAATTTATTATGGCAAAGACATGGTATCCTGTTATTGACTATTTGACCTGCATCGAATGCGGCGCTTGCGTTTCAAAGTGTCCGCACGGCGTCTATGACACGGAAAAAGCACCTTCACCGGTCGTAAAAAACCCCGAAGCCTGCATTGATCATTGCCACGGCTGCGGCAACCGCTGCCCGGCCGGGGCAATCACCTATGTGGGCGACGACACCGGCTGGACGCCGCCGAACGGCGGCTTGAAGGCCGGAGAAAACTGCTGTTCCGGTGGCTTAAATGAAGAATCGGGAAAAAAGGTTCTGGTAGAGTATCTGTATCTTGATTTGCAGGCCTGCGACCGCTGCATTGGAACGGGCAACGCACTTGACGAAGTTATGACAGTGCTTAAACCCGCTTTACAGCTTGCCGGCTATAAGGTTGAGTATAAAAAGATTAAAATTGAAACCGAGGAACTGGCAAAACAGTATAAATTTCTTTCCTCACCGACAATTCGCGTAAATGGACAGGATATTTGCGTATCGGTCAAGGAAAATAATTGCGGCTGCTGCAGCGAAATCAGCGGTACCGATGTAGATTGCCGGGTGTTTGAATACAATGGGGAAACCTTTGAAGTTCCGCCAAAAGAGATGCTTGCTGATGCCATTCTAAAAACTGTGTTCGGGCATGAGGGAAGCAAGCGCTCCTGCGGCGGATATCAGTTGCCTGAAAATCTGAAGCGTTTCTTTGAAGGAAAGAAAAACAAGAATTGTTCTTGCGGAGGTACCTGCTGTTAATGGAAATGCAGGGCAAAGCAATTATTAAACCTGTAGATGTCTGGAAGAATGGGGATACCGCAAAAGATTTTCCGATGCAAGCAATCCCCTGCTCAGGCGTTCATCAACGCAAAAAGAACGCCTTATATCCTGGATTCTGAATTACTGATAAAGGAGATGTTTTTTATGGCATTGTTCGGAAAGAAAAATAAAAAAGAGGAAACAGGGTCCTGCTGCTGCGGAGAAAGCTGTGAAGCTGAAAGCATGGCTAAAGCAGAAGTTGCAAAGACCGAAGGCGCGTCTATAAAAATATTGGGAAGCGGCTGCGCCAGGTGCAACCAGCTTGAAGCTGCAACGAAAGCTGCGCTGGAGCAGCTTGGCATGGATGCGACGATCGACCATGTAACCGATTTTGCCCAGATTGCGGCTTATGGCGTAATGACCACTCCTGCTCTGGTGGTAGACGGCAAGGTTGTATCTTATGGCAAGGTGTTGAAAACAGAAGAAGTTGTTAAAATATTGCAGAAGATCAGATGATTGAACCATCCGAAAAGCGATTCCCTGCTTTCCGGGTTTTTCAGGTAACGAGGTGTAGCTATGTTTACTTATGTCTTATATGGTCTGGCTGGCGCCGGGCTTGCAATATCTTTTTACAAGGACCGCGGCAAGACAAAAGCGGCATTGAAAAAGGCCTGGAGAGCTTTTGAGAGTATTCTTCCTCAATTTTTGTCCATATTGGTTGTGATAGGTCTGGCTTTGGCTATATTAAGCCCGCAAACAATTACGAATCTGCTTGGGACACGTTCTGGGATTTGGGGTGTGCTCGCAGCCGCAATTATCGGCTCAATTACGCTGATACCGGGTTTTGTGGCCTTCCCTTTAGCTGCGGCGCTTTTGAAAAACGGGGCAGGATACATGCAGATCGCGGCATTTGTTTCCACACTTATGATGGTTGGAATTGTAACGCTGCCTATTGAGATAAAAACCTTTGGAAAGCGCGCTGCGGTTATCAGAAATATAGCGGCTTTTGTGTTTTCCTTAATCGCTGCGTTTGTGATTGGGGTGGTGCTGTGATGAAAGCGTTAATAAAACGTTACAAGGTATTTTTATTTCTGTTTTTTGCTAATATTGTCATTGGCATACTAATGCCGGATATTGGTTTGAGTTCTGCAAGCATTACTATTCGTAACCTTTTGGAGATGGTATCAATAATTCCTCCCATCTTTATTTTGCTGGGATTATTGGACGTGTGGGTTGACCGGGCTACCATGATGAAATATATCGGAAGGGGTTCTGGACTTAAAGGAATCCTCATAGCGTTTGTCCTTGGTTCTGCCGCTGCCGGGCCATTATATGCCGCTTTCCCTGTTGCAGGAATAATGCTGAAAAAGGGCAGCAGTTTGTTCAATGTATTTATTTTTATCGGAGCATGGTCAACGACAAAAATCCCCATGCTTACTTTTGAAGCCGCCAATTTGGGCTTTGCTTTCACAATGACCAGACTTGCGCTTAGCATTGCAGGCATCTTAATTATCGCGGCAGCTACCGAAAAAGCACTTAGCAAAGAGCAGCAAAAACAAATATATGATCTTAACCAATAGCAGAGCTGAGGTATTGAGGAATAAGAACAAAATGCCGGTATGAGGAATAAATATTCTTTCTGTGGATAAATTCTTTGTCTATTTTATGGATTATTTTCAACTTTACCGTTTCTTCCCCGCATTTGACGAACAAGAACCCTGTCCTGACTGCGGTCCCGTACTCCGTGAAGAAGAAGGTTGACTGCCGTCTTTATTTGGACTTTCGATACTGCTGCCATTCTGATTTGTCTGGTTAGGTTTGGAATAAGAACTTCCGTCTGACTGTATATCCTTAGTAACCGGATTAGATATGGGATTATTGCTGTTTTCAGTTTTGCCGCTACCACCCACACTATTATTTTGAGCAGGCTGCGAGCTGTTGGTTTCCGATTTCTCCGTACCCATTTTATCAGCCGTTCCTGTCCCACCATTGTTATTTGTTTTGCTTTTTTGAGTATCGCTTCCTTTGAGCGTTTCAGGAATGCTTCCTTCATCAGGTATCTCGCCTTTTTGATTCTTTTTATGTTCATTACCGTCTTTATTTCCTTGCTCTCCGCTATTATCCGGCTTACCGGACTTTTCTCCCCCACTGGAATTTGGTTGTGGTATAATCCGTCCGTTACTATCATTATTCCGTGTGGTTTCATAATTTTGCAGTTTTTTTAAAGGCATATTCTTTGCCTCCTCAACTTTTATCGAAATACCTTTGCCTCTCAGCGACTTATACAATATATATCTGTTTATGGAAAGTCCTGATTGATGGGCTTCCTCAATTATATCTCTGGTTTCAAAACCAATTTCAATCTCCGCCTGTATATTATCCTTTAACAAAAGCTTTTGTATGGAGGTTCTTATGCTTTCTCCATTTATACCGTTATTTTTTTTGTATGGAAATAACTGTTATTTTAATAAGGCCTTTTTGGTTTTGCTCCAAATACCCTTCGCTGATACTTTGCTCAACGATTAAGTCTATGGTGTCGAGCAGTTTTTTACCTTTATAATTATCTGCATCAGTTAATTTCTTGGCATCTTCATTTAAAGCAGTCACACTTGTAGTTACCAGGTTTTTATCCGCATATATTTCAATACTCGGGTTTATATCCAAAGCGACAAGATAAGCAGACTGAGAATTAGTTGTCATTAACAGACGGTATGTGAAAACAGCTAAAACAAACATACAGGCAATAGCAGCAATCGCTGTCCATCGGTAATAGAAAACAGAGTGCTGTTTTTCCTTATAGGTAAACCGTTCTCCAATCAGTGGAACCTGGCTTTTGGAACGTTTAACATTTTTAAATGAACCATCCGGCATTATTAATACTATATAATTTTCTGTTACTTTGACTACTATACCTGATTTCTCTCCCATAAAAAATCTCCTCGCCTTACTTGTTTTTCACGTAAGATGATAAGTATGTCCATTCTGGATGTAAACTGATGATAATCATTGTTATCAGATACTTCCGGTGTCTTTCTATTGTTTTTAAAGGGTAGCCCGTCTTTCTTGCAAAGGCCGTTGCCGGAAACCTCTTTTTTTCGGTAATCTCTCGGACCAGATCAGCATCATTAATATACTCATGAACAATCCTGTAAATAAGTTCCCTGGTATCCCTGTGTTTAGGTGATAAGCTTTCAAGTTCCTCAAATTTTATACCATAGCCATTCAATATCTGGCCTAACTCCAAAATTTCTTCTACAATCTCGCTGGATTCAACCTTTTCCTGGTAAATTTGAATTGATTTATTTATTTCTTCGCCTGTTAAAGGAGATTCTTCATTGAATACATGATCCAAGGACAAATTCTGATCGTGATACTTGTTTTTCCGGAAATAGTTAATCAAAGCCCTGTTAATCAAGCAGTATGAATAACTTAGAAATGACCTGCCTTTTGTGCCATCAAAAGTATCAATTGCACGGTTGAAAGCCAGCAATCCAATGCTTGCTTCTTCATCACTCCATGATATAAACTTTTTGCAGATATGGCTGACAACATTTATAATGTATGGCTTGTAATGTTTAATAATCCTCTCTCTTTCCAGTTCATTTCCGGTTTTGGCTCTCAGTATGCTTTCCTCAAGAAGTGAATTCTCCATAGACCCACCACCTTATAAAAGAATACAATATTTTTATCTTTATCGTCATTATTTCGCTTTTCTTTATAAGGTGCTTATAAAACAACATGCTTATGAAAATATTTACCTTCCCCTGGTATAATGCCAAGGGAAGGCCTTAAAAAACCACGCTTAATTCATATGTTCTTATTTCAAACGCTTCGGCTATTCATTTGTACTCATAGCCTGACTGTCCTCAACTTCAACCGTTTCACTTTCTTCATCCCAATTAACCTTTAACCCCAGTTTTTCAGCGATAAACCTTAACGGTATAATCGTCCTGTTATTGATTGTCTCAGGCGGAACATCAATTTTTACTTCTTCACCGTTCACGTACGCCAGGTTATTCCCAATTTGGAGAACAATTTTTACTTCTCCCCTCTGTATTGTGACCTCTTGTTTAGCCTGATCCCATGTAACAGATGCCCCAAAACCTTCTGTTAAAGCTCTTACCGGTATCAAGATCCTGCCCTCTTTAATAACCGGCGGCGTATCGAATTTTAACATAGTTCCTTTGGCTATTATGCTGTCTACAGGTAAAATCTTAATATCCCGATTCTTCTCTTTTATTTCCTCTTCCAGCGATTTTAATCTGTTTCTCTCTTCATTAGTATATGAATTCCGTATTGTCTCCCTGATTTGTTCCCTAATCTGTTTTAGCTGATCCTTGGAAGAATTAATATCCTTTTCCTTTTGCTGAATTTGTAGCTGCAATGCCTGGTTCTGTCCTTGGTTTTCTGTTTTCACGGCCTTTTTATATTGGTTTTCCAGGTCTGTTTTCTCATTTTCCAATTTTTTTATTTGCTCTTTCAGCTTATTTTGAGTTTGCTCAAGCACACGTTTCTGGTCCTTCAAAGCGTTACCTCTTGTTTTCGCATCAGCGTTTGAATTTATATTTTTATATCCGCCTGAGTTTTTAATTTCCTCCTTGACATTTTGAGTGTCCTGCATATTTGAGATACTTGTAGCGGAATCGGAGCTATTCGGGGCCTTTTCATCAGTTCCGTTTGTCGATGTTCCTGCAGCGAAAGCAATTGATGTCAAGGTAAAGCAAATAACTGTTACCAGGGTAATGATAAGCATTTTAATACTTTTTTTCATAAAAATACATCTCCTTTACAGTGATTGGTTACCTTTTCACTTATCTATACAATTATTATTTGATTTTTGGGAGGGTTTTTTAGTGTCGCTGCTCGGCCTCTTTGACCGCAATCTGCTTAACATATTTGGCCGCTGTTTTTGCTCACTAGCCCTGTCCGCAGGTACATACGGACAGGGCATTTGACTTCCGGTTCAATTCTTCCTCAATAATAAGTTTTTCCATATGATCGTCGATGATCTTTTTTTGTACCTGAGCCCCATGTAACAAGCAGGCTGTACATGCCCGGTTGATTTTACGGGGTATGCCATGCGAATATTCATCCTTTGCCGGTCATACGGTGTCATATGATGTCGGATGTCTATCCCCTGGCAAATCGCCTCATAAATCTGTTTCCACACTTGCCGCAGATGACACGGAATAGCCTGAGCCACTCAATTTTTCACCTGTATGCACATAGCGGCCATAGCTGTCATGAAAGCTTGTTCTCCCTCCACATATAGGCATATCAAATCCAGCCCTTCCAGAATTCTTAAACAATTTCTGAACAATTTCTGCGATACTCCTTAACATTTCGGCTCAAGTATGCTATTATCATATTGTTTAACTATGCAGGGCTAAACTTCATCTGGCAGCAATAAAAACCTCTCGTCATCTTTTTGTACTGCAATCCTATCCATCGACCCTCTTAGGTAAGCAAGTAACTTCTGAATTTCGAGGTCAGGCTGCTGATACTTTAAAATGATTTCATTCTCGCCTGATGAAATATGTTCTATCGTTATTATAAAAGAACGTCTCCCGCACTTTTCACAATCTTATATAAAGAGCATAAATTATCCGAATTACATTTACATTAATAATTACACCTAAAGTAAATTATTTAGTCGTTAAGTTGCAGCTGAGGCTGCGAAAATCAAAACAGCCGAGCTTACTTTAATTCGTAAGCCCGACCGCAATAACTATTTCACAGGTATTCCAATATCAGGTTTCGTTTCCTTCGGTTCCCTTTAAAGCACAAATATTGAACCTATACAAAGTTGCCAAGACCTATGATTGCAGGTATAATTTTGTCATTCAATGTACCCCAGTTTTCTAATGTCAGAATTAGAACCAATTATCACAAGTAGATCATCTTCTTTAATAACATAGTCAGCCTTAGGCGAAACATTGATAGATGAGTTCTTTTTAACAGCCATTACACTAATTCCGTATTTGACCCTAATATTCAAATCCTTCAACGACTTATCCACCCAGTTTTTCGGAGGTTTAATTTCCATTATGCTATTATCAGGGGAAAGTTCAATAAGCTCAAGAATATTCTTTGATACAAGGCTATGCACAACCCTTACTCCCATATCCTTTTCGGGTAGTATTACTTTGTCTGCACCCACTTTATATAAAACTTTTGAGTGGAGTTCACTTTGTGCTTTGGCTAATACATATTTGACACCTATTTCCTTTAATAAGAGAGTTACTAGAATACTCGTTTGAATATCTCCGCCAATTGAGACAATTGCTGCATCAAAATTTCTAATCCCAAGTCCATTAAGTAATTTTTCATCTGTTACATCCCCTAAAACAGCATGTGTTATATCTGGCAAAATATTATTTACACACTCCTCACACTTATCTACTGCAAGAACTTCATAACCCATGCTATTAAGAGTATTTGCTACGCTTGTTCCAAATCTCCCCAACCCTAAAACCGCAAATGATTTTCCTTTCACAATATCACTCCTATCCAACCATTACTTTTTCTTCCCTATATCGATAGCTAATATATTTGTCTTGTGATTTCGATAAGAGAGCCAAAGCCATTGTTAAAACACCTACCCTGCCAATAAACATAGTTATTATTAATGTAGCTTTACCAATATTTCCTAAACCAGGTGTAATACCCATCGCCGTGAAAAGAGCATTGATAAAGCCCACGCTTTCACCATTTCTAGAAGCTACGGAAAGGCTTAATAAAATGCTTCCAATAAGAATAATTACAGCAAATCCAATGACAATAGTTTGTGTTGGCTTTATATTGACATGTGTATTGTAAAATAAAAGTACAGCAAGTTGCCATATAAAAATGCAGCAGTTTGCAAAACAGTTTTGAGAATATTTTACAGTAC
>FWPV01007142.1_pt1 | contig 20611 bp, 22 predicted proteins | sample 2228371 | NCBI WGS metagenome assembly FWPV01 (sample SAMEA103939776, study PRJEB20133) | metagenome | reverse complement strand
CCACCTCCGGCACGCTCATTTACCTGAAGATCCGGGCCCGCACCCGCAAAGGTTGAGAAAAAGGGGAAAAAACGAAGCATGGACATGGATAAAAGAAGGGCTCCACGGCGAGTAAGCGACCATGCTCAAGCGCACCTTTATCCACTGCCCGGGGGTGGGGCTTAAGACCGAGGCCCACTTCTGGCGCCATGGCCTCCACACCTGGGAGGATTTTTTGGCCGCCCGGAATGTCCCCGGGATCGGCCCCCTGCGCCTGGATTTCCTTAAGATGCTGGTGCAGGAATCGCTGGGGCACCTGAATGAGGCCCGTTATTTTGCCGCCCGTCTGCCGGGCCCGGAGCACTGGCGGCTGTTCCGCCATTTCCGCGGGCGGGCCGCTTATCTCGACATCGAGACCCACGGATCAGCCTGGCCGGCGCTCCAGGTCACGGTGGTGGGACTTTTTGACGGCTTGTCCCTCAAACAATTTGTGCACGGCTATAACCTGGAAAAATTTCCCGAGGCCCTGGCCGGTCTGGATCTCCTGGTCACTTTCAACGGCACTCAGTTTGACTTGCCGGTGTTGAGGTCCTATTTTCCCGGTTTGCCCCTTCCCCCCGTTCATCTTGATTTGCGCTTCATTCTGGCCCGCCTGGGCTTCAGAGGAGGCCTGAAGAAAATCGAACCCCGGTTTGGCATTCATCGGCCGCCCGAAGTTGCGGGGCTGAACGGCTATGACGCCGTGCTTTTGTGGGAACGCCATTTGCGGGGCGACCGGACAGCCCTGGAACTGCTCCTGGAGTATAACCGGGAAGATGTGACCAACCTGGAGGTCCTGATGGAGCAGGCTTTCGAAAGGTGCAAGGAGACAGTCCTCAGAGTGTAATGCCAATGGCGGGCGTCGCCTTATAGAACTAAAGGCAGCCCTTGGCCGCCCTCCAGGTAACTGACAAAAATGGCATGGCCCGCCCTGTGAGCTGAAAACTGAAAACTTTTTCAAGGGCGGAACACCCGCATACATTCCATTCAGGAATAGCCCATGAAAATCCTCGGGAGCAGTCTCATGGTTCTGATGGCTTTGCTGACCACCGTTGCCTTGGGGGAGGAAAAAGGGATGGTCAAACTGCCGCCTCCGGCCCAGAAGGGAACAATGTCCGTGGAAGAGGCCCTTAAAAGGCGCCGCACCGTGCGCCACTTTGCCGCCCGATCCCTCAGTTTGGCCCAGGTTTCCCAACTCCTGTGGGGGGCGGACGGGGTGAGCGACCCCCGGGGTTTGCGCACCGCTCCTTCCGCCGGCGCCACCTATCCCTTGGAGCTTTATCTGGTGGTGGGTGAACGCGGGGTGGAGAATCTGCCCCCGGGCCTCTACCGTTACCACCCCCCGGCCCACGCCCTGGAACCTACGGCGGCCACCGGCGACCTCCGGGCCGCGGTGGCCCGGGCTTCCCTGCATCAGACCTGGATGGCCGAAGCCCCGGTCATGGTAGTCATTGCCGCGGAGTTCCGACGCTGCATGGCCAGATACGGAAACCGGGGCATCCAGTACACCCACATGGAGGTGGGCCATGCCGGGCAGAATCTCTTTCTGCAGGCCGAAGCTTTGGGCCTGGCCTGCGGCATTGTGGGAGCCTTCGAAGACCGGGCCTTAAGCCAGGTTCTCAAGCTCCCCGCCAGCCACGAGGCGCTGCTGATTATGCCCGTGGGATACAGATATTAGGGTCTAAAGGTCAGAGTCAGCAGGAAGAGGATAGAGAGGGGACCACGGGTCTATTGTGCCGATGAGGGGAGCCACGCCCTCCCGCGTCTCATTCCCGGATAAACTGCAGTTCCCGGAGCTTTCGGGTCAACTCCTCTTCGGGAAAAAGCCCTTCGTGGCGATAGACCTCCCGGCCGGCAGCATCCAAAAAAACTTGAGTCGGCACGATGGTGATTCCGAATTTTTTGAAAAGATATTCATCCGGCTCTATGTAAGCGAAGTGGATCTCCAGCCTATCCCGGTAGCGGGCTTTGATATCCAATAGAATCTTTTCCATGGCCCGGCACACGGGGCAGGCGGGGCGGGCGAATTCGATGATGGCCGGCTTGCCGGGAGGCGGGGGGAAGCCCTGGCCCAGGGCCGCTGCCACCTGGCAGGCGAGGATGGCCACCATAAGAAAGAGCCCGCCCCCGGCTTTTAAGCTTCGCATGAAGACAACCCGGATTAAAGAGGCCGGCGTTTTGAGGCCACAGGGGCAGGGCAGGCTGCCGTTTTTATCGCCCATAATAGCCGGTGATGGTCGCCTGGCCCAGAATCTTGCCTTCCAGGGCCTTGGTGAAAGTTCCCAGATCAACATTGGGCTTCAAGTCGAGCTTCGGGGCACTCAGGGCATAGATCGTCACCACATAAGGGTGGTCGCCGGTGCCCTTGGGCGGCTGGTGGCCGCCATACCCCGGTTTGCCCCAGGAATTGTTCAGCTCCACTGCGCCAGAAGGCATTTTCTGGCCGGAGGCGCCTTCGGGCAGGGAACTGACGTGGGGCGGAAGGTTGATCACCAGCCAGTGCACCCAGTTTCTGGCCACCGGGTGAGGGTCCACCATGGACAGGGCAAAGGATTGGGTGCCGGCAGGAGCGCCGCTCCAGGCCAGGGGCAAAGAGATATTCTGCCCGCCGGCGCCGGGCATCACATACTTTTGGGGAATTCTTCCGCCATCCGGAAAAGCCGGGGAGGTAACCTGCATAGCTGTTTCTCCTTGAGCAATCATGGGGAAAAGCAAACCAAAGCCCCCTATTAATAAAAACATAAACACCAGCCCGCGTTTCGCCATGTCTTTGGCCTCCAAAAAATCATGATTTGTCTAAGGTGGTCGTTCCGTCCGGTTCGTCTGCCAAGTGTCTTCGGAGAAAATCCGCCATCTCTCCGGAAGGTTCGAGTTCCAGGTATGCCAGCCAGTACTGCCGGGCCAGCTTCCGGTTCCCCTGTTTTTCCAGGGTTCTGGCCAAATTGTAGCAGGCCTCGACAAACTCCGGATCCGCGTCCAGGGCCCTTTGATAGAGTTGCGCGGCTTCCCCCAGCAGGCCCTTTTCCTCCAGGAGGTTAGCCAGGTTGAAGTTGGCCACCGCATGGCCCGGGTCAGCCTTCAGGGCCTGCCGGTAGTGGGCTTCGGCCCCTTGGGCAAAGCCCCATCGGTATAAAATGTTGCCCAGGTTCACCAGGGAGTCCGGGTGGTCCGGCTTCAGGCTCAGGATGGCCAGGTACTTTTCCCAGGCCTCCTTCCAGGCGCCCCGGCGCTCGCAATCCAGGGCCTGCCGGAAAAGGGCAGGGATATCCGGCCCGCCCAGGTCAATAACCTGACTGCCCGCCTCAGGGAATTCCAGGTGAAGCTGGCCTTCCGGAGTGAAGCGCCGCCTTTTCAGGGCCAGCACGAGCCGGTGGCGGGCGGCAAAAAAGCGCACTTCTGAGAGGGGTTCAGCGATGTCCGGGTGCCGTTTCTTCAATTTTTCCACGCAGGCCCGGATCCGGTGCAGAGAGACCCCCTGTTCCCGCAGGGCCTTGATAGTCCTGGCTGCCACCAGGCCCTGAAACTCGAACCGCAACCGCCTCTGTTTCGGTCGGAGATGGGGCACCAGCCCGAGGCGGGTCCAGTAACGGAGCCGGCCGCCCGGCACCCCCGCCAGCCTGGCCACCTCCTTGGGGGAAAAATATTTCTTCATCGGAGCAGCCTTTTGAACACCGGCGCCCGGAAATGCCCCCGGGGGGTCAGCTCCTGGAAGTGAATCTCCGCCCTCAGTTCGGGCTTGACCCATTGAACCCCCGCCACCCTGACCTTGTGGGGCAAAGGGCAGGAGTCGATCCGCAAGGCCCGGAGGCGGGCGGTGAGTTCCTGCAGGTCCTCTTCGGAAAAGCCGCTTCCCACCTTGCCGCGATAATACAGGCCGCCGTCCTTGGGGGTGGCCACCAGCAGGGCGCCGAAATAAGGGGCGCGGCCGCCTTCTCCGGAAGTGTAGCCCACCACCAGACAGGACTCCCGGAGCCGGGGTTTGATCTTCAGCCAAAAGCGGGAGCGTTTACCGATGAGATAAGGGCTGGAGAGGTTTTTGGCCATGATGCCTTCCAGACCCTGGTCCACGGCCTCCCGGAAAAAGGCGATGCCCTTTTCCCGGATGTAACGGGACTCTACCAGGAAGGGGGACTCAGCAAGAATTTCCCGGAGCAGGACTTTGCGCTCGATAAGGGGCAGCGCCAGCCTTTTTTCGTCATTCAGGAAGAGGATGTCAAAGGCCACATAGGTGGCGGGCAGCCTTTGGGCCAGGAGGCGGATTTTCGCCGGGTCGGCCGCCTGCTCCCGCTGCTGAAGCCGGCGAAAATCCGGCCGCCCCTGGTGCAGCACCACCAGTTCGCCGTCCAGGATGGCGTTCCGGGCCTTGATTGATTGAGGAAGGACTTGAAGTTCCGGGTACCGGAAGGTGATGTTTTCCAGGCGCCGGTTTTGCAGCCGCAGATGGCCGGGGCGCATGAACATAAGACACCGGGTGCCGTCCCATTTGATTTCAAAGAGGTGGCGCGGGGAGTCGAAGGGGTCGGCGGAGTAGGCCAGCATGGGCAGAATTTTGTCGTCCAGCATGACAGGACCCGGAGACGGCTTGAGGGAACAATCAGGCGCTCTTTCTTTTCTTTTTGACTTCTTTTTCCGGTCGCCGGCCGGCCGTGACCATGCCCTTTTTGGGAATCTCCCCTCTCCTGGAGGCCTCCACGCTCCGCTGCAAAGCCTCCATGAGGCTGATGACTTTTTCTCCTTCCGGCTTGGCCTCCACTTTGTACTCCTGGCCTTCGGCCTTGGCCTTGATGATATTGAGCAGGGTCTGGGAGTATTCGTCGGTAAATTCCTCCGGGACAAAATCGCCGCTCAGGTTTTCCACCAGGGTCTTGGCCAGGTTCAGACTCTTCTCATCCACCCGGATTTCCTTGACGGCTTCCCCCTCTTCCACCTTGTCCACCGCGACAATCTCTTCGGGGAAATGGAGGGTGAAGGCAATCAGAGTACCGTTATAAGGCCGGATGGCAAAGAGATATTCCCGGTTTCGCATGACTCCTTTGGCCAGCGCGCTCTTCCCCAAATCCAGAAGGGCCCGGTGCAGCAAGGCAAAGGCTTCGGCCCCGGCTTTGCCGTCCGGCACCAGATAATGGGAGTCCGTGTAATAAATGGGGTGGATGTCTTTCTCGTCCACGAACTTCACGATCTCCACGGCGTCGGTGGTTTCTTTCCGGGCCTTTTCCAGGTCTTCGTCCGTGACGACAATATACAGGTCTTTGCCATACTTGTAGCCCCGGACCAGGTCTTCATTGTCCAGCACTCGGTTGCACCGGGGGCAGATGCGCTCCTGTTTTATCTTCGTGCCGCAGTCCTTGTGGAGGAGGTCAAAGGAAATTATCCTTTTGCTGGTGGCAGTGTACATCTTGATGGGAATGGACACCAAACTGAACTTGATGTAACCCTTCCAGATGGCTCGCATGGCAACCCCCGGGAAATGTCCTGGTTTTCGGTTTTTTTTCAGCTTAGGTTTGTTATTGCAGGCAAGGCTTCCTGTTTTTCTCAAATGGGGCCATTATCCATAGGATGTCATTGACATTGTAAAAATAAGGTAGGAAAAAATAAAGGATTTTCAAGGGGTAGCGGAGAAAGGACTTTTAAGGGAGAGTGGAAATGCAAAAAAGGATGAGCCCTGAAAAGCTCATCCTCAAAAGACATGATTTTCCAGTCCGATCAATTCTGCCAGAAAACCGGAACTAAGACGGCATCAAAAAGCCATTTCGGGCGCCCAGATTTCGCAGACCCTGCCGGCCAGGCCGGGCTCCGGCTTCAGGGCCTTTTTGCCCGGTTCCCAACCCGAGGGGGTGACCTCTCCGGTGCCCCGCACATGGGCACAGGCCTTGACTTGGCGGATCATTTCCCCCACATTGCGCCCGATGGCCGGGGCCAACACTTCCATGGCCTGCACGATGCCATCCGGGTCAATAAGGAACCGTCCTCGCAAATCCACCCCTGACTCCGGGTCATAGACATCGTAAAGCTGGCCCACCGTCCCCCCGGGGTCGGAGAGCATGGGATAAGGCAAGCCGCCCTCCACCATTTTGGAAAGTTCGCTTTCCTGCCAGACTTTGTGGGTGTAAGGGCTGTCCACACTGATGGCCAGAACTTCCGCCCCCATTTCCTGAAGATCTTTGTACCTGACGGCAACTGCCGTCAATTCCGTGGGTCAGACAAAGGTGAAGTCCCCGGGATAAAAATAAAGCAGCACCCACTTGCCCCGATAGTCCGAAAGTTTGACCTTTTTGATCTCGCCGTTCACATAAGCGACGGTTTCGAATTCCGGGGCCGGTTTGCCGATACGCACCGCCATGGCTGAACCTCCTTGAAGTCGAATAGTAAAGTGAAGATAAGGGCCGCGGCCTTTTAAGTCAAGGCCAGGGCGGTGACGCCAAAGTCCGGGTGCCTCAGGAATGGCCTATATCCATTCCTTTTTCTTGAAAAAGAAGAGCATGCAGATGCCAATCAGGCCCATAAATCCCAGGACCGCAAAATACCCCCAGCGCCATTTGAGCTCCGGCATATGTTCGAAATTCATGCCATAAACACCGGCGACAAAGGTCAGGGGAATGAAAATGGTGGCAATGATGGTCAGTACCTTCATAATCTCATTGAGCCGGTTGCTGACGCTGGAAAGATAGACGTCCAACATTCCGGAAAGCATATCCCGGAAGGTTTCGATGGTGTCCATCACCTGGATAACATGGTCATAAATGTCTTTGAAATAAATGGCGGTGGCTTCCTGGATCAAAGGAGATTCCCGGCGCTCCAGCTGACTGAGAACTTCCCGGAGGGGCCAGACCGACCGTCGCAGGATGATCATGTCCCTTTTTAACCGGTGGATCTTGTGCAGGGTCTGGGGACCGGGACGGGAAATCAACTCCTCTTCCAGGTCTTCAATGGTTTCCCCCTGCCGCTCCAGTATTACGAAATACTGGTCAACCACCAGGTCAATCAAGGCATACGCCAGGTAGTCGGCCGGGGACCGCCTGACTCGCCCCCGGGATTTGAGGCGGTCCCGGATGGGGGTGAAAATGGTTTCGTCGCCTTCATGCAAGGAAATGACAAAATTGCGCCCCAGAATCAGGCTTAACTGATCGGAAATCACTTCGCCCAGGGGTTCCTGGCAAGTCAGGACTTTCAGAACCAGGTACAGATAGTCGCCATAGTCTTCGAGCTTGGGCCGCTGAGTGGTATTGAGAATGTCTTCCAGGACCAGGGGATGGAGGGAATAACATTCTCCCAGTTTGTTAAGGCTTTGTATATGATGCAGGCCATTGATATCCAGCCAGGTGACTTTGCCGGAATCACCAAGAACGGGGCAGGCATCAAGGGAAGAGAAATCTCTTTCGGCATAGGCGTCGTGGTCATATTCCACTATCGTGATCTTAAGCTCCTTTTCCGCCTTGTCGCCGACATACACCAATGAACCCGGTGGCAGGCCTGCTTTTTGGGAGATATTTTTGACAAGCTTGGCCACGGCTGGTCCCGCCTTTGGTCGCAGGATTTTTGCTCATATTAAGAGAGAAACAGGCCTAAGGAAAGGAATTTTTCAGGGGATGACAGGCCGCGGCCTTTTTCTAGCCGAACCGTCCGGTGATGTAGGCTTCGGTCTTCCTGTTTTTGGGGGTGGTGAAAATCTGCTTGGTGGTGCCGAACTCCACAATGCGCCCTTCATAGAAGAACGCAGTAAAGTCCGACACCCGGGCCGCCTGCTGCAGGTTGTGGGTGACGATGACGATGGTGTAGCCGGATTTCAGCTCGTTGATCAATTCCTCGATTTTGGCGGTGCCGATGGGGTCAATGGCCGAACAGGGCTCATCCATGAGCAGCAGCTCCGGCTCCACCACAATGGTGCGGGCAATGCAGAGCCGCTGCTGCTGGCCGCCGGACAGCGAAGTGCCGGGCCGCCGGAGATAGTCTTTGATTTCATCCCAGAGGGCCGCTTTTTTCAAGGCCAGCTCCACCCGGTCGGCAATCTCGCTTTTGCTCAGTTTGTAGTGCATTTTGAGGCCATAGGCCACGTTGTCGAACACGGACATGGGAAAAGGCGTGGGTTTTTGGAAAATCATGCCCACCTTGCGCCGCAGCTCCATGACGTCATAGCCGGGGTCCAGGATATTCCGGCCGTCCAGAAGCACCTCCCCCTCGGCCCGCTGGTCCCGATACAGCTCATAAATGCGGTTGTAAACCCGGATATGGGTGGACTTGCCGCAGCCGGACGGCCCGATGATGGCGGTGACCTGATGCTCGGCGATGTCCAGGTTGTTGTCGAACAGGGCCTGGCGTTCCCCGTAATAAAAGTTGAGGTGGCGGGTGGACAGTTTGGCCCGCAGGCCCAGGTCCGCCAGAAGGGTGGCCGACGGTGGACGGGGTTCGGCTTCCATCGGCTGAACTTCCGGGATTTTCTGAGCTAGGTGCATGAATTTCCGCTTCCTTCGGGTCTCAAGACCTTTTCTCCCTGAGGACCCAGCGGGCCACAACCGTCACGGAAAGAATTCCCAGGGTGATCAGAAGAGAGGCGCCCCAGGCCTTTTGCTGCCAGTCACTATATGGTGACATGGCGTAGTCGAAAATCGTTACCGTGAGGTTGGGGGTGGGTTCTGCCAAGGAAGTTGGCCAAAAGGGGCTGTTCAACGCGGTGAACAACAGGGGTGCGGTTTCCCCGCTTACCCGGGCCACGGCCAGGAGAACTCCGGTGAGCAGGCCGGACCGGGCAGCCCGGAATACTATTCCCAGGGTCACCCGCCAGCGGGGCGCGCCCAGGGCCAGAGCTGCTTCTCTCAGGGTGTTGGGTACCAGGCGCAGCATGTCCTCGGTGGTGCGGGAGACCACCGGCAGCATGATGAGCGCCAGGGCAAAGGCGCCGGCATAGCCGGAGAAATTCCCCAGGGGGACTACCAGCAGCCCATAGGCAAACACGCCGATGATAATGGAAGGCATGCCCATGAGGACGTTGGCGGCAAAGCGGCAGTAGTCCGCAATCCTGGATTCCTGGCCGAACTCTCCCAGGAAAGTGCCAGCCAGTAGGCCAATAGGTACCGCTGTCAGGGTGGCCAGGGCGGTAAGGACCGCAGTCCCGATAATGGCGTTGGCCACGCCGCCCCCGGGCATGCCCGGAGGTGTCGGCAAAGCTGTGAAAAAATGAAAATCAAAGGCCCGGATGCCTTTGGCCACCACCGCCGTGAGGATCCAAAACAGGGCGGCCATGCCGGCCAAGGCGGAAGCACCGGCCCAAAGGCAGACGGCCAGGTTCATCACCTTGCGCCCCAGGGGCGGACGGGGTTTCATAGGCCCACACTCCAGGCCCGGTACATGCGCCGCAGCATGATCTGGGAGGCGACCTGCACCAGCCAGGTGATGACAAACAGTATCAACCCCAGGGCGATAAGGGAGCTGATATAGATGGGTTCGGTGGCTTCCGTGAATTCGTTGGCCAGACAGGAGGCGATGCTGTTGCCTGGGGCAAACAGAGAGGCGGAGATGCGGTGGGAGTTGCCGATGACAAAGGTGACGGCCATGGTTTCCCCCAAGGCCCGGCCCAAGCCCAGAAAGCAGGCCCCGATAATGCCCACCAGGCCGTAGGGGACGGTCACTTTATAGGTGACTTCCCAAGTGGTGGCCCCCAAACCGTAGGCCGATTCCTTGACCACCGGCGGGACCAGCCGGAACACGTCCCGGGACACCGCGGAAATAAAGGGCAGGATCATCACCGCCAGGATGAGGCCGGCCGTGAGCATGCCGATGCCCAAGGGCGGCCCCTGAAAAAGGGGCAGAAAACCCAGAGTGGCCCCCAAGGCCGGCTGCACATGCCGGGCCATGACCGGGGCAAAGACAAACAGGCCCCACATGCCGTAAATGATGCTGGGGATGGCGGCCAGCAGCTCGATCATGGTGCCTGCGGCCCGACTCAACCAGGGCGGGGCCAGTTCCACCAGGAACAAGGCGATGGCCAGACTTAAGGGCACGGCAATGATCATGGCGATGAAGGTGGACACCAGGGTTCCGAAGATGCTGCTGGCCGCCCCGAATTGCCCGGCCACCGGGTTCCACTCCTGGGAAACCAAAAAACTGAATCCGAATTTTTGCCACGCGGGTATGGAATAATGCAGAAGTTCAAAGAAGATGGCGGCGATGAGCAAAGGCACCGCCGCGGCGCAGGCAGCCGTCAGCCCGCGGAAAAGGGCATCGGCCTTGGCGAAAGGCTTGACCCTGGCGGCGGCACCCGCTGAGTGGGCGGCGGCCTCAAGGTCGGTTCCCAGAGCCAGTTCTTTTTCCATCCCGTGGTCTCAAGGGGCGGGGTTCGGCCCCCTGCCCCCTTATCAGTCAGAAATCACGGTCACGGCCACACCGGCTGCCCCTGGGCTTTGATTTCCTTGGCCCAATAGGCTTCCACCATTTTCACGAGGTTGTCCGGAAGGGGCACATAGTGGAGCTCTTTGGCCATCTTGCCGCCGTTTTTGTAGCACCAGTCAAAAAACTTGAGCATGGCCTTGGCTTTGCCGGCCTCCGGCTGGTTCCGGTGCACCAGGATCCAGGTGGCCCCCACGATAGGCCAGCTGGTGTCCCCCGGCTGGTTGGTGAGCATCAGACCGAACCCCGGTGGGGCTTTCTCCCAATCGGCATGGGCGGCCGCCGCCTGAAAGGTTTCCAGATCAGGCTCCACAAACCTGCCTGCCTTGTTTTGGAGTTTTATCGTGGGAATCTTGTTCTGCAGGGCATAGGCAAATTCCACATAGCCGATGGCCCCTACGATGCTTTGCACCTGTCCGGCCACGCCGGCATTGCCTTTGCCCCCCACGCTGGCTTTGGCCGGCCACTTTACGGCCTTGCCGGTTCCCACCTTTTCCTTCCATTCCGGGGAGACCTGGGAGAGATAATGCGTGAAGATGTAAGTGGTGCCGGAGCCGTCTGTGCGGTGGGCCACCGTAACCGCGGTTTCCGGCAGCTTGACCTGGGGATTGAGCTTCTGGATGGCCGGGTCATTCCACTGGGTGATTTTGCCCAGAAAAATGTCCGCCAGGGTTTGCGGGTCAAGCCCGAGCTGATTGGCGGAGATGCCCGGGAGATTCACTATGGGCACCACGCCGCCCATAACCATGGGGAATTGGGCCAGCCCGCTTTCTTTCAGGTCCTCCGGTTTGAGAGGTTCATCTGTGCCCCCGAAATCCACGGTTTTGGCCTTGATCTGGGCAATGCCGCCCCCGGAGCCGATGCCCTGGTAGTTGATTTTCACCCCGGTGAGCTGGGCATATTTATAGGCCCATTGGGAATAAACCGGAAAAGGGAAAGTGGCCCCGGCACCGTTAAGGGAAACGGCCGGGTCCGCGGCCATACCGGGGAAGGCCATGAGCAAAACCCACACCATGGCGAGAAATACGGACTTTCTCATTTGTTTTCCCTCCTTGGCTGCCCCCTGAGCATAAATCAGCCCAATGGGCCAGCCCGTAACCTTATTCTCATACGCAAAATGTTAAAAATCGGTTAGCATAGCATTAGGAATTGGCGAATTTATGCTTCGTTCCCAAATCAGACCATGAACCTTCCTCCCTTCCGCAAATGTTTTTCCCTCCTCAACTCCGCTCCGGGCTGGCCGGAGATTTCCGGCATGTTAGGGCAACTGTAAACCGGCGGGATGTGCGGGGGGTTAATGGCAGGTTAAAATTTTGCAAGGATAGGTTGGGCTGTATCAACAGATAAGCAGGGGTGAAAAAAAGGCTGGCCGGGTGGGGGAGGAACCCGGCCAGTCGGTGAAAGGAGAAAATGGTATATGAACTTTGATTAAGGGGGGGATGTGGGTACCTTAGTTTAGGTCCATATACGCCTTTCTTTATATGCAGGTATCATGCCATAATTTAAATGGGCGATGATTTCACAAGAAAATCTGTTACATAGCCGCAGGGCTGTTTTCCGTTGCCTTGGGGAGGGGGGCTTTCCGGTTCAAAAATTTATACCACCAACGACCGGAATTTTTTTCTCCAAAAGGTAACAGACTGTAACAATTGAAAAAAACACAGAACCAAAATCTCCAGAGGAAATTCAATTTTTTGTTCTGCTCTGATTCCAATGATGACCATCCGCCAAGCCATCAAAGAACTGCTTCTGGGGGAGCCCCTGTCAGCCCTGGAGATTTCCCAGCGCCTGTCCCTTCCAGAAAAAGAGGTGCTGGAGCACTTGGCGCATCTGGCCAAGGCTCCGGGACCGGATCACATTTTTCACCTTTATCCGGCAGTGTGCAGGAACTGCGGCTTTGTTTTCAAAAAATGGGACCGGCTTACCACTCCCTCCCGCTGTCCCCTTTGCCGGCGCCAATCCATCCGCCGGCCGCGCTTTCAGGTGATTCGGAAATAAACGGGAAATTGGCAAGATGCAAACAGGTTTTCTCATCTGTCCTTTTGTTTGACTTCCGATTCCTTCCATGTCATGGTAAGCGGAACCGGACATGGGGCCTGGACAGGTCTCCATGGCCAGATAGACTGGCATATTTTAAGGGTGTCGTTTGGCCGAGGTTAGCAGGGATGAAAATGCAGAAAAAAACTTATGGGATTTTCTTGTGGGTGGCTTTCATAACCGCGCTGTTGACAGGCTGCGGCGGCAGGGAGGACATCTATCTGATCAAATATTCCAGGGTTCAGGAGGGGGTTTCCACCAAGCACGATGTTCTGGCGCTGTATGGCCGGCCGAAGTTCGTTCTGCCGCGTCGGGACGGCTCCGAGCAATGGTCCTATGAGGCTGACTCCAGCGGGAATTTCAGCGATATCCATTACAATTTTGATTTCAATTTTGACAAAAACGGCGTGGTCACCCATAAATCCAGGTTTACCAGCAAATGGCCTTAGCCCGGCTGTTGCTTACGTGCCGGATCCAAGCGGCGGCGGAATAGACTCTGTGCCGGTCATAAGCCCAGGACCCATCCTTTGGGGATGATTTAAGATTTGGCCATGGCCAGGAAAGCCACCGGTTTCAAGGAGGGCGCCGAAACCACCAAACCCCTTTTCCGCCGTTACCCGGTCTTCAATCTGGTGGTCTGCGTCACCTTGACCGTCATCGGGTTATCAATTTTCCGGTTCCCCTTCACCGACTTCATCGAACTCAAGCTCTATGACCTGAAGTTTCACTTCCGGGGGCCGGCGCCGGCCAGTCAGGAGGTGGCCATTGTGGCCATCGACGATGCCAGCATCCGGGAGCTGGGGCGCTGGCCCTGGTCCCGGGACCTGCTGGCCCGGCTGATAGCCCGCCTCAAAGAGGCCGGCCCCCGGGTTGTAGCCCTGGACATCATTTTTGCAGAACGGGAAGTCACTGCCGGGGTGGAGACCCTGAAGCGGCTCGGCCGGAGTCTTTCCCAAGCCGGGCTGCTGTCTCCGGAGGTTGCGGCCCTCATTAAGCAGGAAGAAGAACGGGCGGACGTGGACCGGCGCCTGGCCCAAAGCATCGCCCAGGGGGCGCCCACCATTCTGGGGTTTTACTTTGAGCGGGTGGGCGGAAAGGCCAAGGGGCCGCAGCCCGGGCAGTTCCTGGGCCCCAAAGCCATCCAGGCCAGCACCTATAACCTGGTGCGCCACCTGGACCGCCAGCCGCCACGGCTGCCACTGGTGGGCGCCGAAAGGGCGGAAGTGAATCTGCCCATAATGACCGAAGCGGCGGCCGGCGGGGGCTACTTCAACATGGTGCCTGATCCCGATGGGGCAGTGCGCTGGCTGCCTTTGGCCATTGTCTATGGCTCCGATATTTATGCACCCCTGACGCTGGTCACCCTCCAGCATTATCTGGGCCGCCCGCCCCTAAGCATCACCCTTTCCCAAGGGGGGGTGGAGAGCATCCGCCTGGGAAACCGGGAGATTCCGGTGGATCGCTTCGGACGCCTCCTCATCAATTATCCGGGGCCTCCGGGCGCCTTTCCCACTTATTCGGCCGCCGATGTCCTGACCGGCCGCCTCCCCGCCGGCGCCCTCAAAGACAAAATCGCCCTGGTGGGCGCCACCGCGGTGGGCATTTATGATTTGCGGGTGACGCCTTTTTCCGGGGTCTCCCCGGGTATCGAAATTCAGGCCGCCATCCTGGACAACATCCTGCGGGAAGACTACCTCAGGATGCCCGGAGGACGCCTTCCGGTTCTGCTCACGGTGGCGGTGCTGGGAACAATTCTGGGGCTTGCCCTGACCCGGCTGGCCGCCGCCTGGAGCTTTGCCCTGATGCTCTTCCTGGCTTTGGCTTACACGGCCGTAAACTACTGTCTTTTTGCCAACGGCTGGCAATTGGAGCTTTTCTATCCCTTGGCCGAAATCGCCGGCGTGTACACCGGCGTAACGATGCTGCAGTTTCTTGCCGAAGAAAGAGAGCGTTTGCGCCTCAAGAAGGCCTTCCAGTCCTATGTGGCGCCCTCGGTGGTGGAAGAAATCATCCGGCACCCGGAAAGCCTGCGGTTAGGCGGCGAGCGGCGGGAAATCACCGTCTTGTTCTGCGATATCCGGGGCTTTACCAGCTTGGCGGAAACCCTGGAGCCGGAGGAACTGGTGGAGGTGCTCCATGACTTTCTTAATCCCATGAGTGAAATCATTGTGAGCCATGGAGGCACCCTGGACAAGTACATGGGAGATGCCATTATGGCCCTGTTCGGCGCGCCTTTGCCGATGGCGGATCATGCCGTCCGGGCCTGCCGGGCCGCCTTGGAGATGACGGCCACCCTGCGGCGCCTGGACCGGGAATGGGAAGCCCGGGGCCGGCCCCGGCTGCGCATCGGCGTGGGGCTGAACACCGGTGTGGCGGCGGTGGGGAATATGGGCTCCGACCGGCTTTTTGACTACACCGCGGTGGGCGACAACGTCAATCTGGCCTCCCGCCTGGAAGGCCTGAACAAGTATTATGGTACCGACATCCTGGTCAGTGCTTACACCGCTCAAGCCCTGGCCGGAAAGTTCATTCTTCAGGAAGTGGACTTGGTCCGGGTGAAGGGCAAAAAGCAACCCCTGGAAATCTTAGAGCTTTTGGGGGAGGGGTCGCCGGACCCAAATCTGGCTCAATTTCTGGAAACCTACCATGCCGGCCTCAGGCTGTTCCGGGCCCGGGCCTGGCAGGAAAGCGCCCAGGTCTTGGCCGACGCCAAGGCGCTGCAGCCTGGAAATTGTCATGTCCAAAGATACCTGGCTCTGGCAGAAAAATTTCAGATTGAGCCGCCCGGTCCGGAGTGGCAGGCGGTGACGGTGATGGATGGCAAGTGAGTTTCCACCAATTTTAGGGTTGGCAGAAACAGGCAGGGTTTTCGTCGGGTTATATCAGGTTCTTTTCATTTCCTCCCGCCAGAATTTCACAAAGACTTCCAGGGAGGCCAAAGTCCCCACATTGTGGAAGCGATCCGCAGGCTCCTGGGGCAGAATTTTCCGCACCAGCCCGGTGAGGACTTTTCCGGGGCCCACCTCCACCCAGGTGTCCACGCCCTCGGCCTTGAGGTTCAAAATCAGGTCGCAGAACCGCACCGGGTTGACAAGCTGTCTGGCCATGGCCTCCCGCAAAAGGTCAGGGTCGGCTTCGGGCCGGGCTGTGGCATTGAGGTAAACCGGCACCCTGGGTTCGTGAAATGTCAGGGTTTGCAGGAAAGCGGCGAAGTCCTCCACCGCACCGGCCATAAGGGGCGAGTGCCAGGCGCCCGAGACCTTGAGGGGCACGGCCCGGCCTCCGGCGGCCTTGACAAGTTCACCGGCTTTGGCCACCAGTTCCGTGGCGCCGGAGATCACGATCTGCTCCGGCGTGTTGAAATTGGCCAGCGCGATGGGGCCCTCCTTTGTTAGGGGCTCCACCAACTCCCGGAGTTTGTCGGCCGACAGGCCGATGATGGCCGCCATGCTGCCCGGGTGCCGCTTGGCCTCCCGCTGCATCAACCGGCCCCGTTCCCGCACCGCCTTGAAGGTGGCTGAGGCCGAAAGGACGCTGGCGGCATAAAGGGCGCTGTATTCCCCCAGGCTGTGGCCGCAAACCGCATCAGGGGCCACCCCGGCTTCGGCCAGGGCGTCAAAAGCGCAAAGGTTCACGGCGGTCACAGCCGGCTGTAGGTTCTCCGTCTCGGTGAGTTCCTCCATGGGCCCCTGGAAGCACAGACGCTTCAGAGGCAGGCCGGTGACTTCCTCGGCCACGTCAAAGACTTCCTTCAACCGGATATCGGACTCGTAAAAGTCCTTGCCCATGCCTATCTGCTGCGACCCCTGGCCGGGGAATAAGAATGCCAGGCGAGGCATTGTCTGCTCCTCAGGAGAAAATTTCGATTAATGGGAGATTCCCAGGTAAGTTTTGCGGATTTCGTCGTTTTTCAGTAGCTCCCGGGCCGGGCCTTCCAGGTGCACCCGGCCTTCGGCCAGGACATAGGCATAGTCGCTCACCGCCAGGGCCATGGCCACGTTCTGCTCCACCAGGAGCATGGTCAGGCCCTCTTCCTTGAGAGAGCTCAGGGTTTCAAACAGGCTCAAGGCCAGAATGGGGGAAAGGCCCAGGGAAAGCTCGTCAATGAACAGGATTTCCGGCTGGGCCATGAGACCCCGGGCCACGGCCAGCATCTGCTGCTCGCCGCCGCTCATGCTGCCCGCCTTCTGATGGCGGCGCTCCGCCAGGCGGGGAAACAGGGTGAACACCTTGTCCAGGTTGGCCTTCATGGAGGCGTGCGCCCGGGGGGAGAAGGCCCCCATTTCCAGGTTCTCATACACCGTCATGTCGGTGAACAGCCGGCGGCCCTCAGGAACCAGCACCAGCCCGGCTTTGGCCCGGGCATGGGGCGACAAGCGGGTGATGTCCTGCCCCTTGAACATGACCGAACCCTGCCACGGCTTCAGGATGCCCATAACCGTGCTCAACAGAGTGGTTTTCCCCACCCCGTTGGAGCCCACCAGAGTGGTGAGCCTGCCTTTCTCCAGCTTGAGGGAGGCGCCCCAAAGGATCTGCACCTCCCCGTATCCGGACGCCAGATCGCGAATTTCCAGAAACGCCATAAGGTTCTCAAGGTTTTAGATTTTTGAAAGAATTAATCGCTTACCAAAAACCGGATTTACTCAACCGTGCAGCAGACGCTCGGTCAACTTGGGGTCGCCCAGGTAGGCTTCGATTACCAGGGGGTTGTCCACCACCTCCTGGGGCAGCCCTTCCGCGATCACCTGACCGTAGTCCAGGACGATGACCCGGTCGGAAACATTCATGACCGCCTGCATGACGTGTTCGATCATCAAAATGGTGATGCCGCTGGCCCGGATTTGCCGGATGGTGTCCAGCATGGCGCTGATTTCCGAGGGGTTGAGCCCGGCCAGCACTTCGTCCAACAGGAGCAGATAAGGCCGGGAGCCCAGGGCCCGGGCCAGTTCCAGGCGCTTTTTTTGGGCCACATTCAGGCTGCCGGCCAGTTGGTCGGCCCGGTCCAACAGCCCCACCAAGGCCAGCACCTCGGTGGCTGCCTCCGCGGCCTCACCCAAAGACAGGCCCTCCCGGCCGAAACAGCCCCCCACCATGACGTTTTCCCGCACGGTCAGGTCATTTAGGGGGCGAACCACCTGGTAGGCCCGGGCGATGCCCCGGCGGGCCACCTCATAGGGAGGCAGGCCGGTGATGTCCTCGCCCCGGAAGATGACCCGGCCTTTGTCGGGCGGGAAGACGCCGTTCAACACGTTGAACAGGGTGGTTTTGCCGGCGCCGTTGGGCCCGATAAGGCCGAGGATCTGGCCCTCGGGCAAATCGAAGGTGACATCCGTCAGGGCCTGGAGGCCGCCGAAACGCTTGGTGATATCCTGGACCTGAAGCAGCATTATTCCAGCAACCTTCGCATAATGGGGATGCGGTTCCGTATCCAGCCCACGACTCCCGCGGGCACAAAAAGGACGATGACCAGCAGGAACAACCCGGACACGGCCAGATGCAGGCTCTTGAAAATAGGGCTGACCAGAAGATAGCCCCTGAGTCCCTGGTAAGTCACCGCCCCCAGCATGGGGCCGAACACTGTGCCCATGCCGCCCAGCATAATCATGACCAGGGCTTCGATGGACATGTGCAACTGAAAGGCGTCCCCGGGCTCCACATTGCCGTTTTTGAAGAAATACAGGGTGCCGATTACTCCGGGGAAAAAGGCGGAGATCATGAAGGCCATGGTCTTGGCCCGGGGAGCTTTGACCCCCATGACCATGGCGGCGTCCTCATCCTCCCGGATGGCCATCAACCCCAGACCGAAGCGGGAGCTTTTCACCAGGGCGCTGGTGAGGATTACCACCATGGTGGCGACCCAGAGATAGACAAAAGTGGTCCACAGGGCCGGACCGGCGCCGCCGTAAGCCTCATAGGTGGAGAACTGGACAAACAGGCCGGTGGCCCCGCCGAACGGGCCGAAGTTGCTGACAAAGGCCCGGGCCGCTTCATTGATGCCGATGGTGGCCAAGGCGAAATAGGCGCCCCGGAGGCGCAGAACCGCCAGCCCCAAAAGGCCGGCCAAGCCTCCGGAGAGCAGACCTCCGGCCAGGGAAGCAGGAATGAGCCCCAGATTGTGCTGACTGATGAGGTAAAACCCGAAATAGCCTCCCAGGCCGAAAAAGACAATGTGGCCGAAACTCACATAGCCGGTGTAGCCCAGGAGGATGTTCAGGCTGGAGGCCATGCCCACGAACATGAAGACCGTGAAGGTGGTCTCCCGCTGGGTGTCTTCGCCTCTCACCAGCACCCAGAGGCCCCAGGCCAAAATGATGGCCAAAGGCAGGAGATGGCCAAGACGGAACCGCTTCATTTACTTTGCTCCGAACAGGCCGGTGGGACGTACCAAAAGCACCAGCACAAATAGGCCGAATTCCACTACCGGCACCCAGCTGACGGGCATGAAGGTAGGCACCAGGCCTTCCAGTCCGCCCAGAATCAGGCCGCCCACCAGGGCTCCCAGAGGATTGCCCAGGCCGCCCAGGACGCAGATGACAAAGGACTTTAATTCATAAGGCCCGCCGCTGAGGATGGTGAAGGGAAAAAAGGTGGCGATCAGGCCGCCGGCCACCGCGGCCAGCATGGTGCCCAAGCCGAAGCTCAGGGCCAGCACGGCCGCCGATGGGATGCCCATAAGCTCTGCGGCCACCCGGTTGTTGGCCACCGCCCGGATGGCTTTGCCCGGCCGGGTGAAATAGAGAAAAGCATAAAGAAACACGGTCATGAGCACCGCGCCCACCGCGGCAATCAGCCGGGTCAGAGGAATGGTGATAGGGCCGGCGTCCAGAGAACCCAGGGGATAGTCCACATTGTGCGGCGAAGTGGTGAAGATCGCGGTGCCGAGGCCGATGAGGATCATGTTGACCGCGAAGGTGGCCAGCAACGTGGACAGGTGCGGGGCGTTAAGCACCCGATGCACCGCCACCCCATACATCAGAAACCCGAAGAGCAGGCCTAGGACCGCCACCGCCAGGATGGCAAGGTAAGGGTTTACTCCCGCCTGGGTAAAGAAAAGGTAGGTGCCGAACATCCCCAAAGCAATGACCGGCCCGTGGGCCAGGTTGATGACCGTCATCACACCCCAGATGAGGGACAGACCCATGGCGGCCAGACCATATACAAAGCCGAGGATCAGACCGTCCGTAAGAGAGGCGAACAGTTGCGCAAGCACAAGAACCCCTGAAAGCCTGGCGCCCCGCCTGGAAGCGCCAGGCCGGATCCGGATTAAATTACGCTATTGGGTGCGGTAGAAGATCGCTTTGGCAGTAGCGGCGGCTTCAGGCCAGACCACCTGCTTCACCAGCTTCTTCTGTTCATCCCGCTGCCACTGGATATATACCATGTCATGGCCAAGTTGCAGACCGTGAGCCTTGTCGGTATCGAACTTGATATGACCGTAAAAGGTCATAAGATCCATTTTGTCCAGGGCGGCTTTCACTTTATCAGTGTCAGTGGAACCCGCCATGGCGATAGCCTTCTGCAGCAGCAGGCCCGCAACATACCCCCCGGCGCTGTGATAGGTGGGGTCTTCCTTGAATCTGGTTTTATAGTCCTTGTAAAAATCCGCCACGCTGATGCCGAAATATTCGATACCCATAGCTTTGGCGGCTTCAGGGCTGTATTTGACCTGAGGCTCCCACTGACTGGGGCCGATAATGCCGTAAGCTGCATCGCCCAGCTCGGCGAATTTGTCCTCCGGCGGGGCCACCAGCAGGGCCACCATCTTGGTCTTGATGCCCTTCTCAAAGAGTTGCTTGGCAAAGGTGCTGGTATCAGCAAAGTGGCCGCCGCCCATAATGGCATCCACCCCAGGAGGGATCTTGTTGATAAACGGGGCGAAGTCGGTGGTGCCGGGCTCATAGCCTTCGAAGAGGGCCACTTTAAAACCTTTGCCTTCGGCATAGGCCTTAAGGGCGTTCACCACGTCGGTGGAAAATTTGTCCTTCTCATGGACAATGGCGAGGCTTTTGGCTTTGGGGTCCATTTTGCCCAGCAAGTCCAGGGCCCCGGTAAGATAGCGGCTGGCCGGGGTGTAGGTCTGATACACCAGGGTGTAGCCTTTTTTATAGGTGGAGTCCGAGGCGGCCCCGCAGGTGATCATGATGCGTTTGTACTGCTGGGCGATCACCGCGGAGGC
>FWPV01002524.1_pt1 | contig 20613 bp, 16 predicted proteins | sample 2228371 | NCBI WGS metagenome assembly FWPV01 (sample SAMEA103939776, study PRJEB20133) | metagenome | reverse complement strand
TACGCAACGAACTGGTAATTATCAATTTGTAAAAGAGGAGGAGTTTTGAAACCTAAGATTGGTTTGACAATCGGAGACTTTAACGGAGTCGGACCTGAACTTTTATTAAAGGCTGTATACAATCCCACTGTTAAAAAGTTATGCCAACCATTACTTATTGGTCCATACGCAATTTTCGAAGAAGTTGCACGACGATTGCGAATACGTGTTTCGATTATGCGTTCGAGTCTTTATACAGCTTCCAGTAAGACGATACCTGTACTTGATATTGGTGATGCAATTGCAGCAGATATTCAATACGGTATACCCACAAAAACTTCTGGCCAGGTTGCAGGTTTGGCTATCGAACGAGCAGTTGAACTTGCATTACAACAAAAGATAGATGCTATAGTAACAGCCCCTGTTTCGAAAGAAGCACTCCACTTAGCGGGTTATAATTTTCCGGGTCAAACAGAGATGATTGCATTGCTTTCTCACTCACAGAAAGTTCTGATGCTTCTTGGTAATCGTACTATGAAAGTAGGATTAGTAACAATTCACACACCAATTAAAGATATTGCCCTGCAAATCTCAAAAGAGAAAATACTCGATAAACTTTCTATACTCATTCATTCATTAAAAACAGATTTTGGAATAAATAGACCAACGGTAGCAGTACTTGGACTAAATCCACACGCAGGAGAGCACGGTATTCTTGGTAATGAAGAAGATACTATTATTTTACCAGCAATCAACGAGGCACGTCAACAAGGAATGAACGTTGAGGGTCCATTTTCTCCCGATGCATTTTTCGGAATCCACCTCTATAAAAAATTTGATGCAATCCTTGCGATGTATCATGACCAGGGATTAATTCCCTTAAAAATGGCCGATTTCGAACATGGTGTTAATTTTTCAGCTGGTTTAAAGGTTATCCGTTGTTCGCCTGATCATGGTACTGCATACGATCTTGCCGGGAAACAAAAAGCATCGGTAAACAGTACGATCGAAGCAATTAAGTGGGCTGTTATGATTGCAAAAAACAGGATGAAGAAATGATTGAATTAAAAAATGTTTGTGTATCATTCGAAAATCAACGTGTTCTCGACCATATAAATTTTTCGATGAAACCAGGCGAGTTTGTCTATCTCGTAGGACAAACAGGTGCCGGTAAAAGTTCCCTTTTACGATTACTCTACTTCGATCTTAAACCAGAACGTGGATTAGTTAGAATCGGAGATTACTTTTCTAATACAATTACTGACAACCAAATACCATATCTTCGCCGCAAGCTGGGTATAGTGTTTCAGGATTTTAAGCTTCTAGACGACCGTAATGCTTATGATAACGTAGCATTTGCTCTTTATGTAACCAACACAAAACGAAGTGAAATTAAAAAACGTACACTCTTTGCACTTGCAGATGTTGGATTAAGCCATAAACGCTACTCAATGCCTTACGAACTTTCCGGTGGCGAACAACAAAGAGTCGTTATTGCCCGTGCACTTGTGAACAATCCGATTGCAATTATTGCAGATGAACCAACCGGTAATTTAGATCCAACTACATCGTATGAAATTATGGATTTACTTCGTAAAATTAACCTTCGTGGCACTGCAATTCTTATGGCAACTCACAACTACGATCTTCTAAAAAAATATCCGGCACGTATCGTTCAATTGAAAAACGGTTTGCTGACAGAAACAACTATTTCAAAAATTCATTAGCCTTTAAACAGCAATAAGACATAGTTTATTTTATATTCCCCTGAGAGCTTCAATTACTGCCATCATATCTTCAGGAAGATCGGAAGTTAACAAAAGTGGTTGTTTCGTAACCGGATGAATAAAACCGAGGGTTTTGGCATGCAATGCCTGTCGTTGAATAAGCTTCAGTAAATTTGCAGCTTGTTGTATTTGCTTTCCCTTTAAACCACCCCATGTATGACTACGTCCTCCATAGGTCGGATCTCCGAAGACCGGATGACCAATGTGTGAAAGATGTACACGTATCTGATGAGTTCGACCTGTTTTTAAGCGCATTCGTACAAGTGAAAGGAACTTCCATGATTCTAGAACCTCGTATTCAGTAATAGCAATTTTTCCCTCGTCAACAACAGTTACCTTTTTTCGATCCTTTTTACTTCGGCCAAGCTTTGTTTCGATAATTCCTTTACGCTTCTTTAGTATTCCCCACACTAATGCCCAATATTCACGATCGATGGAATGCGCAGAAAATTGTTTTGCTAAAAAGTTATGCGCAGCATCTGTTTTTGCTACAACAAGAAGACCTGTTGTATCTTTATCAAGCCGATGTACAATTCCAGGTCGTTGTTCGGTATTTACAGTCGATAAGCTCGAACAATAATAGAGCAGTGCATTTACCAGCGTACCACTATAATGTCCATATGCTGGATGAGTAACCATACCCGCCGGTTTATTGACAACCAAGAGCACATCATCTTCATAAACTATATCAAGAGGAATGTTTTCTGGTTTTACATCAGGTTTAGCTGCTCGTTGAAGTACAATTTCGATTAGATCCGATGAATTGATATTATAACTTGGTTTGACAGGTTTACCATTGACCGTAACTAAACCTGTTTCGATTGCTTTTTGTACTTTAGTGCGGGTTACGTTTTCAATCTGATGCGTAAGATAAACATCAATCCTTTTACGTTGTTCACCAGGAGGTACAACAATTGTGATTTTCTCACTTGTTTTCATTTTCAGGTACTACTGTAGTCATTCCCTCTTTTTCAGACAACTGTTCTGTTGAACTTTCATCTTTTTGATGAGTAGTTGATTTATAGAACAACATCATCAACACTAAGCCAACTGTAACCGAAGCATCGGCAATATTAAAAACAGCCCACCGGTTCATCTGGTAGCCAAAGATGTTAATGTCAAAGAAATCGACATCAATAAAATCAACTACTCTGCCGTAAAAGAGTGGTCCTTCACCAAAAATAACACCGTAGAAAGTTCTGTCAATAAAGTTACCTATTGCTCCGCCCAAAATGAGAGCAAAAGGAAGCCTGTTTAAGTAACGTTCGTTTCGTATAGTGTAGAGGTAGTAAAAGAGGAAAATTATAGCAACAGCAGTTACAACCATCAATATTGGTCTATTTGCGACCTCCAGACCAAATGCCATGCCGGCATTCTCTACATACGTAAGTCGGAGAAAATCTCCAATGACCGGTATACTTTGCCCTAAGAACATCCCCTCGTAGAAAAAATTCAGTCCCGGTATGACAATTCCTTTGATAAGTATCTTTGTAAACTGATCAAGGATAACAACTGCTAAAGAAACATACAGTACTCTCAAAAATGCAGAGCTCCTTTCTGTTTCTTTACTTTTTCTTCAACTTACATTGTACACAAAGATGTGCATGAGGTACGGCCTCAAGACGTTCTTTGTCGATTAAATTTCCACACTCACTGCAGTATCCATAATCACCACGTTCAATTCGCCGTAATGCATCATCAAGGTAGTTAAGGAATTTACCTTCGCGTGAGGCAAAGAGAAATGTTTTTTCACGCTCCATAGCATCGGTACCTTGTTCCATATGAAGTGAGTACGTTGAGTTTTCTATTTCATACTGTCCTGTTGTTACATCCATCATCGATGCTTTCAAGGACTCGAGCTCTTCTAAAATTTCCTGTCGTTTTTCGAGTATAATCTTTTTAAAATGCTCCAGTTCCTCCCGTGTATAAGCTTTTTTCTGTTGTACGGCCGGTTGTTCAACCGATAATGGCTTCGTTTCGTTTAATGTTTTTTGTACGGTTTTTTTCTTCGGTGTTATCTTCGTCGACTTTTTAACACCGGTTTTTTTCGTGGTTTTCGCGGTATTTTTTTTAATGTTTTTTTTCGTCGTCGTTTTTTTCGCTTTTGCCATTGTCGTTCTCCTGTCTCATTATTATTAGCTTTAATATACGTTATTTTCGTTCAACAGCAATATAAATCTGCTCACCATTGATCTCTTCTTCTTTGATACCATTGAACCTGTTATCACTTTTCGGAAGCTCAACAATATCGACAGCTAAAGTTTCCTGCCTGATGTAAGCGGACATAGTTGTTATTGCTTTCTTCAACCGATCGCTTGATGAATAATAAATGATAATTCGATCGGTAACATCAAAACTAGCATCTTTACGAAGATTCTGGACACGATTAACAAATTCCCGAGCGAATCCTTCATCAATAAGTTCCGGTGTCAACGTTGTATCGAGTGCTACTGTCCAGTTGTCTTCTGTTTCAACTAACCAACCGGGTATATCTTCATTTAATATCTCGACATCATCTGTAGTAATTGTAAACATTTGTTCTTCAATCGTGAGCGGGAGTGTGCCTTCCTGTTGTAACTTTTTGATGTCTTCATTACTCAGTTCACGAATCTTCGCTGCAATTTGTTGTACACTTTTCCCAAACTTTGGTCCAAGTGTTTTAAAGTTTGGTTTAGCTTTTTTTCTGATTAAAACGTTATCCTCGGTAACATATTCTATGTTCTTTACATTAATTTCCTCAAGTATTACATCTTTCATTGCTTCGATATCCTGTTTTTGTGCAACGCTTACAACCGGAATTAATATTTTCTTCAACGGCTGACGCACTTTCAGATTTGCCTTCATTCTCATCGACCGCACAATACCAACAATGCTCATAGCCTGTTCCATTTTTTGTTCGAGTATTGTATCAATAAATGAATCGTTGGCTATTGGAGCATCTTCCAGATGTACAGATTCCTTTGCCCAACTTTGTCCATTTGAAAGATTACGATATAACTCCTCTGCTATAAACGGTGCAAATGGTGCAATAAGTTTGGAAATTGTAATCAAACACTCATAGAGTGTTTGATATGCTGCGATTTTATCCTTACCATGTTCACTTTTCCAAAAACGCCTGCGATTTCGTCGTACATACCAATTAGAGAGCAGATCGATGGTAAAATTACTGATAGCTCTGGCTGCTTTTGTTAGGTCGTATTCTTCCAAGTATTGCTGAGTTTGCTTGATCAGAGAATGAAGGGCTGAAAGAATCCACCGATCAATTTCCGGTCGTTCCTCTATCGGTATTATATCTTCGGCTCCGGTAAATCCATCGACATTTGCATACAAAGCAAAGAAAGAATATGTATTGAGCAAAGTGCTGAAGAATTTCCGTTGTACTTCTCCTACTCCTTCCTCATCGAATAAGGTCGGTCTCCAAACCGGACTTTGTGTAATGAGATACCATCGTACGGAATCAGCTCCATACTTTTGAATTAATGCGAAGGGATCGACGGTATTCTTTCGGGACTTAGACATTTTTTGTCCCTGTTTATCGAGAATTAATTCATTGACCAGAACGTTTTTAAATGCCGGCTGATCGAAAAGAAATGTACCTATAGCATGGAGAGTATAGAACCAACCTCTTGTTTGGTCAATTCCTTCGGATATAAAATCTGCAGGATAGGCTTTGTTGAAAATATCTTTGTTCTCAAACGGATAGTGCCATTGAGCAAAAGGCATTGCTCCGGAGTCGAACCATACATCGATTAGCTCCGGTGTGCGTTTCATTATACCACCACAATCACAGTTGAATGTCACTTTATCCACATATGGTTTATGTAAATCCAGTGGATCAGGTACATCGTTTCCGGTCTTTAGCTCTGCAACACTTCCGACACATTTTTGTTTGCCACACTGTTCACAAACCCATATAGGCAGTGGTGTACCCCAAAAACGATCGCGCGATAGTGCCCAGTCTTTGTTTTCTTCAAGCCAGTTACCAAATCGTCCGCTGCCAACCTCCGGTGGTATCCAGTTAACTGTCTTGTTTAATTCAATCATTCGCTTAACATATTCTGTTGTGCGAATGTACCACGAATCGCGCGCATAGTATAATAGCGGTGAACTGCAACGCCAGCAATGCGGATAACTATGAAGATATTGTTCTTTCTTAAACAGAACACCACGTTTCTTCAGATCGGCAATAATTTCTGCATCAGCATCTTTAACAAATCTTCCTGCAAAATCTTTTACCTCCGCATTAAATTCGCCGGATGTATTAACAGGATGAATAGTCGGAAGATTATATTTGCGACCAACCTGATAGTCGTCTTCACCATACGCTGGTGCGATATGAACGATACCGGAACCGTCTTCTGTTGTCACAAAATCTGCAGGTACTACATACCAACCTTTTTCCTGTACCTGATGGTAGGAATACAATCGTTCGTAATCCTTCCCCACAAGGTCACTTCCTTTGTATCGTTCGAGCACTCTATACGATTCATCGAATACAGTAAGACGTGCTTCAGCCAGAATAATTTTATGGTGATGATATTCCACTTTTACATAATCAACATCCGGGTGTACAGCAAGAGCAACGTTCGAAATTAAAGTCCATGGTGTTGTTGTCCAGACAAGGAAGTAAGTATTCTCTTCACCTTTTACTTTAAAGAGCACATAAATTGACGGGTCTTTAACATCTTTATAACCAAGCGATACTTCGTGTGATGATAGCGGTGTTTCACAACGAGGACAATACGGTTGAATCTTATATCCTTTATAAATATACCCTTTGTTAAAAAATTGTTGCAGTGCCCACCAAACAGATTCAATGTAGTTATTGTCGAATGTAATGTAAGGATGTTCCAGATCGACCCAGTATCCCATCATGCGTGTCATCTCTTCCCAATCGGATTTATATTTCCAGACCGATTTTTTACACTCTTCGTTAAACTTTTCTATACCGTATTCTACAATTTCAGACTTATGTTTGATACCAAGTGTTTTTTCAACTTCTATTTCAACTGGAAGTCCATGTGTATCCCATCCGGCCTTGCGTGGTACTTTGTAACCACGCATTGTTTTATAGCGACATACAATATCCTTTAATGTACGTGCCATAACATGATGAATACCTGGCCTTCCATTTGCTGTTGGTGGTCCCTCATAGAATGTAAATTGTGGTTTTTCTTCTCTTAACAAAATACTTTTTCTGAATATCTCGTTTGCATCCCAATATTGAAGGATAGATGCTTCAAGTTCATGATAATTGATTTTATCTGTTAACTGTTTAAACATACATTTCCCTTCTTCAACAATATCTGCTACTTTTTACCTAAAAATTGAATGAGCCATAAAATACCACTGATCAAAAGACTTAACAAAATGCTTGTACCAAGTGGTATATAAAGTTCAAAATTTTCTTTTTTTATTGAAATATCGCCAGGTAACTTCCCAATAAAAGGAATCTTTGGGAATATATATAGTAACGCTCCAACTACAGCGATGATACAGCCGACAATAATTAAAAGTTTTCCAATTTGTGTCATTCCTTCGTTCATCTACATTCTTCGAATAACTTCTTTCATTATAGCTGTCATTTTCGGTTCAGAGTTTTTGGCTACTTCAAGTATATCTTTTAAAGTTGCCGGTTTGAGAGCATCAGGGAAACATTCATCCGTAAGGATGGAAAAACCTAATACTTTCATTGACATATGTACCGCTACAATTACTTCCGGCACCGTTGACATTCCTACTGCATCTGCACCGATGTATCGAAGAAAGCGATATTCGGCACGTGTTTCTAAATTTGGGCCCGGCACAGCCACATACACTCCTTTTTGCACCCGCATTTGCAAATCGACAGCAACCTTTTCTGCCATATCAATAAGCTCTTTTGTATACGGTTCCGACATGTCAGGAAAACGTGGACCAAGATCGTCGTCGTTCGGACCAATGAGTGGATTATCACCAAGCAGATTTATATGGTCTGTCATAATCATTATATCTCCTTTTCGAAAAAGCGGATTGAGTGCACCAGCTGCATTCGAAATTACAAGTGTTTCTACTCCCAAAAATTTCATAACTCGTATTGGAAAAGTAATTTGCTGCAAGGTGTATCCCTCGTACTTATGAAAACGACCCTGCATGGCAACAACCCGTTTGCCACCAATTGTTCCAAAAATCAATTTACCCTGGTGTGATTCTACTGTCGACAATGGAAAGTGAGGAATGTCGGCATAGTCAATTTCTGTTTCGACCATCATCTCTCTTACTAGCCCGCCAAGACCCGTACCTAACACAATTCCCACAGATGGCTTTACTTTTGTATATTCACGAATATAATCGAGTGCTTCTTTAATATTTTTCCTCAGCTCTGTCAATTTTTTGGAATTTAAAAGAATTGTAAGAGACATCAGAACAATTCCTCATCAGATTTTTTTTACAATTTCGTCAATGTCTATTTTTTCTTTTTCTGAACCTTGTATTGTCTCCCTGTCTTCCTCATCATCGTCGTATTCAAGTGCTTTGAGTAAATCTATTTCGGAAGATAGGAGTACTTTTAATTTACTGATAATACTTTCTTTTCGCGCACGCAAGGCTGCAATTTCTTCTTTAACACGAGAAAAATCGAGCCGAGCCTTTTCGAGAATCTGTGATGCTTTCAATTCAGCATCTCTGATAATAAGCTCAGCTTCTTTCTTTGAATTTTCGATTGATTTGCCGGTTGCTTCCTGTGCTTGTAACAGTGTCTGCTGCAATGTTTTTTCAATATTTTTATAATCACTCAACTGTGTTTCTAGTTCAAGAATGCGGTCTTTGTACTCTTTGTTTATTCTAGTAAGTTCTTCCATTTCGTTCGATAACATTTCCAAAAATGTATCGACCTCTACTGTATCGTAACCTCGGAATACTTTTTTAAATTGCTGGCGCTTGATTTCGAGTGGTGTGATTTTCATTTTTATACCCTCTCGTGTTATTTAATAATTCTTACGTTCGCCAAAAATTGCAGTTCCTATACGTAGTATTGTGGCACCTTCTTCTATTGCTATTGTATAATCGTGTGTCATACCCATCGATAAATGTTGCATCGATATAGTATCTATTCCTTCTCTTAAAATCTCATCGCGTAAGTTACGCAAGAGGCGGAACGATGGTCTCGAATCTTCCGGATCTTCAGAAAATGGTCCCATTGTCATCAAACCACATACTCGTAGATTCGGAAGCGTTGCTAGTTGTTTAATCAATTCTTTTGTGTGTTCCGGTCTGACACCAAATTTTGTTTGTTCTTTTGTTGTATGAACTTCAATAAGCACATCCTGAACTTTTCCGATTTTTGCCGCACGTTTGTTTATTTCTTTACCAACTCCAATGTCGTCGACCGAATGTATAAGACAGACTGTATCTATAATATACTTTACTTTATTCGATTGAAGATGACCTATAAAATGCCAGCGCAACGGTAAGTCTGAAAGCTCCTTTTGTTTTGCTAATAATTCCTGAACATAATTTTCACCAACATCGGTTATTCCAGAATTAAACGCCTCGCGTATATACTGCTGAGGCCACGTTTTTGATACTGCGACAACTGTCAGATCCTCCGGTTTCCGATTGCATTGTTTGCATATTTCTTCGATTGAATTGCGAAGTTTTTGGATATTTTGAGCAATCATAACTTTTGAATACGTAAATATACTTTAACAATGCTCTAAAATCAATGTAACTTTCGAAACCTTGTAAAAGTAAAGTTTGGTAATTCGCTGATAATTCTGTAATTTTGTCAGAGAATAATTCTTTTGAACGAGAATGAACGAACTTATACGAAAACTTAAAAAAAGGCTGGAAGCTTTTTCACATGAACCTCTGAAAATAGACCCAGCTATTTTTAATGATCCATTAGCGCTTACTATATCGTGGGAACCGGCCAAAAAAGGTGGTAACAATTTTCCTACCTTTAAACAAATTGAATCAGATCCCAACATTATTGTGTTCAGACCAACTTACCTTTCTCTTTTCTTTTACAGTTTCTTCTTTTTAAGCGGTTGTTTTATAATTGGTGTTGCAATAAAACATTTACTTTTTGATTATGAAGTTATAAACCTTTTTTACCTGATACCATTCTTTATCGGCTTAGTATTTACATTCATTGGACTCCGTTTTATTATTAAAGAATCTGCGCCCTTAGTATTTGATAAGTATGCAGGTTATTTTTATAAAGGGTGGACAAGGCCTGATTTTGTCTCATCGTTACACTCCAGTAAATCTACCGTAACTCTCGATTCAATCTATGCATTACAACTGCTTGCAGAGTTATGTACAGCTAAAAACTCGCGCTATTACAGTTACGAGATCAACCTCGTACTTCGCGACGGCACCCGTATTAATGTTATTGACCACAGTAATCTTACACAAATCCGTAAGGATGCACAAATGTTAAGTGCTTTTTTAGGCGTTCCTCTGTGGGATGGGATTACAATTGAACAATAATTCTCCAGGAAGCAGTATATGAGTTCTTCTCCGAAATTTCCAAAAGTTTTTTGGGTAGCAAATATTGTTGAACTTTTCGAACGTTCGGCATATTATGCTATGTTTATTGCTGTTACCTTATATCTTACACGTGTTGTTGGTTTCAATGATATTTGGGCTGCATGGATAAGCGGAGCTTTTTCTGCAGGCATGTATTTCCTTCCTCCTTTCACCGGTGCATTTGCAGACAAAATTGGTTTCCGGAAAGCTATTATACTTGCATTTTCTTTATTGAGCATTGGGTATTGTACATTAGGGGCACTTCCGTATAAACCAGTTGTTATACCTGCTCTAATTATTACAATGTTTGGAGGTTCATTTATAAAATCAGTCATCACTGGTACCGTTGCCAAAAGTACAACCGAAGAAACTCGCGCACATGGTTATTCAATTTTTTATGGAATGGTTAACATCGGCGCATTTTTGGGTAAAACATTTGCTTTTCCTCTTCGTCTCCAATGGGGTGAACAATCGATCAACTTTTATTCAGCTGCAATTTCTTTTATTGCACTTCTCATTGTCGTTTTCTTTTATAAAACTTCACATTCTGAAGATGGAGGCAAAAGATTTGCCCAGGTTTGGCAAAGTTTCGTAAAAGTTATTAGCAATATAAAACTCTTCACACTTATTTTAATTGTTACCGGTTTTTGGATAATACAGCATCAGATGTATGCTACGATGCCAAAATATGTACTAAGACTTGTTGGCGAAGGAGCATCGCCTGAATGGATTGCAAATGTTAATCCGCTTGTAGTAGTACTCAGCGTTGTAGCGATCACAAAATTAATGAAAAAAAGATCAGCCATTACATCTATGTGCGTCGGAATGTTTCTGATGCCACTTTCCGCTTTGTGTATGGCGGCAGGTTCCTCTTTAACAACTCTAGCCGGCACCTCCATTTCTATTTTCGGTTTCCTAAGTTTTCATCCTGTTACACTAATGATGATTATAGGAATTATGATTCAGGGGTTAGCCGAGTGCTTTATTTCACCACGGTATCTTGAGTACTTTTCTTTACAAGCTCCCAGAGGTGAAGAAGGACTTTACCTTGGCTTCAGCCATCTCCATTCTTTTTTCTCTTCTCTCCTTGGTTTTGGTATTTCGGGATACCTCCTTACAGCCTACTGTCCAGATCCGACTACTCTAACACCAGAACAACTTCCGGTTGCTTATATTCATGCTCATTACATTTGGTATTACTTTACAGCGATTGGATTTGTAGCTGGTTTTGCACTTATTGTATTTCAATGGTTCACAAAGAAATCTGAACAACGCAGTACAACATCAATCAAAGCGTAGGAAGTAACCATTTTCTTTCAACCACTTTTTCATTTTTTTATACTCGGGAATTATCGTTTCAACAAGCTTCCAAAACTTCGGAGAATGATTATGTTCCACCAGATGAGCTAGTTCATGAACAACCACATAGTCAACCACCTCTATTGGAGCCATAATCAGACGATACGAAAAATTCAGATTACCATTCAATGTACAAGATCCCCATCTGGTTAATGCAGCAGTAATTCTGATTTTGCGATATTTAAAACCCCATTTCTTTGCGTAGTATTCTACTCTTTCTACTATTTTTCTGTGAGCTTCTCTTTTATACCATTGTATAAACAGATCTTTTATCTGAGCCTCATACTCTTTGCTGACATAGAAACCATTATCAAATACAAACGGTTCTTGTATACAATCTGTAATGTGCAATTTAAAAAGCTGTCCCAAGTAAGAGAATTCTTCCCCATTTACAAATTTTTTTTGTACTACTTTTTCCCGACGTTCTGTTGTTTCATTTAACTTTTTTATAATCCATTTTTGATGTTTTACAATAAATTGTTTTAATATTTCATCATGTACAAATAATGGTGCTTTGATAATAAGTTGGGCATCTTCCGTTATTTTTAACGCAACTGTTCTTCTTTTACTGCAGATTATTTTATCAATTTTAAATGGTATAGACAATTTGTATTACTTGAATACTATTAAGTATTTAATAAAAAAAAAGAGTACGGATAAAAAGCATACTCTACCTGTTATCCATTTTCACCGGCAATACGCGCTATCTGAAGAATATAGAAGCGTAAAAGGTTTTGTTTCTGTGGTGGAAGTGCATGTTCTTCTATTTGCGCGAGCCGTTCAATATCATTCATTGCCCTGACAATGCTGACCGGCACTTCGATATTGCTTTCGGTGAACAAACTAAGATATTCGATAGCTCCGACAAGGAAATTACGCATTTCATCTTCAGCGCGTGCGGTTCTGAAAAACTCTATCAAAGCAGGAGATAATTTCCGTTCCCTTGTACTACCGGCTGGTGTTTCAAAGGAGTGAACAGAAGAAAAAGCATATAATGCTGTTGCCAGTTCAGTAAAGCTTTGCACTCGTTGATAGACAGATTCTCCGATTATATTCCATATTTTTTCACGCAAGTTTTTAATACGAACCGGTGCATCAAGGTACTTTTTCACTTCCTGTTCCCATGTTTCAGATACATTACCCTTGACATCGGAGATCATTAAATCATACGACGTATTAAAGAGATCTTTTTGCAACAACACAGCTAAATCGGGACGTAATGTTGGTAACAAGCCGGGGATGAATGCTCCACCTTCAAAGAAGTCTTGTACATTAAGTCCATGACGACGTACGAGTTCTTGTTGCAATAATGGAATATATCGGAGCATTGCATCAAAGTCTTCGCGAAGAGCAACAAACGCAGAGTTACCAGCTGGGAATGCGGTTTCTATACGATTAAGATAAGTTAGATTGCGGTCGTAGTATAGCCGCAAGGAGTTGAGAATTTCATAAACCGGTAAATGCGGAAGAATTCTTTCGCAAATCATTGAAAGTTGCTCGGCAGGTGCAAATGTTTTTTCTGCAAAACGATCGAGTGATCGGAATAATCCAGTGGTGAGCTGATTAATACCGAGAACAGCTGTTTGAGCCTGATTATGCGAAATTGCCCGTAACAAACTACCATGCTTTGCAAACGGAATCGTTTCAGCTATGTGTTCAAGAATTCTTTGTCCGCGTTCGGTTGCTAATCCTGTAACAGGCCTGTTTGTAGGACGATCGCGAAGCTGAGGTATTGAACGGGCTATAAAATACGAAATGGTGTGAATCCCCACAACATCTGCTTCTTTGCCATAAAGAATATGGCGAAAATTTTCTGTCAATTCTTTTAAAAACTCATCATAAATCTGATCTATAATTCCTCCTGTCAGTCGCTCCAATTCCTGACTGGTTCTGCTTTTCTTTAACAATCGTGATTCGACAATACTTTCAGCTGCACGGATGAGATCGTTGCGATGTGAAGATTGTGATTCTTTAACATGATAGAGTAAATCCACAAAATCATGAACAGGAAGATATCGGATATGCTCTGAAAGATTACTCTGAAATGTGCGCAAATCTCCACCTTTCATTACACCCAACAATGGAGTAACTGCATATAATGTACTTCTTCGTGTTGCTGGTGGTAAGAACTGTTCAAAGCGCCGACGATTATCCTGAGAATTGATAAATGCAGGTTTACCGGCAACGTAGGAATAGTAACCACCCTGCCGTTGCATTGGTTCTCCGCTTCCAAGCTTGATGCGCACTTCTTCAGTGATACCATGATTAGCAAGCCATACTTGTAAATCGTATTTCGCTTTGAGGTAAAAAGATGATGCTGATGGCTGGCTGATTTGCTGACTCAAATCTGAGCCGGCAATAAAAACTTCGCAAATAATTTCTGTAAAGCGTTCTTGTGGAGTCTGATCGCTTCGACGACTTTGAGTTGCATAATCCCATACATGGTCCAGGTATGGACCTATATTTTGCACAGACTTAACATCTTCGAACAATGGTATTGACCAGATTGTTGGAACCTCTGCTTGTGGATATTCCCGCTTTGTCTGCTCCATTCGTGCGTGAATTTTTCGCTCAAGAGAGATAAGCGCCTCTGGCTTAGAAGAAAGGCTAATTTGAAGAGCTAATGCCATGCCCGGATTTCCGTATAAGCCGCCTACAGCATTAATCTCAAACACATTAAAGACCGTTGTATCAATAGCAAACTGATCTCGTGCCGTAATCATTCCCTGTTGAATTCGAGGTGTTATGATAGTGCGTTTTAATATATCCTTATACTCAACTAACTCATTAAGTAACGGTAATGAAGTACGGTTATCTCTTAATACAGGAATGAGTGAATGGAGTTGTTTTCTCAATTTTTTGTTCAGGCGGAAATAGTATTCCAGCATCCTTCTCCGTTGAGAACGCAACTCTAACATTTTTCGTTCATACCGATCATTATGTTGCCATAGTACCTTCACAGGATCACGGCGTAGGTGAAATTTTGTTGCAATATTTTGAAGCGTTGTTGTTGGCATTGTAAATGGGACGATACCACGGTAACGATGTTCAAGCTGGTGTGTTAGAAAAGTGATATCGTCGAGCAAATTTGTGAATCGACGGTTTCGTTCGGGAAGCTGATGTAGTTCCAATTCAAGATCAGCATCGACTTCAAAATGAGGATTGAGTTGACATAGTAGCTGAAAGATTTTAGCCATTCTGTTCACATTTTCCATGACTAACGTAGCTACAAGTCTATGGCCCTGACCAGATGGACGGTTACTTCCATCCCAATCACTCCAGAATGAAAGAAATGTTGGACAGCTACTTTCGGAAAACAGCTCTGCAAATTGTTCTCCACATACCATTGTTGCAAAGTCGAGTAATATTTCATCTGCCTCGTCGCGAGATGTTATTGGCACCGACAAGCCAAAAAACTCTGCAATCAGTTCATTTAAAACTTCGTTGTATTGAGCCTGTTTTAGAGATTGACGTTGCAACAGTGAATTAATAACTTTATCAATTACAATTTCTGCTCGCAGAGAATACATCTGTGTCGGATGTACTGTACGATCGTGAGTACGAAGTCTGAACTGTATCTGCCGTCTCTGTAAAGAGTCCTTTACAAACTCCCGATGAAGTCTTTCTTCTAAAAAGGTACCATTGTCCGTTAAAGCTCGTGCTATCAGTTCTTCATGTATATGCGAACGGTCAAGTAAACGTGATTTGAAAATATCTAATCGTTCATAAATGTATTCATTACAGAATTGTTTGTAACTATATTCCCAATCAGTTACTATAAATTTCTGGAACTGATGAGAGATAGAATTATTGAGGGACATCTGATGAAGAGTGCGAACAACAGAATCCCACATCGTTTCTAGTTCCCGCTTTCGGGATGATTCAGACATCGGTATTTTTACAGGTATACGCTTACGGTTATACTGGGCAGCTTCATCTTTAATTAACCGATTTAAATGAATAAGCACGTAGCGTGTTTTGAGGAGTAACGTTTCACCACCATCCACACCACCCAGTGTAAGGCGAAAAGTTTTTCTGCCTGTTTCATATCCTTCTTCAGTACGAGCAAATGTTGCCAGCGGGAGCATTCCAATGCCACGCCGTGCAAGACTTGAGGCAAGCCAATCGAGCGAAAGTCCTGGTGGCAGAAGTTCAATTTGCAATAGGGGATACATACTTCCGGTTGGTGGAAGAATTGATATTTTGAACGGATTTCGCTCTGCTGGTAATTGTTTGACAGCCGTCAGGAGTGCCTGAGTACGTTCATAGAACAATGTATTTCTTAAACGCCAGAATGCCTGCACTGCTTCTTTAGTGTTTCGATAAAAAAGATAACAGATCAGTACAGCTGTAATATTATGAACTATACGATTATTGAGTTCTTCAAAACGTATGCGTAGTACATCGTTCGGTATTTCTGTAACTGCAAGTCGTGCACCAGCCAAACAATCAGTTTTTGACATTGAATGGACAGTGATGATATATTTTATGTGTGTGCGGGAGATAATCCCTTCTTTTACAAGTTGAAGTGCAATTTCCCGAACTGTTTTTATATGAGGTAAATCGGTTACGGGAGCAACATTTTGATATGATAAATCATCTACAATATATATATATCTCTGCAAACAGAAAGCAACTATTTTTCGAATATCCTCTTCATTAAAAATTCTACCGGTAGCGTTGTGTGGATTATTGAGAACAACAGCACCATATTTATTCCACTGTGGATTATACTGTAGAAGTTCATTTAGTTTTTTTATAATTGCATCAACATCTAATTCATATTGAGGTGTTAATGGAACAGCATGAACAACGGGAAAACATTGTTCATAAGACCAACTGAGGTCAGGTACTACAACTTCTGTTATTCCGCAGTGAAAACCAAGTAATCCAAGTGCTGTGCGTGATGAACCACTAACAACCACACAGTTTCTTGGATCGTATTGTGGTTGATGTTTTACAAATTCCACCAGATAACTTTGCAGCAAAGCGGTATGAACAGTATTTTCATCAAACCTGTTCAGAAGTTCATCAATTACTTCGAGTGAAGAATGAGAAGCATATTCATCATAATACTGAGAAACTGTAAAATGTTTCGTAACAGCTGTATGTTGTAATGCTTTATCGGTGCTATGAACTGCTATTTTGTCTATCTTATCTGCAAATCGGTTCACTATCTGAGATATTTTTTTTTCAACACTTTCTGCAATCTGCGGAAGACATATTTCTGTATTTTCTGCTAACTTCAAGCCTTCGAAAGCTGGTTTTGTTTCTACCCACTTTCGGTCTTGTACCTTTTCTAAATATTGTTCGCGATGCTCGAGGAAGTAAATAAGTAGCTCAACTTCTGCAGCCGAAGGAGTACCTTTAAGATTGAAATGCACATTTTCAATAACATTAAGATATTCGGCATTACCTACAATAAAAACAATAGAACTGTTTCTTAAGTATGGTGAAAAAATTGCCGGCGTCAGGAACCGCACTACTCTGTTTATAAGCTTTGTTTCGCGTGCTAATGAATAGTGATTCGGTGCATCATTTACTTCGACAAAAAACAACGGATATTTCAGACTCCATGTCCGAAGGAATCTGCGTGTTTCTTCACTAAAGATTCTTCCTGTTATGAGGTATGTTGGCATCGTAGGATCAGCTTCGCAGTGAACAAGGAGCTGCTGACGAGCTTCTCTTTCATCTTCCGAAAGTTCTTCGAAACGAAGATTTGGTAAATCTTTTAACAGAGGCGAAACAGAATAGTGATCGAGAACAATTCGTACAGGAGTGTAGGTACTATAACCAGAGATAGAAAAAAGAAAAATACGAAGTGCTTCGTGAATTCCACCCGAAGCAAGTATAATTTCACGTTGGCCGGATTGTTCACCAGTATCATATTGCAGCGGTTCCTGTTGATTCAATAACCACTCCGAAAATGCTTTAATAAGTGCGTGGGGATTTTTCCGAACGTATCCACCACGTGGCATATAGGGTGTGCTTTTCTGAATTGTGTTCCTTAAGAACTCTAATTTCTTTCGTTCTGTTTCTTCCCAGCTGCATGCTTCGAGCAATCCATCGATGTTGTCGTCGTGTAATTCTTCGGAACGTATATCAAGACCCAACGCGAGCCGCAAAAAAGCAGACGAGAGTATCCGATCCTGTAGCGGATTGCCGATATGAAAATTCACCCGATCTTCCGGAGCTACAGGCGATGCAGCTGTTGTTTCACTGATTTCTGAAACACGGGCTGATCGTATTGGCTTGAGTCGGAAGTATTGTTCCAACTGTGATTGATGAGAAGCCATTGTTATTTATATACTATTACTTTTTTTCTCTAACTTGTTTTTGTTCCAGAGCTTTCGATAGTAATCCCTGAAACAGAGTCAGTAAATCAAATCCACGCGTAATATCCTGCGGAGTTAGAGAAACAATTGTTTTGGCATTTTTTAAATTCTGACTGGCTTCTGCCAGACGTGCTGCCTGAGGTGTAAGAAGCAAAAGTTCCGGATTGTTTTTTAATAATTCGAGCTCTTCTCGTTCAAATGCCAAACGCATTCTACTTCGCTCAAGTTCTTCACGTAGCTGTTTGTTTGCAAGCTCTGATTCTTTTTCAAGTTGCTTTGCCTTCAGTTCAGCTTTTTTCATTTCGAGTTCATGTTCCATTTGAGCAATTTCTTCGTCAGCTTTCAATTTCGATTTTGCAGCTGCAGTACGCGCTTCATTATTCAGCTTTTCCGTTTTTTCTAGTATCCTTGCCTGTTCTTGTTGGCGGAGTGCTTCTGCAATTTGTGAATCGGTTGGTTCTATCGATTGCACTATAAGCGAAATCAGTTCCAATCCAAATCGTTCTTTTGTTATAGAGCATTTTGATTGTAAATAATCCAGCAAACCTTGCGAGGACAAAGCACTTATTTCGATATTCTCTGTATATTCTTTAACCAACCCCTGAAGCAGTACTTGAACTTCTTCCGCTGCACGGAAAACAGCATCAGAATTCCACCCACCAACTCTTATAAGTGCTTGTATATGTTCTAAAGAAGGAGCAACAGAACCAACTATTTTTACACGCACTCCCAAATTCCCATGCGCAGTTGCTTCGACAGTTAATTGTATTGGTTGTGTTGTACGCTTCAATGGAAGGCTGAAATGTCGTGGATACAACGATCCCTTACGAATGCGTATTTGACCATTTGTTTCATACAGAACAATCAGTTCAGGTCGACGTACACGATATTCAAATGCAACTACTAAAATACTAACAATCAATAATAGTATAATAAAAGCTCCCATTGAGTCCTCCGTAAGGATTAACAATAAAAAAAATTGTACCACTTATTAATAATTAAGTTTTTAGTAATAATCAAGCTATGTCCATTCCACCATACACCCAGTATAAGATTAAAAATTGACGGGTACCTGTATTCCACTGATTGAATACTGCTATAACAAAGTATCGACTAATATATCTGTAAGATAAAACAACAGCATACCAATAAAGATAAGAACAGCGGGAAGGCGATTTTTGAGTTTATTGACTTCAGGAATCAGATCCGTTGCACCGACATAAATGATGGTGCCGGCAGTAAATGCAAATGCATATGCTACAAAATTCGAATCAATATATTTGAAGAGAAATACAGACAGAACACCAACAAGTGTTGCCAGTGCAATGCCAACAACTCCCCAAATAGTTCCCTTGGACGAAAAACCAGCAGATAGAAGAATTGACCCTACCGTGAGTCCTTCGGGTAACTTATGAAGCACGATCGCGATAAAAATCATTATTCCAAGAGCAACATCGTGATGCATACCAACGGAAATTGAAAGCCCGTCGAAAAAAGCGTGAATTGCTAGTCCAATAAATGCAGAAATAGCAGAAACTTTTGACATCATAAGTTCATGATGGGTTTCTTCGCCAAAATGGAAATGAGGAACAACCGTATGTTCGAAGAAGTGAACTACAGAAAAGCCAAGTAACATGAGAAGAGCAGCGTGTTCAGAAAGTAGTTTAATACTTACCGGAATAAGTTTAAGAAATGTCAGAGCAAGTAAGAAGCCGGAGCTTAAAGCAAGAAGTGAATCCTGGAGTTTGCGTGGCCAGCTTTTCTTAACAACAAATAATAAACCTCCAATAATTACTGCTCCAGCGGCGAGTATTCCAAATAATATATTGTGAATATTCATTTTCCTCTCGAATATGGTGTTGAAAGATATTTTCGTGCATCTTTATGCGAGTTTTCGTATTCTTTCATATTTAATACTTTTCGATATTGCGCAACGGCATATTGTCGTTTCCCTTCATCATCATAAATCATTCCGAGCATCAGATTTGCCAACGCCATAAACCCTGAAGCGCCATCTTTATCAAGCGAACGGCTGAGTTCATCACATTTATATAAATAGGTCAATGCACTTTGATACCGTTTTGCAAGAAAATCGAATTTCCCTAAATAAAAGTATGCTTCCCGAAGGTCGTATTTATCATAGCCTCGCTGATTTATTCTATAGCGACGTTCTATTTCAAGAAACACTTGTTGAGCTTCACTAAGGTATCCGGTTGTTGATAGCGCGCGTCCATAGTAGCGATGAAAAACAGAGTTGTTTGGATATTTATGATGCAATCGACGGGCTATTTCAAGAGCACTGGCATAATCTTTTTCAAACATTATGTAACTTTGCATAAGAAAGAATGAAGCTTCGATGTGAGCATACTTAGCTTTTTCGGATGCGATACGCAGTTGTTCCAGCCCCTTTATACGATCGCCTTTTGGTAAAAAAATCATAAAAGGTTTAACGTAAGGATACTTTTCAGGTACAACAACAGCATAGTAATTGTAAATACCGATACCAAGTAATACATCGGTATTATTTGGCTCAAGTTCATGAGCCCTCCGTACTAATGGCAAAGCAACAAGACCATCGTTAGCGGCTGAAATCCACTGTCCTCTGAGTGCACGTAAACGCCCACGGAATCCAACCGAACCAC
>FWPV01007141.1_pt1 | contig 20615 bp, 15 predicted proteins | sample 2228371 | NCBI WGS metagenome assembly FWPV01 (sample SAMEA103939776, study PRJEB20133) | metagenome | reverse complement strand
CAAGGGTTGCCCCAACAGCCGGCTTGACCCAAAGGGAAAAATCAGGCTTGACAGATTGGGGAGAATGCAGTATAATTGTCTGTGTAGACCAGTTTCCTGTTGGCCGAACATTTGGATCACCCACTCGACCGGCAGCTTTTTTCATATCGAGACCTCTGGGCAAAAGGTCATCAAGGTTGATCCACCTGTTCTGGAAGCATTCGTTGCGGAATGTAGAGGCTGGTGTCTGATGCCCTGGCTGCCGGTGGATGCTCCCAGAGAAGCAGGGGGAGCCAGGCCCGACCGGCGTTGAAAACCTGCCGGCCGGGGAGGATAAGGAGGTGCCTATGGAAGATACCCGCTCAAGTTGTGGTTCCCGGTAACAGGCTGTTTGGGCAATGATTCACCAATTTTGACAGAAAAGGAGGATAGCATGAAGGCAAAAGGCTTGCCAACTCTTGTGGCGGTTGCCGGGCTGGCGCTGGCGCTGTTGATGACGGGAATCGTGTATGCAGCCACGGTCCTTGTCGATTTGTTTGACTATGGCAATGAGAATCTGCTTGTCAATCAATCAACTCCGGTTGCGACAGCGGTGTATGATGGCTCTGGCATCCTCGGCGGGGAACGGGATTCGATGTTGCGATGGAGCGGGGGCACAACTGGCAACATCCAGCTATATATCGACAATAGTAACTCCAACCTGTTTGACTATTCCTCACTCCCTCAGATGGCTGGTATAATAACAACTACTTGGGATGGTGACGATAATGATGCCATTACGTTGAATCCTGTCGGACTACGCGATGGTGGGGGCGGTGTCGATCTGACGGACAACGGGTCAAACGATGGATTCCTTGTCTCCATAGCATTCGATGACCTGCTGGCTGATTTGACCTTTATGGTTTACACGGATGGCAGTAACTGGTCTCAATATACGCTGCGTTTGCCCGGCGCTGCCGATGGAACCCCTGCTCACATGGATGTTTTCCTGCCGTTTGGTAGCTTTACCGTTGGAGGTGGAAGTGGAGCTACGTTCAGTGACGTGGGGGCGGTGGTCATGAAATTGGACGGGACAGTAGCGGCCGGTGTTGACGTGCAGATCGATTTGATCGAAGCGAGCAATGCCCGTGAGTACGGTGACCTGCCCAGTTCGTACAGCGTCATCAGTGCGTACCATATTCCACAGGGCCTGAGGCTGGGAAAGATTCTCGATACGGAGACTACATACCAGGCGAGTACCAATGCCAATGGCGATGACAATAATCCAACGAGCTACGACGACGAGGATGGGGTGCAGCCCGTATTGACACCTTGGCCCGCGGGGGGCACTGGGTATGTAGAGATATATCGCTATGGGTGTCCTAGCTTTCCAACAGGTTGCTACATAAATGGGTGGATTGACTGGAACAATGATGGTGACTTCAATGATGCCTTGGAGCGCATTGTGAATAATGCACAGGTTTTTGGAGATGGCTCTAGCTACCCTTCATTCTCCACACCCAGTTCCTATTCCAACAGCTACTACTACGCCCGCTTCCGCATCTGCACCACCAACACCGCCTGCGATACGCCCGGCGAGAGCCCCGTCACCAACGGCGAGGTCGAGGACTATCGCTGGCCGCTGGGCCCCACCGCCGTGGTCATAAACTCCTTCACCGCCGCCCCGGCGCGGGGCGGCATCCAGGTCGCCTGGGAGACGGCCGACGAAACAGACCTGGTCGGCTTTAACCTGCTGCGCAGCGGGGCCGAAGGCGGGGAGTTCCTCAAGCTCAACGGGGAGCCGATCCAGGCCCAGTACCCCGGCCAGCCGCGGGGCGCAGCCTACTCCTGGCTGGATGGCAGCGTGTTGGGGGGTGTCACCTACTGCTACAAACTGGAAGTGGCAGACACCGGTGGGCAGAGTACGCTCTTTGGCCCGGTATCGGCCACTGCCCGCTACAGCCTCTACCTGCCGCTGGTGCTCAAGTAGCGGAAAAGGTAGGACAACTGCTAGCAGTTGTCCTACAGCCGGCCCAGGTGGAGAAAGGCCTCCACCTGGTGCCCTTGTGAACGTTGCAGAGGGCGAGAATGGGCCTGGCATAAAGGCCAGGCCCATTCTCCAACTTGTGGGGATATATGTTGGATTTTGCCCAAGACATCCCTCACCCCCGCCCTCCGCTCCGCGTCGGGCACCCCCTCGCCGGGGGGTGAGGGCTTGCTGCTGACCAATCTAGCAATGTCAAGTTATAGTCTTGTCCGGTTTGTCAGGGTGTCTTTTGGATTTCTGGATCACATAAAGGTTGAAAGGCACCCGTTTAAGATCGCGAAAGGAAAGGTTGCTCCATGACACGGTTGTTCCTATGGGTGGCCGTCGGCCTGATCGTCGGCGGCATGGTGGCCCCGGCTGCGGCGGCTCTCGAGCCGGCCGGCGGGGAGGTGCCGGGTGTCCGGGTGGTGGCCGCCGACGAAGGCCGGGTGGTGCTGGAGGTCCATATCCCCGACTATGTGCTGGGGGAACAGGCCGTGGCCGGCCGGGCCTACGACCTCGTCTCCATCCCCGGCTGGGGGCTGACGGCCGATCCGGGCCGGCCCCAGCTCCCCGTCAGGCGGCTCCTGGTCGGCATCCCCCTCGATGCGGTGGTCCAGGTGAGGGCGCTTGGCGAGCCGGCCCAGGTGTCCGGCCCCCTGGACCTCCTCCCTGCCCCGCAGGTCACCTTCCGGCCTGCCCCCCTCGACCGGCCGGAGCCGTGGCTGACCCCGCCGGAATTCGAGCAAGAGTTTACCCCGGCGGCAGAGGTGTACGGCACCGCTGCCTTTTACCCAGAGTCTATCGCCAGCCTGGCCGAGGTGGGCTTGATCCGCAGCCAGCGCGTGGCGGCCATCGCCCTGTACCCGGTGCAGTACAACCCGGTCGCCCGGCAGATCCGCTTCTATTCGCAGATTACGGTAGAGCTGGACTTTTCCTACCCGGCGGGACGGCAGGCCGTTCAACCGGCCGCCCCCGAATCGCCGGCCTTTGAGCGCCTGTTGCAGCACCATCTGGTGAACTATGATTCGGCCAGGGCCTGGCGGGGCCGGCCGGCCCCCACTTTTCTCCCGGCCACCTGGCCACTGCCGGGCGAAGCCTTCAAGGTCTATGTCGCTCAGGAGGGCATCTACCGCCTGACCTACGATCAGCTCTCGGCGGCCGGCGTGCCGGTAGATAGCCTCGATCCGCGCACGTTGCAGCTTTTTTCCAACGGCCAGGAGGTCGCCATCCGCGTCGTCGGCGAGGCCGACGGCCAGTTCAACCCGGCCGATTATGTGCTGTTCTACGGCCAGGGCATCCGCCACAAGTACACCGAGAACAACGTCTACTGGCTGACCTATGGGCAAACCCTGGGCCGCCGGATGCCGACGCGCAACGGCCAGCCCTCCGGCCCGCTGCCCGGGCCGACGGCCTTTGCAGCGCAGGCCCGCCTGGAGCAGGACGTTGTCTATTACGCCAAATATCCCGGCGACGATTGGACCGACCGCTGGGCCTGGCAGTTTATCATCGGGCCGGGAAATGCCACGGCCACGGTCAACCTGACCAACCTGTCTGCCGAGGTGGTGACCGCCTCTTTGCAGGTCACCCTGATGGGCTACAATTCCGACCCGAGTGTGAACCCCGACCACCATGCCCTGTTCTACGTGAACGACCACTATGTCGGCGAGCTGTGGTGGGATGGCACGGCAACGGTCCAGCAGCCCCGCTTTGACTTTTCCCAGTCGTACCTGGTGGAGGGGATCAATACCCTGAGGGTGAGCGTGCCGCGTGACACGGGGGCATCGGCCGAGTACACCCTGGTGGACCGCTACGAGCTGGAGTACGGCCATAGCTTGCGGGCCGACGATAACCGGTTGCTCTTTACCCAGACGGCAGCCGGGACGTGGGAGATCCAGGTGGCCGGTTTCACCTCGCCGGATGTGGAGGTATACGACATAACATCGCCACTGACGGTGACCCAGATCGTCGGCCTGGCGGTCGAGCCGGTCGGCTCCACCTACACCGCACGCTTTACCGACACCGTGGCCGGCGCCACCACCTACCTGGCCCTGACCCCCGATCGCTGGCTGACACCGGCGCAGATTCTGGCCGATTCGCCCTCCAACCTCCACGATCCGGCCAACGGCGCCGATTACCTGGTCATCTCACCCGCCGACTTTGTGGCAGCGGCCCAGTCGCTTGCAGCCTACCGGGCGGCGCAGGGGCTGCGCACCAGGGTGGTGGCCCTGCAAGATGTGTACGACGAGTTCGGCTATGGGCTGCCGACGCCCGAGGCCATCCGCGCTTTTTTGCGCTACACCTTTGAGCAGTGGGTGCCGCCCGCGCCCACCTACGTCATGCTCCTGGGCGATGGCACCTACGATCCCAAGAACCACGCCAACCAGGGGGTGGTCAACTATTTGTCGCCCTACCTGGCGTTTGTGGACCCGTGGATGGGCGAGACCTCGGCCGATAACCGCTATGTGTGCGTCAGCGGGCAGGACCGCTGGCCCGACCTGATCCTGGGGCGGCTGCCGGCCAACAGCCCGGATCAGGCCGACGAGATGGTCGGCAAGACGGTGGAATATGAGCAGCTCATGCACGGCGCGGCCTGGAACAGCCATCTTGTGTTCTATACCGACAATCCAGATGGAGCGGGCGATTTTTACGCCCTGTCCGACGATGTGATCAACCGCTACGTCGAGCCGCCCTACCTGGCCTCCAGGCTCTACCTGGGGCAGACCTGTGCCTCGGCCAGCGAATGCCAACAGCAGTTCATCAACACCCTCAACCAGACCGGGGCGCTGCTGGTCAACTATATCGGCCATGCCGCGATTGCCCAGTGGGCCGCCGAGAACCTGTTCAGCGTGTCGGCTGTTAACCAGTTGACCAACGCCGACCGGTTTCCGATCATGCTGCCCATGACCTGTCTGGAGGGATTTTTCACCAGCCCCTACCCCTCCAGCTCGTGCATCGCCGAGTCGCTGGTCCGGGCGGTGGACAAGGGGGCGGTGGCCAGCTGGTCACCCACCGGCTTGGGGGTGGTGACGGGGCACGATCACCTGCACAAGGGCTTTCTCGAGGCCCTTTTTGTCCAGGGGAGCCGCGACATCGGTTCGGCTACCCTGGCAGGCAAGCTCCGGCTGTATGGTTCCGGCACCAGCCTGGAGTTGCTCGACACCTATCTCCTCTTTGGCGATCCGGCCCTGCGCGTCAACGCCCTCGACACCGACCTTCAGCTCCAGAAAACGGTCGAGCCGGCCGGCCAGGTCGGGCCGGGCGACCTGCTGACCTACACCCTGGCGTTCACCAATGCCGGCCCGGCTGTCAGCCACGGGGTGCTGCTCACCGACATTATCCCTGCCCAACTGATCAGCCCCGTTGTCGTCTATGCCAGCCCGGAGGTTATCGCCCCCCGCCCCGGCGTCACCTTTGCCTGGACGATCGCCGACCTGTTGCCCGGCGATAGCGGCCTGGTCCGGGTGCGGGCCACGGTTGGCCCCCTTACCCAATCGCAGGCTGTGGTCAACCAGGCCGAGATCACCGGCCTCACGCCCGATACCGACCCGGCGAACAACCGGTCGGCGGTGAGCACCTACGTCTATGTTCCGACGGCCGACCTGCAGATCGGCAAAGCGGTCGAGCCGCCCGGCCAGGTGTGGCCCGGCAACCTGCTGACCTACACCCTGACCTTTACCAACGCCGGCCCCGATCCGGCCTACCAGGTGCTCCTCACCGACATCGTCCCGGCCGATCTGGTCAGCCCCACCGTCATCTACTCCAGCGCCGAGGTCATTACCCCCCGCCCGGGCATCACCTTTGCCTGGACGATCACCGACCTGTTGCCCGGCATGAGGGGTGAGATTCGGTTCCGCGCCGTGGTCAGCCCCACCGCCGCGCCGGGCTTTGTTGTGGTGAACGAGGCCCAGATCGGCTCGAGCACCATTGACCCCAACCTGCTAAACAACACCGTCTCGGTGACGACCGGCGTCCAGGTGCCGGACCTGTTTGTGCGCAAGATCGGGCCGGCGGCCGTGGCCTTTAGCCAGACCATCACCTATACCCTCTCCTGGGGCAATGACGGCGCGGTGGCTGCGCCCGGGGCGCTGTTGACCGATACCCTGCCGGCCTGGGTCAGCTACGTGGCCGACGACAGCGGGTTGCCCCTCAGCCAGCCCTCGCCCGGCGTCCTGGTGTGGAGTGTGCCGGCCCCGGTGCCAACCGGCACCGCTGAAAGCTTTGTCCTGGCCGGCTATGTGGCGCTGGACCCCCAGATGTTCGGGCCGCTGGTCAACCGGCTGCGCGTTGGGACCGAATCGCCCGACGGCAACCCGTTCAACGACAGGGCTGTGTGGTCTACCAGGCTGCTTCTGTCCGATCCGGGTGTGCTTGTCGCCGGCCCGGCCCAGGCGGCGGCCCTGAGCGAGACCGAATACACCCTCACCTACTCGAACGGTGGTGAGGCGATGGTGTATGGCATGGTGATCACCGACCTGCTCCCGGCGGGGGTGTCCTACATCGCGGACGACAGCGGCCTGCCCCACAGCGAACCGGCGCCGGGTACCGTTGTCTGGCAGGTTGGTTCGCTGCCGCCGGGGGGCGGTGGGGCGTTCCATGTCGTTGTGGCGGTGGGGGATTATGCGCAGGTGGGAGCCGATCTGCACACGGTGGTCATGGTGGGCGCCGCCTCGCCCGATAGTGACCGGGGCAACAACCTGGCCGAGTGGACGACGACGGTCCTGTTGCCCGACCTGAGCATTGGGGTTGTGGGGCCGGATGAGGCGGTGGAAGGGGCGCCGGTGACCTACACTGTGGCCTACTCCAATGCCGGCGCCGGGCCGGCGCTGGGGACGGCGATCACCGTGGTGCTGCCGGTGGGCGTCGGGTATGTGGCCGACGACAGTGGCTTGCCGTACAAGCGCCTCTCGCCGCGCATCCATACCTGGCAGGTGGGCCAGTTGTCGGGCGGCGCAGGCGGCGCGTTTCACCTCGTGGCGCAGTTGGGCAGCCTGGACCAGACCGGCCCGCTGGCGACCACCGTGGCGCGCATCGGCGGCCGCTCGCCCGATCCGCTGCCGGCCAACAACGAGAGCCTGTGGTCCACCGCTGTGTTGCCGGGCAGGACCCTGGTCTATCTGCCGGTGGTGCTCAAGACCGGCCCGTAGCTTGACATTGTTAGATTGGTCAGTAGCAAGCCCTCACCCTCTGGCCCCCTCTCCCAACCGTGGGAGAGGGGGTGCCCGACGCGGAGCGGAGGGCGGGGGTGAGGGACGTCTTCCCTCACCCCACCCCCTGGCCCCCTTCCCTCTCCCGCCGCGCGGGAGAGGGGAGGGGGTTGGGGGAGAGGTGAGGGACGTCTTGGGCAAAATCTAACATGTCATGATGGCCGATCCGCCTCCAAAATTTGACACGGCAATAGCAGCGTGCTAAAATAGCCTTGCAAACAATCTAGAATGCTAGGGGAGCTTGGGAGAGCCAGGCTGAGAGGGCGACCGATATCCGTCGCCGACCCTTTGAACCTGACCTGGGTAATGCCGGCGTAGGAAAGCAAAGTGAGGCAGGGACCGCCAGCCAACAGGCCAGGCGGCCTTTTTTTATGTCGCACACGGGCAAAGTGCGCTTTCGTCAACAGAAAAAGCGCAATTCATGGCCGCGCGGAGTATATCTGACAGGGAGGAATCGAGTGAGGGTTATCATCATTGCCGGTGGACAGTCTCGCTCCGACGATGGGCGGCGCTGGGCGCGGGATGGGGACCTGATCATCGGGGCCAACGGAGGGGCAGCGCGGGCGCTGGCCTGGGGCCTGGTGCCGGCGGTGGTCGTCGGCGACCTGGACTCGCTGGCGGAAAAGGATCGCCAGGTGCTTCAGGCCCACGGTTGCCGCTTCATCGTGCATCCACGGGCCAAGGACGAGACCGACCTGGAGCTGGCCCTGACCTATGCGGTTCAGCAAGGGGCGCGGGAGATTGTCGTGATCGGCGCGCTGGGGGGAAGGCTCGACCATCTGCTGGCCAATGTGTTGCTCCTGGCGCTGCCGGGGCTGGATGGCGTGCCGGTCCGCATCGTGGATAACGGCCAGCAGGCGCTCCTGGTTCGGGGCGGCGAAGCGGTCACCCTCGACGGGCAGCCCGGCGACCTGGTATCGCTGTTGCCTGTGGGCGGCGATGCCCGTGGCGTGACGACCGGCGGCCTGGTCTGGGCGCTGGCAGGGGACACGCTCCGCTTTGGCTTTAGCCGGGGGGTCAGCAACGAGATGACCGGCCCGGTCGCCCGCGTGGAGGTAAGCGAAGGCTATCTTTTGGTGGTACATTCGAGAAGAATGGAGGATGGAGAATGAAAGGAAAATCGGTTTGGGTTTTGCTGACGCTGGTTGTTTTCCTGCTGGGGGCCTGTGGCCCGATGCCGACGGCCAGCCCTCCACCGCCCACGGCAACGCCGACGGCCAGCCCTCCACCGCCCACGGCAACGCCGACGGCCAGCCCTCCACCGCCCACGGCAACGCCGACGGCCAGCCCTCCACCGCCCACGGCAACGCCGACGGCCAGCCCTCCACCGCCCACGGCAACGCCGACGGCCAGCCCTCCACCGCCCACGGCCGCAAGCCCCACCTCGGCACCATCTGCCGCAGGGCGCACGCTGACGGTGATGACCCACGACAGCTTTGACGTGAGCGAGGAGGTGGTGGCTGCCTTCCGGCAAGCTTGTGGCTGTCAGGTTCAGTTCCTCAAGGCGGGAGACGCCGGGCTGATGCTCAATCAGGCGCTGCTGAGCAAAGACAACCCCCTGGCCGACGTGATCTATGGCGTGGACAATACGTTCCTCAGCCGGGCGCTCAAGGGGGGGATTCTGGAGCCGTATCGCTCGCCGGCCCTGGCTTCCATACCCGACGACCTGGAGCTGGACCCTTCGTTCCAGATGTTGCCGGTGGACTATGGCGATGTCTGCCTCAACTACGACAAGGGGTGGTTCCAGGAGCACAACCTGGCCCCGCCCGCCGACCTGCCGGACCTGACCAGGCCGGAGTACAAGGGGTTGACGGTGGTGGAAAATCCGGCCACCTCCTCGCCGGGGCTGGCTTTCTTGCTGGCCACCATCGGGCGTTTCGGCGAGAGCGGCAGCTATACCTACCTGGACTATTGGGCCGACCTGCGGGCCAATGACGTGTTGGTCACCTCCGGCTGGGAGGATGCCTACTGGGGCAACTTTACCTACGCTTCCGATGGCGACCGGCCCATCGTCGTCAGCTATGCCAGCAGCCCGCCGGTGGAGGTCTATTTCTCCGACAAGCCCTTTGATGAAGCGCCCACGGGGGTGGTCACAGCCGATGGCAGTTGTTTCCGGCAGGTTGAGTTTGTGGGCATCCTAAAGGGGACAAAGAACCGCGACCTGGCCGAGCAGTGGGTTGATTTTATGCTGAGCACCACCTTCCAGGAAGACATCCCGCTCAAAATGTTTGTCTTCCCGGCCAACAGCCAGGCCAGGCTGCCGGAGGTGTTTGCCCGTTTTGCCGAAGTGCCGGAGAAACCGGCCTGGGTGCCGCCGGAGGCCATCGAGGCCAATCGCGAAAAGTGGATCGAAGCCTGGACGAAGACGGTGCTGCGGTGACGGTTCAGAATTAGCCACAGAGACGCCGAGGGCGCGGAGGCAAGTTATAGCTATCCTAGCTCCCGCAGCATCTCCTCGGCCACCTGGCGCATGGTTCGCTGTTCGCGGCGGGCGCGGTGCTGGATCGCCAGGAACGCGTCGCGTTCGGTCAGGCCCTTGTGCTGCATCAGCGCCCGCTTGACCTGGGCTACGAGCTCGCGGGTTGCCAGCGCCTCCTGCCGGTCGGCAGCCTCTTGCCGCAGCTCCTGCCATTCGGCAAAGCGGGCCACGGCCAGCTCGAGGACAGGGGCGAGGTGGGATTCGCGGATCGGCTTGACCAGGTAGGCCTGCACCGTCGCGGTGGCCGCTGCCCGCTCCACCAGATCGCGCTCCGAGTAGGCGGTGAGCATGACCACCGGCAGGGGGCAACATTCGCTGAGGGCCTGGGCCACGGCCAGGCCATCCATTCCCGGCATTCGGATGTCGAGGATGGCCAGGTCGGGGCGGCTTTCACAGGCCAGCGCCAGGGCGGCCTCGCCGTCGGCGGCTGCGCCCACCACGACGTGCCCCATCTCCTGAAGCATCGTCCGCAGCCCCATGCGGGTCAGGGCCTCGTCGTCGGCGATGAGAATGCGCATCGTCACCCCTTCTCGCTGCAGGGGATGGTCAGGCGGGCGGTGGTGCCGCCGTTGCCGGTCAGCGTCCAGGTGCCGTGCAGGTCTTCGCACACCAGCGTCTCGACGATTTCCAGCCCCAACCGGCGCGGTGAGCTGTCGGATAGCCCGATGCCGTCGTCGCGGACCTCGATGGTGAGCTCGTCGGGGCTGCGTTGCAGGCTCACGATGACCTGCCCCCGCTCTCGGCCCACGAAGGCATGCTCCAGGGCATTTTGCAGCAGCTCGTTGACCGCCAGGGCCAGCGAGGTGGCGGCCTGGGAGGGCAGGGTCACGTCGTCTCCCTGGACGATCACCTCTACCTCCAGGCCGGGCTGGCTCATGTTCTGGGCCACAGCCTGGCCCACGCGGACCAACACCTCTTTCAGGTCCACCAGGCGGAAGCCCCGCTGCGAGAGCACCTCGTGCACGGCGGCGATGCTGAGGATGCGGTTGATGCTCTCGTGCAGCACCTCCCTGGCCGAGATCGGTCGGTCGCCGCTCATCTGCAGGCGAAGCAGCATGGCCACGTTCTGCAGGTTGTTTTTGATGCGGTGGTGCATCTCGCGCACGATGGCGGCGTTGGTCACCAGCCGGGCGTTTTCAATGGCCAGGGCGGTCTGGTTAGCCAGAGTGGAAAAAAGGGCGACCTCGTCGTCGGTGAAGCGGTGGGGCTCGGCGGTGTAGCAGTTCAACACCCCGATGGTCCGGTCGCGCACGGTGAGGGGGACGCTCAGAAGCGAGCACAGCCCTTCCTGGCGGGCAATGTCGGCCCGGCGGTAGCGGGGGTCGGCGGTGACATCGAGCACCGTTGCCGGTTTGCCGGTTTCGGCCACCCGGCCCACGATCCCCTCGCCCACTTTGAGAGGGGGGCTGGCGTGGTACGCCGGGCTGAGGTGTTGTGCGGCCCGCAGGATCAGCTCGCCGCTTGCTTCGTCAATGAGCATGATGGAGCACAGGCGGGCGTTCATAACGCGGGCAGCCATCTCGACCACAACCTGCAGCATCTCGTCCAGATATAGCGGCGCGGTGATCGTCTCGCTGATCTCGGCCAGGGCAGAAAGCTCGGCGATCTGGCGTTGCATGTGCTCATAGAGCATCGCCTTTTCCAGAGCGCCGGCTGCCAGGTCGGCGATAAGGGCCAGCAGCTCCACTTCATCGGTGGAAAAGTGGTGATAGGCTTGCGTCTGGACGTTCATCGCGCCGATGACCCGTCCCTGATTGACCAGAGGCACGGCCAGCAACGATTGGAAGCGGCTTTCCTGGGTTTCGGGCAGGAATTTGAAGCGGGGGTCGCGGGCCGCGTCGGCCACGGCTACCGGCTGGCCGGTCTGGGCTGCCCATCCGGTCAACCCTTCCCCCACCCGCAGGCGGGCCTGGCCCACCGCTGTGGTGGCCAGACCGGTGGTGGCCTTGAGCACCAGCTCCTCTCCGCCGGCATCGAGCAGGTAGATGGAGCAGGAATCCATGGCCATGACGTGGGCGGTGCGGCGGGTGATCAGGTCCAGGGTGGCCGTCAATTCCCAGGCAGAGTTGATCGCCTGGCCGATCTCGCGCAGGGCGGCCAGTTGGGCGGTTTTTTGCAGGAGCTGTTTTTCCAGGTCTTGCATGGCCCGTTGCCCGGTGTAGTGTCCCTCAGTTTTGCGCTACAATCTCGGCGCCGTTGCTTGCCGTGCAGACATAGACATGGGGCGACAGGCCAGTGGCTGCCCGGTAGTCGGCGGCAACATTGGCCGCAAAGGATCGGGCCATATCGGCGCGCACCAGGGCCACTGCGCAGCCGCCAAATCCACCGCCGGTCATGCGCGCTCCATAGCAGCCCTCGCTGCGGTGGGCGCATTCCACCATGACGTTGAGCTCGTCGCTAGAGACCTCAAAGTCATCGCGCAGGCTGATGTGGCTGGCGTCCATCAGCCGCCCCAACTCGGCAGCATCTCCACGGCGCATCGCCTCGGCAGCCCGCAGGGTGCGGTCGTTCTCGGTGATGACGTGGCGGGCGCGGCGGCGGATCACGCCGTCCAGGCGCTCGGCCAGGGCTTCAAATCGCTCGAGGTTCACGTCGCGCAGGGCCGGAACGCCAAAAAAGCGGGCTGCGGCCTCGCATTGGGCCCGGCGCTCGTTGTAAGCCGAATCCACCAACCCCCGCCGGGTGGCCGTGTCCAGCACTACGACGGCGGTTCCGGGCGGCAGGGGGACGGCCTGGGCTTCCAGCGTGCGACAATCAATCAGCAGGGCGTGGCCGGCCTGTCCGCCGGCGGAGATCATCTGGTCCATGATGCCGCAGTTGACGCCCACCCAGCGGTTCTCTGCCCGCTGGCCGAGCCGGGCCATGACTGCCGGTTCCCAGGGCAGGCCGGCAAGGGCGGTAAAGGCGCGGGCGGTGGCCATCTCCACCGCTGCCGATGAGGATAGCCCGGCGCCCACCGGCACGTCGCCGGTAATCACCCCATCCCATCCCTGTAATGGGTACCCGGCTTCCAGCAAGGCCCAGGCCATGCCCTTTAGATATTCGGCCCAGCCTGGCGGGCCGTGCTGTAACCCCTGGAGGGAAAAGGTTGCTGTCTGATCGAAATCGAGCGAATAGACGTTGACCAGATCGTCGTTGCGGGGCCGCAGGGCGATCCAGATAGCCCGGTCAATGGCCATCGGCAGCACAAAGCCGTCGTTATAGTCGGTGTGCTCGCCGATCAGGTTAATGCGGCCGGGTGCCCGGACGATCAGGCTGGCCGGTGCGCCGAAACGGCGTTGAACTGTTTCTGCAATGCGTTGCTGAAGGGGCATGGGTAACAGCTCCCCTCTTGTTTGTGGAGGAGTCTAGGCTTTCAAAACCCTCTGAGCACGGTGTGCTTTGGCAAATTTTGGGGGCCGGTGCCTAGCCCTTCAGTGCGCCTGCCAGGATGCCCCGGATAAAGTAACGGCCCAGGATGATGAAAAAGAGAAGCGGCACAAGAAGGGTGATCACAGCCGCGGCCATCTGCAAATGGTAATTGGCGACAAAACTGCCTTTGATTTCGACCAGCTTCATCTGGATAGTTTGCGTTTGGGGTGTGGCAAAGGTCAACGCCAGCAGAAACTCGTTCCATACCTGGGTAAAGATAATGATCGCCGTAGAGGCATAGGCCGGCATGGCCACGGGGCTGATGACCCGGAAAAAGTTCTGAAAGCGAGAGGCGCCGTCCACTTCGGCTGCTTCCTCTAGTTCCCTGGGGATAGCGGTGAAAAAGGTGCCCATCAGCACAGAGGCCAGGGGGACGTTTAGGATCAAATAGCTGGCGATCAGGCCCCACAGCGTCCGGGTCAGAGGAACGCCGCCAAATGCCCACGTGCCGATCTGAACGGCAGGGATTTTCACCGAAGCCATGATCTGGGTCAGGGGGATGAGGATGACCTGATAGGGCAGGTAGATGGACACGCCCACCAGGATAAACAGGACCTTGGCAAAGGGGGTCCTGGCCCGGCTGAGGTAATAGCCCCCCATGCCGCCGAACAACAACGACAGAAAGGTGACCGAAAAGGCAATGATTGACGAGTTTTTCATTGCCGGAAAGATGAGCTTGAAGGCCTGGGCATAGTTCTCGAATTGCAGGTTGAGGGTGGGGATCAGATAGCGTCGTTGGGTGATCTCGGCGATCGTCTTGAAGGAGGTGACAACGGCCACGTACATCGGCAAGACGTAGGCAATTGTCAGAAACAGCAGCGTAATCAGCACCAGGAAAGTCAGACCGGGGTTCTTGATTTTCATTCGAACCACTTCCTGAAGGCATAAATGGTATAGGGGACGACGATGATACAGGCTAGGAGAAAGATAATCACGCCGATGCCGGCCCCCAGAGAGACCAGATGTTGCTGGAAGGTGGCGACCAGCATGTAGAAGGCCAGTACGTCGGTGGCAAAGCCCGGACCGCCAAAGGTCACGACGTAGACAATGTCAAAGACTTTGAGGGAGGAGATGAGCAACAGCGACACCAGGACGAGGATGCCGCCCCGGATGTTGGGGATGATCACCTGCAGCAGAATGCGGAAGCGGGATGCGCCATCCAGCAAGGCCGACTCGATCATCTCCTGTAGCTCTGTGGTTCGAAAAGCCGATTGTAGAATAATGACTGAAAACCCAAGATATTGCCAGACAAAAATGACAATGAGCCAATAAGTTGCAGTGGCAGGATTGGTGACATACCGCCCCTGGAGAAAGTCCAAGCCCAATGCCCGCAGGATGGTATTAAAGACCCCCTTGTCCGGCTGGTACATCCACGACCAGATGGTGCCGGTGACAATGAACGACATGGCTACCGGATACAGGATCAGGGTTCTGGTATAGTTTTCCGTACCCCGGATCGATCGGATTTCGAGCAGGTAGGCAATGAACAGGGCGATGGTGACGGTGGGCAGCACCCCCAGGATCAGCCAGCGGAGGTTGTTGGCCACATCTGCCCGGAAGCGGGCCAGCTCGAACATGGTTTTGTACCACTTGAAGCCGATCAGGGTATAGTTGGGTTCAACCCCTTCCCAGTTGGAAAAGGAGACCCAAAAGGTCTGGAACAGCATGTAGTAGAGCAGGCCCGTGCACACCAGCAGGGGCAGTAGAAAGGCCAGAAAATCCCTGGCGGTCCACCCTGCCCGGCGGTCCCTGCGAAACCGTCTGCGTTTTGAGGGCTGACTTGATCTGTTCACTCCGCTGTCCCTTTGGAGGGGGAGCCTTGCGAAGGCCACGGCCTCCGCAAGGCTCCGGGTTTCGGCAACAGGCCGTTTATGGCCACTGATACCAGGCCGACTTGTTCTTGACGTCGTAGGTCTGGAACAGGGTCGCCACCTGGTTGATCGTAGCATTCACGTCCGGCTTTTCGGCGGCCATAAAGCCGGCGATGACGATCCAGTACTCGTTGGAGAAGGCGGCAGGGGCGATGCTGCCGTGCTGGTCCAGGATCAACTTGCCGGGATTGTCGCGGACATAAGCCTGCATCTCTTGCCGGATCGGGTCAGGGAATTTGGTCGGGTCAATGTCAATGCGGGCAAACATTCCGCCCTGGGTGACGTCGGTCGGGATTTGCAGCTCAGGCGAGGCCACGACCCGCAACCAGTCCATGGTCGCTTTCGGATGGGGAGCTCCCTTGGCCAGGCCGTAGGTGTCGGGGTGGAAGAGCAGGATGCGTTCCGGCACTTGCGGGAAGGTGACAGCCCCGAACTCGACGTTGGGCGTCCAGCCGTTGCTGATGAACGCGCCGATGGCCCAGGTGCCCATGATGACCATGGCCGCATCGCCCGAAACCACCAGGCCCACCGATTGGTCCCAGGTCAGGTTGGAGTGATAGGGGTAGATATATTCCATGAGCTGAGCCAGCTTTTGCAGCGAGGCCTTGAAGGTCGGGTCGGTCTTGACATCCACCTCACCCTTGAACAGCTTGACGTAATATTCGGGGCCGCCCTCTTCCAGGATGATGCTGTCCAGGACAAAGGCTGCTTCCCAGTTTTCGGTGGTGCCCAGGCCCAACGGTGCCTTGTTGGGATATTTCTCCTTGATGGCTTTGCATACATCCATCAGCTCGCTAAAGCTCTTGGGCGGCTTGAGGCCCAGCTCGTCGAACAGCTTTTTGTCGTAGTACAGGATGTTCTGGATGTGCATGTTCAGCGGCACGACGTAGGGATGGCCGTTGATTGTTACCGCCTTGGCCAGGGGGCCGGGGATCACGTCGGCATACTTGAGCTCGGCCCACAGGTCGTCCAACGGCTCCAGGGCATTGCCATCCACGTAGGCCTTGAGCTCTGCGCCACCCAGCGTCTGGAAGGTGTCGGGTGGAACACCGGCCGCGATCCGGCCCTGCAGCACCACGCGATGGCTCACGCCACCACCGCCGGCCACCGGGTTCTCGACCACTTCGATATCGGGATATTTGTCTTTGAGCGCCTTGAACATGGCATCGGCTGCTTCGCGCTCGCCTGGGCCGGTCCACCAGTGAAAGATCTCCAGCTTGCGCGCCTCGGGCATCGGCGTGGCCGTGACGACGACCGTTTCCTTAACGACCGAGGGCGCGGTGGTCGCAGCGGGTCCACAGCCGGCGATCACGGGGGCTACCATGATCAACACCAGCACCAGGGAAACCAGCTTTTTCATCTCTACCTCCTCTTTTTTTCTCTCCTCTGTGATTTTTGGTAATATACGCTTGCCCCAAAAAGGTTCCCACATGCTCAACCTCAGTTTGTTGACCACCTCCTTTCATTCCTGGCTACCCCTTCCTCTCACCTTTTGGCCGGGCGTTGTGATGATACGCCCTATGCCGATTTACGGACAACCAGCTTTACGTCCAGGTGGATGGGGGGAAGGTCGGCTTCTGGATCGTTCAGCATCTCTACCAGGCGGAGAACCGCCTGACGTCCCAGTTGGAACTTGTCTATGTGCACCGTTGTCAGGGGCGGGGAGATTATCCCGGCAAGTGGAATGTCGTCAAAGCCAACGATGGCCAGGTCCTCTGGCACGCGGCGCCCCATCTCTTGACAGGCGCGGATGGCCCCTATGGCGATCAGGTCGTTATAGGCCAGGACACCCGTCACCTGGGGATAGTGGGTGAGGAGTTGCCGGGCTGCTTCGTAGCCGCGTTCTATGTCCATGTTCGGGGCGCCGGTCAGGATCCACTCGTTCACAACGGGCAGGCCGTGGGCCGACATTGCTTCGCGGAACCCCTGAACGCGCTCCATGAGGTGCAGAGGGGTGGCCCGGCCGGCCAGCAAGCCGATGGCGGTGTGCCCACGGCTGATCAGATGTTCGGTGGCTAACCTGGCTCCATGGCGGATGTCGCTGAGCACCAGGCTCATCCCCGGATGGCTGGGGAACACCCGGTTGACCACCACCAGAGGCCGATGTTTGGCGGCAAAGGCTTTGAGCTCCTCTTGGTTTTCCCAGCAGGGAAAGATGATCATGCCATCCACGTTGTGGTCGGCCAGAGAGTAGAGGGCATGGATTTCTTGCTGCGGGTCATAGTCGGAATTGCAGAGAAAGACGTCATACCCCTGCGCCCGGGCCGTTTGCAGGACGCCGCGGGCTACTTCGGAGAAGAAGGGGTTGGCGATGTCGCCCAGGATCAGACCTACGGTATCGGTGCGCTGCGTGACCAGGGCGCGGGCTACCTTGCTGGGCCGGTAGCCAAGCCGTTCGATGGCACTCAGCACCCGTTGGCGAGTCTCGTCCGAGATCTCTCCCTGGTTGTTGACCACGCGAGAGACGGTCTTGATGGAAACACCGGCTTCTCGCGCCACGTCACGCATGGTTGCGGCCATAGAATCGGCCCTCCCTGGACACCGCCTGCTCCTGGTCCTGGAGCCAGGATCCTCATACTGACATCGCTAACGACGACGTTGACGACAACGCTGTCAATAGTATACTACACTTTGCGTCTGCTGTCAAGCCCCTAAATTGGGGATTCTGAAAATTTTAACTTTGGCGATGGCGCTGCTTTTTTTCGACGGGGTACATCTGCTCACCGCGGAGGCGCAGAGGGCGCCGAGAATGACCGTTATGCCCCGAAAACCTCTGCGGCCTCGGCGCCTCGGCGGTGAAGTACGGTCTGGTGAGGCATGTATTCTAATACTTGCGTACGATAGCGCGGTAAGCCTGGGGCACGCGACACTGAATTAGCTGCAACTCTTCCCGCGTCTTGCGCACCCCCTCCAGGTCTATCGTTGTCACGGCATAGCTTTCCTCGCGATCCTCTTCGATGTAGGTATACACTTCGCCACGGGGTCCGACCACCATGCTGCCCCCCAGAAACTGGTAGCTGTACTCTTCGCCGATGCGGTTGCTGGCGACGACAAACAGGGCATTTTCCAGGGCGCGGGCTTGCACATAGGTTTGCCATTCCTGAGCCGGGCCGATCCGTTCCTGGGCCGGAGAGTGTCCCCAGTTGGCGCACACGCACAGCAGGTCTGCCCCATCCAGCGCCAGGCTACGGGCTACCTCAGGGAAGGCCAGGTCCCAGCCGAGCAGCACCCCCACGTGGCCAAAGGTCGTCTCGAATACAGGCAGCCGGAAGCCGGGCCGGAAGGCCAGCCGCTCCTCGCCGGGCAGGTGCATCTTGCGATATTCTCCCAGCAGTTCGCCGTCGGGGCCGATGAGGACGGCGGCGTTGTAGAGGATGCTTTCCACCCGCTCCTTCGTCACCAGGCCAAAGACGATGTGGGTACTATAGTCGGCTGCCCGTTGGGCCATCAGGTTGACGGCGTGGCCCGGCACCCGCTCGGCGACATCGGTAAAGCGCAGGCCCATCTCGTAGCCGGTGGTTGCCAGCTCAGGAAAGACGATCAGGTCGGTCTTTTGCTCCGCGCAGATTTTGTCCACAAACTTGCCCATGGCGATCAGGTTCTCCTCAACCTTGCCCAGTTGAGGGTACATCTGCACCACGGCTACTGTGATCTCGTGCATTTTTTATCTCCTTGCCAAGGAATAACGGCTGCCAGTATATCAGGAAATGGGCAATCCGTCAACCGGGAAGGTAGGGCAACTGCTGGCAGTTGTCCTACTCTTGTCGGCCAGCACCAGGCCGACGGCGGTGCCATCTACCTCGACCGTTGCGCGGCAGGCATCTAGCCCGGCCTGGCGCAGCAGTTCCGGCAGGTCTGGCGCGGGGCTGCGCTGGCCGGTGACGCGGTACAGCCATTCCAGAGTCAATGCCAGAGGGCTCTTGGTGCGAAACCAGGCCATCTCGACGACAACCAGCCGGCCGCCAGGGGCCAGCACGCGGGTCAACTGCCCGATCCAGGCCGGGTCGTAGACAAAGGGCGTGGGGAAGGTGAGGATTACCGCCCCGAACGCCCTTGCCGTGAAGGGCAGAGACTCGGCCCGGCCCCGGCAGAGGAGGATAGGGCGGCTGTTCTGTCGTCGCCGGCGCTGCGCCAGGCGCAACATCGCCGGCGAGAGGTCCAGCCCAATGGGCCGATGGCCGGCCGTGGCCAGGTCGGCCAGCAGGTGGCCTGGGCCGCAGCCCACCTCCAGCACCCGGCCCTCTGGCGGTAGGTGAGCCAGGGCGGTTTGCTGCCAGGCCCGCCAGCGCCCCAACGATACGGTCCAACTGACCGGATCGTAGAGCCAGGCCAGCTCGTTGTATAGCAGCCGGAAGCCAAAGGCGATCAACCGCCGCCAAACGGTCGTCATTCGTCAAGCGTCAAGCGTCAAACGTCAGGTGTCAAACGTCAGACGTCAAACGTCAGACGTCAAACGTCAGGCGTCAAACGTCAAGCGTCAGGCGTCAAACGTCAGGCGTCAAGCGTTGGGCGAGAACGGCAAAGGTCACCAGCTCGATCCCCAGCTCCGCTATCCGCTGCCGCACGGCGGGATGGGTGAGCAGAGCCAGCTCGATCTCCCGCTCGGCGCGGTAGGAGCTGGAGGCCAGGGCGGGATCGTTGTAGCCGGGATGGCACATCAGCTCGCTGACCCCGTCGGGCAGTGTTTCGAGCAGGCCAAACAGGCGATCCAGCGTCAGGGCCTGGCGTCCAAAGAAGGTGCCGATAAAGTGGTCGGGATGCGCCAGCCGGCGCGCCCGAACCAGGTTGCTGTTGGTGACGACCATGCCCCGCACCAGGTCGCGGGGAAAGCCTTCCAGGAAAGGCAGTGTCTTGATCGCCTGGGCAAAGTCGGTCTGCGGCGGAAAGGGTACGCGCAACGGCAGGTGGTGATAGGCCGCCAGGTCGGCGTAGACCTGGAAGAAGGGCGGGTAGAGGTGGACAAAGTGGTGGCAATCCAGGTGGTCGGGCAGGCGGCCGGCCAGGGCCACAAAGCGCTCGACCTGGGCGCCGAGCTCGGCGCGGAGCTGGTCCACGGGGACCGCCTCGGCCCTGGCCCACACCTCGTGCTGCTCCAGAAAGTAGCCGCTTTCGTCCACCAGGGCGGGGATCATCTCCGGCGGCAAGACCGGTCGCCAGGCGGTGAAGGTCAGATGCAGGCCGAGGCCCAGTCCAGGGCAGGCCAAAGCCTCGGCCAGTTGCGCTTCCACGCCCGGCTGGTTGATCATGACCGTGGTGCTGGTGACGATCCCGGCCCGATGGGCGTGGAGGATGCCCCGCGACACGCCCGGTGAACGCCCGTAATCGTCGGCGTTGACAATCAGTTGCTTGGCCATAGGCAAAAGGCAGGTGCCAGGCACCTGTAAAGCGCCTGGCACCTGATCCACACTAGGGGGCGTCCTTGACGATCAGCGGCAGGTAGAGGTAGATGTAGCGCACCACCGGCTCTACCGATACCGTCGTCGTCAGCGCCGTCGTTCCACATGGCCCGGTGATGACCAGGCTGACCGGAAAGTCCCCGGCCTCGGTATAGGTGTAGACCGGGGTCAGGGTATCCAGCCCGGTCCCCACCCCCGGCCCGCCAAAGTCCCAGGTGTAGCTCAGCGGCGGCGTGCCGGCGACCGTGGCGGTGAAATAGATCGCTT
>FWPV01007140.1_pt1 | contig 20615 bp, 19 predicted proteins | sample 2228371 | NCBI WGS metagenome assembly FWPV01 (sample SAMEA103939776, study PRJEB20133) | metagenome | reverse complement strand
CCATTTTTGCCCATTTTCAGCCCTTTTTCAAGGGGGGGTGCGCAAAACTGCTTTGGATACCCGCATTATACCCGCTTTTGCGATCTTGACAAGGGTGATTGGCAGGGTTTTTTCGACTTTGCGCCGTTTTGAAGGGAGTATCTCACACCAAGACACAGAGAACACAAAGGGGTTTCGCTTGGTGATCTTGGTGTGCTTGGTGTGAGAGGAAATGGCTCACACCAAGACACAGAGAACACAAAGGGGTTTCTCTTGGTGATCTTGGTGTGCTTGGTGTGGCGGGAAACGTTTCCCACCAAGACACCAAGGGCAGAACCGCCCCAAATTTTTGTCTGAACTCGGAGGGAAAATGAGATTAGCGAAAAAACGCACTCCCCAACCCGATCATTGCTCCGCCGATGATCAGCCATGTTGAATTGATCCTAAATCGCACCAGTAACACCAACGAGACACAAGCGATCAACACAGTTAGGCTATCAGTCAGGGAAGACCGCCCTAATTGCCATGTTACCGCAGCCATTAAGCCGAGCGAGGCAACATTTACTCCATCCAATAATCCACTTGCCCAAGTAGAATTTCGTAAGCGAGGAATCAAGGGATTTAAGATCGCCACAAAGATGAAGGAGGGTAGAAATATACCCAGTGTCGCCAGAATCGCCCCAGGTACTCCGCCAAGAAGGAAACCAATAAACGTAGCTGTTGTAAATACAGGCCCAGGCGTTACTTGCCCAATAGCCACAGCATCTATCAATTGCTTGTCTGTAAGCCAACCTAGACGAGCGACGAAATCGGCGTGTAGAAATGCAAGCAGGACATAGCCGCTGCCATACACAACCGCGCCAATCTTCAAGAAGGTGAGAAATAAAACAGCCAAACTAAAGGATGGCGAAAGCAAAAAAAATGGTGCTAAAGCTGTTACGCCAGCAGACGGCAGCAGGATTAAGAAGCCCTTGCTTTTTTGGACCAGATCTTTGAAGTTGGTGATGATCATCATCAACAATCCGCCTGCAAACAGCAAAAAGATTTCATTAATGCCCAACCAGTACGCTCCAAGAATGGCTGCTCCGAGAACTGCCAGAAGGGTACTCTTGATCGCTTTTTGCCCCAAGCTCCATAGTGCCTGGACAACGATTGCAATCACAACTGGCTTTACACCATATAAAAGCCATTCCGCCTGAGGTGTAGAACCCACTTGAACATAGCTCCATGCTAGAAGCATAACCATGAACATGGCGGGCAAAATAAAACAAAGACCACCGACCACTAATCCCAGCCACCCTGCGCGCAGAAAACCCAAGTGGATTGCCATTTCCGTTGAATTTGGGCCAGGAATTAGATTGGTTGCTCCGACCAAGTCAAGGAAGCCCTGCTCGCTGATCCACTTGCGCCGTTTAACGGTTTCATCGTACATCATCGCAATGTGGGCGGCTGGGCCACCAAATGCAGTGAAGCCTAATTTCAGAAACAGCAGGGCAACTTCAGCTAAATTTGGTTGGAGCACCTTTTCCCTGCAATGCAAGTCACTTCATAGCATACAGCGTGGCTTGGGATGCCCATTGGAACAAGGGCGTTGCCAACAGGCTCAGAACGATCACTGCCACCGCGCTGATCCCCACCGTCCAACGCAAGAGCGCATCGCCGTTCACGACAGGTTCTCCCTGCTGCATGTACATTACAATTACCACCCGCAGGTAGTAATATGCTGAGACCAAAGAGGTCAGCACTCCGATTACCGCCAAGCCAACAAATCCACCCTCTAACACGACCCGAAACAGATAGAACTTGCCTAAAAATCCCATCGTCGGCGGTACACCGATCAGCGAAAGCATGAATACCGTCATGGCGGCTGCCAATCCCGGATGTTTTTTACCCAGTCCGGCATAATCTTGCAATTCCAGCCCTTTACCTTCCTCTTGTTCAAGCGCGATGACCACCGCCCAGGCTCCAAAATTGGTCAGAAGATAGGCAAAAAGGTAAAACAAAGCTGCCCCCGAGGCTTCTGCCATCACTTGACTCTGCCCCAATGTGACCGTTGCCATCAGAATATAGCCCGCGTGGGCGATGCTCGAATAGGCTAAAAGGCGCTTGATATTGTTCTGTACAATGGCTACGATGTTCCCTACGATCATGGTTAAAGCTGCCAATGCCCACAAAAGGGGCACCAGCGTGTCGGAAAGGGTCGGAAAAGCCAGCAGGAATACGCGCAGCAGGGCAGCAAAGCCGGCTGCTTTTGCGCCGATTGCCATGAAAGCCGTGACCGATGAAGGAGCGCCTTGATATACATCTGGGGTCCACATGTGAAACGGCACCGCTGCCACCTTGAAGCCTAACCCCACCAAAATCAAAGCTGCCCCGATGGTCAATAGAATGGGGGAGGCAGTGCCGCTTTGGACGGCGCTCAGGATAGTGGCGATGCGTGTCGAACCGCTCGCTCCATACGCCAGCGCAATGCCATAGACGACAAAGCCACCTGCAAACGCCCCCAGCAGAAAGTATTTCAACGCCGCCTCTTCCGAATCCAGTCGGTCACGATGAAACCCAGCCATGACATACAATGGGATGGAAAGCAATTCCAAGGCGATAAAGACCATAATCAGGTCGGCGGCCATCCCCATCAACATCATCCCACTGATAGAAAAAAGCATCAAGGTGTAATACTCGCTGCGAGCGATGTTCTGACGCTGAAGATATCCATAGGCTACGGCAATTCCGAACAGGCCGCTTAACAAGAAGAGAATGTTGAGGAAAGAATAAAAGCCATCTGCCACCGCCATTCCAAAAAAAGCCGTTTGCGGCGACTTCTGCGTGACCAAAGTCGCCACCAAGCCTATCCCCAACCCCAGCGCAGCTAGTGCGGCAGTAATTCCCTTGCGATGATCGGGAATGTAGAGATCCGCTAGGGTCAAGAGAATTGCCCACACAGCGAGGATCATCACCGGCAAAAGCACCAAGCGATCAGCCCACATGGATGCCTCCCCAATGGTTGAGTATTATTCTCCTCATCGGCTACTCCTTTCGGTCGCTCAGGGCAGGGCGGCTAAGCTCAGGCTGAGGTTGGCTACCAATTTATCCACCGCTGGCGCCATCAAGCTGAAGAAGGGCTTGGGATACAAACCGATCCAGAAGATCAAGATGATCAGTGGCACCAAGGTGACGATTTCGCGCCAATTCAGGTCTTTGAGTTGGCGATTTTCCTCTTTATCCACCGCGCCGAGGAACAGCTTTTGGAACATGGTCAGCATATAAATTGCTGCCAAGATCACACCGATGGCGGCAAACCCAGCATAGAGATAAGAGCCGAGCGGCCCCCCGCTTCTACCAGCCTCCCAGGCGCCGAGCAAGATGGTGAACTCACCCACAAAGCCGTTCAAGCCCGGCAAGCCCATGGAAGAGAGTGCCACAATCAGGGTTAGGGCGCCATAGATGGGCATGATCTTCCACAGCCCGCCAAAGGCGTCCATATCGCGCGTATGGCGCCTCTCGTAAATCATCCCCACAATCAAGAACAACGCTCCCGTGCTGATGCCGTGATTGACCATTTGCAGGATACCACCTTGAATCCCCTGCGGATTGAGGGCAAATAACCCTAACATGACGAAACCGAGGTGGCTCACGGAAGAGTAGGCAACCAATTTCTTGACATCCTGTTGAGGGAAAGACACCGCCGCGCCGTAAAGAATGCCTACCACCGCCAAGAGCGCCATCAGTGGCGCCAGTTGCAGGGTTGCTTGCGGGAAGAGGGCGAGATTGAAGCGCAGGAAACCATAAGTGCCCATTTTCAGCAGGACACCGGCTAGGATCACTGAACCGGCAGTGGGGGCTTCGACATGGGCATCGGGCAACCAGGAGTGCAGCGGCCACATCGGCACCTTGATGGCAAAGGCGGCCGCAAAGGCGAGGAAGAGCCAGATTTGGACGTTTGCTGGGATGTTGTTTTGAGCAATCAGCTCCGGCACAGAGAACGTCCCGCCTTGGATGCCCAGCCACAAGATGGCGAGCAGCATCAGGATCGATCCTGCCATCGTGTAGAGGAAGAACTTGATCGCTGCATACATCCGCCGCGGGCCTCCCCAGATTCCGATCAAGAAATACATCGGCACGAGGGTGAATTCCCAAAAGATATAGAAGAGAAATAAATCCAAGGCTAAAAAGACCCCTACCATGCCTACTTCGAGGAGCAGGAAGAAGATCATAAATTCCTTTACCCGCTCCTCAACAGCTGTCCAGGTGCTGAGGATAGCAATCGGGGTGAGAAAGGTGGTCAGCAAGACCAACAGGATGGACAAGCCATCGATGCCGAGGTGATAAGCGATATCCCATCCGGCGACTTGAATCCAGACACGACGGATGACCAATTGCAGGTCTGGGTTGCCGGCTTGGAATTGTGCCAGAATGACCAAGGAGATGATGAAGGTGATTAGCGAGACGCCCAGCGCCACCCAGCGAATGATGTCTTTTTGTTCCTCGCGCAGGAACAGGATGATTAAAACGCCCACCAAGGGCAAGAAGGTAACTAGTGTGAGAGGATGAAAGATTGAGTCCATACACTACCTCAGGGCAAAGATCAAATAACTCATGATCGCAACCACACCCACAAAAACAGCCAGGGCGTAATTGCGTACGTAACCGGTTTGAAAACGACGTAAGGATGCGGCACTGGCTTGGATCAAGGTAGCCAAGCCATTGGCGATGCCATCGATTATGCCCAAGTCGATCGGTTGGGCGAGAAAAACCGTCAGGCGTTTGAAACCGTTGGCGATGACTGTGTCGTGAAACCAATCATGCCAAAAGCGCCAATCCACCTGTTCGGCGAGCCAGCGGGAGAAGGCTTTGTAAGGATTGACGAATATCGCCCAATACAGTTCATCCACCCAATATTTCTGGTTCAGAACCGTAAAGATGGGCTTGAGTGTCAGCTCCAACGGATCGATGTAAGGGGTTTTCTCTTTCTGGAGTTTTTCTCCCCAGCGTTGATATACCAGCCAGCCAAGGAAGATGGCGAGCAATGCCACAACTGTTGAAACGGCTGCCACTTGCAGGCTGAACTCAGGGATTTGGACTCCCCCTTTGGCTACAGGGGCATGATGAATGGTGTGCTCCAGCCAGTGACCAAAGGCATGAATGCCGGGCAAGTTCAGCGCCCCGCCCAATGCCGATAAGCCCGCCAGTAAGATCAGAGGGATCGTCATCAGTTTCGGGCTCTCGCTGGCATAAGCTGCCGCTTCGCTGCGCGGTTTGCCAAAAAAGACCATAATCACCTGTCGAGCCATATAGAACGCTGTAAAGAAGGCAGCAATCGAAAGCAGGGTATACAAGCGCACGTCCTTATAGCTGGCTTTGAGCAAGATCTCATCTTTTGACCAGAAGCCTGCCAACGGCACAATCCCCGCTAGCGCCAGCGCACCGATCAAGTACACCCAAAAGGTGGTCGGCATTCGCTGGCGCAAGCCGCCCATGTTGCGCATGTCCTGCGGGTCGAGATGGTGGTCGGCGCTCCCTTTGCCTTTATGGTGATGTTCGGCTTCGTGTAAGCCGCGTTCCACCCCTTGGATAACCGAACCGGAGGAGAGGAACAGCAAGGCTTTGAAAAAGGCGTGGGTTACCAAGTGGAACATGCCAGGCACATACGCCCCCATTCCCACCGCAGCCACCATAAAGCCCAATTGGCTGATGGTCGAATAGGCGAGCACTTTCTTGATGTCAAACTGGGCAATGGCAATGGTTGCGGCAAACAGGGCGGTCAGCGTTCCGACCCATGCCACCAAGTTCTGCGCTTCGGGCACAACTGCATACAGCGGGTGAGAACGGGCAATCAAATACACCCCTGCAGTCACCATGGTCGCCGCATGGATCAAGGCAGAAACCGGCGTCGGGCCCGCCATCGCATCTGGCAGCCAGACATATAACGGCAGTTGTGCCGACTTGCCAGTGACCCCAATGAGCATAAAAACGGTGATCAGCAAAATCCCTAACGGCAACAGTTGCGCAATTTCATCCACTTGCCCAAAAACTTGGTCGAAATTAAAGCTGCGGAACAAGCCAAACATGGTAAAGGCTGCCAGCAGGAAGCCAAAATCCCCCACGCGGTTGGTGATGAAGGCTTTGTTGCCAGCCAAGGCATTGCCGATGCCGTCTTTGCCCTTGTCGTACCAGAAGCCAATCAGCAGGTAGGAACATAGCCCCACCCCTTCCCAGCCAACAAACAGCATCAAGTAATTGTCGGCGCTGACCAGCGTCATCATTGCCAGAATGAAGAGGTTAAAGAAGACAAAGAAACGGCGGTAACGGCTCGGATCACCGTTCAAGCGCACATCGTCATGCATATATGCAATGGCGTAAATGTGAATCAGACAGCCTACCCCGGATACCACCAACATCATGGTGACCGAAAGGGTATCCACCTGTATCCCCCAGCCGATGTTCAGTTCCCCGATGGTGATCCAATCCACCAGCGGAATCACGGCCCCTTCTGGATGAGCGAGCAGGGAGACCATCTGCAGCACGGCGACCACAAAGGTCAGCCCTACTGCGCCGCTGGCGATGCCGCCAATGGCTTTTTCCCCCAACCGTCCGCCCCAAATGAGGTTGATCAACAGTCCAAGCAGGGGGAAGATCAAAACCAGCGGCGCAAGCGAAAAGAAGGTAATTCCTGTGGTTGCTGTTTCACTGATGAGCATGAGCTTCTCCGCAACTAACCTTTCATCAGGTTCATTTGGTCAATATCGATGCTTTGCTTGGTCTCAAAAATCTTGACAATCAGAGCCAGCCCAACGGCAACTTCGGCAGCCGCCACTGCCATGACGAAGAAGACGAAAATTTGCCCGCTCAAGCCGCCGTGCAGGCGGGCAAAGGCGACAAAAGCAAGGTTGGCTGCGTTGAGCATGAGTTCGATCGACATAAAGATAATGATGGCATTGCGTCGAATCAGGACCCCCAGCGCCCCAAGGGTAAAGAGAATAGCAGAAAGAGCAACGTAATAGTATATCGGTACCATGTGAGGGGTAACCTCCTATTCAGGTTAGCGGGCCTTGCGCCCGCGGCTTAAGAAGATCGCACCGATGGTCGCCACTAAGAGGAGCAGGGCAACTGCTTCAAAGGCTAGGATGTAATTGCTGAACATCAGTTCACCAATCTGCAAGGGATTGCCGAAATCACCCATAGCTGCTCGCAAGGCAGGGAAGCTGGTGCGATGGGTAAAGAGAACGTAAACCGCCTCAAGGATTAGAATGCCGGCTAGGCTGAGCGCCAGCGGCTGCATCCACCACTTGGGCGGATAACTGCTACTCTGCTCTGCTCCTAACAGCATGATCACAAACAAGAACAAGACCATGATTGCCCCGGCATAAACCGTGATTTGCGCCAGGGCAATGAAGGGGGCGCTGAGCAATAAATAAAACACCGCCACAGTGGAAAAATTAAAGATGAGATATAAGGCAGAATAAATGGCATTGCGGCTGAACAGCATCCCCAAGGCAGACAAAACTGCCACTACTGCCAAGCCAATGAAGACGACCAAATCGACACTCATACCAAGCCTCCCCAGGTGAAAGCTATAGACTTCGTTTTCCCTCTCTTTGCGGGAAAGGAGCAATCGGTGACGGCAACTTCCCCTCTCCCCCCGGGAGAGGGGTCAGGGGTGAGGGGTAATATAAAAGAATAGACAACTTTTCCTACTAGCGACCACTCCATCAAACAGGATCCTTCATCTCCGGGATTGCCCGCGTGAAAACGCCGGGCGGTGTCTTCTGCGGGGTGGGTTTGCCTCCTGCCGGCACCGGTTCCAGCAACATCTCTTTCGTGTAAATTGAAGAGCGCCGGTCGGTGAAGGAAAGCTCATAATTATCGCCGAGGATAATCGCCTCGGTCGGGCAGGCATCCTCGCAATAACCACAGAAAATACAGCGCAACAGATTGATCTCATACACCCGTGCATAGCGTTCGCCGGGTGAATAGCGCTCATCATCGGTGTTCTCTGCCGATTCGACGAAAATGGCGTCGGCGGGGCAGGCTGCAGCGCACAAGGAACAGCCGATACACTTCTCCAAGCCGTTTTCATAGCGCTTCAGGATATGGCGTCCCTTGTAGCGTGTGCGCACCGGGCGCTTGACTTCCGGGTACTGAATCGTCACCGGCTTTTCGAACATCGCTTTGAGAGTTGTGGCTAAGCCACGCGCTAGATCACCTAACATTACCGATTACCTCCTGCGATTGAGTCGCGCATCAAATAGACTACCAATAAAAAGAAGGCAATGGTCATGATCGGAATCGACCACAGCCAGAGTGAATTTTGAAAAAGATCGGCGAGCAAGATGCCCAAAGCGGTCAACATGGCATTGCCGAGAGCTAGGGAAAACAACACTTTCCATCCAAATCCCATTAACCGATCGTAACGGATACGCGGCAGGGTGGCGCGCACCCAAACCATCAAGAACAGAAAGCCGACTACCTTGAGCAGGAAATAGATTGGGCCGAGCAGAGGCACTTGGTCGACAAAGGGCCCGCGATAACCGCCGAAGAAGAGCGTCACGGCGATGGCCGAGACGGCGATCATCTTGATGTATTCTGCCATAAAGAAGAGGGCGAATTTCATCCCCGAATATTCGGTGTGATAGCCGGCGGTCAATTCTTGTTCGGCTTCGGGCATATCGAACGGCGCGCGGTTGACTTCGGCGAGGGTAGAAATCCAAAAGATGAATGCCCCAATCGGTTGATAAAGCACGAACCAAACGCCGCGTTGTGCTTCAACAATGTCAACCAGACTGAGCGAAGAGGTCAGCAGAATTGGACCAGTGAAAGCTAACCCTAACGCCAGTTCGTAGCTGATCATCTGTGCCGAAGAACGAATGCCTCCTAACGTTGCATACTTGTTATTCGAAGACCAGCCGGCGAGCACAATGCCATAAACTGAGATCGAGGCGATTGCCATAATATATAGAACCCCCACATTCAGGTCAGCGATTTGCAGGGAAATTGTGCGTCCAAACAACTCGATGGACGGACCGAAAGGCACGACTGCCATAATCACCAACGCTGGGACAACGGTGATGATCGGCGCCAAGATAAAGATGACTTTATCGGCTTCGGCAGGGATCAGCTCTTCCTTGAAAATCAATTTGATGCCATCCGCCACAGGTTGGAGGATACCAAACGGTCCGGCGCGATTGGGGCCGATGCGCACCTGAAAGCGAGCCAACACTTTGCGCTCAAACAGGGTCAGATACGCAAAGCCGCCCAGCAAGGCTAAAACCAAGGCGAGAGATTTAATCGTCCATTCAGCTAAAGATGCCCAATCCATAACCACCTCGTTTCTCAGCTCCGTTCGACCACCTTGATCTGAACGCTATGGGGTTCATGCAGAGGAATGCCGGCGCTGCGCGGCAGCAAGACGACCCCTTGGGGAACCCTGTCGTCCAAGGTGACCGTTGCCATAGCTGAAGCTTCACCGAACTGCAAATGCACCAACTCGCCTTCTTGGAGGGCATTGGCAGCCGCGTCGCTTGGGTGCAGCCATACGATGGCGCCGATGCGGCGTTTATCCAAAAGAGTCGAAGGCAGCAGGGTGGAGCCGCCGTCATAGAGCTTGGTGATGGGCACAGCCAACCAGCCCTCGTTGGCATTCTCCCCCTGTGCTAGCACAGGCCAGCCCAAGGTAACCTGTTCGCCACGCTGGATTGCGTTGGGCAGATGGACGCCGATCCCCTGTTTATTTTCGTAGGTTGTGCCGCCGTAATACAAGTCTTCACGCCCGATAATCGGCCACTGTTCGGGGGCGTATACCAATGTTGTATAGGTGATGCCCTCAAAAGCGGGCACTTCGGCGGCAATGCGCAACATGACTTTCGAAGCAATGCGGTCTTCGAGGTCAATCCCTAAGCGCTTGGCAATTTGCCCAACGATAGCAAAGTCGGCTTGGGCGCCTGGGCGCGGCGGGATGGCTGGGTAGTAACGTTGCACGCGACGCTCACCGCTGGTCAGACTGCCTTCCCGCTCGGTGAAGGGCAGAGCCGGCAAGACCACATCGGCAAGTTTAGCGGTAGCGGTTAGGAACAAGTCTTGAACGACCAGAAAATCGGGTGTCAGAGGCAGGGTTGGGTCATCGCCGGCAGGGTCGCAGGCAACAAGATACATCGCTTTGGCTTGCTGCATGGCTGCGGCGAGGTCGGGAATGGGTCGCCAGCCCATCTCCCATGCCCCTTGATCGTTCGGGCGTTGCCAAACGGGGATCAAACCATTGTTCGGACGCCCCGCATGGTCGGTTGTCAGGAGCAAATTGAGACAGGCTTGAGCTAAGGCTTGGGATGCCTGCAATCCAACCCCTTCACTGCCGAAGAAGATCACTGCGTTGCGAGCTTCAGCGAAAGCCTTGGCTGCGGCTTGCACAGCCGGGTCACGCCAGAGCGCATTGACCTCATCGGGCAAAGCAGGGCGTTTGGCAGAAAGGGCATTGAGCATTGCCAAGATCAACCCGCTTTCGCTGCCGTAGCGATAGCGCAGGGTGTGCTGGGCAAATTTCTCCAGTCGTGTTGGGCGGGGATGGGCGACAATTAAGGTTGCGCCGCGTTCGGCAGCCTGTTTAACGCGCAGCCACCAGATCGGCGCTTCTTGATGTAAGTCGGAAGCAATGACCAGAATCGCATCTCCCGCGCCCAGCTCGGCGAGGTTGCTGTCTTTGGCAAGCCCGACCTGCATCACCTGCTCACCGCCAGCCATGTGGGTATAGAGAGCCGTCTTGCCCCCGACTCCCTCGCTCAGTTTGCGCAGGTTATACAAGTCCTCATTCGAGAGGCGTCCACTGGCGAGGCTGAGCAAGCCTTCGCCAGCTTCACGGAAACGCTCGGCAACCAGCGACAGGGCTTCGTCCCAACTGACCGGCAGCAGTTCGCCCTCCTTGCGAGCGAGTGGTTGGGTCAATCGTTCGTTGGATTCGGTGTAGTGGTATCCGAAACGCCCCTTATCGCAAATCCAAATCTCATTTACCCACTCGTTTTGGCGCGGCATGACGCGCTTAATGACCACTTTGCCGCCGGCGGCCGCCTCGCGGCGGACGTTCAAGGTCAAATTGCACCCCACCGGGCATTGCTGACAAATGCTGGCCGCTGCGTTCAGTTCCCATGGGCGTGCTCCAAAGCGAAAATCGGCTGTGGTCAAGGCGCCGACCGGACAGATGTCGGTTGTGTTGCCCGAAAAAATGGAATCGAACCCCGGCTCGGAGAAGGTAACGATTTGCAGGGCGCGCCCACGTTGCGAGAAACCGATGACTGGGTCATCCACCAATTCCTCTTGAAAGCGGACGCAACGACCGCATTGAATACATCGTTCTTGATCGAGATAAATCAACTCCCCTAAGGGGGTATGTTTCAGGAGATGTTTCTTTTCATCGAAAAGGAAGCGTGACGTACCAGGACCGTGTGCCATGGTCAAATTCTGTAAAGGACACTCGCCTCCTTTGTCGCAGATCGGGCAATCGAGGGGGTGAGAGGTGAGCAGGAACTCTAGGATGTCTTTCCGTCCGCGCTTGACCTTTTCCGAAGTATTGATGACCACCATGCCTTCGGAAACCGGGGTTGTGCAACCGGTTTCCAGCTTGGGGTTGAACTGAATTTTGATCGAGCCATCCTCGTTGCGCACGAACTCACCGCTGGCGCGGTCGATCAGCGGCCGCCCAACCTCCACCAAACACATGCGGCACATTCCCACTGGGTGCATTTTCGGGTGATAGCAGAAAACAGGGACGTCGATGCCGGCTTTCTTGGCGGCATCGACAATATTTGTGCCTTCAGGGACGGTTACCTGAATCCCGTCAATGGTCAGGGTAATCATCTTGGTCATAGGGCAGGCTCCTGTTGAGCAACGCGGGCAGCAAAATCTTGCGGGAAGCGTTCCAGTCCCGATAACACCGCTTCAATCGAGAACTCGCCGAGGGCACACAGGCACTTGCCGCGCATCTGGCTGGCAACCTCGTGAAGCAGTTCGACATCGTTCTGGGTTGCCTGACCGTTGTGAATGCGATCGACAATGTGTTTCATCCAATAGGTGCCTTCGCGGCAGGGCGTGCACTTGCCACACGATTCGTGCTGGAAGAAGTGTACCGTCTTGCGGATCAACCAGTCTATGCTCACTGTCTCGTCGATGACGATGACCGAAGCCGAACCCAACTGAGCGCCTAGGGAGGGCACGCTCTCATAATCCATGGGCGTATCCAAAGCGCGTTCGTCGGCTACGATCAGCGCCGAAGAAGCGCCGGCTGCCATAATGGCTTTGATCTGCTTGCCATCGGGAATGCCCTTGCCGTGCTCGAAGATCAGCTCGCGGAAGGTGGTTCCCAAGGGCAACTCATAGTTACCTGGACGGTTGACCCGCCCTGAAAGGCAGAAGATTTTCACGCCGGGGCTTTTCTCCGTGCCAATGGAGCGATACCACTCGGCGCCGTGTTCGATGATCAAGGGCACATTGGCGAGGGTCTCTACATTATTCACAATGGTTGGCTTGCCGAATAAGCCTACCGCCGGCGGGAAGGGAGGGCGCAGGCGTGGCTGACCGAGTTTGCCTTCCAAGGATTCTAGCAGGGCGGTCTCCTCACCGCAGATGTATGCCCCCGCCCCCAAGTGGGTGTAGATGCGCAGGGAATACTCCGTGCCAAACAGGCGATCGCCCAACAAGCCGGCCTGGTGAAGCTGTTGGATACGGCGGTCGATCTGATGCGCCAGTTGCCAAAATTCGCCGCGCAGATAGATATAGGCGGCGTTAGCTTGGACGGCATAGGAGGCGATCATCAGCCCTTCCAAGAATTGGAAAGGATTGCCTTCCATGATCTCGCGGTCTTTGAAGGTGCCAGGCTCGGATTCATCGGCGTTGGCAACCACGTAGTGCGGCCAGTTCTTGTTGTCAATGAACGACCACTTCAAGCCGGTGGGGAAACCCGCCCCACCGCGACCGCGCAGCCCGGAGGCTTTGACGATCTCGACCACTTCTGGCGGTTGCAAGGTGGTGACGGCTTTGCGGAAGGCTTCAAAACCGCCGTGTTGGCGATAAACGGTTAGATCATTCAAGTCGGGAATGTCTCGGTGTCGAAGAAGGAGGTACGGTCTCTTCATGGGTTGCTCTGCCAAGTTCGGATGAGTTTCATCGCGCTTTCGACGCTTTGATTTTGATGATAGGTCAACCCCTCAGCGGTTTGGACTTGAAAGAGGGGTGCATGGTCGCAGCCTGCCAAGCACATCACCTTTTCGACGGTGATCAAGCCATCGAGGGTTGTCTCTCCAACCTGAATGCCCAGATTCTCGCACAACTGGTCGAGAAATTCCTCTGCGCCGCGTAAGGCACAGGGCAGGTCGGTGCAGACTTGAATGCGATATTTGCCGCCCGGTTCGTCGTAGTACAGGGTGTAGAAACCGACCAATTGGCCGATCTCCGTCGCGGGGACATCGAGGATTTCACTGATCTCGATCAGCGCTTGTTTGGTCACGTAGCCATACTCGCGTTGTGCCAGATAGAGCAGCGGCATGGCAGCGGCGCGTTTTTGATCCGGCGGGTATTTTGCCAAGGTCGTTTCAATTTCGGAGGCGTATTTTTCTAAAAGGCGGTTCACCGGTCAATATCTCCTAAAACAATGTCGATGGTGCCGATCAGGGCAACCAAGTCAGCAACCAAGTGCCCTTTGGCGAGCAATTTGAGCACTTGGAGGTTGGCAAAGGAGGGCGTGCGCCAGTGAATGCGATAGGGCTTGGGTCCGCCATCCCCTTCCAGATAAACTCCCAATTCGCCGCGCGGCGATTCAACAGCGACATAGACGGCGCCCTTGGGAGCGGGAAAGCCTTCGGTAAACAGTTTGAAGTGGTGAATGACCGCTTCCATGCTGGTGCCCAGCTCGGAGCGCGGCGGCGGGACAAATTTGCGGTTGTTCGAGCGGGTGGGTCCGTATGGCAAACGATCCAAGGCCTGCTGTACGATGCGCAGGGACTGGCGCATCTCTTCCATGCGCACCAGATAGCGGGCGTAGGTATCTCCATCGGTGTGGGTCGGAACATCGAATTCATATTGTTCGTAACCCGAATAGGGACGCACTTTGCGCAAATCATGGGCGATGCCGCTGGCGCGCAGGCTGGGCCCGGTCACTCCCCAGCGGATGGCATCTTCGGGTTTGAGGACGCCGATGTGTTTGGTGCGCTCCAAAAAGAGGGGGTTTTTGGTCAACAGGGCTTCATATTCATCGATGCGAGCAGGGAAGATGCGCAAGAATTGGCGCACGGCATCCTCGAACTCCACCGGCACATCGCGCCATAAACCACCCGGACGGAAATAGCTGGTCATCATGCGCTGTCCGCTGCACATCTCGAGGATGTCCAAGATCATTTCGCGCTCGCGGAAGCAATAAAGGAAGACCGACATGGCAGCCAAATCGAGGGCGTGCGTGCCGAGCCATACCAAGTGAGAGGCAATGCGTTGCAATTCGGTCAGGATAACCCGAATTGCCTGAGCCCGCGGCGGGACATCCAGTTCGACCAGCTTTTCGACTGCCAGACAATAGACCAAATTGTTGCCCAAATTGTTTAGGTAGTCGAGGCGGTCGGTCATCACCACCGCTTTCTCGAAGGTTTTGTATTCCATGTGTTTCTCGACGCCGGTGTGCAGAAAACCGATGTCGGGGATCACATTGACAACCTCTTCGCCATCCAATTCCAGCAATAACCTTAGCACCCCATGCGTGCTCGGGTGCTGCGGGCCCATGTTGAGCAACATCGTTTTCCCCTCGATGGCGTCTTCCGTCACCAGACGGCTGATTCCATCGAGCATGCTTTCATCGATATGGGTGTTGATGTCTGACATCTTGAATACCTACCTACTCTTTAGCATACCGTTTGCGAGCATTGATCTCGTCAAAGTTAAAGGAGAACATGATTTCTTCATGTCCGAGCGGATAATCTTTGCGCAACGGGTAACCTTCCCAATCGTGAGGCATCAGGATGCGCCGCAAATCGGAATGTCCTTCATAATGAATACCGAACAGATCGTAGACCTCGCGTTCGTACCAATTGGCGTTAGGATAGACTGCCTCAATGGTCTGAATGGAGGGCTGATTGCCGTTCAACGGCACCCGCAGGCAAATCCGCTCGTTGTGTTTGTAAGAGTAAATCTGATAGACAATGTGAAAGCGCGGCGTCTCTTGCGGCCAGTAATCCACTGCAGTTTCGTCTGCTAACATCTCGAAGTCAAATTCATCGCGCAGCAGGGTACAGGCGGCAACAATCTGTTCGGGTTGAAGGAAGACGCTCACTTCGTCGCGAAATTCGCTTGAGGTGGCGTCGAAACGTTCCTTGAGAGCTTGAACGGCTTTTTGTAAGTGCTCACCCATTGTGCTTAAGCCTCCCGATTATGCCCAATCGCGCAGTTTTTGGCCGCGCACTTTCTCATGCAGAGTTAAGATGCCGTGAATCAACCCTTCGGGGCGGGGGGGACAACCGGCAACATAGACATCCACCGGCACCACTTCATCGACGCCGGGGACGATGGCGTAATTGTTGAAGACACCACCGCAGGAGGAGCAATCCCCCATGGCGATGACCCATTTCGGGTCGGGCATCTGGTCGTAAAGCCGCCGCAAAACTGGCGCCATCTTGCGGCTGACCCGCCCAGCGACGATCATTAAGTCCGATTGACGTGGGCTCGCGCGCATTAGTTCCATCCCAAAGCGGCTCATATCGTAATTGGCTGCTTGGGCAGCCATCATCTCGATGGCGCAGCAAGCCAAGCCGAAGAGCATCGGCCACATGGCTTTGGTGCGCGCCCAATTGACCACATCCTCCAATTTGGCGGTCACAATCCCCATATTACCGAGCTTTTGTTCTACTCCCATTCAAACGCTCCTTTCTTCCACGCATACACAAACGCAATCTCCAAAATACCGGCAAAAATGAGCATCTCGACAAAGCCAAACAGTCCAAGTTTGCGATAAACGACTGCCCAAGGGACGAAGAAGACCACCTCGATATCGAAGAGAATGAACAAGACAGCGACGAGATAGAAACGCACCGGCATCTGCCGTCGACCAGGACCAAAAGGGGTCATACCCGATTCATAGGGGAGGGATTTTCTCGCTGTCGGACGGCGTGGCCCGAAGAGATGACCAAGCGCAATAGCAATTGCTGCAACGAGGGTGGATAAGATTAGTAAGACAGCCAGGGGCAGGTATTCGCTCATCTTGGACGTCCTTTGGCAATGAGAAGTGAATTGTTTACCTGAGCGGTAAGTGTATCACAGAGTGGGCATGGTGTCAAATTTCACAAAGTGTTAATTAGTTTCTGGTGCGAAAGGCACCGTGATGTAGACCATTGACAAAACAAATGCCTCTTTGGTAGAAGTTAAGCGCCAAACCGAAACTCCATACCGCAGAGGCGCCCTAATGTTACAGGATAGATACGAAACTGACAAGGTTTTTGACCGCATTCTCACTCTCACCAACCAGATGGATCCAGTGCTGGCTAAAATCGACCAGCTTTTGGACGACGAAGTACTTTACCAATTGATCAGGAATGACATAGCCAAGCGCTTTCCACAGACCGAGCAGACCGGGAGGCACTCGACCCCCGTCGAAGTGATTCTGCGCATGCTGGCTGTCAAGCGCCTTTACCGGCTGAGCTACGAGCAGACGGAGTATCAGGTGAGAGACAGCCTGGTATTGCGTCAATTCTGCCGGGTGTATCTCAACGAAGTTCCGGATGACACGACCCTTATTCGATGGGCTGCCCTTATTCAACCGGAGACCCTGGAGCAGTTCAACCAGCGGCTGACGGAACTGGCTACGCAACTCAAGGTAACTAAAGGGCGCAAGCTGCGCACCGATGGCACAGTGGTGGAAACCAACATTCACCACCCCTCAGACAGTAGCTTGTTGGCCGATAGTGTTCGAGTGCTGGGACGCACGCTCCGCCGGGCGAAGGAAGTATTGATAGAGAGGACTGATCTCCATCAGGAAATCTTCCGCAATCGGGTGCGCAGTGTGCGTCGACTGGCCCGCCAGGTGGGAGAAGCCATGCGCAAGAACGGAGAGACCGCACGGGAACAGGGGATGCACGCCTATCGCAAGCTGGTCAAGGCTACCCAGAAGACGATTGAGCAAGCGCAACAAGTTTTGCCAGCCTTGCAGGCGATGACAGGCAAGGAAGCTGAGCGATTGACCGAGGTCCTGGAAACCTTTATCCCACGAGCTGAGCAGGTGGTATCCCAGACTATACGGCGAGTGTTTCAGGGCGAAAAAGTGCCTGCCGGTGAAAAGATTGTCAGCCTGTTTGAGCCGCATAGCGCCATCATCCGCAGGAACAAAGCCAGGAAACCTACTGAGTATGGTCACAAAGTCTGGCTGGATGAAGTCGATGGCGGGATCGTCACTCGTTGGGAAGTGCTAGAAGGCAATCCCAACGATGAACAACAGTGGCTGCCCAGCCTCGAACATCATATCAAGTGCTTTGGCAGACCACCCAACCAGATGAGTGCTGATCGAGGTGTTCACTCCACACACAATGAACATATCGCTCAGGAGCGAGGCGTCAAACGGGTGATCTTGCCCCAGCCAGGCAGAAAGAACGAAGCTCGCAAACGACATGAAAAGCAGCGTTGGTTTCAACAAGGTCGCCGGTGGCACGCCGGTGTTGAAGGTCGTATTAGTGTACTCAAGCGCCGAAACGAACTCGACCGCTGTCGTGACCACGGAATACAGGGCTTCGGCAGATGGATCGGATGGGGTGTGATCGCCGGGAATCTGCTGGTGATCGGTCGATATGTGGCCGCTAGAGCCTGATCAGTTGGTAAGGTACGATTTCTTATGTCGTGAACAAGTGCACTCAGGAGCGCGTTTTGCACCAAAAACTAGTTAGTGACCCATTGGGAATTGCTCTTAATACGACGGACTTTCCAAAGGGGTAGCACTGCACTAAACCGTGGACGGGCTTGAAAAAATGGAGATCCTATGGCACTCTAAAGGTCCCAAAGCCAATTTAGAGGTGGCCATATGGATCCCCGAACTCAATTTTGTCAGAATTTGGCTTGTCCCGCAAGGGGCAAAACCGGCGAGAACAACATCGTCATTCATAGTCGCAAAGAAGCACGTTACCAATGCAAAATCTGTGGTAAGACCTTTGCCGCCACGACTGGGACTCCCTTTTACCGGCTGCACCACCCGATGGAACTGATGGTGATCGTGGCGACGCTGATTGCGCATGGCTGTCCGCTGCAAGCCATTGTGGCCGCTTTCAAGCTAGACGAGCGCACGGTGAGGCATTGGCAGGAGCAAACCGGGCGACATTGTCAACAGGTTCATGCGCACCTGGTACAGCAACCTCGCGACCTGGAGCACGTGCAGGCCGACGAGATGCGCATCAAAGGGCAGGGCAGGATCGTCTGGTTGGCGATGGCGATCATGGTGTCGACCCGTTTATGGCTGGGTGGGGTAATCGCCGGGCAGCGAGACCGGAAGCTGGTTATGGATTTGGTGCACATCCTTCGTTCCTGTGCCCTGACTCTGGCAATATCGGAATAAAAGGTCATCAGAATCGCGGAATAAAGTGGGTTTTTCCCCAAATTATGTGAAGCCTGAGCAGACCAGCAGGGTTATACCTGCTGATGAAAACGATAACACTATGCCAGCTGTTGTTGTGTACCGACCAACTGCGGATACGGAGTATCGCCATTGAAGAACACCAAATCGGTCTGGAGGTGGAGAGCACTGCACTTCGAGCGTCTTCCCTTGAATGCCGTCAAGAAAGGGCTCAGCTCCACAGCACTGATCAGCGCAATCCCCTCGATTTGGCTTGGGCTGATGGGGGTGTCATTCTACACCTACAGGTAAAAAGGTTCTTCTGCCGAAATCCGCAATGCCCCAAGGTTACCTTCGCCGAACGCTTCCCTGGTTTCCAGTCCCGATACGCGCGCAAGACAGATCGAGTTCTGGAAAAACAGCGTCAGATTGGACTGGAGGTGTGTGCCCGATTAGCGCAAAGGCTGCTGTATCTCCATCATCTTGGAATCAGTGATACGACAGTAAATCGCCTCCTGCGTGGGATGCCTGACCTGCCCCCTCAAAGGTACACGCCGTGGGTGTGGATGCCTGGGCGAAGTGCAAAGGACAGCGCTACGGCACTATCCTGGTTGATCTGGAGCGCAGTCAGATCGTCGACCTCCTGACCGAACGGATGGAAGAGGCTGTGGTGGAATGGCTGGGCAAGCAAGAAAGCATTGAGTTCGTTAGCAGTGATCGCTCCAGGACCTATGCGGAAGCGATCGCCGCCGTAGCACCCCAAGCAATCCAGGTGGACGACCGATGGCATCTGTTGAAGAACCTGTCCGAGGCGGTCTTCAAGCTCCTGCAGAAGAATTACCCGCTGATCAAGCAGAAACTGGATCCTGAACCAGTCGATAACAACGAAGCTGGGGATGAAAAACATCTCGTGGCCGAGTTCTGGGACGACGAAACCAACCTCCTCACGCCTGCCGAAGAGTGGCGCAGAGACCGTATCGCAAAGACCCGGGTTCTGCATGACCTTGGCTGGAGACAAAGGGATATCGCCAACCAGCTCAACATTCACCCCAAGACTGTACGCTGCTATTTGCGTTCACCCGATCTCCGGGCACGCAGAAGACAGGGTATTCGCCTGATCGACCCGTATAGAACCTATATGTTGAAGCGCTGGAATGAAGGTTGTCACAATGCTGCACAACTATTTCAGGAAATCAAGGCACGTGGGTCTCGTGACCAGGTAACGATGGTGCGCGAATATGTACGCCAGCTACGGCAAGCCAGCGGGTTGCCGCCCAAGGTTCGCAATCAAACTGGAAATCATCTCGAACGCGATCCCGTCTAATGTCTGCCTTCTTTGCGTGAGTTAGTCTGGTATGTGGTCAAGCGACCAGAGGAGCGGTCTTGCGAACACGTGCGTATTCTGGACCAGATCCGGTAACAACCAGAGGTGAACACAACGATCCGGCTGGCAAGATCATTTTCTGCTATGGTGAGGGATCGTCCGCCGACTGAACTCGATGAGTGGCTGAGACAAGTTGAGCATAGTAACATCGCCATCTGGCGAAATTTTGCGTCGGGTCTAAAACAGGGCTATGAAGCTGTCCAGGCGGCGCTGACATGTGATTATTCGAATGGACCCACCGAGGGGCACATCAATCGCCTGAAATTTATGAAACGCATGATGTATGGTCGTGCCAATGATAACCTGCTTCGTAAACGAGTGATCTGGCAAAGCCGTTGGAGTTTCACATAAATTGGGGAAGAACCCTTTTTATTCCGTTATTGACAGCCCAACCACAACTCGCAGCATCCCAGTCATCGTCTTCTGGTCTTTACATTCGAGCAGACCCAGTAGTACGATTACGAAGTACCTACACTGGGATTTGCCGAAACAGGAGCGAAACGTCTACAATTACTGGCGCAGTTGTTCGGATATGCATATAATTGGCTTGGGCATGGGTCAACATCAAAGATTAGGTTCTTACCAAACCCTATTAACCAATGGTGCTAGTTGAAAAAGTCATGAGGTACACTGCTCCAAAAGTCGACCAGACCGAAGGAGCGGACCCTCATGACTACCGAAGATTTTATCATCGACCTGTTT
>FWPV01007135.1_pt1 | contig 20623 bp, 19 predicted proteins | sample 2228371 | NCBI WGS metagenome assembly FWPV01 (sample SAMEA103939776, study PRJEB20133) | metagenome | reverse complement strand
AGGTTCATCCAGCTTCACCACCAGCGCCAGCGCGCCCACGGCCAGGCATCCTGCCGCAGCCAGCGCTGCCGACGCGGCTACCCTGCGCCTCAGCAGCACACCCGCCAAGCCAAGCAGGCCCGTGGCGCCAAACAGCAGAAGCGGCGCGCTCACGCGGGCCCCTCCTCCACCCCGTCCCCAACCGCCAGCACGAGGTAGCTCACGACGACGGACGTCCCCAGGTTCACGGCGGCCAGCATCGCCGTCACCGCAAGCGAAGGCTCCAGCAGACCGTAGGCGATCTCGAACCCGCACAGCAGCGTGAGCAGCCCCACGCCCACCCGCAGGGGCTCCTCGCTGATGCCAAGGTGAAGCATCCCCAATGTGATGAGGAACGCGCTGCCAAGCCGACCCGCTTGCCCCAGCCCTGGGATCAGCGACCAGGACGGATAGCCAAGACCCACGCCAATGGCCAACACCAGGAGCGAAGCCGCCATGCGAAACCCGCGCCCGGTGGGCAGCCGCGGCCGCATCGACCCCGCTTTCGCCTCCGGGCGTAGGTAGGCCGTCAGCCCCAGAACGCCCGCCGCCAGAAGCCCGGCCACGCCTTTCGCCGCGGCCGCGCTCGCAGGCAGCGACTGCGACACCAACACCGCGGCAAGGACATACTGGACAGCGAGGACCCCGACCACCAGCCGGCGATCATCCAGAACCACCAGCAGGCTGGCCGTCAGCCCACATCCCACGCCCAGAAGCAGCATCCACTCGTTTGCAAACACGCCCCATCCGCCTCACGGAAGCGACAGCACGACCAGGACGAGCACCACGTACGTCCACAGCATGGCCCCTTCCCCCTCCAGGGCCGCAGTCAGGACCCCGATCCAACGGGTGAGCAGACGATAGCCCGCCCAGAGAACTCGATAGAGGGGCGCAGGATCCGCCAGGCTCACGACACGATCCAGCCGTGTCAAGCGCGCCTTGCGGCCCCGCAGCCCGCGCCAGGCGTCCACGAGCCCCGCTGCGACGGCCAGCAGAAACACGATCAGGCCAATCGCACTCAGGCTCTGGCGCGTCCACAGTCCCAGGCCGAGCCCTGCCAGCGTGGGCAGCAGGAGCCCTGCACCGTACATCATCTGCACCAGGCTCTCGCCGCTCGGCCACGCGGTGGAGGCCGCCATGACCGCCCTGGCACATCCAGCCGTCAAGAGCACGATGCCAACCACGCCCGCCGCAGCCACCCAACCCATTCCCCCACCGACCAACCCTGATCCCAGCACCGTCGCCAATCGGCCGCCAATCGAACCGGGCAGTCCTGCCAGCAGCAGCGCCCCTACACCCAACCACACACGGTGCGCGGGCGTGTGGATCTCCCCCAGCGACACCACCCCTCCAGCAAGCAGGAGCAGCGCTCCCGTCACGCTCAGCACCGCCTCAGGCGACTGCCCGGGGAGCGTCGCAGCAAGCACGCCCACCCCCACCAGGCCCAGAACCAGGAAGCGCCGCGCCATCACCGCATCGCTGTCCAACGCCCATCGCGCGGCACCCAACACCACCCCGAGGACGCCTGCCGCCCTCAGCCATGGTTCCAGGTCTTGTGGAACGGTCGCTCCAAGGCCCCTGCCAAGAACGCAGAGTGCGCCAGCCGGAGGGAGAAGCCTCAAGAGCGTCCCCAGACCACGCCGCACTCCTGGCACTGAAGGAAGGGCAAAATGCGGGGGCATCAGCCCCAGGCGAAACAGCACGGCCAAGCTCAGCAGGGCCGCGCCTCCCGACGAAATGGGGCCGCCGCCAAGGTCCGCCTCCCCGCCTGCGACCCAGTCCTCGGCCGCGGCAGCCACGATGAGCACCACTCCGGTGACGTCCACCGCGATCCGTGTCACCAGGCTCTGCCTCGACTCCCCACCTCCGGCCATGCGCATCAGGAGGAGCGCCGCCACCCCGTCCATCAGCGCCCATGCGGTCGCCACCGTGAGCAGGTTTCCGGGCAAGATGGCCGCCAGCCCGAGCGCCGTGTAGGTCAGCATCATCACCCGGACCGAAGAGGCGGTTTCGCCCTCTCGCGCCGCGCCGGTCATCACCACGGCCATGAGCAGGGTGAGGGCGCTGTAGCCAATCGTCCATCCGATCGGATCGAGGCTGAGTTCGAGGCGCGAGCCATACAGCTCAACGGGCCGCCACACGGAGAGACTGACGGAGGATGGCACTCGCGTGCCCAGCAGCAGTATCGCCAGCCAGGCGGCGGCCGCGCTGCCCAGACTGATCGCCCAGAGCATGCGCTCAGGACGACGGCGCGCCAGCCACGTGACCAGGGCTCCGAGGAGAAGCAGGGCAATGGGAACGGTCGGCACGGGTCGGATTCCGCAGCGGCGCTCGCCAGCAGAGGATGCGCCCTAGGATACCACACCCGGGAGCGAGGCCGATCGAGAGTGCCCCGGTCTGGCGCCGGCGCGTGCTATAATGATTGCGAAATGAGGCGATCTCCAGTGGAAGGACGGTCTGTCTCCACACGCCATCATCGTCACCACGCTCCTCGCAGCAGAGGCGCGGGCGCGTAGACCCACCCGCTGGAGCATCCGGGCTCGAAGGCAAGACGGCGTGGGCGAACCGCCCCGCCGTCATCGTTTGGACCGCATGGCAGGAGTGAGGCATGCCTACCATCCAGCCCGTCAAGGGCGCACGCGACTTCTACCCTGAGGACCTCGCCTTCCGCCGCTGGCTGTACGAGCGAATCCGCGACGTCTCGGAAGCCTACGGCTATCAGGAATACGATGGCCCGTTCCTGGAGAGGCTGGAGCTCTACGCGGCGAAGTCCGGCGAAGAGCTGGTGAAGGAGCAGTCCTTCGTCTTCCCTCATCGCGGCGGCGAGATGATCGCCCTCCGCCCAGAGCTGACGCCCTCCCTCGCCCGGATGGTTGCAGCCCGGGCGGCTGCGTTGCCCCGTCCGATCCGCTGGTGGTCCTTCGGCCCATTCTGGCGCTACGAGCGTCCGCAGCGGGGCCGCACGCGCGAGTTCTTCCAGTGGAACATCGACCTGCTCGGCGCGTCCAGCCCCGAGGCCGACGCGGAGCTGGTGAGCGTGGCGGCCTCGTTCTTCCGCGCCATCGGGCTGATGCCCTCCCAGGTGCGCCTGCTCGTCAACAATCGCAGGCTGGCCGATGCGCGCCTCGACGCCATCGGCATCCCCACCGATCTCCGACCCTCCGTCTTCCGCCTCATCGACCGGCGCGACCGCCTCCTCCGAGGAGTGGCAGCAGGAGGCGGCAAGACTGTCCCTCTCCCAAGCCGACGTCCTCGCGATCGAGCGCATGCTCGAGGACCGCGCGGCGTGGCAGCAGTGCGATGAGCTGCGCCTCTTCTTCGACGCCTGCCAGTCCTTGGGCAGCAGCGACTACGTCGAGTTCGATCCCAGTGTCATCCGCGGGCTGGATTACTACACGGGGACGGTGTTCGAAGCGCGCGACGCTCAGGGGGAACTCCGTGCAGTCCTCGGCGGCGGCCGCTACGACAACCTTGTGGCGGACGTGGGCGGCGATCCCCTCCCGGGTGTCGGGTTTGCCATGGGCGATGTCGTCCTGGGGCTGCTCCTGGACAAGGTCTCGGGCCGTCCCGCTCTCCGCCCGAGCCCGAGCGAGGTCCTGGTGGCGAACTTCGATGCGGCAGTTCAGCAGGAGACGCTGCGCCTGGCTGCCGAGCTGCGCCAGGCTGGCCTTCGCGCGGAATGGTACCCCACGCCCGACCGTCTTCCCAAACAGATCAAGTACGCGGAGAAACAGGGCATCTCGGCCATGGTCATCCTCGGCCCCGACGAGCAGGCGGCCGGCGAGGTGGCCCTGCGTGACTTGCGGCGGAGATCCCAGGTGCGCGTCCCACGCGGTCGGGCTGCCGTGGAAGTGAGGGCCCTGCTCGACGATCTCGGTCGGTCGTAGCCCTACCCAGTCTTGAGCGGGCCGGGGGCGCATGATACAATGCCAGCCTGAGCCCGCCGTGGTGGCTGTAGCTCAATGGCAGAGCACTTGACTGTGGATCAAGGGGTTGCGGGTTCGACCCCCGTCAGCCACCCTCGGCCCCGGTAAGCCCGGGGCCGATTCCTTTGCGGGCCGAGCCTCAGACTCCCTCACCCAGCGTCTCCCATGCCTCGCGCTGGGCGCGCCACAACCTGCGATACACCCCTTCGCGCGCGAGCAGCTCGTCCTCGGTCCCCTGCTCCACGATCCGCCCGCGGTCCATCACCAGGATGTCGTCCATCGCATCCAGCCCCACCAGGCGGTGCGTGATCCAGAGCAGCGTCCGGCCCTCGGCCCCTGCGAGCAGCCCTGCGATCACGCGCCCTTCGGTGAGACTGTCCAGGTAGGCAGTCGGCTCGTCGAGCAGGAGAAGCGCGCCCGGCTGCAGAAGCGCGCGGGCGATGGCCAGCCGCTGCCTCTCCCCCGCGCTGAGCAGCATCCCGTGTTCCCCGACCCAGGTGTCGTAGCCTTGCGGCAGCGATTGCACGAAGTCCTCCGCCGCCGCGAGACGCACAGCGCGGCTGAGGTCCTCGTCCGACGCGCCGGGCCGGGCCAGGAGGAGGTTCTCGCGCACGGTGCCGTCGAAGAGGTACACGTCCTGCGGCACAACCGCGAACAGGCCGCGCGCCTGCGTTCCCGTCAGCGATCGCAGGTCCACCCCGTTCACGCGGATCTCGCCCTGGGAATAGTCCCAGAAGCGCAGCAGGATGTTCACCAGTGTGGACTTCCCCGCCCCGCTCGGACCGACGATCGCCACTCGCTGCCCCGGCGCGAGCGAGAAGGACACATCCCGAAGCACCGTCCCTCGGTCGCCCGGGTAGCCGAAGCTGAGGTGGCGCACGTCGAGCGACAACCCACCTGGCAGCTCAGGCACGCTTTCCAGCGGCGGCGGATCGAGCACCACCGGCTGCCCATCCGCCACGGCCCACACCCGCCGCGCCCCGGCCGCGAGGGCTTCATAGGAGATCGCCGCCGCGGGCATCGCCTGCACGGACTCGAACGCGGCCAGGCTGCCCAGGGCGACGGCCGCCAGGTACACCCCATCCAGCCCTGCCCGCCCCACAAGCACCACGCCGCCGAACAGCAGCCCTGCCATCGTCAGGTTGGCCACCAGCGACGCCGCAGCCCCCTGCAGCGCCTGTGCACAGCTTAGCTGCCGCTGGGCCGCGGCAAACTCGGCTTCCACCCCCGCTAGCCCTGCCCGCCAGCGATGCTGGGCGCCAAAGGCGACCAGGTCCGCCAGGCCTTGGACCCATTCGGTCAGGTCTCCATGCAGACGTCCCCGCAGCTCCCCGTGGTGCGCCGCGGTCTTGCCCGACCCGATGCGCGGCGCCGCGGCCGCAAGAACCAGCGCCAGCGCCAGGCCCACGAGGAAGATGAGCGAGAGGGAGGCATGGAACTGCGCCAGCCAAAGGGCCGTCCCCGCGCCGACGAGCACCGTGACGGCCGGCGGCGACATCACTCGCGCCACCACATCCTGCAGTCCTTCGAGATCCGACACCGCCAGCGCCAGCAGGTCGCCGCTGCGCGCCCGGGGCAGCCCGCCCGGCATCAGAGGCTCGATGGCAGTGTAGAACCACGTCCGCAGTCTCGCCACCAGATCGAGGCTCGCCGCATGCGAAGTCACCCTCTCTGCATAGCGCAGCACCCCGCGCGCCAGGCCGAAGAAGCGCACGCCCACGATCGACAGGCTGAGGGCCGCGATCGATGGCCGCAGCGCAGCCGCAGAGATCAGATAAGCGGAGGTCGCCAGCAGGCCCACACTGCTGCCCACCGTCGCTGCACCCAGCCCGATCGCCAGCAGGACCGCCGCTCCACGAGGGCCCGAGACGCGGAACAGGCGCACGAGGGCGCGCATCACACATCCCCCGCGTAGGGCCGGAGCAGGCGCGCGTACAGCCCTCCCGCCTGCCACAGCTCATGATGGGTTCCGCTCTCGACGACGCGTCCGCCCGATAGGACGACGATCTGATTCGCCCGGTGGACGGTGCTCAGCCGATGGGCGATGATGACGGTGGTCCGTCCCTGCATCAGCCGTTCCGTCGATTCCCGCAGACTCGCCTCCAGGTCGGGGTCCACCTGGGATGTAGGCTCGTCGAGCAGGAGCAGAGGCGCATCCTTGAGAAAGGCTCGGGCCAGCGCCAGCCGCTGCGCCTGGCCGCCGCTCAGCCCTGCGCCTGCCTCGCCGATTTCCGTCTCATATCCCTGCGGCAGCGAGGCGACCCACGCGTGAAGATGCGCCTGCTGTGCGGCGCGGACGATCGCATCCATCGAGGCTTGCGGCCGGGCCAGACGAAGGTTGTCGGCGATCGTGCCGCGAAAGAGAGTGGGTCTCTGCGGCACCCAGGCCAGTTGCGAGCGCCACGCGTCCGCGTCGATCTCCTCCAAAGGCCTGCCATCGACCGTGATTTCCCCGGACTGAGCCTGCAGGAAGCGTAGGAGCAGCGCCATGATCGTCGACTTGCCCGAGCCCGTTGGACCCACAAGAGCAGCGCACGACCCGGCAGGGACGGCGAAGGACACTCCCCTCAGCGCCGGCCGGCCGGGCTCGTACTCGTAGTGCACGTCGCGCAGAACCAATTCGTGCCGCAGCGCGACGGTGTCCTGGCCGCCGTGCCGGACGCTCTCCGGAACGCGCGGTTCCGCTTGCAGCACCTGGAAGATCCGGTCCGCGGCCGATAGGCCAGCAGCCCGCGCGTGAAAGCGGCTCCCGAGAGTCCGCAGGGGCAGGTAGAACTCCGGCGCCAGGATCAGCACGAACAGAGCCTCACGGAAGTCTATCCGACCGTACAGCAGCCTCAGACCCACTTGCACGGCAACCAGCGCAACGCTGATCGTGGCCGCCATCTCCACCGCCAGCGCCGAGAGGAATGCGACGCGCAGCAGCGACATGGTTGCCTGCCGGTACTCCGCCCCGACGCGGGCGATGACTCCCGCCTGCTCGCGGCTGCGGCCGAGGAGCTTCAGCGTAGCCAGCCCCCGGACCACATCCAGGAAGTGTGAGCCGAGGCGGCTCAGGAGCCCATACTGCCGCCGGGCCAGCGCCTCCGCTGCCCGGCCGATCAGCAGAGCAAAGAGCGGGAGGAGGGGCGCCGTGAGCAGCAGGATCAGGCCCGAGAGCAAGTCGCGAGGGAGGACCGCGGCGAGGATGAGAGCCGGAACCACACCCGCCGCGGCCACCTGCGGCAAGTACTGACGGAGGTAGCCATCCAGCCGGTCCACGCCCTCCACTGCCGTCAGCGCCACCTCGCCCGTTCGCTCGCCCCGCGCGAAGGCCGGGCCGAGCCGGAGGAGGTGATCCACCAACGCGGTCCGGGCATTCGACTGGACGCGGAGGGAGAGCTCGCCCGCGCCGAGATCGCCAAGAAAGCCGGCCCCAGCGCGCGCAACCGCCGCCCCCACCAGAGCCGCCATCCGTGTCAGCAGATCCTCGGGAGGGGTCTTCCCTAGGAAGGCGCGGTCGATGAGGTGGCTGAGGAGCGCTGCCTGCGCGACCGTGAGCAGCCCTCCGATCAGGATGCAGGCCGCGAGAAGCGCGGCCAGAGTGCCGTGGCCGCGCAGGAAGCGGAGGAGGCGCCGGTCGATCATCTTTGCGGCGCGCCGCCGGGAGGAGGTCTCAGTAGGTCAGATCCTCTGCCCTGTGCTGCAGCCGCTTCCGGAAGACCCAGTACGACCACGCCTGATAGGCCAGCACGAACGGCAGCAGCGCCAGGGCGACGATGGTCATCACCCTGAGCGTGTAGGCCCCCGAGGCTGCGCTGTAGATGGTCAGGCTCCATTCGGGATTGAGGCTGGAGACCAGGACGCGAGGGTACAGGGTCAGGAACAGCGTCGCCACGAAGAGCACGATCGTCACGCACGTGCCCACGAAAGCCCAGCCGTGGCGCCGGCCGCGCACGAGTGCGCCGCTGGCCAGGATGGCGATGACCGCGCCCACGGCAGCCGCGACCGCCGCCGGCCGCGAGGGCAGGTCCGTGGAAAGGCCCGTGACGGCGAAAAAGGCAGCCAAGGCGGTGGCGCTGAGCAGCCACAGCCGAGGCGCCGCCCGCCGCGCGGCCTCGGCCACCTCGCCCAATGTCTTCAGGGTCAGGAACAGCGAACCGTGGAACGCGAAGGTCACGACCAGCGTCAGGCCGCCGAGCAGGGCGTAAGCGCCCAAGAGGTCTCCCAATCCGGCGGTGGGAGTCATCGCCGCGTCGATGGGCACGCCGCGCACGATGTTGGCGAAGGTGACGCCGAGCAGGAAGGCGGCTCCCAGGCTGCCTCCGAACGCGGCCCCATCCCAGGCGGCGCGCCAGCGGGGATGATCGTCCTTGCTGCGGAACTCAAAGGCCACGCCGCGCAGGATCAGAGCCAGGAGCAGCAGGAAGAACGGCAGGTAGAACCCGCTGAACAGCGTGGCGTACCAGTGCGGGAAGGCGGCGAAGGTTGCTCCGCCCGCGGTGATCAGCCACACCTCATTCCCGTCCCAGTGGGGACCGACCGCATTCAGCAGCATGCGCCGTCGGGTGTCGTCCTTCCCCAGGAAGGGGAGCAAGATGCCCACACCGAAGTCGAACCCTTCCAGCAGAAAGAACCCTGCGTACAGCGTCGCAATCAGAACGAACCACAGCGTGTTGAGGTCCATCCCCGCCCTCCGCGTTCACTCGATCTGGTCAACTCAGCTGCCCACGAGCAGAGAGGCCTGGGCCGGCTCGGCGGGCGAACCCTCCAGGCCGGCCGCCCCTCGCTTCGCGAATTTGGCCATCAGGTAGATGGCAGCCGCCATCAGGGCACCGTACATCAGGGTGAAGACAGCAAGCGTCGTGGCCACCATGCTTGCGGTGACGGTAGGCGACACCGCGTCCTCGATGCGCATTACGCCGTAGACCACCCACGGGAATCGCCCGGTCTCGGTCAGCAGCCAGCCCGCGGTCGTGGCGGCGTAGGGCAGCGCGATGGCGTACGGGAAGACCTTCAGCAGGCGCGGCGGCGCGGACCACGCCCGTCCGCGCGCAAGGTACAAGGCGTAGGCCGCCAGCCCCGCCATCACCAAACCTGCGCCGACCATCACGCGAAAGCCCCAGTAGGCCACCCAGGTCGGAGGCACGTAATCCCCCGGCCCGTAGCGCGCCTCGTACTCGCGCTGCAGGTCGTTGATGCCGCGCACCTCGCCCGCAAGCCGGTTGTAGGCCAGCAGGCTCAGCAGCCGAGGGATGCGAATGGAGAAGACCTCGCGCCGGCCGCTCCAGTCGAAGATCGTCACGAGCGAGAACGAGGCCGGGTCCTCCGTCTCGAAAAGCCCCTCGGCGGCGGCCATCTTCATCGGCTGGATCTCCACCATGTGCTGCGCCTGCGCATGTCCGGTGACGCCGATCAGCAGGACAGGCAGCAGCCCCACGACCGCCGCGACCCGAAACGAGGGCACGAAGATCTCCCGCTGCGATCCGCGCAGCAGATGGTAGGCGCTGATCCCCAAGACGAAGAAGGCCCCGGTCGCCAGACCACTCATCAGCACATGCGGGAACTGCAGCCACACGTTCGGATTCGTGAGCAGCGCCAAGAAGTCGCTCATCACGGCGCGGCCTCCCTCGATCGCGTAGCCGACCGGCTGCTGCATGAACGAATTGGCAATCAAGATCCACAAGGCCGACAGGCTTGAGGCGACCGCCACCAAGACGATCGAGGCCAGATGCACCTTGCGCGGCAGCCGGTCCCAGCCGAACACCCAGATCCCCAGGAACGTCGATTCCAGAAAGAAGGCCAACAGCGCCTCGATGGCAAGCGGCGCGCCGAACACATCCCCGACGAAGCGCGAGTACTCCGACCAGTTCATGCCGAACTGGAACTCCTGCACGATCCCCGTCACAACCCCCATGGCGAAATTGATGACGAACAGCCTTCCCCAGAACTTCGTCATCTGCCGATATTCGTCGCGGCCCTTCGCCACGTACATGGCCTCCATGATCACCAGCAGCCAGACGAGCCCCATGGTGAGGGGGACGAAGAAGAAGTGGTAGACGGTGGTGATGGCGAACTGCCAACGAGCGAGACTGAGTGCGAGTGCGTCCACGGAAAACCCTCCCGCTGATCTGACTCTTGCCCTGGTCAACCGGCGGTGCGTTCGCGCCCGGGCGCCGGATCTAGCGCGGCGGCTCGTGCGTCGCCGTCAACAGCCTTGCCAACGTGATGCGGTTCAGGTCGCGCTGCAGGCTTCGCTGCACGCCCGCCAGCGCCTGCCGGCCGGTGCACCGCCGACTTCGTGCGCATGCGCCCGCCCCATCCAGGCAGTCGCTCAGAGCCAAAGGGCCCTCGATCGCCTCGAAGACGGAAAGCAGCGAGATCGACCGCGGCTCCTGCCGCAGCCGCAGCCCTCCCCGCGGGCCGGCGCGGGTCTCCACCAGGCCGGCCCGCACCAGCCTTCCCACGATCTTGTGCAAGAAGGGCAGCGGGACACCCGCCCGTTGGGCCACGGCCACCGCCGGCATCCAAGCACGCCGCCGATTGCGACCCAGTTCGATCAGAGCGCGCATCGCATAGTCGCACGTGCGGCTCAGGCGGAGCACCGTCGGCCTCCCTCCAGCAACATGGACCCTGGCGGTCAACATCATAATACCCGCCCGGAGCCCTGCGCGCAAGGGACAGACGGCCCCCGCTTCGGCCGAGCGGGGGGCTTCGGCGGCGACGGCCGTGGTACACTCGTCACGGATGGAAGCCACTGCTGCCGCCGGCCCGAACATCGCGTTCGTCAAGTACTGGGGAAACCGGGATGACCATCTGCGCCTTCCCGCCAACGGTTCCATCTCCCTCACGCTCGACCCGCTCGAGACGCGAGTCCACGTTCGCTTCGATGCCGCTCTCCCGACCGACCAGGTTCTCGTCCAGGGAGCCGAGGCCCCGCCCGCGACCGCGGCCCGCCTGACCGCCCACCTCGACCTCGTGCGCGAGCTTGCCGGCCTGCACATGCCGGCGCGCGTCGAGACCCAAAGCAACTTCCCCCAGGGAGCAGGTCTAGCCTCCTCGGCGGCCGTCTTCGCCGCCCTCACCACGGCCGCAGCCGCCGCCGCCGGCCTTCACCTGGACCCGCGCGCCCTCTCCCGTCTGGCCCGGCGCGGTTCGGGCTCGGCCTGCCGCTCGGTCTTCGGCGGCTACGTGGAGTGGTACGCGGGCGAGGACGATGCTACCTCCTTCGCCGAGCCCCTCGCATCCGCCGAGCACTGGCAGCTGAGCGACCTCATCGCCATCGTTGAAGCCGAGCACAAGGCCGTCGGCTCGTCCACCGGCCACGCGCTCGCGCCGACGAGCCCTCTCCAGGCGGCCCGCGTCGCCGACGCGCCGCGCCGCCTGCGCGAATGCCGCAGCGCCATTCTCGAACGCGACTTCGAGCGCCTGGCCTGGATCGCCGAGTTGGACAGTCACATGATGCACGCCGTCATGCTGACGAGCACACCCCCGCTCCTCTACTGGACACCGGCAACCATCGCCGTCATCCGCACCGTGCACCAGGCAAGGCAGAATGGGATCGCAGTCTTCTGCACCATCGACGCCGGCCCCAACGTCCACTGTTTGTGCCCGGCCGAGTCGGCGGACACCGTCGAGCACATGCTGGGCCAGACTCCGGGGGTGCAGCGCATCCTTCGCTGCCAGCCAGGCGGCCCCGCACGGCTGCTTTGAGCATCGGGCCTCCTGGCCGGGTGATATAATCCCCATTGAGACGCATTCGGTCCGGTCCTCTCTGCGCAAGGATGATTGGCTTGAGCGACGGATTGGTATTCCTGCTGATCGCCGGCACCTTGATCCTGGGTCATGAGCTGGGACATCTGCTCATGGCGCGCTGGCGCGGCGTGGCGGTGTCGGAGTTCGGCATCGGATTCCCGCCCAGGCTGCTGCGCCTCGGAACCGTAGGCGGCACGCTGATCTCGCTCAACGCCATCCCCTTTGGCGGTTTCGTCCGCATCGCCGGCGAAGACGATCCGCAGGTTCCGGGGGGCCTGGCGGGCGCGAGCAAGACGACGCGCACTCTGGTCCTCCTCGGCGGCATCCTGGCGAATCTGGTCCTCGGCTATCTCGCCTTCTCCGCTGCTTACCGCTTCGCCGCGCCCGATCCCGAACGCGTCCTGATCACCGCCGTCCAGCCGAACACACCGGCGGCGCAGGCTGGCATCCAGCCGGGGGACGTGGTGGTGACGGTCGATGGTCAGCCGATCCGAGGCATCACGGAGATGCAGCAGGCCATCGCCGCCCGCCTGGGAACGGCCGTCCGAATCGTCGTGCAGCGGGAGGGGGAGCCTCTCGAGGTGGAGCTCACGCCGCGGCCCACACCGCCCGATGGCGAAGGGCCGATCGGGGTCTTGCTGGGGAACCCCACGCGGCGCGTGAGCACCCTCGAGGCGCTGCGCCTGGGCGCCCAGTCGATGGCCTATCAGTTCACCGAGCTGGTCCTGCTGCCGGGCCGCCTGGTGCGAGGCGAGGTGGCGGGCGGCGAAGTGCGGCTGACCGGCATCAAGGGCATCTACGACATGGTCTCCTGGGCCAGCGACATCGATCGCTCCAACCAGCGGCCCTTCCTCACCCTGCAGCTGGCGGGCCTGATCAGCATCGGGCTGGCCGTCACCAATCTGCTGCCCATCCCGGCCCTCGACGGTGGAAGGCTGGTCTTCGTCCTGATCGAGGCCGTCTTCCGCCGACGCGTTGCCCCTCGCTTCGAGGGCCTGGTGCACGCCATCGGCTTCACCTTCCTCATCGGGCTGATGGTCTACATCACGGTCCAGGATGTCGTGAACCCGATCCCGCTCCCGCGCTGAAAGGTGTGGCTCATGTCCCTCGATGACTTGCTCGCGCTCATGCAGGACCCCGAGCGGTCGCTGCCCCTGCACCGGTTGTCGGAGTTGAGTGACCTCGACGCGGAGCAGATGCAAAGGGTCCGCGCGGTCTGGGGAGACATCCCCCGCGCCCGCCGCCAGAGGCTGATCGCCGAGATGGGGCGCCTGGCCGATGAGCACATCGAGTTCACCTTCGAACGCATCAACCGCCTGGCCCTGGCCGACCCCGATCCGGAGGTCCGGCGTCAGGCGATCTGCAACCTCTGGGAATGCGAGAATCCGGACCTGGTGCCCCCTCTCCTTGAGGCGCTTGCGGACGATCCCGAAGACGTGGTCCGGGGTGCGGCCGCCTCCGCCCTGGGCGCTTTCGTCCTGCTGGGCGAAGTGGAGGCCATCCCCGCCTCTCTTCTCCAGCGCATCGAGGAACGGCTGCTGCAATCCGCTCAGCAGGATCCTTCGGCCATCGTGCGCCGCGCCTCGATCGAATCGCTTGGCTACTCGTCCCGGCCCGAGGTGCCGGGCCTGATCGAGGCCGCCTACGCTTCGCCAGAGGAAGCCTTCCGCAGGTCCGCTCTGCTTGCCATGGGACGTTCGGCGGACAAGCCGTGGTCGGCCCAGGTGTTGGCCTCGCTGAACAGCCCTTCGCCGGTGCTCAGGCTGGAGGCCGCCCGCGCCGCGGGCGAACTCGAGCTGCACGAGGCGGTGGCGACCCTCGTCGAACTCCTCGATGACGTCGACGATTCCGTGCGCCGCGCGGCCATTTGGTCCCTGGGGCAGCTCGGCGGAAAGGAAGCCAACGAGGCCCTGCTCCGCCTGCTCGAGACGGCGGAGGAGGACGAGGTCGAACTGCTCGAGGATGCCCTCGAGAACTTGGCTTTCGTCGACGGCACGCGCGACTTCCTGATGTTCGACTTCGACCAGCCGCAGGACGAGTGACGCCCTCGCTGGCCCCATCCTCCGTCTCTCCTCCCCAGCCATGGCCGCCATCGTCTTCGATCTCGAGACCCAACGCCTTGCCCACGAGGTGGGAGGATGGTCGCACGTGGACCAACTGGGGCTTGCGGTCGCCGTCACCCTCGACGTCGCCAGCGGCGCCCTGCGCCGATTCGGCGAAGCAGAGGCTGCCGCACTCGTGGAGCACCTCCGCGCCGCCGACGCCGTCATCGGGTACAACGTGCTGCGCTTCGACTTCGCCGTGCTGCGCCCGTACGGCTTCCGGCCGGAAGGGATTGTCACGATCGATCTGCTTGATCACCTCCATCGGCAGCTCGGCTTCCATGTTGCGCTGGACAATGTGGCCGGGGCAACGCTCGGCGAGCAGAAGTCGGCGGACGGGATTCAGGCTGTGGCCTGGTATCGCCAGGGCGAGATGGAGAAGCTGTTCGCCTACTGCGAGGAAGATGTCCGCGTGACGCACCGGCTGTGGGAGCACGGGCGGCTCCACCGCTGGGTCGCCTTCCGCGATCGGGAGTATCGCCTGCGGCGGGTGCCGGTCGACTGGTAGAAGAGGATGACGGGCGAGGCAGACTCGCTTCCCGAAGCAGATCGACTCGCACGCGTGCACGTGATCGTCCGCGGCCTGGTGCAGGGCGTTGGCTTCCGCTACTTCGCCATCGAGGCTGCTCGGCGCCTGGAACTCACGGGCTGGGTTCGGAACAACAGGGACGGAAGCGTGGAGGCCGTCGCCGAGGGCAGCCGCCCGTCCCTGGAGCGCTGGCTGGACGCGATGCGCCGCGGGCCCAGGGGTGCCCGCGTGGCCGACGTGGACACGGCGTGGGGCGCGGCCACCGGGGAGTTTGCCGGGTTCGTCCTGCGCCACGATTGAGGGCGCCCTCGATCCGCAATGTGCTCGATGTGGATCCGCGCCAGGAGGGATGGAATGAAGCGGCCGATGTTCCTCATGACGGTGGCGTTGGTTCTGGCAGCACTGGCTTGCTCACCCAGCATCCGCATCCCCGCCGTCGAAACGGGCCCCGTGGAAACCGTCCACTTCATCGAGCCGCCGCCGGAGGCGGGCGAGACCATGGACGTGGAGATTCGCATGGGGCCCGGCAGCCTGGAGATGTCCGGCGGCAGCTCGGCCCTGCTGGAGGGCACGGTCGAGTTCAATGTGCCGAGATGGAGGCCGGAGATTCGCCGGCAAGGGTTCAGCCTCACGCTCGAGCAGGCGACACCGGATCCCACCGTCACGCTGGGCGAGGACGTCGTCAACCGGTGGAGCATCCACCTCGGCGAATCGCCGATGCGGCTGCGGCTGCGGGCAGGCGCCTACTCAGCCCGCATCGACCTCACCGGAGTGCCTCTGACCAGCCTGTCCATCGAAGATGGGGCCAGCGATGCCACCGTGGAGTTCCACGCGCCCAATCCGGCCTCCATGTCGCTGCTGTCGTACAAGACCGGCGCGTCTTCGGTGTCGCTGATCGGGCTGGGCCATGCCCGGTTCGACGAGATGCGCTTCGACGGCGGTGCGGGCAGCTATCTCCTGGACTTCTCCGGCCCGCTGGAGCACAGTGCCGTCGCCCACATCCGTGCCGGCGTGAGCGCACTCCGCTTGGAAATCCCGCAAGGCACACCCTGCGAGATTCGCGTCAGCGGCGGGCTGACCGACGTCACCACCATCGGATCCTGGACTCAGAGCGGGGAGAGTTACCGCACCCAGGGCGAGGGGCCGTCTCTGACGATCTACCTCGACATGGGCCTGGGAAGTCTCACTCTGGTGACGAAGTAGCGCGGCGCGAGGGCCGCTCAGCGCCGCCGCGCGCCGAGGAGGGCAGCCAGCGGCGCCTCTGCCCTCCCCTGCCGGCGCCAGACGATGTCTTGATGCCCATCGTCCGATGAGAGGGCGAAGGCGAAGGCCGCTGCAACTCCCGGGATCTCCTGCAGTCGGCGCAGGAAGCCCAGATACTCCGCCGCCTTCTGCTGATCGCTGGCGGATGTCGACAGGTTGGCGAATTCGGTGACGAAGAGCAGCCTGTCTGGGAAGCGGATGCGGTACTCCTGCGCCAGCAGTCCACCCTGCAGCGAGACGCTCTCCGCCGGCGTCGACCAGTAGCACTGCAGCCCGACCCAGTCGGCGCAGGCAGCCGCCTCCTCCGCTTCATCCAGGAAAGCCAGCGCATCTGCGCGCTGACCGGAGACCCGGCTCCCCGGCGCCAGTCCGGGAAATCCGAACTTGCAGTCCGGGAAGTCCTGCCGCAGCCGGTCGACCACTTCCTGGAACCAGGCGGCAAAGTCCGCCCCCGTCGCCCACGATCGCCGCCAGCCTTCGATCTGCAGGTTGGGCGATCCATGCACCTCGAAGTGGCGCAGGCCGAGTCGGCTCAGCCTGGCGAGGTCGGGCTTCACCGCTTCGACGAAGCCCGCGGGCGAGACCGGGTCGGCGGCGAAGATGGTGGTCAGGCGAGCCATCAGGAACAGCGAGGGATGGAGGCGATGCAGCCGCTCGATCGTTTCGGGTGACTCGTCCTGCGCGATCATCAGGGCTTCGAGCCTGGCCTGGGCAATCGCGGCCAGATCGGCCTCCTGCAACCTCCCCCCGACCCGGCCGACGGCACCGAGCAGGCAGCGGCCGGCTGGCCAGTCGAACTCAGGGGCCTGCGCGCCGCCCTTCGCGCCGGGTTTTTCGGGCCAGACGAGGAAGGGGGTGGGGTCGAGGATGTCGCGCGGGTAGGTGGTCTCGCCGCGCTCGGTTGCCCCATCGCGCTTGAGCGTCAGGTGGAGGTGGGGCCCGGTGGAGTTGCCCGTCGAGTCCGACTTGGCGATGAGCTGGCCTGCTTTGACCGTCTCCCCGACGGAGACCAGGATCTTCTTGAGATGGGCGTAGATCGTGCGGTAGCCGTCGACATGCTGCAGCCGTACGTGAATCCCGTACGGATGCCCCCAGGCGTGCGGCCAGATCTCGTACACCGTCCCATCGGCGCAGGCATAGACATTGGAGTTGGTGTAGGCGCGGATGTCCACGCCCTCATGGCCGGGGAGATTCCAGCGGCGGTAGATGCGCGGGTTGGCGCCGAACTTCTGCGTGATCACGGGGAAGTCGGTCGGCCACTGGAGCTTGAAGGGACGGCTGGCCCGCCCATAGCGGTCGTTTTCCTGAATGCGCTTCTTCAGCTCGGCTTGGAGCGCCTCCGCCGTCGGCGCGTCGATGGGGTCAAGACGGACCGCGGGATGATGGGCGGCGAACCACGCCTGGATGTCTCCGACCTCCGGATACCCATCCGGGACAAGGGGGAAGGTCACGACCTGCCGCGGCTCCATATAGCGGCCGGCGGTCTCGGGGTCGGGCGTGATGTTGGCGCCGAAGGTCAGGACGTAGTCCCTGCAGGTGCCGACCCAGTTCCAGTAGTCCTGTCTGGGCAGAAGGACGATCTGGAATTCCATCGCCTGAGCCTCCCCAGGCGACGGGTGCAGGAACGGTGCCAGAGCGGCGTCGCCTAGGCGTCGAATCCGAGGCCGCGGCTCTTGAGGGAGAGGTGGCGCCGGCCGGCGATGATCAGGTGGTCGAGGACCTCGATGTCGAGAAGCCGGCCGGCCTCGACGATGGCGCGGGTGACGGCCACGTCCTCGGGGCTGGGGGATGGGTCGCCGCTCGGGTGGTTGTGGGCCACGATCACGGCCGCGGCGTTGGCGCGCACGGCCTCGCGAAAGATGTCCCCGATGCGGATCAGGGAGCTGTTGAGCGAGCCGCGGTAGACCTCGACGGAGCGGATCAGGCGATTGCGCGTGTCCAGAAGCAGAACCCGCAGGGACTCCTGCTCGAGGTGGGCCATGTCCCCGAGCAACTGCTCCGCTGCCTGTTCGGGCGAGGTGATGACCGGCGGTTCGTCGCGTTCCTCGCGGACGAGCCTGCGCCCCAGGGCGAACGCCGCCTGGATCTGAGCTGCCTTGGCGGGCCCCACACCTCGCCGGGCGCGCAGCACATCGTACGACATCCGCTCCAGGCCGCGCAGGCCGCCCGCCTCGGTCAGGAGCGCCTCGGCCAGCTCCCTGGAGTTCATGCCGCGGACGCCGGTGCCGAGAAGGATGGCGATGAGTTCCGCCGTGGAGAGAGTGTCGGCGCCTGCCCGCGCCAGCCGCTCGCGCGGTCGCTCCGAGGGCAGCAGGTCGGCGATGCGAAACCGCACGGGGCGTTCCTTTTCCAACATGCCCTCCCCCTCTGCGCGCCTCCGGCGACGGTTTCTCTTGCCGGAGGCGATGCTATAATGACGACCCCAGGCCCAGCCGGCGTGTGCCTCAGCGGGAGGCGGCCCGCACGGCTCGAAGCGGAGGAGCCCGATGCAACTTCCGAACCTGAGTTCGCTGCAGGGCGTGTTCCTTTACGCGTCCGCCGTGCTCGGCGCCTTCCTGGTGGCACTCTGGCTCGGGCTGGTGTTCTGGACGTTTCGCGACGCGCGCCGGCGCAGCCGCGATCGACTCCTCCACATCCTGGCCGCACTGCTCGTGGCGGCGCTCAACCTCCCGGGTGTGATCATCTACCTGGTTCTGCGGCCCCCGCACACCCTGGACGAGGAGTACCAGCGCACCCTCGAAGAAGAGGCTCTCCTCTCGGACATCGAAGACCGCCCGCTGTGCCCTGGCTGCGGCGCCCGCACGCAGCCCGACTGGCAGATCTGCCCCACATGCCAGACCCGGCTGCGCCGTGCCTGCAGCCAGTGCGGCCGTCTGATGGAGCTCCCCTGGAAGGCCTGCCCCTTCTGCGGCACGCCCGCTCCCGGCGTGCGCGCGGAGGCCCCAGGCTGAGACGCGGGTTGCGCCCGCCTCACGCCGGGCGGCCCGCTCGCAGCGCGCTCCAACCCGCGTAGACACCTGCCCCCGCCAGTTCCTCCTCGATGCGCAGCAGCTGGTTGTACTTGGCCACTCGCTCCGAGCGGGCCGGCGCCCCGGTCTTGATCTGGCCCATGTTGAGCGCCACCACCAGGTCGGCAATCGTGCTGTCCTCGGTCTCGCCCGAACGATGGGAGGTCACGGCGCGCCAGCCGGCCTTGTGGCACAGCTCAACCGCATCGATCGTCTCGCTGAGCGTCCCGATCTGATTCAGCTTGACCAGCAGAGCGTTGCACAGCCGGTCTTCGATGCCCCGGCGGACGCGGTCTGGATTGGTGACGAGGATATCGTCGCCGACGATCTGGATGCGCCCGCCGAGCTCGCGGGTGAGCACGATCCACGTCTCCCAGTCGTCCTCCGCCAGTCCGTCCTCGAGCGAGACGATGGGGTACTGATCGATCCACGCCTTCCAGAAGGCGATCATCTGCTCGCCGGTCAGTTCCTTCCCCTCGCGGCGGAGGACGTAGCGCTTCTTGTCACTGTCGTAAAAGCCCGAGGCAGCCGGGTCCAGCGCGATGGCCACCTGCTCCCCCGGCTTGTATCCGGCCTGGACAATGGCCTCGAGGATGACCTCGACCGCCTCGACGTTGGACTTCAGCGCAGGGGCGTAGCCGCCTTCATCCCCCACCAAGGTAGCGTAGCCGCGCGCCTTCAAGACGGTCTTCAGGCTGTGGTAGATCTCGGCGCCCCACCGCAGCCCCTCGGCGAAACTGCTCGCTCCCAGCGGCATGATCATGAACTCCTGAACGTCGGTGGACTGCCAGCCGGTGTGCGCGCCGCCGTTGAGGATGTTGAGCATGGGCACTGGAAGGAGGTGTGCGTTGACGCCTCCCAGATAGCGGTACAGGGGCAGCCCCAGCGACGCTGCTGCGGCGCGCGCCGTGGCCAGGCTCACGCCGAGGATGGCGTTGGCGCCGAGGCGGGCCTTGTTCGGTGTGCCGTCGAGCTCGATCAGCGCCAGGTCGATTGCCCGCTGCTCCATCGCGTCCCAGCCGATGAGCATCTCGGCAATCGTGGTGTTCACGTTCTCTACCGCTCGGGTAACGCCCTTCCCGCCGTAGCGGTCCTTGTCGCCGTCGCGCAGCTCCAACGCCTCGTGCACACCGGTCGAGGCGCCGGAGGGGATCATTGCCCGGCCCCAACTCCCGTCGTACAACGTGACTTCGACTTCCACCGTTGGGTTCCCGCGCGAGTCGAGGACTTCGCGTGCATAGACAGACTCGATGCTCGTGTCCATGGTTATCGTTCCTTCTCCTGGGGGATCTTGGCCCATCGATTATACACGCGACCCGGGTTGTGCGCCGTCCTCACCGTCGCGCCTTCCGGAAGACCTCGGGGATGCGCGCGACGGCGACGCAAAGCGACGCACTGCGCCGTCCTGCTGGCACCGCTCCTTGCGCGCCCTCTGCCGATTCCTCTCACGCGCAGCGCGATCTCGGAGCAACGGGTTTCCTTCGCCGGGCCCGCGCCGCGGGCCGTGGCCTCGGCGTGATAGAATGACGCCATGCCCGGGGAAAAGGTCTATCTCGACCACGCCGCCACCACTCCCCTGGACGAGCGCGTGCTCGAGGCCATGCTTCCCTCCTTCCACCACCGCTTCGGCAATCCCTCGTCCGTTCACAGCTGGGGCCAGCAGGCCGAAGCCGCCGTCGAGCGCGCCCGTGCGGCGATCGCGGAGCACCTCGGCGCCTCTCCGGACGAAATCCTCTTCACCTCCGGCGGCACCGAGAGCGACAACCTGGCACTGCGCGGCGTCGCCCGCGCCGAGCGCCGGCGCCGCGGCGCCACACGCTTGCTCACCACGCCGGTGGAGCATCCGGCCGTCTTGAGCACTGCACGGCAGCTGGGCGAGCTCGAGGGATTCGAGGTCGATTTGCTCCCCGTCGATGAACACGGCCGGGTCGACCCGGCGGACCTGGAGCGCTGCCTCCGGCCCGAGACGGCCGTGGTGTCGATCATCTTCGCCAACAACGAGATCGGCACCATCAACCCGATCGGCGATCTGGCGCGCGTCTG
>FWPV01004919.1_pt1 | contig 20624 bp, 21 predicted proteins | sample 2228371 | NCBI WGS metagenome assembly FWPV01 (sample SAMEA103939776, study PRJEB20133) | metagenome | reverse complement strand
TTAAAGCCATTTAAAGCGGTCGGAACGATTTCTGCGGTATTCGTAATATGTCGTTCCCCTTTTCGTGCGCCGTTTGCCGCACGCGAAACTCGATAAAAATCGCCAGAGAAAAGATAGGCTAGATATAAGTGGATAGGGCAGGACTTGTTTCCTTAAGCCGGGCTTGTATTATCGCCCAATATTTCCTGCTTATCTCGCAACCGAGGTAATTCCTTCCGTTCTTTTTTGCTGCTACTGCCGTTGTGCCAGATCCCATAAAAGGATCGAACACAAGTTGTCCTGGCTTGCTACTAGCCTTTACAAAAATTTCAACTAAACCCAATGGCAATTGGGCAATATGTTCGGTCTTCTCTTTACTTACGTTCTTGACTATGTTAAAAATGAAAACGTCATATGGACCGGTGCCATTCTTTCCTTGTGCAATAAGTTTTTGAATTCGTTTATCCTTTGGATTTTTATACGGTTGGGCAACGTCTTCTTTATTGAAAATATACTCGTCGTTTTTGGTATAAAAAAGAACAGAATGCTGAGTTCTAGTATAATTTTTTTTGGAATGACCAGTATTCGTATGGTAATGCCAAGTCAACCAGCGCCTAAACCTCATCTTCTTATCTAGGTAGACTTTGAGGTAGGCGTTGTTCTCCGGATAGTTGAAAAGGTAAAAACTACCGTGTGGTTTTAAAATTCTGATGCCTTCATTTATCCATTTATAACACCATTGAAGATAATCATCATGTTTTAAATCATCACCGTAAGAATCGTATTTTTTACCTATGTTGAAAGGCGGGTCGGCGATTATTAAGTCAACGCATTCGTCTGGGAGTGCTTTCATGTACCCTAAGCAATCCCCTTGATGGATAGAATTAATTGGAATTTCCTTGCTCATGCGAAACGACCTTTTTACCTAATTCAGTAAGTTCGTATAACCTGCCTCTTTTGTTTTCTTCGTTCAGGCAGACCACCAAACCGGTTTTTTTGAGATTTTTCAGAACCATGCTCACGTGATTTAAGCGAAAGCCAACGCTCTTAGCGATCTCAGAAGGAGTCATAGTTTTTCCTTTAAGCGAGGACAAGATTTTTTGTCTATACAACGAAGATCTCACGAGCGACACTCCCGATACCATTCGCTTATCCATGAATGGATAAAGATACACAGTTATAATACATTAACTACATGATAGGTATAAATTAAGTATATTTAATAAGGTTGCCAGACGTCTTTTCCAGTGCAAAACCTCGTCAATCCACATAGACAGTCTATTTAAACCTCACCGTCAAGACAGGTTCGGGTTAAAGGCTAAGGTTCAGTGCCGCATTTGAAAAGGTCTGCACTCAGGCAAAAGGAAAGTGCAGGGGGAGCAAGGAGAGACCCCGTCTCAGAGCAGAACCCTCTCTAGAATGCCCTTCTGCGCAGCCTTGAAGTTCTCCTCAGCCTTCTGCCAATTGACAACGTTCCACCATGCGGAAATGTAGTCCGCGCGCCTGTTCTGGTATTTCAAGTAGTATGCGTGCTCCCAGACATCAAGCGCGAGAATCGGCGTTTTGCCAGAAGAAAGCGGGCTGTCCTGGTTTGGCGTGGTCATTATCTCAAGGTCGCCTCGGTCGGCTTCATTTTGATAATCCGCCGCCAAGTTGCCTATGTTGGTTCAGGACTGGCGATTCATACCGAATACGTAGCCCCCAATTGCTACGAAGAGGACCAGGATTATCAGCCCCACTCCCGCAATTGTGCCCACTGTCGGAAGCTGTTGCCCAAGGTTCAGCATTCCACCCGACGCATTATTTATAACACCGAGTGCGGCGCCGCTCTGCCCCTGTGCAAAGCTCGCAAGGGCTATTGCACCCGCTCCAAGCAGTATCCCGATAAAGACAAGTGCAAACGCAAAGTTAACACCTGTCTCTAACAGGTTTCCTCTGTATTTTCTCATCCAACCACCTATTTTCATTTTTTATTATTGGCTTCTCAAACCAAACACATACGCACCAATCGCCGTGAATAGGACCAGGATTATCAGCCCCACTCCCGCAATTGTGCCAATTGTGGGCGTCTGTTGCGCCAAATTCAGCGTTGAATTTGTCGCATAACTCGCAATTCCAATGGAATTGTTCCACGCTTCCGTTCCATTTGTCGCTGGAGAAGGCACCATAGCCGTAAGGGCTATTGCACCCGCTCCAAGCAGTATCCCGATAAAGACAAGTGCAAACGCAAAGTTAACACCTTTTTCCAACAAGTCCCCTCTATATTTTCTCATCCAACCACCCGTATTTGGAAAACACTTCGCTAATCTGATATATAAAGGTTTTGTTATGCGCACACGTCTATGGCATATCACAACAACCGCGCCATCTTCTTAAAAATCAAATATATTGTTGCTCCGCTTATTTTTCTTCATAATCTGTGGCGGCAAATTGATTGACGGGCGTATTGCCGCAAGAATGGAAGTTATTTGCGATTTTGATATTTCTTGTCCTGTGCTTTCCCTAACGTGGCGCTGAACCTCTGATAAATATGCTGAAAAATCCTCACTCACCCATTCCTGCTTAACGCGTTTTCTTTCCATTTATAAAATCCCTCATTGTGTCTATAAGTTGTTTAATCATTGACCATAAGAACACATAGACGCTGATTATGAACACCCATACGAATCCTACAAACAACGCCATTCCAACGTTGGATATTTGGGTGTTTCCTTCCACAGTGGCAAAACTGACAATCGCCATTAGAGTTCCAACCACCATTAAACACGCGAAGAAAAACCACAATTGAGACCATATCCAGCTTTTTGACTGCGTATGCAAATAACTGAATAATAGCGCGATCATTGCCAACCCAATTATCGTTGCGATTACCATATTATCTTCCTCCGTCGTGTCTGCAGGCATCACGTTCAAAGTGATTAGCCGGGTGTCAGTATAATTCTCCATACCCCCTAATCCATGACAAGTGCAATTCATATACGTCGTTAGCGACGAATAGTTCCCGTTGGATGAGTTGCCGAGATAAAGCCCCGTGTGATTTACGACCGAAGTCAAAACGCTGGAATTCTGCACGTGGAATATTGTTCCGTCAAGTCTGTGCATAGTGCAGGATATGCGCTGAAAAGCTCCCGACGGAATCGCAGTAATATTCACAAAGTCCGCTATCCATACATCATTCATATACCGCCAAACCGCCGTTCCAGAAGCCGACATAAATACAGAATACGGGCAAGATAGAAAAGCTGGCATACTAACGAACACTATCGGCATATGGTCCGCCACGCCCACAACCTTGCCAAGCGAGGTCGTGCTGTTGTAGGGGAGCAGTTCTGGCGGGTAGTTCCCTATGAACGAATTCGCCGACCAGTTCGCAAGTGCGGGTGGTGTTGAGTTGATTGGGACGCTCTGATTAACAACATTGTGCCACACGTTTCCTCCGACGCTTGAATTCCAGTAGTTGTTTCCATTTAAGTCGTTCACGTATAATCCTGATGTGCTGGTGAAGTTGTTCCAGTAGAAGAGGTTGCCAGAGGCATTGTTGTCAAGGTAAAGGAGCGTGGTGGCGTTTTCTATGGTGTTGTTGATGAATGTGTTGAATGTGTTGCTGCCGGAGAACAGGGCTAACCCGAGTGTTCCGTCTTTTGCGTTTATGGTTGAGTTGGCAATGGTGTTGTAGCTGCTGTTCTGCCTGAACTGCACTGCGCCGCTGTTGCTCTTTCCGCTTATTTGGCAGCCTGATATTATGTTTCCTATAGAGTTCTCTATTCGCACTGCCTCTACATCGCTTGCTTCTGTTATAAGGTTGGAGCTTGCGATGTTCGTGGAATTGGAGTTTAACAGGGAGATGGCGCTGCTGCTGTTTGAGAAAAGCGTTGCATTGCTTATGGTGTTGTTTGACGAAACATAGGGCGTGCTTGAATGCACGCGGGCTCCCGAGCCGGTATTGGACAGCCCTGTGGAGTTTATGATGGTGCTGTGCGAGACGTCATAGAAGGATATGCCGTATGACGAGCCGCCGTATCCCGTTGAGTTGGCGATAAGGTTCCGGGCTGATGTCCCTACGGCAATCCCGAAGCTTGTTCCGGAACCTATGGTGTTGGTTATCTGGTTATCTTTGGTTGAAGTATAAAGGAAGATGCCGATAGTGCCGCTTGCGTTGGTGTTTTCCACTCTGTTCCCAGACGTCCCACTATGGGCATATATCCCGTACTGGAAGTTGCTTATGTTGCAATTTATTATGGTGGTGTTCCCCGATGCCGCCGAATAAAGGTGAATTCCATAGGACGAGCCGCCGCCTGTTATGGCTCTTCCTTGGCAGTCAATTGTGTTGTTGTTGCCTTCGGGTATGTATATGCCCCTGTTGGTAACGGAAGCCGCTATTGTGCCGTTGAAGACATTGTGCGCCGCTCCGTTGCTTATCGTTATTCCTGCGTTGTTGGTGGAGTTCCCCGTTGAGTTGATGATTCTGTTCCTGTGGCTTATGTATAACATTATCCCAGAGTAGCCGTAGGAATAGCCGAATGAATTGATTATGGTGTTGTCGTGCGCTGATGAAAGGTATATTCCCAGTCCTGTTGCAAGCGGGCACTGCCCCGACGAGTTGATGATTGACGAATTGCTGGTTCCACCAAACTCTATGCCGGTGCTTAGCTTGGAGGTGCCGTTGCTGTTCAGGACGGTGCTGTTCTGTGAATAGAACAGGTAGATTGCCCTGCCGCCTGCTGCGGTGGTGCTTGAATTGGTGTTTTCCACCAGGCTGCGCACCGAGTAGTTGAGGTATATCCCGTGCGTGAAGTTCTGCACGTTGCAGTTCCTTATGGTGGTGTTCTGCTGGCTGGATTGTATGCCGAAAGTGCCTGTGCTGTTGTTCCCCGTTATGCTGTATCCTTTACAATCCAGCGTGGTATCGTTGGCGAGTATTCTGATGCACGTGCTGGTTGAAGTCAAGTCGTTGGTTAGTTCGTAGGTCTCCCCGTTCATATTTATTTGACAACCTGGCGCTCCGCAACTGCCCATGTCGCAGTCGGAGATGTAGGTGGTCGCCGACAGAGGAAGCATAAGGAGGAGGATGACAAAGGTTGGGATTGGGAGGCTGCTCTTTTCCATTTTGTCATCCCCCTCCCGCTTGGTGATGCCTACGACGTCGGTCGTAGCACGACTTTTCTCTCCTACCACCACTTCCAAATGTCTGAACATTGAAAAAAAACCCAAAATAACCCCAGCTATCAAGTTAGAAGATATTTCGGCAATAAAGCGAAGAACTTCAAAGATTTTATCCATCTATATACCCCTTTCCACGATAACGTATTAATGAAAACATAAGGTTCCTCAAAAGGCGATAGAACATAACGATACATGCAATTACGTATATCCAAAGGAATGCTGCAAAAAGAGGAAATACAGTATCCGCAAAACTATTCCCACCAGTTTGCAGTCCTGAATAAATCAAGAAAAGTGCGCTTAACAGAAAGAGGTTTCCCATACTGAAAAATATCTCAAAACGCCCAAAACGTTCTTGTTCCCTGTATTGGAATGCCATATAGAACATCCCAAGCGCAACGATGCCGAGACCAAGCGGCGTCGCAAAACCAACGGCAGCCATATTAAACACATTCCAAGTGCAACAATTTTAATCCTAACGTTTCTTCCAAGATCAACTCCGAGTATGGAGGTAGAACACAATCGCACCCACCACCCACATTGCCGACAACAAAAGGAATGCCCAAGACGATATCATATTCAGCGTCATTAGATAAGCAGATACAAGCCAGCACACAAAACTCGCCAGCGTGAACGCGGCGAGCGGAGATATCCTGCCAAGTGGTATGAAGATCACCACCCAAAGGGGAATTAGGATAGAAATTCCGAGCATATTGCCACCAAGCCCGCCTATCATCGCGTCTAACTCATAATTAGTTGTATTGATTATCCCATGCAAACCGACCGTCGTATTTGATGGTTCTGGATACCATGCCATTTATTTCACCTTTAACAAGAAGTAAAGCAATCCGATTAATGCTGTGCCATACACGGCAACAATCATAGCGTGAACAAAAAACGTGGGAATAAAAACCCCACCAGCCATCATCATTGCGTTTATGAGCTTTAACACGATTGAAGGGATAGAAGCAAGCAATATGAGTGCGTTTATTCCTCCCGCAACATAACCCCAAAGCGCGGCAATCGCATCCTGCGGGGAAGTGCTGCTCGGAACCGCAGCTGAAAAAGCACTTGAAGCCGTCTCGTTCATATAATAAAATTGCTGATTGATTAGCGTCTGATTTAGGTTGTGTTCTATTGTCGGGGAACTGAAGCCATACTGCTCATGCATATTGGCATACATTAGAAATATGCCTGAAACAAAAACAAACGCAAGCACCGCAACGAAGATGTAGTTAGTTAGATCCATTTCAAACCCTCAACACATAGGCGAGTGTTAGCCCGATAGCTACAATACCGCCAAGATACACCAATCCAATATCAATAAACCCTACCAATACTGAAATTATCATTCCGATGCAAGCCATAATGATGGAGGCACTAAAACCGCCCAACATTCCAATTCCAGCAAAGATTACCACTAACGCGATTGCAGCTATGCGCCCGCCATAATCCCCGAAAAGATAAACACGTTCGGAGGCTGTTCCACAATTCGTTCCTATGCACGTTCCAAGCACTCCGTTTTGGAAACTGCCTTGCCCAAGAATGATTATGCTCCCTATATCCGCCGTTCCAACATAGTAGTATGCACGTGTTGGGTCTGGAAAAGTGCAGACGGCTGTTCCGCTTGATGAATTGACAATGTTGTCGCAGATGAGAACATTCTCATATGTATCCATGCGCCAAAGACGCAAACGGATACTTGTGCCGGTTCCACTCGGATCCGTGGAAGTGCAATAGACAAGGTTTGACGAAAAATTGACGGCACAGCCAACCGCAGTATTTCCAACAAAACTGGAATACTCATTCCTGACCGCCGATGATATAGAGATTATCGTTGTGCATAATGAAGACATTGGGTCGCACGGAAGCGGGGCTAATCCAGATGTAAATAGGATGTTTGGCGTGCTATCCAATATCACGTATCTGTAATTGATATCGTTCGGAATTGCATAGCTTTCAGCAATGCCGTTTTGATCCGTTTTAGCCATACTCACAAGAAGCAACTGGTTTGTTGATGGGTAGTATCGCAGGATTTGGATATACGCATTTGAAACCGGAAGGTTTGCCCCCTGATACACTTGATAGCGAGTTGCGTAGCTTATAGACATATTTAGGTTGTAAAGGGAAATGTTGTATTGGATTGGAATCTGTGCGTTCTGCCGAAGGATATAGTAATACAGTGGGCGGTAATTTGGCGCACGATATTGTTGGATACTGCTAATTGTATAGTTGCCAGCCGTTTGATTTACGCAAATAAGTGCCGTCGGAGTTGGAGTGGAAAAATTGAATGAGAAGTTTTTTACCTGCCCACTGCTCCCCAATATGGAGAAAGTGGCATCCATCGTGGAATCAACCGTCTTGGAGGTGTCGTCTTGGTCATAAAAATCAAAGCGATAGAGAACTGTTCCGTTGGCAATTGTGCAGATTGAAAGGTTTAGCGGAATGAGCGTCGTGGAATTGTTGAAAGAGGTAAACACTGTTCCATTCCAGTTTATTGACCATACGAAATGGATTGTCGTATTATCGTAAATGATTGGAGGCACTACGGTTGCATAGAATTGGCGCAGGTTCGTAGAATGATTGAATGTTGTTGGAGTATAGACGGTGCCGTTATATTCCAGCGATGGATACACATTATCAAAGAAGTTGTAGGTCGTTATGTTTAGGAATAGCACGTCGTTGGAAAGCTCATTTTGCGGATTCGAAAAGCCATACTGAACGTTCAAAATATCAAAGCCGTAAAAGGTGTAGTTGTTCGTTTGCACTGTTGTATTGAATGCATCTTTAACATAACCGACTACACTCATATTCCCAACAGTGTCGTTTAAGTCATAAACGCACGATGAAAATTTTGGAGCTACCGATATGTTCGTGTTGTTTATGAAGAACCAACAATTTGTTGGATTTGTCTCCGTAAATGAAAGGTTAAAGGAGATGTTGTGATAAAAGAATGTTGAATTCTGCTGGGCAGATATGAAAGACACGTTCTTTGGAATCTCCGTATCCAAGACAATTGTCCTCGTCTCGCTATCTATGTAAAACAAAGACGTGGAATTCCCAGCACGAACGTAGTAGCTATAATTTCCGTCGGGCAATCCAGTCTTATTCAGATAGCAATAGGAAAAGTCTGGGCTTACTGTCATTGCGAAAACATCCGAATTCAGGTAAAGGTCGCAGGTGTCTGCTCTTGCAATAGAAGCATTCACATATATCCAGCTTTCGTTCCGCACGGCACCATTCGGCGGAGTGGGAGAAGTTAGATTAACGGAAATTACACCGCCGTAAAAAGTGGCTTCTTCGAGCGTCTGCCCCAAGTTCCATTCAGCCCATAGCCAGCCCCTTGTTGAAGTGGCGTTCCTAATGCGAATTTCGCTTATGTTCCCTTGAACGCCGTAGCTCTCGTAGCCGCCCACTGGATTAACGCTTCCAATCGCAAGCCAAGAATATGAGGAAGATGGGAATTTTTGTGCCGTTGCGTCGGTGTTGTAGGAGGCATTATGGAACACCCTCCTCGTTCCTGTTGCGTTGTTGTAAGTCAATGCAAAAAAATCAAGGTTGTTCCCATATCCAGACACTCCGTTTTGATAGGTGTTCCCGTCGTTGAAATGAATGTGCGTGCCGTTGCCGTAAAAGTTAGCTCCCCTTCCATCTGAGTATGAAAGAGAAAGAACAGTCCCGCCATCAACGATTATTTTCGCCCACAAGGAAATTGATATGTCCGACAGGTTGGCGGGCATACCGATAAGCGACTTATTCACGAGAACGCAACCCGTTGCGCTTGCCTTACCATTTACCGAACGAGTAGGCATGCCATTTATTACGGACACACGACTACAATCCCCTCCATAGGTCGGCTGGTTGCTTACGTTATTTCGCCCAGTTGCGTCAAGCATCCAAGCCCCGCCGTCGTATGCGTGATAGACGGAGATGTAGTTGCCGAGTTGCCAGACCGTCTGTTGCTGTTCTCCCGAAGGTGCGCCAGTGTTCCCCAGATATGCGAATATTTTTGTGGTGGTGTTCGCCGTTAGATTCACTGAAATATAGAATATTGCATTGTTGGTTGCGTTGCCGCAGAAAGTTGCGTTTGCGCTGTCAAGGTCGTATGGCAGTATGGTTGAATTGGTTACATCCACGAACCTGACGTTGGTGCAGGTCGTTGTGTTCCACAGGGTTGAATTGCTCGTCGGCAGGCGCACCCTTGCAGGGAAGTTGGTTAGGCTCTCGGCGTTAGCCCAAGTGTTGTTCAGGATTATCGGGATTGAATAGTTCCAGCTTGCGTTCCACCAAGCCCAAGCATCAAGGTCTTCCCCAAAGAAAGATGGAACCAAGTCCGCACTATCATTCACATCTGAACGCACATAGTCTATCCCGACCACATAGGTTCTTCCTGCCTGTGCCAAAAATTCTGCTGGCATCGGTTCCCATTCACCATCTTGTAGAACCGAATACCCTGAAAGCTCGGTCTTCTCCCGTGCGCTGGCGGTGATCTTGCCGACCATAATATTCTGCATTGTATAGTTTGATGAAGGAGTTATTTCCAAGCGCAGTTTGCAGGTTAAGATGTCGCAGTCTTTCAACAGCCCATCTTCAACCTGATTAAGCAGGCGGATTGTTGCGATTGTGGTCGGTCCGTCTTTTATAGTGGCAATCTGGTCTGGAAGGTAATCCACAGTGTAGGCAAACGCAATTCCCATAAGAATTGCCAACATTAACGGCAACAATACGACGGAACGACTAATCATTTGCGTCGCCTCCTCTCTTTTTTTGCGAGCTTGCGCATAATGGATCGGAGAAAATGCTGATGACGTTGGCTATCGCGTGCAAAACGCCATAACCCATAACGGGAATAGCGTCTTCTTAATGACGATACGTCATTGGCGAGCCTGATTATTTTTCTGAACGTCAATTTCGGCAATTTCCCACCACCAACTTTTTTTTCCCATACTTATCTCTCAATATTCGAACCGCATTTGGGGCAGATTAGAACCACTGCACGCGGGTGCCTGCCCTGCAAAAACTCCGCCCGTATATCCGTATAGTCGCACGTCGGACAGCACACTGAAGAAAAGATAAGCTCGTATGTTCCCTTATACTTTGACCATCTTTTAGTGTCCGACTCCATTCAGCACCTCTTTTTGAATTTTGCAATCACCCAGTGAACTCGGCGCCCCCTTTTTCTTCCTTCCCGAACCGCATACCTAATGAAAGCCTGCCCTTCCTTTTGTTTTAAAGGCAAACAGCCCCTTCCCCTTTATCGCAACAACGTAGGGGCGCTTCAATCCCATTCTTTTCATTCAAATCACCCCGAATATGTCTTTTTAACCAATTGCTTATTCACCTCCCTTCATAAACAAAGCAATCGCAAATACCACTCCCAAAACTATTGATACAAACGGCAAATATTTGAATACTGCAGTCAAAGAGGTAAACTGCCCAGCCGACGCACTCAAGGCGTTCCCTGTAAAAATCTGATACCACGCGTTGCTCATAAGTGTAGACGCATACGCCAATATAACATTCACAATCAGGAAGAATATGAAAAACACTGGCATCGTGCGTATCAAAAAAGCCGAAATAATAAGTGCCGCTCCCATACCAATAACAAATAACGGAACTATCATATCAAATCCTAAAATACCATTTGAAGCATTGCCCATTTGCGAACCCAATAGCGTTCCAGACGTGGCATTGTTTATTTCATTTGCGACGAAAAACGCAACAACAAAGAATATAGATATCACAAAGAATAGGATAATCAAATAGATGCTATCCCCAAAAAACCCACGTCTTGCTCCGTTCATTTACAAGCCCCCAAATAAACCTCCGATGCGTTCGCTTAACCATATAAAAGCCTTGCGCAACCACGCGTATATCTGCTCAAAATCCTTGCAGATATAATACCACTCATTAGGCAACCTGATATACGCCGCTTTTGGTATCTCCTCAAGGCTTTGCATCATCTCACGCCACTCGTTTTGCTCTTGAGTTGCCTTTGCTTCTGACATAGGAATAAACTCCATTTTATTACCTCTTTCTTCCCTTTTTCATCTCAATTACCTCAAGCAGGTCTTTTGTGCTTGCAAGAACATATTTGTCGCCAATCGCACGGCGAACGTGTCCCTTATGAACCGCAGTCGTGTGAGAATACCTATCTTTGGTAAAGAGATATCCGCCACGAACATTGGGCAACCTCATTGCTATTGGAAAGTGGTGTCCATAGGAATAAATTACATCCCCCTCAATGAACATATTATGCGCTTTGCCCCTACGCGCTCCTTGCGCAAATAGGCGTGCGAGATCTCTATTCCCAATCCTCCCCATACATTTCACCTCTTTTCTTTATTTTTCCTATACGCTTTCAACCCCATTCGCATACTTTTCAATTTCGGCGCCCTGACATTCCCAATAAGCTTCTTTAAAGACATTCTACCACGCTTTCTACCACTTGCACGCAAACGAACGGATTTGCCCTTTTTAGGCATTTTTGCATTAGGGGGCATCAGCACCAGCGAACGCTTGGAAAGTCGCTTTAAAGCCCCTTTGCTTGCGTTTAAAAGCGGAATTGGGCGCAACTCCATACCAGTCAGCGGTTGTTCTGCCGTGAGTATCTTTTTCGGAATTTTTCCATATATTTTTACAGGTGAAAGCTTTGCGATGAGGGATGGAGTATAAGCGTATTGGCGTTTTCTCTTTTTCTTTCGGCTAACGCTAAATCTCTTTGGTAAAAAGGTGTTGGGCAGTATATAAGACCACCGAGGGGGTGGCGGTGGTGGGGGTGTGTGTGGCACGGGGGACAAGGAAGGAGACGGGCTTATAGATGGTGAAGGAGATGGACTTAGAGATGGTGAAGGCGACAAGGAAGGAGATGGACTTAGAGATGGTGAAGGCGACAAGGAAGGAGATGGACTTAGAGATGGTGAAGGAGACAAGGAAGGAGACGGGCTTATAGATGGTGAAGGAGACAAGGAAGGAGACGGGCTTATAGATGGTGAAGGAGATGGACTTAGAGATGGTGAAGTAGACGTGAAAAGCGACAAAGAGGTTAGGGGTGGTGAAGATGAACGACTTTTAGAAGTGGAAAGGAACAAGGAAGGCATAGTGGGCATTTTCTCGGAAGGAGACGACACTTCGATTGACAAAGGAGATAGGAGCTTTCCTGCCGTTGTGCGAATGTTCGGGGATTTTCCGAGAACAATACTTTCATCTGACTGCACAAGCCATTCAAAGCCCTTCGAACGGAATACGTCTTTTGGAGAGGCTTCCCCCGAATATATTGCTTCCCCAGCATAAGCACGTTCTTCGGCATTCATATATTTCTGCATCTTCGAATACCAGTTCTTCCTCGTCTGTGCGGAGAGCGCCCGAATTGCACGATCAAAACGCTTAGCCTCGCCGCTAAATGCAAATACCCCGCTTTGCACGCCCGCAGCCTTTTCCTCCCGTGTTGGGGGATATAAAGTAAAACGTGGAATAGCTGCCGATGAAAGATAACGAACCACTTGCTCGGAAGGTGCCATAATGAAAAATCCAGACGGAGTTTTTAGCATCTGCTTGGGCGTGAGACCGAATCCTATCCCTTCCCCACTGCCGAGTTGTAATGTGTTTTTGGGAAGTGTGGTTGTGAACATATCGTGTATATCAAAACGCTTGACGAATGTTCCAGCGCCCTTCGCCTTTTTATCTGCCACACGAATTTCAACAACGCCCGCATCCTTTTTTGATACACGAATGTTTTTTCCACCAACCGCACGAAGAAGTGCTGAAGAAAAGTCTCTCGCCGAACGTGCAGTCCACCAATTGCGTGCATTTGCGAGCAATTGAATATCAACATCCGTTTCGCCCATTTTTATCAGGTTCGGAGTAGTGAGTTTTAAGGCTTGCCCGCCATAAAGGAGTATGTTGCCACGTTCGGAATACAAAAACTTAATCAGGCGGTTTTGTTGTTCGGGGGACAGATCGCGTTGGAACCACTCCGTTCCGCGAATTGCCTCTTCTACATCAACGACCTTCCCACGAATTCCAAACAGAGGTTCTGGAGAACGATAGGAAATGGTTGCGGCACGTTCACGCATAATGAAAGAGGTGAGTTCTTTCGGAATGTTTCTTGTTTTCCCATACAGAGGCTCGCCAACCCCAACCTCTAAAACTCTTTGAACAGCGGACTTGAGCTTTGCAACTCTGGCGACGTCAGTTCCTCCCCCAAAATAAGGCTTGTTCATTGCGACAGAAATTCCTCCGACAATTTGGCGGTAGTTTTTGTATTGGGCAAAGTTCATTACATCTGCAACATTCGGACCGCCAAACTTATCCAGTGTGCTTTGCGGAAGCCGTGAGGCGATCCACTGCGGGCTTTTGGAGGAAATTTTCTCAAAAGGAGAACCTATCACCAGATTTTCCATATTCAATTTTCCCCCTACAAATCCAATGCTCTTGCCTTCCCAAGGAGTGAGTTGCGACACCACCCCACGATAAATCGGCTTCCCTTCAACGAATTCCACGTTCGTGTATTTTATTGGAGCGTTTTGAATTAACAACGGGCTTGCATAAGCTCCAGAAAGGCGACCGGTATGTTCGGGTTCAGTATATGCGGATATGGATGCCTCAGATTTTATTCCAAAGTCGGTGGTTGTTTTTGCGGATTGATAAATAACATTCGAGGCATCTGCCAACCAAGGTTCTTTGCCCATAACTTTTGCCACCGCATTAACAAACTGCGGAACGCCAGTGCGTTGGGAAGCTGAATTCAAAATGGAACCGAAAGCGCTACCACCCCCAACCGGAATGGTTCCCACGACAAGCAATTCTTCGAACGTCTTTCCAATCGGGCGCTGGGCGGCAAACTCGCCAAATGAAACTACTCTATCGGTTATGTCTGGTCCGCCAATAAATTTGCGTGCAACCATAACAGGAGGCAACGCCTCTATACCCACAGCAAAAAATGCCGCCCCAGCTCCAATTGCCCCGCCCAACCTTGATCCGATATAACTTGGAGATTGCAACAGCCCGCCACCAAAACGCACTGTTCTGGCAACCAAAGGATGCAAAACGCCCTTTTCTTCGGCTTTTTGTCCAGCAATACTCCAAACGTCGCCCGCATAGTTAAGCGCTTCGAGTATTTGCGAATAGATTGGAATGTAGAAATTATTGTCTCCGAAAAGCAGCCTCCCAACATCCTTCGGAACGTGGTAGGTCGCAAACAATACTTGTTGGGTTTCTGGCGGAACATAGATTTTTCCTTTTCCAAACAAATCTGAAAAGAACCCGCCGACCTCATAATCTATTCGGAAAAATGGATTCTGGAAATTCAGTTGCGGCAGAGGTTCCTCGTTCAACGAATCAAAATAAGCAGCAGATGGAGAAGTTGGTTGTATCCCCATGTATGGATACGGTTTAGAGATTTCATCGAGCCATTTGTTAAGCTCCTCTTTGGTCGCTACTTTCGGTGGCGGTATTTTGTGATACGCCTCGCCATAAGGATATTCAACTGCCCCATAAACTTCTCCTTCAGGGGTAATGACACGGAAAGGAACGCCTTTCATCACTATTTGTTTTCGTGATTCCTCCAAGCGCACACTGCCATAGTTGGGAATAAAACCCACTCCGCTACGTGCCTTTGAGATCCCACGTTCGGTTATGGCGGAATATGATTGGCTACCCAGTTGTTTTGAGAAATATTCCCAATTGCTTTCAATAACCGCCTCTGGCAAGCCAGTAGCAGCCGACACCCACTTAATATCGGATCTTTTAGCCGCATTTTGCATTTCTGCCACGCTTGGTGGCGAATAGGGACCGCCATATATTTCAGGATGCTTGGCAACATAGCGCATATATTGAGACGCTATTGGATCGTCTCGATTTTTCTCATAGTAGTATTTGATTGAAGCATAAGAGCCATAAACAGGTTGGGCAACTTCTTGCGCTCGGTATTCGGAAATTGCACGGTTCCATTCGAGAAGATCCCCCATGCCATAAAAGGGTGATATATTGAAACGCTGGCTTTCCAAAGAACGTGCCTGCTCCAGCGTTCTTATTGCCTGCTGAACCTCTTGAGAACTCATTCCATCAAGAGGTCTCCGCCCGGCAGCCTTTTCATATAATTCGGAAAGGAGCATATTGGCGGCTTGGATATTCTTTTGCGCCATCTCTTTTTGTTCTTGTTCAGTTGGCAGTCTTCCCGTTGCACCGCCGCCTCCGCCTCCTCCCCCTCCGCTGCCGCCACCGCCGCCACTGCTAACAGACGAAACAGGCGAGCCGCTTTTCTGCGAACTCATCAGCGGCGAAGTCGGTTGCGATGGTTGCGAACTCGGTTGCAAACTCCATGATGGTGGAGATGGCTGTTGAGATAGTGCCAGACGCCAAGTTGGGTCTCCTGGATCTCCCGCCATCAGCTCCACCAAAAACTTTTGCCTTGCCAAAATTGGAAGCGAAAATTAAAAATACCATTAGTTATATATAAACTTTTCTAACGACGTATTCACGACGTTATAATCTTGTTTCAAGCTCATATCTCTGCTTTATCCACTCAAAAAACGCATCATCAAAATACTTTTTCGGAAGATCGTCTTTTTGGATTGAACCCTCCGCAATAGAAAACCCAAATGTTTTCAGGAAGCGGTCAATGCTTTGTTGCGAATATCCAGCCAAGCGACCAATTTCTGATGTCGGAATTTGGTATTTCCAATTCAAAAATGCGGCAATGCGTGCAATTCCATTCTCCGCACGGGTATTAGACGATTCCTGCTTGTTTAGCTTTTCCCACCTATCAAATTCCTCCAACAGGTTTTTTTGCGATGCCTCTTTCTGTGCGACGTATTCTTGTTTTTGCTCCGGCGTTTCCCAGTCGCTAAACGTAAAGTAAAAAAGTGCGCACGGATTCGCATCAAAGTTCTTCAGAATGCGCTCATCTGAAAATTGGTCTGCGCGAGTGGATAGCTCAATTTCACGCATACTTTCCAACCCCCAGACATCGTGCGTTGATTGAACATCCCGATTTTTCAAAAGTATCCCGCACCCGCGCCGATAAATATGAATCCAGATGGTGATGTGCGTATCGCGCCAACGGCTATCAATACGCCTGAAAGACGGAGTGCAGAGGATTATTGTTTTGTTGTGTGATGCGAATTGATTGAAAAGTTGTTGCAACCACCACTGTTCTTTATCCATTCGCCTCTCTGCGGATAGGATTTTTTCAGCTTCATCAACCCAACATGCGCTTTTCGGAGGGCAGTTGAACATTTTTTTGAAAGCCTCGCCGTGTTTTGGGTTGCCGATGTAGTTCTCCGCATAGGAAAAGTTCGGATAGACGCCTTTCGCAATCAGATACGCGAGGCGGGACTTCCCTCTCCGCACTTTGCCAGTTATGGCTATGCAGTTGAAAAAGTCGCAATCTCGATTTTCCTTCAGAATTTGGATAACGTCTTCTATATTCCCCTCTCGGAGCATACTACACCTGCCGTAGCGAGTTTATAGTGTCCTTTATAGTCCTCTCTCTAACCGCATTCGGGAAGAAATTCTTGCGCACCGCAATGCGTGTCAGGTCGGTAAAAAAAGCGTCAATTTCGTAATACAGCTTCCCAAAATTGTCCCGCTGATAGACTTCGTTTTGGGTGGAAAAAAAATCCACCTTCTTGCGCAACACGTCGTGCTTTTCGCTCATCTCAATCAACTCGGTTTTGTTGCGCGAGTTCGCAGTATTGTCCATATAAGGCAACTCCATCCTGTAAATTTCGTGTATATGGTCAAATAAATCAACTATTAGGGAACGCCGCGAACGACAGAGAATAAAGAGTTTTTGGGCTGTTTGAAAATACATAGCAAAGTCTTGCAGGTATTGCATACTGGCAGACCACGTAATTTTTGTTTTGCCAGCCTCATCCACCAACCTAACCACCACCTACACCAAATGGAATTCCTGCGACGTTGCCCGGTTTTATTGTCGTTTCTGATGTTGTTTTATTCATTAATGCGAGGTTGCTTTCATGACACTGCGCACTTGCAGAAGCGGCGGCGTGTAGCGCCTTTGACACTTCAGTTAGTTGCATAAAGCAGAGGAAAAGCATAATTGCGATGACCAACTCGAGCGCCGAACCCAACAAGGGGATTAGGTTTTGGCGCCACCAATTTTCGATTTTATTGCGATCCTCTATTGCCTTTGTGATTTTGTAATAAAGAAGACCACGATCGCCATCGAAAACTGGCTTGTAGGAACCGAGACTTGCATCGTATTTTATTGGGCGGAATTCTTCGCCATTCAACCCATTTACAGCTATGACGTGCGCAACCGGGGCTCTTCGCAATCCAAAAAAGATAGCCTGCTCATAAACGTAATTGTAATTGAAATTTTGAACTGGTCTTTTCAGGTTGCGCAGGCGCCATTCCTTCGCCCCCGTCGCCTCGTCTTTTTTGGTTCGGATATCAACATAACCGAGACGATCTTCTACGCCGTATGTTTTTGCGTGGACGCTATCGCTGCCTGTTTGGTATGATACAAAGGCACGAATCGGATATTTTGCACGTTCGCGCATCTCGATAAGGAGAACAAACAGCGGGGCTAATACCATTACGGAACCGAGTATCAAGAGAATAAGAAAATCGGCACCAAAATACCATAGACCGAGCAAGAGAGGAATGCCAAAAAATATATCAAAGAATACTAAAAGCAAAGAAAACAGTATCAAATTCACCAAAACCACCTCAATACATCTGTTGTGCTTCCTTTCGCATTTTATCTACGATGCTGGTCGGATAATGCTGTTCTAATTCCTGCTCCTCTTCCCGATCCAAGCCCAGACGGCGCAAAATTTCCTTCCCTATTGGGCGCATTTCTTCCCGTTCTTTGTTGTCGATGGGGCGCCGATATGCGTATTCTAATAAGTCGTTTATCAAAATTCGGAGTTCAATCATTTTGTCTTCCGTCAGCTCATAACGCTCAAAATTTTGGATCATCATGTCCCGCCACGCAAGCATATCGTCGAGGAGAATTTTATACATTCGTTCTTCATTCCAACTGGAAAGAACCGTGTGTTTGCCAAGACGTGTTTCGAGAAAGCGAATGCAGGCTTCTACCCCCTCCTCATTTATGCCGGTAAAGTGCCGTTCGTCTTTTTGGTAAATCGTCAGAATGTTGCCTTCCGCGTCGGTTTTTTGCACCGCACGCAGACCGAGGTATTTGATTCGCAAGATTTTGATGATGTGTTTGAAGTCTTGGGCTTTTTCAAAGTAGGAGGCATCGGAAGAAGAAGAAACGAACCCCTCCAACTCCGTTTCAGTATATTCGGGCTTGGTCGGATCGTATTGAAAACGCCCAGATGGAGCTGGCGTGTTGGGAGGTGCAGGCATATGCGCATCTTTAAAACCGAAAAAAAGAAAATTTTTTCGGTCAAGACACAGCAAGCGAATATATATTACCACATTATCCAACATTCAAAGATAAAGATAAACACACATTAGATATGGATAGAGTGCTGCACACCAAACACAACATTTTTCTTACTCAATCGCGCACGCGCGCGCGCGCGTTCTGATATCGAGATAAAAGAAAAAAATGTATAAGACTTAAATAGGAAAAAAAGGTGTGTATGTTGTGCAGCCTGTTCATAGTTTATACAAGTAAAAAAATGTTAAATTGGATTAGTATATATTTTCTCCCACCATCATTTTTCTACGATAATTGCCAACTCATTTCCCACCAAAAACTCTATTTCTGTTAATGGAAGTCCCTCTACTATATCATTTTCCTTCCACCCACCATAATAAACTCCATCAGCACCTCTATATATTTGCACATCTTTGATTACTTTTACTTTTGTCTTTTTCTCATTAAGCATAATACCACGATATACTCGTTCCCTACGTCGTATTCCATCTTTCTCAATTGTTAACTGCTCCTCCCGCAAACTGAACAAAGTTGGCAGTCTGCGGTAAAACATCGTTTCACTCGTAGATACCACTTTATTATCTCCGCAATATTTCAAGTAGCTGTTCCAAAGAACTTTCTTTTCAACTACCCCATCCATATCAGGTTGCAACATATCCATCGCAAATGCCTGTATGCTATCTGATTTCCGTATGTAGCTCTCTCGCATAGCTTCGACGCTGGAAATGTTCGAGAACTCATTGTTTTCAAGTAGGCGACGCAAGCCGACCAATGCACGGTTGAAAAGCCCACTCAATTCTTCGGGCGTCGTCAATTCTGCAAGAAGATTGCGCTTTTCTGCCTTTCCCTCGAATTTGTTGCGAAAATCTATGATTATCCAACGCCTGAAGAACGCGTCGCTGTTGTCTTTTGAGAGGGGTATCCGATTGCAAGAAAACAACAGTTTCGCAAAATTGTTAAAGCCAAATGGGTTTTTGAATTTAACGTCGGCGTAAATCCTGTCGCCACCCGTGAGCATTTTGAAAACTCCCGTGTCGTTAAGTGCGTCGCTGGAAAGATCCGCGTAGATGTTGGCGTATTTCTGATACAGATTAGACACTGCGAACTTATCCTCCGCAAGCCCCTGCAACGGAACGTGGGACACGTTTTCGTATCCCAAGAATTTCGTTAAAATGCCTAAAAGCGTCGATTTTCCATTACTGCCCTCTCCGTTGAACATAAACGCACGCTGAAAGCGGTAGTCGCGCAATAGAAGGTATCCTGTGATCTCCTCAAACATCAGGATATCTTCCGGTTGCAACACCTCTTTTAAGAATTGGTCTATTTTCAGGCATTTTGCATTCGGATCATACGCAACCTGCAGTTTTGATAGGAAGTGAAAATCTGGAGAATGTGGCAGGAATGCGCCACTCTCAACATCATAGATGCCATTTTTTAAGCAAATGAAATTCTTCGGAGGTTCAAAACTATCGCGGGATGTGTATGTGGAGCGCTGTATATGCCCAATTATTTCGTTTACAGACCTCGTTCCGAAAATGTCGCGAGATCCTGCGATGTTGATTATTTCCTGTGCCACACCCTTCAAAAAAATATCGCCACCACGACGATAAATGCCTTCCTTTTCATCATATATCACAATCTCCTCGTTATCATCAAAGCTGTATATCCAATATCTATGCATACAATAGCTGGCGATGCGTGGAACGATTTGCGTTTTCCCAGCCCGCCCAGTTTCAACTAACGACATTATTTCCTCCGCGATGGTGCGGTGGTCCTTATCCGTGCAATATTTGCACGTGCAAGATTTTGGCGGGTGGTTCTCTTCATAAGGCATTCAAACCACCATCTGAAATTCGATTTTGGTAATTTCTGTTTTGAGGATGGCATAGATCTTTCCATCCACCTCAAAAAAGAGGTGCGTATCGTCTTCTCCTCGGAATATGCCCGTTTTCCAAAAGACGCTACCGTCGTTTCTTTTCTGCCCAAAATTGCACTTCAATCCGAGAAGCTTCTCATACATCGCACACACCGCACCAAAAGGGCGCTCTGCTTATTACAAGGCAAAATTTAAATAACTATATGTGTGGGTTTTAATCGTTAAATACGT
>FWPV01007129.1_pt1 | contig 20636 bp, 21 predicted proteins | sample 2228371 | NCBI WGS metagenome assembly FWPV01 (sample SAMEA103939776, study PRJEB20133) | metagenome | reverse complement strand
CGAGCCGCGCTTTTGGCTTGAAGATCATGCCCACCCCAGTCGTGCGGCGAGGGCCCGGGCGGCCTGGGCGGCCTCGCGCTGGATCGCCGCCGCATCCGCCGTGGCAAGGACACCGTCCCGCACCACTCCGACGCCGTCGACCATCACGTGGCGCACGCTCTCGACGCCACCTCCGTACACTACCACGGTTGCCGGATCCGTGAACGGCTGCATGGCCCACGAGGAGAGGGCCAGGACCACCAGGTCGGCCCGCCACCCCGGCTGCAGCCGCCCCACCAGAGGAAGACCCGCCACCTCCGCCCCCCGCCAGGTGGCCATGGCGAGGAGATCCCACGCGTCGACGGCCCCGGCCCCGTGTCGCAAGTTGTGGATCGTGCCGGCGAGGGCCAGCTCGTGGAAGATGGACAGCCGGTTGTTGCACGGCGGCCCGTCGGCGCCGAGGCCGACGCGGACGCCGCGGGCGAGGAGCCCCGGCAGGTCGGCGATGCCGGAGGCGAGCTTGAGGTTGGCGCCCGGGCAGTGCGCCACAGCGGTGCGAGTTTCGGCGAGGAGCGCGACCTCGCTCTCGTCCAGGTGGATGCAGTGGGCCAGCACCGTGTCGGGGCCGGACATCCCCAGCTCGTGCAGGTAGGTCACGTTGCCGCGGCCGGTGGCGCGGCGCACCGCCTCGGTCTCGTCACGGTTCTCGCTGGCGTGGGAGTGGAGCAACCAGCCGTGGGCGCGGGCCAGCGCCGTCGCCTCCCGCAGCAGCCCTTCCGTACAGGAGAGGGCGAAGCGAGGCGCCACGGCGTAGCGCAGCCGGCCCTCGCAGGCGCCGTGCCATCGTCGCCCCCAGGCTTCGGTGCGCGCCAGCGCCTCGTCGAGGGGGGTGGCGAGCCCTGCGGGCACGTCGTCGCCACCGTCCATCAGGCACGCCCCCGAGGTGAAACGGATCCCGAGCTCGGCCGCGGCTGCGAAGACGGCGTCCTGGTCGTGGGTGGTGCCCATGTCGAGGGCGGCGGTGGTGCCCGAGGCGAGCAGTTCGGCGATACCGAGGCGGGCGGCTGCGCCCACCTCCTCGGGGCGCAGGGCCGCCTCGTACGGCCAGATGTGCTCGGAAAGCCAGCGCAACAGCGGCAGCCCCTCGGCGCGGTGGCGGGCGAGGCTCTGCACCACGTGGACGTGGACCTGGACGAAGCCGGGGAGGACGAGGGCGCCCCGGGCGTCCCACACCTCGCAGGTACCGGGCGCCGTCACCCGCCCCACCTCCTGGATGCGGCCGTCGGCGACCAGGATGTCCCCCTCGAAGAAGAGACCGGGGGTGGTCATGGGCACGACGATCCCGCCGTGCACGAGGATGGGTTTCCTTTCCATGGCACGGCGATTCTCGGGACAACGGCCGCTCCTGTCAAACGGCGCGAGCGGCGCTGGACGGCGTCAGGCCAGATCGCCTTCGAGCTCCCGGCGGGTTTCCTCGCCGAGCACCGCCTGGGCCCGGTAGGCCGGGTGGTCGAGGACCACGCGGATCACCGTACCCTCCTGTCGCAGGCGCTCCATCTGGGCGCGGGACAGTGGGAACTTGACGTACTGCACCGACGAGATGCGTCTCGGCGAGACCTGGGCGCGGTCGAAGACGGCGCGGATGGGCGGGGTGTCGGCAATGTGGAGGTGGAGATGGTCCTCGATACCAACGAGGGCGGCAAGGGTCCGCTCGCGCTCCCCGGGCGCATCGATCTCGAACATCAAGGTGGCGGACAGCTCCCCCTCGCCCGGGATGAGGGGGTTGTAGGCGTCGAGTTCGGCCTCCACGGCGCCGGGGCGGGTCCAGCTGTTCTCGGCCCGCAGCATCTCGTGCACCTGGTAGAACATGGTGTCGCGGGTCTCGAAGTGGAGGGTGGCGTGGTCGCCCAGGGGGACGCGGCGGCGGGCCTTGAGCACCAGGATGCGGCGGCGCAGTTCGGGCCGCAGCCGTTCGTACTCGTCGCGGGACAGGATCTCTTCCCTTCTCAGGGGTCGCATGGCAAGGTCCTCACGGGGCGGCGTGCGGCTCGGGCGCCGGCACGGGGGTGGGGAAACCGTCGCTCCGGTACGCCCGGGCCAAGATCTGGACAGGGTGGAGCACTCGCACCCCGCACGCCTGGCGGAACTGCAACGCCGCCAGGGGGCAGTCGCTCGCCCAGACCGCCGCACCCGTCTCGCGCATCTGGGTAAACGCCTTTTCTCCCTGTTGCATGGCCAGGGGGAAGTACTCGCGTTTCATGGCCCAGGTGCCGTCGTGGCCACAGCACTCGCTGACCAGGCGGGGGACGACCCCCGGGATCCGGCGCAGCAGGTCGCGACCGCGAAAGCCGATGTTTTGCTTGCGCAGGTGGCAGGGGGCATGGTAGGCGACGACGCCGTCCGGCGTGCTCTGGAAGTCCTCCTTGAAGGTGCCGGCCTGGCGCAACTCCCACAGGTACTCGCCCAGTTCGCGCACGGCACCGGCCACCCGTCGGGCAGCCGCCGCCGTCCGAGGATCGGCGGGGTCGTCGAGAAGCACGGGGTACTCCTCCCGCATGGCGAGGGCGCAGGTGGGGTTGATCACCGCCACCCGGTGGCCCTGGGCCACCCACGGTTCGAGGGCCGCGACGTTGCGCCTGGCTTTGGCCTGGGCCCGGGGCAGGTCGCCCGCGTCGAGGGCCGGCATGCCGCAACACACCACTTCTGGGCAGGCCACCCGACAGCCGTTGTGCTCCAGGACCTCGAGGGCCGCCTCGCCCACCTCCGGGTCGTTGTAGGTGACGAAGCAGGTGGCGAACAGCACCACCTTGGGAACGTCGTCGCCTGCCGCAGCCGGCGCTGGAGCGCCAGCTCTTTGGGGCAGGAACGGACGGCGGGCAAAGCTCGGCAGCAGCTTGTCCCGGTGGATGCCCGCCACGACCTCCATGGCGCGCCGCAAAAGCGGCGCCCGGTTGGCCCGGTTGGCGAGCCCTGCCGTGCGGCAGCCGAGGCGACCCAGGCGGTCAGGGTCGGCGAGGAGGCGGTCGCGCAGGGGGATGCCCTCCCGGCGCCGCCAGACGGCCTTGGCCCGTTGCAACAGGCGGGGGAAGTCGAGGCGGAACTCGTGGCCCTCCGTGTCGGTGTAGGGGCACTGGGTGTAGCACAGCTTGCACTGGAAGCACTCGTCGACCACCTGGCGAGCGATCTCGGCTGGTAGCGCGGGCACGGAGCCGTAGCGGTCCACGGCGGCGAACAGGGTGGGGAACGACTGGCAGTACTTGAAGCACATGCGACAGGAGTGGCACAGCTCGAAGCTGCGTGCCAGCTCCTTGGCCAGGGCCGCCTCGTCCCAGTACAGGGGCTCGTTGGGGTTGTAGGTGAGGCCGTCGGTCGGCTGGACCCCGACGGTCCGCTGGCGCTGCGTGTCTTCGTGCATGGGCGTCCCTTTCGGCTACGGCAACGGTCGAGCAGCCGGGGCGGCGGACCGCCCCGGCTCCGGCGTGGTCAGAGGGTGTCCAGGGCCTTCTGGAACTTGCCGGCGTGCGAACGTTCCGCCTTGGCGAGGGTCTCGAACCAGTCGGCGATTTCGGCGAACCCCTCCTCCCGCGCCGTCCTGGCCATGCCCGGGTACATGTCCGTGTACTCGTGCGTCTCGCCGGCGACGGCCGAGGCGAGCATCTCGTGGACGTCGCCCATGGGCATGCCGGTGGCCGGATCGCCGCAGCTCTTGAGGTAATCCAGATGGCCGTGGGCGTGGCCCGTCTCACCCTCGGCGGTGTCGCGGAACAGCCCCGCCACCTCGGGGTACCCCTCGATATCCGCCGCCTTGGCAAAGTACAGGTAGCGGCGGTTGGCCTGGGATTCCCCGGCAAACGCGTACTTCAAGTTCTCCTCGGTCTTGCTGCCTTTCAGTGTCGGCATGTTCTCCCTCCTTTGCGGGTTTGGGTCTTGAGATTCGCGACGGCAATCAGGCGATTGGCCTGCTCCTCCTCGCGGTCCTGACAGGTGCGGCACAGCACTTCGAAGGTGACCTGCACCCCCCGGACGGCAAGCCCCTCCTCCAGTTCGGCAGGGGGGGCAGCGGGCCGGTACACCGTGGCGGGCACGTCGAAGAGGCGGCCGCAGCGGGTGCAGAGGGCGTGATGGTGGGCTTCCAACGTTCCGTCGAAGCGCTGGCTCGCGCCGCCGGTGGGCATGCGTCGACACAGGCCCCGGTGCGCGAAGGCCCCCAGGGTCACGTAGACTGTGGCGAGGGACAGGCGGGGGTGCGACGGTCGCAACTGCTCGTAAACCTCCTCCGCCGTGGGGTGGGAGGTGTCGCGGCGGAGGAGGTCGAGAATCGCCAGGCGGGGGGCGGTGACCCGCAGTCCCGCCGCGCGGAGCCGGCTGGCTCCGGGCGTCGCGTGACGAAGGCGCCGCTCCCGTTTCATAATAATTCTAGATTACGTCCTCCTGGGTACCGTGTCAAGGGGGTGCGGGCTCGCTGCCGGACTCGTGGGAGCTCTCGCCGGTGGTGGTTCGGTCGTCAGCGCGGGTGCGTGGCGCTGCCCCACGTGGGCGTGACGGCCTGCCGCCGCGGCCGGGCGAGGCGTTCGATCCGGCCGCAAGGCTGGCGCGCCGGCGCCGCTATACTCGCGCCGTGTATCGCGCGTCCCGCCTCAAGCTCGGCCAGGTCGTCCTGTTCGCCGTGGTGGTCGGGCTGCTCAACTTCCAGTTCACCTGGTGGGTGGTCAACTCGTTGCGGGAGAACCGGCGGATCCTCGAACTCGAACGGCAGCTCCTCGACGGGGAGGCGCGCGCGGCAGCCCTCGAACTGTCCCTCCGTGTCGAGGGGGCCGTCCGGCGCCTGACCGCCCTGCCGTACGGGGTCATTCCCGCCCCGACGGAGGAGTTCCCCGAGCTCGAGGTGGTGACGCAGCCGTCGGGGGGTGGGGGGTGGGAGACGGGAAGCAGCGGGCCCGCCTTCCTCTGGCCCCTGTCTCGCCAGCGCAGCCTTCGCGCCCGCCTGGACCTGGCGGGCCTCGGGCGTTGGCTTGCGGTGACCCACCCCGGCTTCCAGCTGGTAGTAGCTTCCTCGACGCCCGCGACCGCCGGCCAGGCGGCGCCGGCGCCCCCCCTCGACGGATTCCTGGTGGTGGCCGACGAGGGTCGCTGGCAGGCGGCGTTGGCATCGTACCGGCAGCGGATCCTGGGCGTCGTGGGCGGCGCGGTGTTCTTCTTCGCCGCCATTGCCGTGGCGGTAGGTGTGCTGTGGGGGGCCCTTCGCCGCGAGGGCGTGCGGGAGATGCAGCAGAAGAACTTCATCTCGGGCATCACCCACGAGCTGAAGACCCCCATCGCCGGCATCCGCCTGGCCATCGAGACGGTCCTGTCGGGACGGGTCGACGCAAGCGGCAGCCGCCAGTTCCTCGCCAACGCCCTGGCCGACGCCGACCGGCTCGCCGACCTGGTGAACAAGGTCCTGGAGGTGACCCGCTACGCCGGCGGCGCCCACCGCCTGCACCTGGTGCCGAACGACCTGAGTCAGCTCGTCGAGGAGGAGGTGGCAGCGGCGGAACGCCGCGCCGTCGCCCGGGGCGTAGTCCTCCAAGCCACCATCGAGCCCGGGATCCAGGCGCCCTTCGACCCCGAGGCGCTGGCCATCGCCGTCTCCAACCTCCTGGAAAACGCCCTCAAGTACGCGCAGGGGGATCCGCCGCGGGTCGACGTGCGTCTGCGGCTGGTACGCGGCGAGGCCGTCCTCGAGGTGGAGGACACTGGCGTGGGGATTGCCGGGGAGGAGCTGGAGGCCATTTTCGAGCCGTTCTACCGCGCTTCGGACGAGGTTACCCGCCGCACCCCGGGGACCGGCATCGGCCTCTTTGTGGCGCGGGAGATCGTCACGGCGCACCGCGGGCGGCTAACAGCCTGGAGCCGGGGGCGAGGGCACGGCGCGACCTTCCGCATGACCTTGCCGAGCGCCAGTCTCCTCGCCGAGGACGAACTTTCGGAGTACGATGAGGGGTCGAGGTGAACCATGGCAAGTCGCATTTTGATCGTCGAGGATGAAAAGCACCTGGCCGAGGCGCTCGCCCACAACTTGAAGTTCGAAGGGTACGACACGGTCGTGGTGGGGGACGGGGAGTCGGCCCTCGAGCGGCTCTCCAGCCAGGAGTTCGACCTGGTGGTGCTGGACGTGATGCTCCCAGGCATCTCCGGCTTCGAGGTGTGCGAGCGGCTGCGCGAAGCCTCCAACCGGGTGCCGGTGCTCTTCCTCACCGCCCGCACCACCGATGCCGATCGCCTGGCGGGGCTGCGCACCGGCGGCGACGACTACATGACCAAGCCCTTCCTCCTCGAGGAGCTGGTCCTGCGCATCCGCGGCATCCTCCGGCGCCAGGAGTGGTACCAGACGCCGGTGGCCGAGCGGGGTATCTTCAAGTTCGGCGACAACGAGGTGAACTTCCGGACCTTCAAGGCCAAGGGGCCCCGCGGCGAGGTGCAGCTCACCGAGAAGGAGTGCATGCTCATGAAGCTCCTGGTGGAGCGCCAGGGGCAGGTGGTGTCGCGGGAGCTGATCCTCGAGCGGGTGTGGGGGTACAAGTACGGCTCCTCCTCGCGCACCATCGACAACTTCATCGTGCGCCTGCGCCGTTACTTCGAGGCGGACCCGCGGCGACCGCGCTACATCCACTCGGTGCGCGGCGTGGGGTACCGCTTCACGCCGGAAGGCACCTAGGACTCGGTCCGTCCCTGATGCCTCGCACGGATGCTCCCGTGGGAGGCGGAACGGTGCCTCGTCCGCACGCGTGCCTTCGAGGGAGGGCGCGGCGTACGCCGCCATCCTCGAACGCGAAGGCTTCGCGGCCTGCGTCTGCCTCGAAAACCTCGTACGCGACGGGATCGTGGCCGGCACGTGCCACGAAACCATCGAACGCGACGGGATCGTGGCCTTCGCATGCCTAGAAATCATCGTACGCGACGGGATCCTTCGGCCGCCTGCGGCGGCCTCAGGCCGACAGGATTATCTTCCTGTCACCCTGAGGCGCCCAGCGCCGAAGGGTCTCGTCGCGCGTGCAGGTCGGCCGCCCGCGCGTCGCCGCCCTCGGAGGCGATGAGACCCCCGAGCGGGTCTGTGTCGCCTCACCCACCCTTCCCGTTCGAGGTGCTGCCATGGCCCGGCTGTGTTCGTGTTCTGCGGAGATCGCAGACGAGGCACGGCGCCCCCTTGACGGAGGCGAGGCGCGGTCGTAGCATGCAGGTGGGCTTCACGGCCAACCCGTCCACGCCTGGACCCCCAACGAGTGGAGGAGTGTCATGGCACAGGTAGATCAGGAGAAGTTGAAGGCGCTCGAGACGGCCGTCACGCAGATCGAGCGCCAGTTCGGCAAAGGGGCCATCATGCGCCTCGGCCAGCAGGAGGCGGTGGCGGTCAACGTCATTCCCACCGGCTCCCTGGGGCTCGACGCCGCCCTCGGGGTCGGCGGGGTGCCGCGGGGACGGGTCATCGAGATCTTCGGCCCTGAATCCTCGGGGAAAACCACCCTGGCGCTGCAGGTGGTGGCCAAGGCGCAACAGAGCGGCGGTCTCGCGGCCTTCATCGACGCGGAGCACGCCCTCGACCCCGAGTACTGCGGCAAGCTGGGCGTGGACGTGGACAACCTGCTGGTCGCCCAGCCCGACAACGGCGAGCAGGCCCTCGAGATCGCCGAGACCTTGATCCGTTCCGGTTCGGTGGACGTCATCGTCGTCGACTCGGTGGCGGCCCTCGTGCCCCGCGCCGAGCTGGAAGGGGAGATGGGGGAGGCGGCGGTGGGGCTGCAGGCGCGGCTCATGTCCCAGGCCATGCGCAAGCTCACGGGCATCGTGTCCAAGTCGAAGACCTGCGTCATCTTCATCAACCAGATCCGGGAAAAGATCGGTGTCATGTTCGGCAATCCCGAGACCACCACCGGCGGTCGAGCCCTCAAGTTCTACGCCTCGGTGCGACTGGATATCCGGCGCATCGGTCCCATCAAGTCCGGCGAGGAGGTGGTGGGCAACCGCACCAAGGTGAAGGTGGTGAAGAACAAGGTGGCGGCACCGTTTCGCGTGGCAGAGTTCGACATCCTCTACGGGGAGGGGATCTCCAGGGCCGGCGAGCTCCTCGACCTGGGCCTCGAGCACCGGGTGCTGGCCAAGTCCGGGACCTGGCTCTCCTACGGCGACACGCGCCTCGGCCAGGGGCGGGAGAACGCCCGCCAGTTCCTCAAGGAGCATCCGGAGATCGCCGCGGAGATCGAGGCCAAACTGCGCTCCATGTTGCCGAGCCTGGCCCGCCCATCGGCGGCGGGCGACGAGGCGTGAGCCGCGCGCTCGGGACGGAGGCGGGGCGGGGCAATAACGCCCGTCCCGCACCGCCAGCCACGCGGCGCTGCGGGGGTGGACGGTGAAGGCCTGGGTCGCGCCGCGCTACGGGCCGCCCCATGTGCTGCAGCTCGTGGAGGTGCCCGACCCGGTGGCCGGGGCGGGGGAGGCGATCGTCCGGGTGCGCGCCATCGGCCTCAACTTTGCCGATTGCGCGGCGCGCATGGGGGTCTACCCCCGCGTCCCGAAGCCCCCCTTCGTGCCGGGGATGGAGGTGGCCGGGGAGGTGGTGGCCGTGGGCGCCGACGTCGACCGAGAGCTCCTCGGCGCCCGGGTGGCCGCGGTGCCGATCTTCGGCGGCCATGCGGAGGCGGTGCGGGTCCGGGCCACGCACCTGCGGTCGCTGCCCGCGGCGATGGCGTTCGAGACGGCGGCGGCCGTGGCCGTCACCGGCATCACCGCCGACCACGCGGTCCGCACCGTGGGGCGGGTACGGCCGGGGGAGCGGGTCGTCATCACAGCCGCGGCCGGCGGCGTCGGGACCATGGCCGTGCAACTGGCGGCGCGGGCCGGAGCGGAGGTGATTGCTGTGGCCTCGACCCCCGCCAAGCGAGAGCTGGCCGCTCGCCTGGGCGCTGCCCGGACCTTCGGCTACGAGGCGTACCGGGAGGCGGTGGCAGGCGGGGTGGACGTCATCCTCGACTCGGTGGGGGGGCGCCTGTTCCGACCCGGCTGGCGGGCCCTGCGCGGCGACGGCCGCTACGTCCTCTTCGGCTTCGCCGCCGGCGTCGGCCGGCGCCGGGTTCGCTGGCTGCGGGCGGGGTGGGAGCTCGCCCGGATGGGGGTGATCATCCCCTCGTTGCTGGTCTCGCCGTGCCGCACCCTGGCCGGGTTCAACCTGTCCCTGGTGCCCCACCTGGCGGCGGAGATGCACGAGCGCTTCGTGCGGCTCCTCGAGGCGTGGGCCGCAGGAACCCTCGAGGTGGTGGTGGGCGCGACCCTGCCCTTTGCCGAGCTCCCCCGCGCCCACGCCCTGCTGCAGGGGCGCGGCTCGGTGGGCAAGGTGGTGGTGACGGTCCCGTAGGCAGCCTGTCGGGAGGCGGCTGCGCTACACTCGGCAGGTGCACGAGGGCGGCCGGGTGCTGGTGGTGGATGACGATGCCTCGAACCGGGTGGCGGTGCGCACCATCCTCGCTGGTGCCGGGTTCGAGGTACGGGAAGCGGGGGACGCCTTCGCCGCCCTCGACGCCGTGGAGAACGCCCCTCCCCATGCCATCCTCCTCGACCTGAAGATGCCGGGGATGGACGGTCTGGGGCTTCTGGACAACCTGCGCGCCCGGGGCGTCGACGTGCCGGTGGTGGTCCTCACCGGCCACGGCGACGAGTTCACCGCCGCCACCTGCCTCGAAGCCGGCGCCGACGCCTTTCTCGACAAGCCGCCCCGCCGCGCCGAGTTGCTCCTCGCCGTGCGCAACGCCGTGGCTCGCGGACGCCTGGCCGAGGAGAACCGCCGGCTGGCGAGCGGCGAGGAGGAACCGCCGCCGCTCCTCGGCGACTCCAGCGACATCCGCCAGCTTCGCGAGGCCATTGCCCGGGTCGCCCCGTCGCGGGCCACCGCCCTCATCGTCGGCGAGTCGGGGACCGGCAAGGAGCTGGTGGCCCGCCGCATCCACAACCTGTCGCCGCGGGCTCGGCACCCCTTCGTGCGGGTCAACTGCGCCGCCATCCCGGAGGAGCTCATCGAATCGGAGCTGTTCGGTCACGAGCGGGGCGCCTTCACCGGTGCGGTGCGCAAGCAGGTGGGGAAGTTCGTCCAGGCGGACGGCGGGACGATCTTCCTCGACGAGGTGGGAGACATGTCCTTGCGCACCCAGGCCAAGGTGCTCCGGGTGCTCCAGGACGGCGAGGTGGAGCCGGTGGGTGCGGGCGCCGTGCGCCGGGTCGACGTGCGCGTCATCGCCGCCACCAACAAGGATCTGGTGGCCGAGGCGCAGGCCGGGCGGTTCCGCGAGGACCTCTACTTCCGCCTCGGCGTGGTCATCCTGCGCACCCCGCCGCTGCGCTCGCACCCGGAGGACATCCCGCTCCTCGTCGAGCACTTCACCCGGCTGGCGTGCGAGGAGTACAACCGGCGTCCGAAGCGATGGAGCGCCCAGGCGTTGGCCCAGCTGGCCGCCTACCCTTGGCCGGGCAACGTGCGGGAGCTCAAGAACGTGGTGGAGCGCGTGGTGATCATGGAGCTCGACGAGGAGATCTCGAGGGTCGACCTCCTCGCTCCCGGCGCCGCCCCCCGCGACGCCGCCGACGACGCCGTGTTCGACGCCCCCACCTTGGCGGAGTTCCAGGAACGGGCCGAGCGCCTGTACCTGGAGCGCCAGCTCCAGCGGCACCGGTGGAACGTGGCGGCCACGGCGCGGGCCATCAATACCCCCCGGTCGAACCTCTACAAGAAGATCGAGGCGTACAAGCTCCAACGGGAGGAGTGATGGGCGGCATCTCCCTGGACGATATGAAGGCAGTGGGCGCGTTGCTCGAGGGGCACTTCCGCCTCTCCTCGGGCCTCCATTCACCGCGGTACCTGCAGTGTGCCCTGTACCTCGCCGAGCCGGAGCGGGCCGAGGCGGCCGGCCGGCAACTGGCGGCGCTTCTGCGGGGCTGCTCGGCCCAGCTCGTCCTGGCGCCCGCCCTGGGGGGGGTGATCATCGGCCACGAGGTGGCGCGAGCGCTCGGGGTGCCGTTCTTCTTCACGGAACGGGGGGCGGCAGGGACCATGGAGCTGCGGCGCGGGTTCCTCATCGAGGCGGGGACCCGCGTGCTGGTGGTGGAGGACGTGGTCACCACGGGTGGTTCCACCCGGGAGGTGATGGAGGTCGCGCGAGGCCAGGGGGGTACGGTGGTGGGCGTCTGCTCCATGGTCAACCGCGCCGTCAGCGAGAACCCCTTTGCACCGCTGCCCTACCGGGCGCTGTTGCGGGTAGAGGTGCCGACCTACGAGCCCGACCGCTGCCCCCTCTGTGCCGAGGGCCTACCCCTCACCAAGCCCGGTTCGCGGCCCACCCCACCGCTCGTCTAGCCCCACACCAAAAGCACCCACAGCCAGCCGGCGAGGAGGAGGAGGATCGCCGCTGCCCGGAGCCAGGTGGGCAGGGGCGTGGGCACGACGGGCACCGTCGTGCGCACCGAAAGCCACAGGGGGGCGACGAGACCGCCGGCAAGGAAGGCGAGGCCAGCGAGGGTCGCCAAGGGGTTGGCGGCCAGGGCGGCGAGGGGTCGCCCGTCGAGGAGCGCCAGGGCAGCGTGGGTGGTGCCGCAGGTGGGGCAGGGGATGCCGGTCACCGCGCGAAACCAGCACGGTGGCAGGTACTCCACCAGGGCAAGCCACAAGGGGCGCAGCACCAGGGTTGCCACCGCCGCCGCAGCCCACACCCAGGCCAGCTGCCGCTCCTCGCGCGAGGCCCTGCGCCAGCTTAGCCAGCGGGCCGTCACCGCAGCTTGCCGATAAGGCTCGCGACGCCGACGCCGAAGCCGACCACGGCCAGCGCCACGCAGGTGCAGCAGAGGAGGAGCGGGAGGAGCACCGCCAGGGCGGTCTTGCCCTGGGTGGTGCGGTGCGCGATGGCAAGGCCGATGATCTCCAGCACGATGGCCCAGAAGAACGCGACGATCCCGCCGCAGAGCGGGATCACGTTGAGGATCTGCACGGTGCTGGCGTAGCACATCACCCGCACGGTGGCGCCGAAGCCTCCGGCGGCGCCGCCGACGAGGAGGAGGAAGAGGTGGACGATGGCGGACCAGAGAAAGATCCCGAGGAGGACGAGCACGGGCGCCAGCACCATCATGGCCACGCTCCACCCCGTGGACAGGGCGAAATCGCCTTGCGAGGGCAGTGCGGGCATGAAGCTCTGCATGGCGCCCCGGAAGGCGAGGCTGTAGATCTGCGAGGCGATGATCCCGATCCAGCCGAGGACGATGGCGTAGAAGAGGGGTCGGCTCAGGTCCCCCGTGGTCGCCATGCGGGCGAAGGCCTCGGTGGGGCGGGTGAGGACGAGCTTGCCGGTCTCGAAGAGCCCTTCGAGCAACGGGTAGCCGGGTCGTTCCCAGGGCAACGGCTCGGGACCCCCCGCCGGCGGCTCGCCGGGTGGTTCGGGGGGCAGCGGTGGCAGGTACGCGGCCATGGTGCGTCTCCCTTCTGGTGCGGAGAGTCTAGCGCAGAAGGGGCCGGCGGCGCGTCACTCCAGCGCGTGGACGGTGGCTGCCAGGCGCTCGAGGGCGGTCGCCGCGTCCTCCCGGGTGAGGTCGAGGTACGGGCGCAGTCGGATCCCCTGGGGGCCACAGGGCAAGAGCAGCAGCCCGTGCTCGCGCGAGCGCGCGAGGAGACGGTGGCGGGCCTCGTGGTCGGCGCAGTCGAAGGCGAGCATGAGGCCGCGCCCGCGCACCTGGCCGATCCGGTCAGGGTAGTCGCGAGCCAGAGCTTCGAGGCCGGAGAGGAGGTACGCCCCCTGGAGCCGGGCGTTGTCGACCAGGCGGTCGGCGGCGATCACCTCCAGCACCTTGGTGGCCCGCACCATGTCGGCGAGGTTGCCGCCCCAGGTGGAGTTGATGCGCGAGGCCACGCGGAAGACGTTGTCCGGCACCTCGTCGATCCGGCGGTTCGACGCAAAGCCGCACGCTTGCACCTTCTTGCCGAAGGCGAAGAGGTCCGGCTCCACCCCCAACCCCTGCCACGCCCACATGGTGCCGGTGAGACCGAGGCCGGTCTGCACCTCGTCGAAGACCAGGAGGAAGTCGTGCGCGTCCGCCCGCTGCCGGAGGGCAGCGAGAAACTCTGGGCGAAAGTGGTTGTCGCCGCCTTCCGCCTGGATGGGCTCGATGATCAGGCAGGCAATGTCGTCGCCGTGGCGGGCCACCGCCTCGTCGAGCTCGGCGAGGGCTTGCTGCTCGGCCGCTTCCACCTCGGCGAGGTGCTCGGCCAAGGGAAAGACGATCTTGGGATTGGTGAGGCGGGGCCAGGAAAAAGTGGGGAAGAGCTCGGTCTTGCGCGGGTCGAAGGTGTTGGTGAGGGAGAGGGTGTAGCCGGAGCGGCCGTGGAACGCCTGCCTGAAGTGGAGCACCTTGGTCCCCACCTCGCCGCCGATACCGCGGCGGCGGTTCTTGCGGATCTTCCAGTCGAAGGCGGCCTTGAGGGTGTTCTCGACGGCCAGGGCACCGCCTTCGACGAAGAAGAGGTGCCCCGCGTGGGTTTCGGGGACGGCCAGCTGGGCGAAGGTGGCCACGAATTCGGCGAACAGCGTCGTGTACACGTCCGAGTTGGCCGGCTTGTGGAGGGCCGCGAGGAGCAGGCGCTCGCGAAACTCGGGGTCCGAGAAGGCCGGGTGGTTCCAGCCGAGGGCCTGGGAGGCGAAGTTGGAGAACAGGTCGAGGTACTCGCGGCCATCCCGCTCGTCCACCAGCCAGGAACCGTGGGAGCGGCGCAGGTCCGGGACGATGTGGAACCCGTCCACCAGCATGTGGCGGGCCAGGGTGGCGTGGACATGGCAAGCGGGCACACGGATGACGTGGGACGTCGCCGACATGGGAATCCCTTTCAGTGGAGAAGGAGCCTAGCCGCCCTTGCGCTGCGGGGCCAACACCATGGTGAGGTCACGACCCTCCAGGGCGCCCGGCTCGCGTTCGACGCGCACCAGGTCGGCAAGCTCCCGTTTCACGCGTTCCAAGACCTCGTAGCCGTTCTCGGGCCGGCGCATCTCCCGCCGCCGGAACATGATGGTCACCTTCACGTGCTTGCCCTGCTCGAGGAAGCGGCGCGCCATGTTGAGCTTGGTATTGAAATCGTGATCCGCGACGCCGGGCCGGAACTTGACCTCCTTGACCTCGATCTGGTGTTCCTTCTTGCGCGCTTCCCGGGCCTTCTTCTCTTGCTCGTAGCGGTACTTCCCCCAGTCCATGACCTTGCAGACGATGGGCCGCGCCGTTGGCGCCACCTCGACGAGGTCGAGGCCGCGCGAGCGGGCGAGTGCAAGGGCTTCTTCGATGGGAACGATGCCGACCTGGGTTCCATCGGCATCGACGAGACGGACCGGCGAGAGGCGGATCATCTCGTTGATGCGGACGCGTTCACGATCCTCGGCTATGGCTTCCTCCTCCTCGGCGGGACGAGCCCGCCCCCAACCGGCACCCGGCGGGACGCTCGAAGTATAGCAAAAGGTGCGTTGTCAAGAGGCTGTCCGCGCTGCCTCGCTGGAGGCCTCCAGAAACGGCAAACGGTACCGTGCACGCCACGCGACTCGGACGGGTGGAGCGATGGCGGCGTGCCTGCCGGGGGAGCGAGGCTCGCGCGCGCCGCGCGGTAGGGGCGGCTCGTGGGAACGGCGTGGGCCGCGTGCGCCGCACGTTCCCTCCCTGCCGTGCCATTGCGCCGCATCACGAGGGCGGCGGCGCTGCCGGTGGACCGAGACCCTTCGCGTCGCTCGGGGTGACACGACCCCAGTCCTGTCATCCTGAGGCCGCACCCCTCTCGTCATGCTGAGGCCGCGCCCCTCTCGTCATGCTGAGGCCGCGCACCGGCCGAAGCATCCCGTCGCATTCGAAGTTTTCCAGGAATGCACAGGCCATCACCACGTCGCGTACGATGTCTTCGAGGAATGCGTAGGCCTCGATCCAGTCGCGTACGAGAATTTCGAGGAACGTGCAGCCAAAGATCTCGTCGCATTCGAGCTTTTCGACGAGCGCACACGCTACGATGCCGTCGCATTCGAGAACTGCGACGCGCGGGCGGCGGGCCTGCACGTGCGTTGAGCCCCTTCGCTCACGGTGACAGGGGTGGGCGCTCGGCGCCTCATGGTGACACGGGGGTGGGTGTGGGCACGAGTGGTGGCGCAAGGCCAGGGGCGGTTGCCCCGCTCGAGGGGTGGGTAGCAACGCGGGCTTGACACAACAGTAATATGGTAATAAGATCACCGATGAGGCGTGGTCACATGGTGTGGCCATGGTGCAACATACGTGAAAGAGAGCACGAGGAGGGAGTCATGGTGAGGATGCGATGGTTGGCAGTGGCCGGGGCGCTCGTGGTCGCCGGAGCGGCCGCGGCCGCGGACAAGCGGGCCGATGGCAAGGCCCTCTACAAGGAGTACTGCAAGCCGTGCCACGGGCCCAACGCGGCGGCGGGCGAGGTGACACCCATGAGCCTCATCGGCGAACAGTGGGAGCGGTTCTTTGCCGAGAAACTGGTGCCCTCGCACCAGCAGCTCGTCGATCCCGCCCACGGCAACCGGCCGGTGCTGGAGGTGATCACGCCCGAGATGCTCGACACCCTCAAGAAGTTCGTCATCGAGCACGCGGCCGACTCGGAACACCCCATGACCTGCGGATGAGGAGGGAACACCCATGACACGTCGATTCGCAAAGCTTGTCCTGTCCCTGGCGCTGGTGCCGGCGGCGGCACTTGCGCAGACGGCCGGCGACGAAGGGGACGCGTTGCGCAAGGAGATCAAGGAACTGGAGAAGCGCCTCAACAAGGTGGAAAGGGCTGCTGCCCAGGACCGCGTCCGCTTCACCGGCGACTACCGTTTCGAGGCCCATTCCATCGCGGCCGAGATCCCTGCCCACTTCGACGGCATGGCGCTCCAGAACCTGGTGGTCAACACCTTGTTCTACTACGGCGCCACCGGCCAGTTCCCGGCCGATCTCGACGCCATTAACGGTTTCATCCGCGCCCACTACGCCGACTACCTGTACTTCACCAACACCCTCTCCTTCGAGCAGCTCAAGGGGGCCATGGCCATGTTCCCGCCGCAGGCCCAGCAGCAGCTCTTCGGCCTGTTGCTGCCGGCGACGGCAGTGCCCCGCTACGACGCCGACAACTCCCTGACCTACACCAACCGGTTGCGCCTGGCCATGGAGGCGGACGTGGCCGACAACGTGAAGTTCACCGGCCGACTCGCCATGTACAAGACCTGGGGCGATTCCACCGGCGTCCAGGTGTTCAACGGCCAGTCCAACAGCTTCAACATCGACGGCAACACGACGGGTGTGCCCAACTCGGACATCCTCCGGGTCGAGCGGGCGTACGTGGACTGGACCAACCTCTTCGGCACCGGCCTGTACGTCTCGGTGGGCCGCCGTCCCTCCACCGGCGGGCCGCCCATGCACCTGCGGCAGGGGGAGCTGCGCGGCGGCAGCCCCATGGGGGCCATGATCGACTTCCAGTTCGACGGCATCACTGTGGGCTACCATCTGAACGAGACCTCGACCTTCCGCCTGTGCTACGGGCGCGGGTACGAGAGCGGTTTCGGCAACGGCCACGTGCTGCAGCAGCCGGCCGACCGCCTCAAGGACGCCGACTTCGTCGGCATCAACTGGGACATCTACAGCACGGACAAGACCCTCCTCCAGGCCACCGTGGCCCGCGCCTTCAATCTCACCGACGGCTTCAACGGGCTGATCGTCCTCCCCAACAACCCGGTGACCGGCCAGCCCATCGGAGCTCCCCTCGTCATGCGCTTCTCGCCCTCGGCCAATCTGGGCGATATGGACATTGCCGGCGTGCTCCTCATGCGCCGCGACGGCCCCTTCGACTGGTTCGTCAACCTGGACTACGTGAAGAGCCACCCCGACAACGTCACCACCCCCTTCGGCGGCCTCTTCTCGGATCCCTTCGAGACCCCCGAGGCGCACTCCGGCTCCATGTGGTACGTGGGCGGGCGCTACAGCTTCAACGACGACGCCACCATGGTGGGCCTGGAGTACAACCACGGCTCCAAGTACTGGTTCAACTTCACGCCCGCCCAGGACGACATCATTGCGCCGAAGACCGCGACCCGCGGCGACGTCATCGAGGCGTACCTCATCCACAAGATCGCCAAGCGGTTCCTCGTCAAGCTGGGCTACATCGACTACTCCTACGACTACTCGGGCTCCGGCTGGCACCTGGGTGCTCCCAAGAAGCTGGATGCCAATCCCATCCTGGGCTTCCCGACCTACGACAGCGCCAGGATGGTGACCCTGTCCATGTTGGCGCGCTTCTAGTGCGTGGCGGGTGGCGTCCGGGGCGGTGCGCCGCCCCGGACGGCCACCGGCTCCGGAGGGAATGGCCATGGCGCGTGTTGGCACGTCGTTCGTTGTTCTGGCAGCGCTCCTCACCGCGGTCGCCACGAGCGCCGCACCGCCGGCGAGTCACGCCGACTACTTCGAGCACTACGAGGGCACCAAAACGTGCCTGGCGTGCCATCTGGAGGCGGCGAGGAGCTTCTTTCACTCCCAGCACTACCAGTGGCAGGGGCCTTCGGAAGCGATCCGCAACGCGAACGGGAAGCGCTTCGGCAAGATCAACGTCATCAACGACTTTTGTACGGCGGTCGGCCCCTCGTGGATCGGCAACGTGGTCAACTCGCGCGGCGAGACCATCTCGCAAGGGTGCTCCAAGTGCCACGCCGGCCTCGGGCGACGGCCGAGCCCTTCCGAGTCACCGGAACAGCTCGAGAACATCGACTGCCTCATCTGCCACGCCCGCGGCTACAACCGCACCTTGGTGAGTACCGATGAGGGCGGCTGGGAGTGGCGACCGGTGCTCTGGAAGAACCAGGAAGGGCTCGACGTGGTGGCCAAGCGGATCGGCCAGCCCACCACGGCCACCTGTCTGCGCTGCCACGCCGGGTCGGGGGGCGGGCCCAACTTCAAGCGGGGCGACCTGGAGTACGCCCTGGCCGAGGCGGCGCGGACCTTCGACGTGCACATGGCCAAGGATGGTGCGGGACTGGCGTGCGTGTCCTGCCACGCCGGCCAGGATCACAAGATGCGCGGGCGCGGCGCCGATCTGTTCGGCAACGAGCTGCCGGACCGGCCCGTGACCTGCGACGACGCGGCCTGCCACGGTGCGGCGCCGCACCAGGCCGAGGCCCTCAACCGGCACACCCGCCTCGCCTGCCAGAGTTGCCACATCCCCACCTTCGCCAAGGCCGACCCCACGGACATGGTGCGCGACTGGTCGACGCCCGTCTACCACGAGGAGCAGGCCAAGTGGAGCGCCACCATCACCCTCGAAAAGGACGTGGTTCCGGTCTACGCCTGGTACGACGGTACCACCATCGCGCAGCTCCCGGGCGAAAGGGTGCAGCGGCGGGCGGATGGGCGCGTGGTGATGATGCAGCCTTCCGGCGCCCGCCGCGACCCGCGCGCCAGGATCTATCCCTTCAAGCTCCACCGGGCCAAGCTCCCCGTCCTCGAAGGCAAGGAATGGCTGCTACCCATCGCGGTGGAGGAGTTCTTCGCCACCGGCAAGCTCGACGAGGCCATCGCCAAGGCCGCCCACGACTTCTACGGGATCGCCAACGCCACCCACGGGTGGGTGGAGGTGGTGCGGTACATGGGCATCTCCCACGAGGTGGCACCGGCGGCACAGGCGCTCGCCTGCCTCGACTGCCACGGTCCCAAGGGGCGCCTCGACTGGCAAGGTCTCGGCTACCCTGTCGATCCGCTCCTCGCTGTCATGCGGCGGTCGCCCGGTCGCTGAACTCGCTCCGGCGCCGTGCGGCCCACCGGGAGTCACGCCTGGGCGCGCTTGGTGCGGGCGATGAGCATGAGGTTGCGGGAGTAGACGACGAGGCCGGCCGCCTGGCCGAGGATGAAGACGGGATCGTGGCGGAGGACGGCGTAGACCAGAAGGGTCAGGCCGCCCGCCAGGGACAGGTACCAGAAGCCAATGGGGATCACGCTCTCCCCTCGCTTCTCCGACACCAGCCACTGGACCAGGAAGCGAGCCGAGAAGAGGAGTTGCCCGAGAAAACCAAAGAGCATGAGCGGGGTGGACGGGAGGTTCATGGCTTGAGTCTCCAGTTCAGCTTCCGGTCCTTGAGCCACCGCACCCCGAGGGCGTCGCGCAGGCCGCGGAAGGCGCGGTCGAAGGTGCCGTACTTGGAGCGACCGCTGGCTCGCGGCCGATGCTGCACCGGCACTTGCCGCACCGAAAACCCTTCCAGGCGCAGCAGGGTGGGCAGGAAGCGATGGGCGCCGTGCCACATGCGCACGGCGCGGATGGCCTCGGCGCGGAACGCCTTCAAGGGGCAGCCGGTGTCCACGATGTCCTCGCCGGTGAGGCGGTTGCGGACCCAGTTGGCGAACCGCGACGAAACTCGCTTCCACCAGGTGTCCTGCCGCACCGTCCGGATCCCCACCACCGCGTCGCACTCGCCCAGGCCGGCGAGGAGCGCCGGGATGTCGGCAGGGTCGGACTGGAGGTCGGCGTCCAGGGTGACGATGACGCGGCCGCAGGCGTGGCGAAAACCGGCGTCGAGGGCGGCCGACTGGCCGCAGTTGCGCGCCAGGTGGAGGACGCGCACCCACGGCCGTGTGCGGGCGAGCTCGTCAGCCGCCTGGCCGGAGCCGTCGGTGGAACCATCGTCGACCAGGAGGACCTCGAAGGACCGGTCGAGACCGTCGAGGACAGGGACGAGCCCGTCGACGAGGGGCACGAGGTTGTCCCGCTCGTTGAACACCGGCACGACGACCGACAGCTCGCACGGCTCGGCCACGGCGGCGATTGTACCGTAGGCAGCGGTCCGGAGGCTGCCTGCGCGGTGCTTCGTGTGGATCTGCGCCAACGGGAGGCATGCCTCGCCGAAGCATCGACCCGCAGGGGCCGCCAGGGTGCACGTGCGGCGAGACCCTTCGGCACTGCCGCATTTGGGGCCGGCGATGCGCGGGCGGCCGACCTGCAGGCGCGTCGGGACCCTTCGCTGCGCTCAGGGTGACCGGGGGGTGGGTGGAGGTGTCATCCTGACGCCGCGCAGCGGCCGAAGCATCTCGTCGCGTACGAGGATTTCGACGAACGCGCAGGCCACGATCGCGTCGCGTTCGAGAAGGGCGATGGGCAGTTGCTGTCCTTGCACTGCGCTGTCTTGCACTCTTGTTCCGGGCAGGTAGCGTCCGACGTGCACCCGACAGCGACGCAACTCCCCGGCTGACACGTCCCAGGCTTGCCGTCGGCGGTGGTGCAGGCGCGGCCGGAAAGCTGAACGGTCGTGCATCTGCCGTCAGCACCGCACTTGTTCTCGGTGCAAAAATTATCATCCTCACAACTCGACGCCGTACAACTCGCAATGCAGACGCCGCCAGAACAGACCTTTCCAACCCCGCAGTCAGTCCCATCCTGAACCGGCGTATGCACGCACCCCGTCGCCGGGTCGCAGCTGTCAGACGTGCACGGGTTCCCGTCAGAACAAGAGATGAGCGTATGGGAACACTGGCCGGTAAGAGTGTTGCATTTGTCCGAGGTGCAGGCGTTGTTGTCGTTACAGTTGGGGGGATTACAGAACGCGCAGACGCCACAATCATCAGGGCAAGTGCGGCAGCTCTCACCG
>FWPV01007125.1_pt1 | contig 20639 bp, 23 predicted proteins | sample 2228371 | NCBI WGS metagenome assembly FWPV01 (sample SAMEA103939776, study PRJEB20133) | metagenome | reverse complement strand
GATAATATTTAAATTGTTATCAATATCTTATTCCATTCCAACCCACCGGAAACCTGGAAGATACGTTAAAACAGCGGTTCGTCTGCCTCCTCGGGCTCGAAGCCCGGCGAAAAGCAGGCCGGGGTCACGCTCCCTGCGGGGGCAGCCGGACTGATCAGTAATGGGAAAAGTGTTAGAGTAGACGTGGCCTTATTCTGACATTGTTTGCGCTTATCACAGTAAAAGTCTGAGCCAATTTATCCGCATGCACTTTTATGGCATTTGCTACATGCTCTGCTTTGGCCTTGGCGGTTAATCCTGAAAGCCTGATCAATATAATCCCGAATGTATAGCGGCGATCCCTGAATATCAGTTCTCCAAAATCCTTGTCGCCGGTCAACAGAATGCCGCCTTGTTCATTGGCTAAGTTCAGAACGGTCTCATCGGGAATACCAGGCTCCATCTCAACAACAGCAATAACAGTGTGCCCTTCTTTCCTCAGAAGGGTTACAATCGGCTGATCAACACTTTCATCCGCGACAAAATTCATGCTGTTTCCAAAATGGGATAAATCGAGTCGGCGCGCAAAGTTTCAGCTGCAAAAGCGATAGAAGCAAGAATGGCTTCCTGGTTCAGACGAGGATGTTCTTCGAGGATTTGTTCAAAAGTTTCGCCGGCTGAAAGCTTTTCTAAAATGAGCTCCACCGGAATGCGAGTGCCGATGATAACAGGCTTCCCCATCATAATTTTTAAATCAGAATGAATATATTTTTTCCAGTCCATGGTGCACCTCTAAAATAATTATTCCTATGTATGAATATTAGCATGTTTATGGTTGAAATCAAATGGATTTATTGACGCTTTTTGATTCTTCTTTCCCAAAAATATTTCAGACTGAAGGTGTGTTTTCTTTGGAGCGCAGGTGACACATCTTTATCTTTTTGTTGAACATTTGGTCCTATTGCTTTAAAAATTATTTTGCAAACTATGCCCGGATCAACCCAACGATGGTCATCACCTTATCAGTATGGCATGTATGCTCAGAAAACACACTGCTGTTTACAGAATGTCTCAACAAAAAAATAAAGATTTTCGGGAACGCCGGCTGATCATATAAGGCTTTCTTGGATTTTAACCGCGGGAATTGCAACTTTGTCCAGGATTTAAAAATTGCCAAAGATTTAAAAAATTTCAATCAGGATTGAGAAACCTTTCACATTAAGGAGGACGGCATATGTTAAGAAAAATGATCCCTTGGTCAATAATAATGGTTTTGGTTCTTTGGGGGGCCGGGAATGTGTATGCCTGGGATGCGTCAAAAAACCGCTCTTCCTTTACAGATAGCGAATGGCGGGCGCATCAGGCAAGAACCCTTCGGTATTTCCGGCTGCGCCACCCCGATGCATCCCCAAGTTATCCGGCATCCTCTTACCCCCGGCGGTATTATTATCATGATGACGACAGGGATGATGGCAGGTGCAAATGCTGCCGAAGATATTATGATCATGAGCGGGAATGGAACCGCTGGGACCGGGCCCACCGCCGCGAATCCCGCCCATGGGCAAAACGAGAACGGGCGTGGGACGATTAAGAGGGCATGATTGCATTTTTGCTTCTGCCCTTGCAAACCCTCTGGTTTTCGTTGGATTAACCCTCTGATTTTGCATGTTGATTCTTTTTATTCTCGACCCGAAAATATTATTTTGAAAATGATGTGTTCAGCGCCGTTATAACCCATTTGAAAAAGGGATGGCGGATTTAAAAAAAGAAAAAGATCAATTGGCCCAAGAAAGAGAGGCCATAGAGGCGCAAATCGCCAAAGGCGTCCAGGAGAAAGTCAAAATCGAGTCCGAAAAAATAAAAAAACAGATACACGCGCAAATTCTTGAGGAACACAGCGAACAGCTCCGGGAACTTCAAAAAGAGCTCAGTGAAAAAACCGCACGGCTGAAGGAATTCAATAAGGCAAAAGCCGAAATCGAGCGTTTAAAAAGAGAAAAGGAAGAAATCAAGGAATCTGTTGAAGCTGAAGCCGAAAAAAAACTCAATGCAATATTAAAAGAGGAAAAAGAAAAAATCCGAAAAACCGAAGAAGAAAAGATTCAGTTGAAGCTGGCGGAAAAAGAGCACCTCATTGAAAAACTCACTCAGGATTTAAAGGAGGCCCAAAGAAAAGCGGAACAAGGCTCCATCCAGATTCAAGGAGAGGTTCAGGAACTGGCCATCGAAGAATGGCTGGCAACAAACTTCCCCATGGATGTCATTACTGAAGTCAAAAAAGGCGCCCGGGGCGGCGAATGTCTCCAAATCGTCAATACACGGACGAGGCAGAACTGCGGCTCAATTTATTATGAAAGCAAACGGACAAAGGATTTCCAGCCTTCCTGGATTGAAAAATTCAAAAATGATATGCGCCAAAAGGGGGCCAATATCGGCGTGATCGTTACCGAAGCCATGCCCAAAGGCATGGAGCGAATGGGATTAAAGGACGGGGTCTGGATCTGCAGTTTCGAGGAATTCAAAGGACTTTCTCTGGTGCTCCGGGAAACAATCATCCAAATCAGCCAGGCCGTTGCCTCCCAGGAAAACAAAGGAGATAAAATGAGCATGCTGTATGATTATCTCACCAGCAATGAATTTAAGCTCCAGATAGAGGCCATTGTGGAGGGATTCACCCAGATGCACAATGATTTGGAAGCTGAAAAAAGAGCCGTGCAGGGCATCTGGAAAAAAAGGGAAAAGCAGATTGAAAAAGTCATTTTAAATACAACATACATGTATAGCACCATCCGAGGCATTGCCGGCAGCGCTGTTGCGCCGATAAAACAATTGGAACTGGCATCGGGCGATGAATCTGATTAACCCCCTCAAAATACATTCGCCACTGAAGTCCTGTCGCGACTGATTGATCCGGCCAAGGATCGCTTGCTGCAACACCACATGGACTCCGGATTCTTCGGACAAAGGGGCTATTTCAGCCCCCCGTCAAAAAAAACGGCGAATTGCAGACCGCATGAATAACATCCCAGATATAGTTTCTATTGAATTTCATTTTCAAACACAGTAAAAGTCTTTTCATGTTGCAGCTCTTTCCTGTTGATCCATAAATCGAACGCTTTTTCGGAAATGCCATGATGTCGACGCCGGGTCGGATGAAACATCAAAAACGGTTTTTTCGGCTATTGCTTTCAGCGATTATCTTTTTTTTATTTTATTCATCTGCGAATCCGGATCAACCCCTTCATCGTTTTGATCTGATTCAAATTCACATACCGGATCCGCCCCACGCCTATGAGATGCCCGCCGTCACATTTCTTCATGACCGGCATACCCAGGCACTGGGCCAGAACAACTGTCAAAAATGCCATCTAAAAAAAGAAACCCGGTTTTGTTTTCAGTTCATGCGAACCGAAACGTTGGGATATTTCAAGGAAAAAGATTTATACCATGCACAATGCATCGGCTGTCATAGGCAATTTCACGCACAAGGCAAAAAATCCGGGCCCCGGACCGGCCAATGCCGGCTCTGCCATGTCAAATCGCCCGTGTATTTGGATTATTCCCAAACATTTGACATGGACAAATCCCTTCATTACCGGCACATCACGGCCGAGGCCGTCGCCCCTGAATCAGGCTATGACCGGAAAGCAGACGGCAATTGCAGCGCCTGCCATCATGAATATGACAAAACCCTTCAAAAAACCATCTATGTCAAAGGCAAGGAAGGCACCTGCCGATATTGCCACAGGTCTGCAAAAACCGAAACAACCCGTGCCTTTAAAACCGTCGCCCACGAGGCGTGCATCAATTGCCATATCCGCCTTGCCGCCCCTGACATCAAAGCCGGACCCGTTGAATGCGCAGGATGCCATGACCCCATCCATCAGGCAAAAATCGCCAAGCTCGAAGATGTTGCCCGGCTTAAGATGAATCAGCCGGACGTAGCCCTTCTGTCCCTGTGGGTGAAAGAGGCCCGTGAATCCCAAAATCCGTCCTTTCTTTTTGTCATGCCAGTGGCTTTTAATCATGCGGCCCATGAGAAAAAAGTGGATCGGTGCCGATCCTGCCATCATGAAACCATGGGCCCCTGCCATGCCTGCCATACCCGAACCGGTAATGAAAAAGGAAATTTCATCATCCTGGAACAGGCCATGCATGATAGGGAATCTGCCATAAGCTGTATGGGATGCCACCGGTTGCAAACCCTTTCAAAGGATTGCGCTGGATGCCACCGGCAAATAAATCCCCGGCAAAAGGAAACCAGCACGTGCGCCACATGTCACATTGTTTCAAAGCAAATGCTGGACCCTCTGCCGGCAAATCCGGAAATTTGTGCGCAAATCGCCCGGGAGTTCCTTGACCGGCGGTCCAAACCATGCCGGGCGCCTGAGGATCAAATCCCGGAAAAAGTTATGATTTCCGTGATGTCCGACCAATATGAAGGCGTTCTCATGCCCCACCGCCGCATTATCCTCGAACTGTTTCAAAGAACAGAAAAAAGCGGCCTGACGTCGGTTTTTCATAACGAACCCACAACCCTGTGCCGGGGGTGTCATCATTACAGCCCCTCCAGTCAAGCATTTCCCAAATGCGCCTCCTGCCATGGGCTTTTGGCTCAAAATGATCCGAGCGGAAAACCAGGCCTGCTGGGCGCTTATCACGGCCAATGCATTGCCTGTCATCAGTATATGGAACTCGAAAAGCCCCTTGCAACAGACTGCACGTCATGCCACGCAAAACGCGAGGCCAAAACCGTATCTTCACCAAAAATGATGTTTGGGCGCTGAAATGAAGCCAATTTCCCGAAGACAATTTTTAAACTGGATGGGCGCCGCTGGATGCGCCTTATTATCCCCGTCACCCGCCCGATGCGCCTCCACCAAAGAATTTCCGGGATATCCCGGAAGTTTTTCGGTTCTGCACGACATCACCCGGTGTATCGGGTGTCGAAAATGTGAAGCTGCCTGCAATCATGTCAATCATCTGCCCCCGCCGGACCGGCCTTTTGACGATCTGGCCATACTTTCCCAGACGCGACGCACGGACGTCAAAACCTATACGGTGGTGAACCGATTTCTGCCGTTTGGATCATCCTTTCCAGTATTTGTAAAAAAACAGTGCAATCATTGCAAGGAACCGGCCTGCGTGTCGGCCTGTTTTGTCAAAGCCCTTGTGAAAAAAGAATCCGGCGCCGTGGTGTATGATGAATCTCTGTGCGTGGGATGCCGGTACTGCATGATCGCCTGCCCCTTTGATATTCCGGCATATGAATATCATAACCCCTTTACGCCCAAGATCCAGAAATGCACCTTCTGCCACCCCAGAATCATCCAAGGGCTCAAACCTGCTTGCGTGGAAGCATGCCCGAAAGAAGCCCTGTCCTTCGGGCTCCGGGAAGAGATGATGCAAACTGCCCGAATGCGCATCTTGAATCACCCGGGAAAATACATCAACCACATTTACGGCGAACATGAAATGGGCGGCACCCATTGGTTGTATATCTCCCATGTCCGATTTTCAGAAATCGGCATGCGGGAGGACTTGGGCAATACGGCCGCACCCCATCTCACCGCAGGCCCCCTGGCCATGGTGCCTGTGGTGGTAAGCCTCTGGCTGGTCTTTCTTACAGGGATCCATGCCATGACCCAACACAAGGAACATGTAGCTGCACGGGAAAAACAGGAAGCCATGATCCAAGCGCAGTGCCAGGCCAATGAAGAAATGAAACGGCAAATCGCCCAGGTTAAACAAAAAGCTCAGGAGGAAAAACAGGCCGCCATTGAGCAAGCGGTGAAAAAAGCCCTTGCCGAATCAGAAAAACAACATACTGAACCCAAGGACACACATCCATGATTCGTGTTAAAACAGGAGTAAAATAAATAATGGCAAGCGATCACGGAAACGGGTCTTACAAAAACATATGGACCCCCTTTAACATTCTGACAGGGAGTGTTTTGCTCCTGGGGGCGGGATTGACGGTTTTGCGCTTTTCCAAGGGCCTGGGCGCAGTGACAAATCTTGACAACAACAATCCCTGGGGATTGTGGATCGGATTTGATTTGCTGTGCGGTGTGGCATTGGCCGCGGGCGGTTATGTGACATCGGCGGCATGTTATATCTTTGGGTTTAAGAAATACCATTCGGCGGTTCGGCCGGCCATTTTAACGGCATTTTTAGGATATGCCCTGGTGGTGCTGGCCCTGCATTATGATGTGGGACGGCCGTGGCGTCTGCCATATCCGATTTTTATATCTCAAGGGACGTCTTCCTTGCTCTTTGAAGTGGCGCTCTGTGTTTTTTTATACCTCACCGTTCTGATGATCGAATACAGTCCGGCGGCCTTTGAATGGCTGGGATGGACCAAAATCCGAAACATCGTCATCAAAATGACCCTTGCATTGACCCTGCTGGGTGTTATTTTATCCACACTCCACCAATCCTCTTTGGGCGCCCTTTTTCTCATCGCCCCATCCAAACTGCATCCATTGTGGTATTCCATATATCTCCCGGTGTATTTTTTCATATCCAGCATGTTTGCCGGCATGTCCATGGTGATTTTTGAAAGCACATTGGCCCATCGATATTTCCATGATAAAATGGACACGGTCCATTTGCAGGAAAGCAAGGACGTGACCCTGGGATTTGCAAAATCCGCGGCGTTTATCATGGCCGGGTATATCATGATTCAGCTCATGGGTCTGGCCGTGGACAATGACTGGGCTTTGCTTGCCACAGGATGGGGGGCGTGGTATATTTTGGAAATCATGGGCTTTGTTTTTTTACCGGCTTTTTTCTACGCAGTGGGGGTCCGGGATAAAAATATTCCTCTGATTCAATGGACGGCTTTTTGGACCGTAACCGGGATTGTATTAAACCGGCTCAATGTGTGCCTGGTGGCCTTTAACTGGCAGCTTCCATCAGAACAGCGGTATTTTCCAAGCTGGATGGAAGTGGCCACCACTTTGTTTATTGTATTTATCGGCGTGACCGCTTACCGCTTTATCTGCAGCCGCATGCCGATTTTATTCCAACATCCGGATTACCCCCATGAAACATCAAATGTATAAAGGATCCGGATTTGATGGATGATCACCCGACACCCCATATATACTGATATGGAGACTCTGTTTTATACATTACAAGATTTCATGACCCATACCAAGGCGGTGGCCTATGTTTTGATCGCCGCAGCCTTGATTGCGCTGCCCTTATTCTGGAAATTTTTAACCGGAAGGGATGAAAATGAAAGGACCTATTGAACTCAATGCCGGGGCCGACCTTTACGCCTTTCTTTCAGGCCCCATGCTCTGGATTTCCGTTGTCATCTGTATGGGCGGCCTGGCCATCAGGGGCTTTTTATATATCAAAGGGTTGCACTGGCAATTGGATCGGGTGGCCTATACAGCGCATCCCAAAGCCGGCTTAAAAGGCGCTGTACGTTCCATTTTTTTCTGGATCATCCCATTCGGCGCCCGGGGCTGGCGCACCCAGCCGGCCATGACCGTGCTGTTTTATACATTCCATGCCGGCGCAATATGCATCCCTTTGTTTCTTGCCTCGCACAATATGATATTGGAAGAACAATTTCATTTTTCTTTATGGACACTGCCGGCCGGGGTCGCCGATGTCCTGTCCTGGGGCGTTGTGGTCAGCGGTATGTTTTTGGCCTTGCGCCGAATCGCCTTGCCTGAAGTCCGAATTCTGACAAGTTGTTATGATTATATCATTCTTTTTATTTCCATGGCGCCGTTTATCACCGGCTTGATCTGCCGGTATGAAATGGGAGATTATAACTTTTGGATCCTCATCCATATGGCCGCGGGCGAAATCCTGCTCATGGCTGTGCCGTTTACAAAACTCTCCCATATCATATTGTTTTTTATGTCCCGGGCCCAGTTGGGGATGGATTTTGGGATCAAGCGGGGAGGCATGAAGGGAAAAGGTGTTGCATGGTAGATGATTTCAACTGCAATCGGGGTTTGATCCCCTGCATGTTGAATCTGATCAAAGGACATGACTACAAAATACTCATGATGAAATGCCGCATGTAAAAATTAAACCTTTACCTTTGGAGTTGAAATTCCTGGTTCAATGTTTGGAATTTTATATAATTTGGCGATGTTTTAAACACAATCAATTTCAACCTGCGTGAACCAATGGAGACGCATGCCATGCCGGAAGGCATTTTGTGCAATAAACAACCGATCCAAACCGAATCCGCATTAAAGGCCATTCTGGCCGACACGGGCGGCAAACAATATTATGAAGAAATGAAGGCGCTGGAAGTGGACCAGATGCTTTTATGGAACACTATCCGTACCACCTGCAAATCCAGAATCCGGACATGGCTGGAAATTTGCGCCCATTGCGGCATGTGCGCGGACAGCTGTTTTTTATACCGGATTCACAACCGGGACCCCAAACAAGTGCCGGCTTATAAAATCCAGTCTACCCTGGGGGAGATCATCCGGCGGAAGGGAAAGGTGGATAATGAATTCATGAGGATGGCCATGGAAACCGCCTGGGCCAAATGCACCTGCTGTAACCGCTGCGGCCTCTACTGTCCCCACGGCATTGATATGGGGGTGATGTTCTCTTATCTTCGAGGCCTCCTCTATCAACAAGGGTTTGTCCCCTGGGAGCTGAAAATCGGCGCGGGCATGCATCGGGTTTATCATGCCCAAATGGATGTCACAGATGAAGATTTTGTGGAAACTTTTAAATGGATGGCGGAAGAATACCAAGAAGAATATCCGGGATTGACCATTCCGGTGGATCAAATCGGCGCTGATATTCTTTACACCGTCAATGCCAGAGAAGTAAAACACTATCCCGAAGATCTGGCCGAAGCCGCCATTTTATTCCATCTGGCAGGCGAAAATTGGACCATCGCTTCCTCGGGATGGGAGCAAACCAGTCTGGCCATGTTTGCGGGCGATTGGGAAGCATGCAAAATTCAAGTGGAGCATGTGTATCGTGCTATGGAAAGGTTGAAGCCCAAGCGAATGGTGGGCACGGAATGCGGGCACGCGCATCGGGCCACCGTGGTGGAAGGCCCTTATTGGGCCGGCCGGAAAAACGGTCAACCGCCGGTGGAATCCATTCATTATGTAGAATGGCTTGCTGAAGCGCTTCGCACAGGCAAACTGAAAATCAATCCCGCCAAACGGATCAAAGAGCGGGTGACCCTTCAGGATTCCTGCAATTATGTTCGAAACAACGGCCTCAAAGCCGTTACGCGGGAAATTCTAAGTTATATTGTCGAACCCGGATATTTTGTGGAAATGACCCCCAACGGCGAGCACAACTATTGCTGCGGGGGCGGCGGCGGCTTCAACGGCATTGGAATTTTTCGTAAGCAACGGAATCAAGCCCTCATCACCAAACGGGATCAAATTTTAAAAACCGGCGCCACGCTGGTGATCGCGCCGTGCCATAATTGTTGGGACGCCATCCGCGACCTGGAGGAAGAATTCAACATCGGGATCCGTTGGTCCTTTTTAAAACCCCTGATATTAAAAATGGTGGAGATTCCCGCGCATCTTCGGGCTGAAGAATAAATTTCACAGCAAACAAGGTGGCTTATGTTTAAAAAAATCATTTTTGCCACATCCGCCACGCCTGCATGTGACCATGCAGCCCGGGTGGCATTTGACATGGCGCACCGATATCACGCCGAGCTGGTCATTTTCCACGTATTGGGGGTTCCCACCCGGGGCTACAGCCAGATGATCAAAGATACGGCCACCGGTGAAGAAGTCATCCTGGATGAAGATTACAAAGAAGCGGTCATAGATGAAATCAAAACCTATTATGAAACCCATCTCAAAAAATTAAAATCCTATCAGATTTCGGCAGCCGCCGGATTTCCGCACCGGGAAATTTTGCGCCAGGCCCGACATATCAACCCGGATATCATTGTCATGGGCGGCAGCACGGGTGAGACCGGCGCCTCTGTGTATAAAAAAGGAATCACCGGCTCCACCTTCCAGAAAGTGGCAAAAGCCGCCCCATGCCCGGTGCTCGCGGTCAACCGGCCGGCGGCATCCTTCTGGGGCGGGATTTCAAATATTGTTTTTGGAACGGATTTTTCAACCGCGGCTGATGCGGCATTTGAATTCGCCCTTCACATTGCCAAAGAACTCAACGGCGAATTACATATTTTCCATGCACTGGATATTACCGGCACCGGGGCTCAACGCATCGAGGAACAGGAGCACATTGAAGAGCGGATTCGAAACGCGCGCCGGCAAATCCGTTTTCGATATGTGTCCCGTCTGGGAGATTTTACCCATTATTCCATTGAAGTGTGGGAGGGAATCCCCTATATCGAGATTGTCAAATACGCCCGTGAAAATCAGGCTGACCTTATTGTCATGGGGCACCACACCCCCAAACCCGATTCCCCGGAGGCTGAATTGGGCAGCGTGGTGGAACAAGTGATCCTTCGCGCCAATTGTCCGGTGCTGAGTGTCAATAAAGCAGCTGCAAAATAACGCTGTGGGTTGAAAACCAGCGCGGACCCAGTCAATGGACGACACATCATGAGGTATGGAATGAAAAAAAAGATCATGGTCATAGAAGATGATCCGGCGGTGTCAGACTACCTGGTTACATTATTTCAGGACAATGGATACGATACTGTTGCCGCGGCCAATGTCAAAGACGGATTTGAACTGGCCAAAAAAGAACGCCCCCATCTTATCACCCTTGATTTGGAGCTTCCTGATGAATGGGGCCCCCGTTTTTTCAGAAAAATGAGCCAGGACAAATTGCTGAAAAACATCCCTGTGGTTGTCATCAGCGGCCTTTCCGGCAACCAATATGCCATCAGCAAAGCCGTTGCGTCCCTATCCAAACCATTTGACAGGGATGAGCTCTTAAGAATTGTTAAAGAAAACATTCTCTGATGCGGTTCGGCAGCAGATTGCGCCGTTGAGGATGCGCGGTTTTACATCCATTCCCGGCGGCCCTATAAGAGATCGTTATGTCGGATGCCATATTACTCATTGATTCGGACCGAGAATTCACCCAGGCCATTGCCATATATCTTGAGCGAAGGCAATTGGAAGTGCTGATTCCCGAGTCGCCCCAAGCAGCTGAAGAATTATTCAACAAGCGACTTCCTGAAATCATTCTTGCGGACCCTTACCTGCTGAAACCGGACGGCGTTTCGTTACTGCGTCGCTTAAAATCATCCCGCCCCCAAACCCAATTGATCATCGCAACCCAATTAGATCAAATTGAAAACTATATGGAAATATTCCAGGAGGAGGCCATAGACTATCTTTCAAAGCCCATTAAGGGGATTTGCCTGGATCTGGCCCTGAAACGCGCGCGGGATTTCAATTTTATCCAGAAAAAAATAAATGCTTATACCCGCCAACTTGCGGACTTGCATAATGCGCAGCTCCTCTTCCATCAGTTATTTGATGAAGTTCCTTGTTATATCACGGTCCAGGACCGAAAGTTCCGGCTGACCGCCAGCAATCGTTTGTTTAAAAAAGATTTCGGTCATGAAATCGGAGAGTATTGCTACAAAATTTATAAACATCGGGATTCACCGTGTTCCGAATGCCCTGTGGCCGCCACCTTTGAAGACGGCGAGCACCATCAGGCCGAAGAGGTTGTTACCTCCAAATCCGGTGTTCAATACAATGTGCTGATCTATACAGCGCCGATCCGCAATGAGGCCAATGAAATCACGCAGGTGATGGAGATGTCCACAAACATAACCCAAATCCGTCAATTACAGGATCATTTAACCTCATTGGGGCTCATGCTCGGCTCTATTTCTCACAGCATCAAGGGAATGCTGACCGTGCTGGACGGCGGCATTTATCTGTTGGAAACCGGCATCGCAAAAAATGACCATCAAAGGATCCACCGGGCATACGAGAATCTGCGCCAAATGGTCAATCGCATCCGTAAATTCGTTTTAGACATTCTTTTTTTTGCAAAAACGCGGGAGTTGAACTTTCAGTTTACAAAAATCAGCGATATTCAAAAAAATGTGCTGGACGCGATCCAACCATTGGCCGCCCAACACGGCATCAAATTGAAAATATCGTCTCATGCGGAATCCATAAACCCTGTTTTAGTGGATCCGGAATGGTTTCCCGCGGCTTTAATCAATATATTAGAAAATGCAATTGATGCGTGTCTGTCGGATACCATCAAAAAAGCACATTGGATTCATTTTAAAATATATCAAGATGCCGACGGAAACATTTGTTTTGAAATAGAAGACAACGGCGCGGGCATGGACGAGGAAACCAAAAATAAAATATTTTCGTTGTTTTTTAGTTCCAAAGGATCTCGTGGAACAGGGCTGGGCCTCTATATCGTCCAAAACGTGATCCACCAGCACGGCGGCACCATCACGGTTTCATCACATCCTGGAAAAGGCTCCTGTTTTATTCTCATGATCCCCGCTCAAAAAACCTATACAGATAAAAACGCTTGTATCCCCAATACTAACCCAACGGACAAGCCACCTTCTGTGACACGCAAAAAAACGCATTACCGAAACGCTGCGAGCGCATCAAAATTAAAAAAACCATCTTAAACCCATCAGTTGTTCCGGTGGCATTCCCCGCATAAAACCGGCCCTGCCTTTTGCCGCAGATGACAGCCTTTACACTGGAGATGATACACCTTGATGAGATTGAAAATATGTCCCGAATCTTCGTCATCATGACATTCCGAACATTTGCGGCCGATGGAATCTTCATTTTCAACCCAAGCCCCGTCCTGAAACACATGATGGCAGTCATTGCATCCTTTTATTGATTTCATCTCCGTATGCGCTTGATGTGGAAAAATCACATGCGGCCGAAAGCGCTTAACAAACGCTTCATCCTCAATAGTAAAAATATCCTGCTGGGCAAATCCCCGGATACAGTTTCCAAAAAATAAAAACCATAGCGCGCCGACAACAATGATAATTTTTTTTGCGTCCATAAATCGCTTGATTATATCCATGATGTTTGCGCGGACGGCTTTTTGTCCATTCCGGCATAGATAATGTCGCTGAAAAATTTGATATCCATGTCTAACTGATAATGTTTGATGATATCCTCAAGCCCGCTGTGGCAGTTATGACAGGGAGCGATGATGGTCTGGGCGCCTTTGGCTTTTGCCGCCATCAATTGCTCAGCTTTAACGCGATTGCTCTTTATGCGTTTTTCCGTATAGGGCGGCCCGCAATTGATAATGCCGCCGCCGGCATTGCAACAATAATTATGCTCCCGATTGGGATGCATCTCAATAAAACGGGTGCATGTCTCGGCAATGATGTCCCGCGCCATATGATGCAGCCCCCCGCCACGGGCAATATTGCAGGGATCGTGGAATGTGACCGTCTTGGGGAATTTTTTAATAATCTTGATTTTTTTATGAAAAATCAACTCATGATAAAACTCAACAGCATGGACCACCGGCAGGGGCGAAGTTTTCCATCCAAGAAACCGGTTTCCCACATCCGTCACTGCGCGGAAGGCATGACCGCATTCGCCCATGACAATTCTTTTTGCCTTTAAACGCATCGCTGCCTCAAAATGAATTTTGATCAGCCGGGCGGTCATCTCATTATCGCCCGTATACATGCACATATTGCTGTTGTCCCAGCCCGGCGCAGAGGTCATGGTCCAACTGACACCGGCTGCATTTAAGATCATCGCCGCTTGATAAATCAGCTGCGCCCGAAACTTGGGCTCAGGCCCGATCACCGCATAAAAAATATACACTCTTTCCCGATCAAGGGGGATTTGCAACCCCGGCATTTCCTCCCGGGCTTCTTCTTCCTGCCAGAACAGGGTGTCAATCCATTCATCGGCCTTCACCCACATCTGGTTGTATGTGGCTGCATGGCTGTTCGCCGTGTCCTGGATGTATCTGGGAACCACACCGAGAAGATGGCAGATCCGCCGCATTAACATGATAAAATATGCCGCATCGATGCCAAAAGGGCAATAAAGCACACATCGCCGGCAGAGATTGCATTCCGTAAACGCAATTTCACAGGCGCGTTTGATGAAATCTGGCGACACCCCGCCTTTGTTTCGGAAAATGACATCCATGGTCTGCTTGACCTTGCCGGCAGGGGAAAATAAGGGGTTTTTGTTGTTGGAAAGATAATGATGGCAGGCGTCGCTGCAAAGGCCGCAATGCACACAAGTATCTATATAGGCTTTCAGCCTGGCGCCGGCTTCGTTTTTCATCACCGTATCGATCACCGCTCGGATCTGATCTTGGGTAAGGTTTTCAGCGGGTTTTTCGATGCCGTCATCTTTTATGTTTAAACTGATCTTCGGCCCTGAGCCCATGATCTTTCAACCCTTTCTACAATACATCACCGGTGACTGCTTTGACGCTTGAATTCCCGGCTTCCATGATAGAATGACGGTCTGCTCCCCCCATAAAATTTTTATTGTTTCGCCGCATTCGGATATGCTCAATACGACCTGGAGCTTTTTTCTGCCGTCCAGATCCGGATAAGCGGCTCGAAGGCAAGAAAAATCCGCGTTTTTTAAAAAGAAAAGAATCGCTTTCATCTTTTTTTCAAAAATCAACTCTTCGGCGCCGGACAATCCGCCTTTCAAACAACGCCGGACCATGCGTTCATAGGCGAGTTTTGCCGCTGTCTCAATGCAATGGCCGTCAAGATGCAATTGAATCTGCACCAAAATTTACCAATCCTTTGCCTTTCTCACGCCGCCGAATTCAGAGCCCATATATCCCCGGGTCAAGGGAAAAAAAAGCATGTGACCGAGCCGGGTAAACGGGATGGCGATCAGGAGGATTTCACCGGAGACAATATGAAATAAAGACGCCCACACATACCCCGGCCATTGATGGACCGCCCAAAAACCAGAAATAAAAGGGGCGGCGACCAGAACCAACAGTATATAATCCGATGCTGTGGTCAGATACCGCGCCTCAGGCAGGATGATTCTGCGGAATATAAAAAACAGACATGATCCGATTACCATCAGGGTCATGGCATCTGCAATCATATCCGGTAAAAACCACCAGGAAACATTCCAGGATTCCTTAATGAGAATCATGTGTTCAAGAAGAAAAAGCGGTGTCACAATAATGCATATGTGAAATAAAAATGAAACCATTGTCATCACAGGATGCCTTCGCATGGAAATAGCGGCAAAAGGAATGATCCAATGGCCAATAGAACGACATGCATAACGAAACTGGAAGTAGGAAACCGCCGTCCGGTCTTTTTTCGCTGCCAGAGCAGCCAAAGACAACAACCGGTAAAAGCTTCCGACAACAAAAACCATCACGGATATCCATACCATGGGGCCGGTGATTATTCGGTAAATATCATGAATCATCATAACACCTGATTCAAAGCAATAACGGTGCGAATCACCAAACCGTTTTGGGAAATACCTTTCAAAAGCAGATAACGATGGGCGGGATCGAATATCGGATCCCATGCCCATGCCAATGGGTAATCCAGGGGAACTTCGTCGACCACATAATAAAATTTGCCGTTTTTCCGAACTTTCACGGCCACGTGGCGGCTGTCATCGCTGAACACGGGCTTCCATGCCATATCATAGGCGCCGTCCCAGCATTTGCGGTCCACGGCGATATACCATTGCCCATTGTTTTTCCCCACACAGGCGATTCTTTGGCCATCCGGACTGAAAACCATATCGGTCGCCAGTTCGTTAAACATCAGGGGCCATGGTTGCCCATCCAAAGCAATCGTCCATTTCCCAAACCGCGGGGCCACCACCGCGGCAATATGCGTGCCTTGCGGATTGTATGCATGATGCCATAATTGATAAAATCGGCGGTCCCATATGATTTGCCCGTCTTGCGCAAGCGTCCAACCGTCGTCCAGTTTGACAGGCGCGGTGATGGTATTGTCAAAAGGATGAAAAAGGGGTTTCCATATTGATAAAAATAAGCGTTCCCATCGCCGACCGTCAACCAGAATGGTATAGGCGTCAACGCCGATTCTGGATTCAGCCGCCACCCGACAACCATCCGGACTGAAAGACAGCTCCCAGATGTTTAGAAAATTTTCCGGCCAGCATACACCGTTTTTGGCAACCGTATAACACCCTTTACGGAATTGAAATATATCCCCGGGGGAAAAAGCAACGCGTTGAACCACCGCTGCCGCATGGTTGCCGTCGCCGCTTGTCGTCAAATGGGAAAGCGCTGAAAATCTGTTGGCCCAGGGCACGCCGTCTACCACGGCAAAATACTCGCCGTTGGATTGGGCTGCGGCTGTCACATGACACGGGGATCCTGCTGCATGCAAATCCCAGACGAAATCAAACCAATTTTCCCACGGGCAGCCTTCCACCGCCACCGTCCAAGCCCCTGCCTCACTGACAATGGCAACTAAGCGCTGATCAGTCAAAAATCGAAGCCCCCAGATCCTGTCGAATGGCTTTTCCCATTTTGCGCTTGTTTCATGAATAAAGGCCGATGCCCCATTCTTCCGCACCACGACCGCCACCCGTTCTCCGTCCGGACTGATGCAGGGCGACTCCATATAGGGGAATCGGTCTTTCCACAGGCAAAGATTGACGATCTCTTTTTTACCGGGTGTCCAATCCCACCGGGTGCGGTTTATTTGAATCAAGCTGATTTCTCCAGGGATATGTATGAATCGTTCAAATAAACAAATATCCTGCGGCTGAGGCTCCTTTTTTATTGCTCAAGCTGCAGGTTCAATGGTATCTGAATGGCAAATTTTTTTCCTAGACTAGATATTATATGATAAACAGGGAATCATGACAAACAAATTTCCATATCTTCCCTATTTTCGTTGTTATGAACTGGCATGGCGGATCATCATGCCGGTTCTTGGTCTTCATCCGCGCATCAAAGAGGGATATAATGTCAGGCGCCGGGTTGACCATCTCCAGCGTGCGGATGTGTGGATCCAGGCGGCGTCCGCCGGCGAAGCATACCTTGCCAATCAAATCATGGCGAATCTTTCCTCATCGCATTCCATCCGCATGTTATTCACTTCCAATACACCTCAGGGATTGGATATTCTGCACAAGGGGATCGCCTGCATTTCAGCTACGCCGTCAAAAACAACCGCTGTTGCTTCCTATTTTCCGTTTGACAGACCTTCTATTATGGATGCGGCGGTGGCGAACGTCAATCCCAAAGTCATGGTGCTTTTGGAAACCGAAATTTGGCCAGGGCTGATTTTTGCCCTAAAAAAAAACAAATCCAGGATTTTGATTATCAACGGCCGACTGACCGTAAAAAGCTTGCACCGTTTTATAAAATGGAAAAAATTTCTTCACGCATTAAGCCCGGATTATATCCTGGCCATCTCCAAATCAGACGCCCGACGATTTGCCGCATTGTTCGGTCCGGATAAAGTCGGCCTCATGCCCAACATCAAGTTTGACCGCCTGAATGCATTCATAAGCGTTGGCGAAAATCCTTTAAAAGGCATCCTCCCAGAGGGAGCGAAATTTGTGGTATTGGGATCCATCCGCAAGGAAGAAGAATCCCTTGCCGCCCGAATCATCCAATCCCTGGTTTGCCAGTTTCAGGAAATCGTCATCGGCGTTTTTCCCCGGCACATGCATCGCATCCCTGCCTGGCAAGACATTCTAACCCGCGGCGGGATGACCTGGGCGTTGCGTTCCCGCCTGCCCCAAGAAACCGCTGAAAAGGGAAGCATCGTATTATGGGATACATTTGGGGAATTAAACAATGCCTATGCACTGGCCGATGCGGCAGTGGTGGGCGGAACCTTTGCTCCGTTGGGTGGACAGAATTTTTTGGAACCGCTGATTTTCGGCATTCGGCCGGTCATCGGCCCCTATTGGGATAATTTCGCTTGGGTCGGTGAAGAAATTTTTACTCAAGGATTGGTTGTCCAAACATCCAACTGGCAGGCGGCTGTTTCAGAGATCATCCGGCAGATTCATGAGCCTTTCTCAAAAAATGACATTCGGGAAGCAGCCGCCGCCTATATTCAAAACCGAAAAGGCGGCACTGAAATTGCCTGCCGATTGATTCAAAAACAACTTCATATGGAATGAACAAGGACTTGCCCATGCCCCTGCGCCCGAAATGTTATGGGATCATCCCGGCCCGATACGCCTCCACACGGTTTCCCGGAAAGCCGTTGGCCGACATCTACGGCAAACCCATGATCTGGCATGTATTTATGCGGGCGCGCCAATGCAAGGAACTGGATCATGTGGCTGTTGCAACCGATGATCCGCGCATTGAAAGCACCGCCAAAGCGCTGAACATCCCTGTCGTAATGACCCGCACCGATCATGTCAGCGGCACAGACCGGGTGTGCGAAGCCGCCCTAAAACTCCAAGTCCCTGAAGATGCGGTGATCGTCAATATTCAGGGGGATGAACCAGCCCTGCATCCGGACATGCTTTCGGAATTGATCCAACCGTTTTCAGATCCGAATATTTCAGCCGTCACCCTTGCCCGGGCCATTGATGCTGCGGCCGCGCAATCGCCGGATACGGTCAAAGTGGTCATGGATGCTTGCAACAATGCCCTTTATTTCTCTCGGGCGGCCATCCCCTATCCCCGGGATCAAGAGCAGGTCGTTTACTTCGGCCATATCGGACTGTATGCTTTCCGGTGGAGAATCCTTGAAAAATTCGTGACATTACCCCCCGGGTATCTTGAAACCATTGAAAAACTGGAACAGCTTAGACTCATTGAAAACGGCATTCCCATTTATGTGGTCCGGACATCCCATGTCTCCTGCGGCGTGGACCGGCCTGAAGATATTGAAAAAGTAAAAAAATTGCTTGAACCCAGATAACTTAAATCCCAACATCATTTATGGAAAAAGGTGGCCCCATGAATCATAATTTGCTGGATCAGATTCATGATTTTTTCAACAACAAAAAAATTCGAAAAACTTTTCTCAAACTCCGTCTCCCCATTGGCATTGCCTGCTTGATTGGAATCGCCGCGCTGATTCAACCTTCATGGTTTTTCCCCGGGCTTGCGGTTTCCATCATGGGCCAAGCATTCCAGGTATGGTGTTTGTCCACCATCAAAACCCAAAAAAAACTCACCATCACCGGCCCTTATATGTTCATGCGGAACCCCATGTATATCGGCCGTTTTTTTCTGGTGTTCGGCATCCTGTTGATGACCGGCAATCTCTGGATCATGTTAATCTTCACCATTGTCTATTATTTTTATATGGTGAACCGGGTGAAACGGGAGGAAAAAGTATTGGCTGCCCTTTTCGGCAAGGATTATGAAGATTATTGCCGGGATGTCAACCGCTATATCCCCGGCTTCAAACGCTTTGACAAAAACCAGCTCTATTCCTTTGACCCTGAAAGCATGCGGCAAAACCATGTGGGAATCAACATCCTGGCTGCCCTGGCATGTTATGTGGTTTTGTTTTTGAAGGCATTTGTTTGGTAAGCCACGGCCGTCCGTTCCCACAGGCCATTGCATATCTCCACATTTATCAAAACAGGCGCTGGGGTCCCAAGAAAAATTCACACGCCGCCGTCAAAAGGACCTAAGCGACACCGCTCCAGAGGCGCAGCAAATCCATCCCGGATGCGACGTATCAATGCCCTATGTCCGGCGATCCCCTTTCATCCAGGAAGGATATCCTTTAAAAATCCAGAATGCGCGTTTTTTATTCAAGGCCTCCAATCTTTCCCGGCGAACCGGATCCAAAGATTCTGGCTTATATTTATTCCAGTTCTTGTAAACGCCCGACAGATCGATTTCCTTAAACAAATTACGCAAAAACCAGGGCGCTTTCTCCAGATTCACGGCGTTTTGAAAATCCAGCAACGCCGGCGCGCCGGATGTATCCACGAGAATATTCCGACGGTTCCGGATATCCAAATGCGCCATGTGCATGGCGTGGATTTGCTGCACCAGCGCTTCCAGCTTCGGAAAAAAATCGTCGCCTAAGTCTTTGGCCTGAGTATCTCCCAATGTTTTGCCTTCGATATACCGATAGCATAAGGCAAAACGATCCAGCATAAACGGCGCCCGGGGAACACCGGTAATACCCTGCAATTTTGTCAAGGCTTCAAATTCCCGCCGAACCATAAGCCACCCCCAGGTATAGCGAACGATGGGGGAGCAGGGCTTAAAATCCTTGACCACCCAGTCGATTCCCTCGTGTCGGCATAAATACAAATCGGCATTGGCCCAGCGGCCTTTGGAAAGCACGCGGTATTGGATACGGGGAATATCGGTTCGATGAAATGGATTTTTCATTGTTGCAACTCTTGCGCTTTCAGCCACGAAAAAATGTATTTCCTGATAAAAGACAAAAACCGTTCCTCATCCTGACCCCAACTGATACGAACCCCCATGACCGCCAAATCCATTTGAAAATCCCAGCGGAAATTCAGCCTGGCAAAATCTTTTTCCGTAGTGACAATGACATCTGCGCCTCTTTGCCTGGCTGTCTCAACAATCTTTTGTAAATCCTTTGCCGAATAGGCATAATGATCCGGAAACTCCATAAACCCTGTCACAGCAAGGACCTTTTGGGTGACCATTTCCCGAAAATCCATATTTTGGGCAATGCCTGAAAAAACAAATGCGCGGGCATGGGCAAGCCCGCCGTCATCCATCTTGCAGCTGGATGCCTTCTGCCCCTGTGCGCAAGCCCCCCCCCCTTAAAT
>FWPV01007102.1_pt1 | contig 20646 bp, 15 predicted proteins | sample 2228371 | NCBI WGS metagenome assembly FWPV01 (sample SAMEA103939776, study PRJEB20133) | metagenome | reverse complement strand
TCTATCAGTGCCGACGGAAACTGATGGCGGGAAAGCTGACCCTGGATTTGAGCCCTCTGGAAGCAGCTTAGTTGTTAGCGCGTAAATCCAGGTTAGTCAAAGCCAGACCGAAGGCTACCAGGAAAATTGCCTTTTCCGTACGATCCCCCAAAAAGCCCAAGCCTCGACGCAGGCTGTTGTGAAAAAGCATTCAAAGGCAATACAAGATTAATGGGTGTGGCTTGGATACGACCGATGATACGCTTTAGTTGGTGAAAGTACGTATCGCCTCCGCCGGAACCGGCAAGACCGCCAGCCTGGTCTTGCGCTACCTCGAGCTCATCGCCTCCGGCACCCCGCTGCGCCGCATCGCTGGGGTGACCTTCACCCGCAAGGCCGCCGACGAGCTGCGGGTGCGGGTGGGGCAGGCGCTAGAGGAGGTGCTGGAAAAGGGGCGGCACCTGGAGTTCGTGGCCCCGGAGGAAAGCCGGCCCTTGTTCCAGGAGGCCCTGCGCGAGGTCTCGGGGGCTACCCTCAGCACCATCCACGGCTTCATGGCCCAGTGCCTGCGGCTGGCTGCTCCCATTCTGCACCTGGATCCCGACTTTTCTATGCTGGGCGACTGGGAGGCAGTGGCCCTGTTCGAGGAGGAGTGGAACACCCTCTGCTACCTGGCCCTAAAGCCGGGCCACCTGCTCCACGGCATGGCCACCGACGATCTGACCGAGCCGCTTTTGCACCTCTTCTCCAAACGCTCCTTGGCCGAAGCCTTCGAGCCTGCTGAGGGCGAAGAAAACCAGCGCTTGCTGCGGGTTTACCAGGCCGTTTATGCCGCTTATGAAGCCCGCTTGGGGGCTAATTTGCTCTCGCCCTCGGAGCTGGAGCGCAAGGCCCTCGAGCTCACCCGCAACCCCCGTGCAGTGGAGCGGGTTTTGGAGCGGGTAAAGGTGCTTCTGGTGGACGAGTACCAGGATGTGAATCCCTTGCAAGGGGCCTTTTTTGAGGCGTTGGAGCAAGCCGGTCTGTCTATCGACATTGTCGGGGACCCCAAACAGTCCATCTACGCCTTTCGCAACGCCGATGTGGCCGTCTTTCGTAAGGCCATGCGAGAAGGCCAGCTAAAGCCCCCCCTGGTTCGCACCTACCGCCACAGCCAGACCCTGGTGCGCTTTTTGAACCGCTTGACTGAGACCCTGGCCCAGCAGGGCTGGGGTTTTGGCAGCGACGAGGCCCCCGCAGTCGAGGGGGTTCGGCCCTCGCGGGGGCGGCTGGAAATCCACTGGGTAGAGGGTGAGGTGGCCCTCGATGACCTGCGCAAGCAGGAAGCCTGGGTGCTGGCCCAGCGGCTAAGCGCTCTATCGCAAACAACCAGTTACTCCGAGATGGCGGTGCTGGTACGCTCGTACAACAGTGTGCGCTTTCTGGAGGAGGCCTTTGTTCAGGCTGGGATTCCCTATGTGCTACTGCAGGGGCGCGGCTACTACGAGCGGCAGGAGGTGCGCGACCTGTACCACGGCCTGCGGGCTGCCCTCGATCCCGGTGGGCTATCGCTGGCGGCCTGGCTGCGCAGCCCTTTTGGGCAACTGACCCTCGAGCAGGTCGAAAGCGTACTGCGCTCCAGCAACCCGGTGCAAACCCTCGCCTTGCAGTTTCCTTTGATTTACGAGCGTTTGAGTCAGATTCAGTCCCGGCTGCGGACTTCGGCCCCACTTGAGGTGCTCAAATTCCTGATCCGCGCCCCTTTGATCGAGGAAAGAGCCTACCACGACTTCCTGGAGCCCCGGGCACGGGAGAACGTGGACGCCCTGCTGTTCTACTTTGCCCCCCGCCCACCCCAGAGCCTCGAGGGCTTGCTCGAGCGTTTGGAACTCCTCTCTCGCCAGGCCGACGCCGGCGACGTGCCCCAGTCCGGCGAGGGAGTACAGATCCTGACCATCCACCGGGCCAAAGGGCTGGAGTGGCCGCTGGTCGCCGTTTTTGACCTGGGTCGGAAGAACCTGCACCAGGCCCAGCCAGTGTACCTGAGTGGCGGAACATCACAAGCAAGCATGCTAACGCAGCAGGTAGCGCTGCCGAACACGCCGCAGTTTGAACCGTACAAAGAGCAGCTCAAGGCCCTGGAAGAGCAAGAGAGCTACCGCCTGTTCTATGTAGCGGCCTCGAGGGCCCGCGACACCCTGGTTCTCTCCAGCAGTGTGAGTAAGGGACAGCTCGAGGGCTGGGCCAGGGTGCTGGAAGCGCTGAACCTGGGACCCCAGAGCTCCCCGTTCGACCGGCCCGATTTTCTGCTGCAAACCTGGCAGCACCATCCGATACCGTCGGTGCCGGTCAAAAGGCCAGCCGCCCCCCCCGAAGCCCCGCCCTGGATAAAGGCCCGCTTTGACCTCGAGCCCTTTCCGCCACTCTTCTCGCCCTCGGCCTACAAGCGCCTCGAGGCCGAGCCACTGCCCCTGCCCGACCCCGAAGAGGGCGAGGTTTTGCCTGGCCGGGCGCGGGCCATCGGAACCCTGGTGCACTACGCCATCGGGCAGAACTGGCAGGCCGACAACCCGGCGCACCTGGCCAACCTCGAGGCCCAGGAGGTGATGTTCCCTTTTGGCCCCGATGAGCGGGCGGGCATTATGGACGAGGTGAAAGCCCTGTTGCAGGAGTACCAGGGGCTGCTGGGGGCAATGCTCCCCTGGCCCCGCGAAGAAGACTACCCTGAGTTCGCGGTGGCTCTGCCCATCGGCTCCACCGTCTGGCAGGGGGTCATAGACCGGTTGTATCAAGTGGGTGGGCAATGGTATTTGGAGGACTACAAGACCGACCTCGAGGTCAAGCCAGAGCGTTACTACTTCCAGCTTGCGGTCTACCTGGCGGCAGTACGGCAGGCGTGGAACCTCGAGCCCGAGGTACGGCTGGTGTACCTGCGCTTTGGCGAGGTGCTGAAGCTGGATAAAAGCCTTCTGGATACCGCACTGAACGACATAAATCCCCTGGATGCGACCAGAAAATAATACTGCTTCAACAAGCACCGAAAGCAAAAACCTTTGGAGGCACTGCGCCGCAGGCGGTGCCATCCGAATCCCAGAGTACCCCTTCGCTATACACCCCAATCCTCAGTCCAGAACTTCATCTGCCGGGCTGTTCTCGAGGATACCGCGCCAGAGCAGTGCAACCACCGGCAAGGCCACCACCAGCAACAGGATGAGCGATAGCAAACTTTCCACAAGTTTAGCGTAGGGCGGCCAGGTCAGATAGGGGTCATGACCACCCTGAGGTGTCATACCGAATTCAAAAAAATAGTCTTTAAATCCTATGCTTTTCAGAGGCCTGATTGCGCCGCGCGCGGCGCAACTTGAATCCTGGAGCACACCCACCTCTCCCCGCCCCACCCCTCCTTTCAGTCGGCGAAACAAGCATCTCCCTTCCAAGGGGCGGTATCGCCCTCCGCTACGCGGATAACTTCCAAGGGGCGGTATCGCCCTCCGCTAGGCGGATAACTTCGGTCGGCGAAGAAAGCATATCCCGTCGGTCGGTCGCCCCTGCGCCACGCCATGGCGCGAGGAGGGCGAGGCTGAGCCACCATTCAGTGCCGAACTAACCGAATCTGGTATCAGGAGGCATCGTCTTTACTGGGGTTTTTGGAAAGCGCTCGCTGATTGGCTTTGATGCCTGCATCGAAATCGATTTCCATGGGCGGTTTATCGTCCATGTCCACAAATACCGACGGGTTATAGGGCTCAGAACCATGGTCATGCGGGGTTGGGCTGGTCTGTTGGCCCAATCTACCCAGGTAGTAAACTCCAGCACCAACCAGCACCAGAAGTCCCAAGAGCGCCACCACCCACACCCAAGACATACGGCTTTATGCTACCGCAGGTTGGTCGCGTGGCGGGTTCATCTAGGCACCAAAGGCCGCTCGAGGCTGCCATCAGATAACCTCCCGAAAACCGATGGCCTCGGCCCTGGCCTGAAGTTCGCGCTTCAGGAGGGCGTGCTCGGGTTTGTCCAGGTAGGGGTCGGCTTCCAGAATGGCTTTGGCCAGAGCCCGGCTTTGAATGATGATCTCCTGGTCGGAGGCCAGGTCGCCCAGCCGCAGGTCGGGCATCCCCGACTGGCGCACCCCCCGTAACTCGCCAGGGCCACGCAGTTTGAGGTCTTGTTCGGCAATGTAAAACCCATCGGTCGACTCCTCGATGACCCGCAGACGTTGCAGGGTGCGTTTGGAAGTCTCGCCTGCTATCAGGATGCAGAAGGCCTCCAGCCCCCCCCGACCCACTCGCCCGCGCAACTGATGAAGCTGGGCCAGTCCAAATCGCTCGGCATTTTCAATAATCATCAGGGTGGCCTGGGGAATGTCTACACCCACCTCGATCACCGTGGTCGAGACCAGCAGGTCGAAGGCCCCTCGCTTGAAACGCTCCATCACAGCATCTTTTTCGTCGGCCTTCATCTTGCCGTGCAGCAGGTCGATGCGCACATCGGGGAGGAGTGTTTGCAGTTCCTCGCTGAGCCGGGTGGCAGCGGCGAGTTCGGCGGTGGCCTCCGAATCGCCCTCCTCAATCATGGGTGTAACCACGAAGACCTGGTGCCCCTTTTGAATCTCCTGACGAGCAAAGGCGTAGGCCTGGGTACGGGTTTTTTGGGTGAGGATTTTGGTCTTGATGGGGGTGCGTCCCGGCGGCAACTCGTCTATCTGGGAGACCTCGAGGTCGCCATACATGGTCAGGGCCAGCGAGCGGGGAATGGGGGTGGCCGACATCACCAGCACATCGGGCCGCTGACCAAGTAGCCTGCGGCGCTGCATGACCCCAAAGCGGTGCTCCTCATCGATGACTGCGAGGCCCAGGTCGCGGAACTCCACCCCGTCTTGAATAAGGGCGTGGGTGCCCACCACCACCTGGGTCTGACCACTTCCTAGCCGCTCTAAGACACCCCGTTTCTCCGCGCCGCTCATGGAGCCTACCAGCAAATCCACCGACACCCCCAGAGGGTAGAGGTAGCGGGTCAGGTTGTCGAAGTGCTGCTTGGCCAGGATCTCGGTAGGAGCCATCAGGGCTCCCTGAGCGCCATTCTGGGCAGCCACATAGAGCGCTGCAGCGGCTACAGCCGTTTTGCCCGAGCCCACATCCCCCTGCACCAGCCGCGCCATCTGTCGCTCGGACTGCATGTCGGCCAGAATTTCACCCAGCACCCGTTCCTGAGCTCCAGTAAGAGTAAAGGGAAGCGTCGAACGAAAGCGCTGAACCATCGCAGGCGTGACCCTGAACATCCGGCCCAAAAGCGCCGAACCGCCGGACTGAATCATCACCTTGAGCTCTAGAAGCAAAAACTCGTCAAACTTAAGCCGGGTCAGGGCTCGTTCCAGGCTCTCCTCCGAATCGGGGAAGTGAGCCTGGCGCAGCGCCTCATCGAGGGTTAGGTTGCTGGGTATCGGGTTTTGCAACCCGATTCCCGGGGTTGTATAGGCCTCGAGGGGATCGGGTATCTCCCTGAAAGTCTCCAAAGCCCGCCAGGCCGCCCGCCGCAGGAAAGCCTGCCCAATGCCCTCCTTGGCGGGGTAGACCGGCACGATGCGGCCGGTCGATAGGGACTCGCCCCCCTCGTCCTCGAAGTACTCAACCATAACCGAAATATTGCCACCGCGTTTTTGCACCCGCCCCGAGATCACCAGGCTGGCCCCTTCGGGCATCTGCTTGAGCACCCAGGGTTGGTTGAACCAGATGCCAGTAAACTTCCAGCCCCAGGGATCCATGAAGCGCACCTGAACCAGTTGCATTCCTTTTCTGGCGGTCTTGACCAGCTCGCGGTTCAGGACTTTACCCACCACAGTTGCCTTGGCTCCATCCTCCACTTCGCGCACCCCTTGCAAGGTGCGGCGGTCTTCGTAGCGGCGAGGGTAGTTGTGCAACAGGTCTCGCACCACCCGGATACCCAGTTCACCAAGCTTTTTTTTGCCGCCAAGATCCAAAGCTTCGATGGGTGTATCGAAGGTAATACCGGGAACCGGGGAGGGTGCTCGAGCAGGAGCACCTGAAAGCGCAGGTGGGGCGGTCTGAACCCCGACCCCTGGCCCACCGCCCAGCCATTCAATGGCTTTTTCCAGCTGCGCTTTGCGGGTTGCCAGGTCCATCTGGCGATAACCGGCCAGCATCTGACCTACCTCGGGAAAGGGTTGACCCAGGTTCTGAAGCAGTCTTTCCAGACCCCCCGCGACCACCCGGTCGTGGGCACCATCGGCCAGCTCACGCTGGATCGGGCGCAGCAGGCGGGTTTTGAGTTCTTCGCGGGTCACAGCTTCCCACATTGTACCCAGACTCAACCGGCCCCTTTGCAGTTTTGGTCTGGTTGCGGCGCAGCTGATGCTCTGGCGTAAAAAACGTAACGCTCTGGCGCGCCGTAATGTCTGAAATGTCATGGTTTGGGCACGGCCAGTTCGTATACTTGGTGGGTATGGCGCTATCACAAGTTGAAATTTTGCCCAATGGCCTGACGCTGGCTGTAGAGGAGCAGCCCTGGAACCCCGGCGTGGCCATGCAATTACTGGTTCCAGTGGGTGCCGTGAACGACCCCGAAGGAATGGAGGGAGCGGCCAGCTTGCTGGAAGGCTGGCTCTGGAAAGGGGCCGGTAGCCGGGATGCGCGGGCCCTGGCCGATGCCTTCGATGATCTGGGGGTACGGCGAGTGAGCAGCAGCGCCCTCGAGCACACCACCTTCGCCGCGCAGTTTTTGGCCGACAAGCTGGAGGCGGTGCTCACACTCTATGCCGATGTGCTGATGCGTCCCCATCTGCCTACTGAGGCGCTGGAAGCCGTGCGGCAGATCGCCCTGCAAGAACTGGCATCACTGGAAGACCAGCCCCCCAAAAAGATGTTTGCGGCGCTTCGCCGGGCGGTGTTTGCCAGCCCTCACGGACGCAATCCCAGCGGCAACAAGGCCCATCTGGAAAGCATTTCCGCCGAGAATCTACGTCAGGATTTTGCCAGACGCTATGCCCCCCAGGGGGCGATTCTGGCCCTGGTGGGAGGGGTGAGCTTCGACCGAGCCAGGGAGGCTGTGTGGGAGGCCTTAGGCGACTGGAAGGGAATGGGGGCGGAGTACCCGGCCATTGAGCTACGGCCTGCCCACACCATCCACCTCGAGCAGGACAGCGCCCAGGTGCAGATAGGCCTGATTTATCCCGACATCTCCTTCGACCACCCCGAGTTTTACAGCGCCCGTCTGGCCTCCCAGGTGCTTTCGGGAGGGAGCAGCAGCCGTCTATTTACCGAGGTGCGGGAAAAGCGGGGTCTGGTCTACTCGGTGTATGCGGCCCCCAACGCCATCAAGGGCTATAGCTACCTGAGCGCCTACGCCGGCACCACGCCCGAGCGGGCCGACGAGACCCTGCGGGTCATGCAGGCGGAGATTGCCCGCCTGGCTGAAGGCGTCAGCGAAGAAGAGCTGCGGCGCACCAAGATTGGCCTGCGCTCGGCCCTGGTTATGCAGGATGAATCGTCGCGCTCGAGGGCCAGCAGCATCACCCGCGATCTCTACCTGCTGGGTCGGGTACGTACCCTTGACGAGATCGAAGCTCAGATTGCAGCAGTAGACGTAACGCGCATCAACCGTTATCTGGCTTCCAATCCCTACCAGGTTCCCTGGATTGCAACCCTGGGGCCGAGAAAGTTGGCAGCCGCGGAGTAAAGCTAAAAACACAGAAATTGCGCAGTCGATCTTCCTGCCGGAAAACACAACCCGAGATGAACTTCATCCGAAAAGCCTTTGCACCCGACTTTGACTCACAATCCTCATTTTTGGAGTGGATATGACCCAAACCAAATCTGCCGTAACCTTCAAGCAGGCCACCCTGGGGAATGGTCTCTCTGTCATCGCGGAGATTAACCCTGAGGCCAAGAGCGTGGCCCTGGGCTATTTTTGCAAGACCGGAAGCCGCGACGAGACCCCCGATATAGCCGGGGTGTCGCACTTTTTAGAGCACATGCTGTTCAAGGGCAGTGCTAAACGGGATGGCCACGAGGTCAACCTCGAGTTCGATCAGATGGGGGCTCAGTACAACGCCTACACTTCTGAAGAAAACACCGTCTACTACGGGGCGGTGTTGCCCGAGTTTGCCCCCCGGCTGCTGGAGCTCTGGACCGACCTGATGCGCCCTGCTTTACGCCAGGAAGACTTCGACACCGAGAAACAGGTCATCCTCGAAGAAATTGCCCTCTATGAAGACCGGCCTAACATCATGCTGTTCGACTGGGGGCGGGCACGGTATTTTGCCGGGCACCCGCTAGGCAACAGTGTGCTGGGCACCACCCATTCGATCTATGCCCTGACCCGCGACCAGATGGCCCAGTACCAGGCACAGCGTTATGTGCCGGCCAACCTGGTACTGGTTCTGGCAGGCAAGGTGGATTGGGAGCAAACCCTGGAGCAGGTGGAACAGCTCACCGCGTCGTGGTCCAGGGGCCAAGCAAGCCGGGAGTACCCGGAGGTGAAGGCGGCTGTGGGCGAGTTGCGCGAACCCTACCCCAAGGCCACCCAGACCTACCTGGCCCTCCTGGCACCCGGGGTTTCGGCGCAGGATCCGCGCCGCTACGCGGCCAACATCCTGGCCAACATCCTGGGCGAGGAGGGCAATAGCCGTCTTTTCTGGGCCCTAGCGGACAAAGGTCTGGTGGAGTCGGTGGGAGCCGGGGTGGACGAGGCCGACCGGGCCGGACTGTTTTACGTCTATGCCCAGACCGACCCAGCCAACGAGGAAGCGGTGAAAACGGTTCTGCGTGAGGAGCTGGAGCGCCTCGAGCGCGAAGGGGTGCGCCCGGAGGAGCTCGAGCGGGCCAAAAACAAGCTTGCTACGGCACTGGTGTTCGCAGGCGAAACCCCCATGCAGCGACTGATGAGCGTGGGGGTGCACTACATCTACAACCAGACCTACGAGCCTTTGAGCGAAATTGCCCGCAAGGTCGAGGCGGTAACACTTGCCGATGTAAACGGTCTTCTGGAGACGAAGCCCTTTAGCAAAAGCTTCGTTTACAGCCTGGTACCCGCCTGACGGAGACAGAATGCGCTGGATCTGGCTGCTGCTGTTGTGGTTGGCGAGCAGCTCGCTGGCCCAAAGCGCGTTGGAGCTGGAGGTGCTCCAGCGCACCAACCAGGTACGTCTGGAGCGCGGTCTGTCGCCTTTGCAGTGGGACGCGCTGGCCTATAAAGCGGCGCTGGGCCATGCTCAGGACATGCTCCAGCGCAACTTTTTTGCCCATCAGAACCCCGACGGCCTGGGAGCTGCGGAGCGGATGCGCTCAGCGGGCCTACTGGAAGTGACCAACGGCGAAAATCTGGCCAGCCTCGAGGGTTACCCAGACGCCGAAATTCCTCAGCGCTCCCTGACCGGCTGGATGAACAGCCCCGGTCATCGGGCCAACCTGCTCAAGCCCGACTTTACCCATCTGGGCGTGGCCCTGGTACGCCAGGGCCGCCGGGTCGTGGTCGTGCAGAACTTCATCGGTCGGCCCTTTGACCCCCAGGTGCGGCGGGCTTCCGCTCAGGCCGAGCGCACGGTGCTGGTGCTCTCCGGCACGGCCTCCGGAACAGTAGGCATTTTTGTAGGCAACAACCTTTATGCCCGCTTGAATCCACCCATCCAGGCCCGCCTCGAGCTGCCCCCCAGGGCCGAGGTCAGCTATGCGGTTTTCGATGGCCGTACCTGGTGGACAACCCGCAACGGCCAGCGCGGTTTGCGCCTGGAGAGCACCCTCGAGCAAAGCCAGGCGCCCGGACAGCGAATCTCGTTCAATCTGCCAGCCGGCAACTATACCCTGGCGGTAGGGGCACAGCCGCTTTTCTGGCAGAACGTGGCAGGGCCGGTACGCCTCGAGTTCACCCTTCCGAGCACGCTAGAAGCCCTGTGGCTGGGCATTCGCCACGATAACAGCGTCCGCTACACCCACCGGATTCCCTTACAACCCTAGCAAAGTGTCCGCACCTTCTTCTTACCTTGAACTGTCGCGTTGGCGGGTCGATTCTCAAACCAGATTGGAATCCACACCCGCCGACTCGACATTTGTGCTCTTTATGGAAGCTTTTCCCTTTCTTGCTGTTACGCCAGGCGGCAAAAAGAAAAGAGCGTCAGGTTTTACGCTTCTCCCCTGTGCTAGTATCCGCCGGTGGATTCTCGAGTTCTCCTGGCCATCGCTCTCACCATCCTGCCCTGGGCCTCGGCGTTTGCAGGGATTCGCGCGGGTCTCCAGGACTATAGCCCCGCCCATCTCACGTTGCTTCGCTTTTTGGTGGCCTCGGCGGTCATGGTGATCTACGCCCTGTGGGTGCGGATGCCCCTGCCCGAACGAAGGGACTGGCCCCCGATCTTTGCCCTGGGGTTTCTGGGTATCACCATCTATCACACGGCCCTCAATTTTGGCCAGGTAACGGTAAAAGCCGGGCCGGCAGCGCTTTTGATTGCAGTGGGCCCGGTATTTGTGGCCCTGATGTCCTATCTCTTCCTGGGAGAACGGCTTTCGGGCTGGGGTTGGTTGGGGATTGCGGTGGCCTTTACGGGCGTGTCCCTGATTGCAGTGGGTAACCATCCCGGCAGCTTTGTGCTCGAGCCCGGCGCCCTGCTGATTGTGCTCTCGGCCTTCGTCACCTCGGTCTACTTCGTGTTCCAGCGTCGTCTAGCACAAAAGTACAACCCCCTCAATTTCACGGCCTACTCGCTCTGGGCCGGAACATTGCCGCTTCTGGTCTTCTGGCCGGGACTGGTGCCCGAGATACAGGCAGCCTCGGGCCAGGCCACCTGGAGCGTGGTCTATCTGGGTGTGGTGCCGGGTGCGCTCTCCTACCTCACCTGGAACTATGCCCTGAGCCGTGCACCGGCATCGCAGGTGACCAGCTTTCTGTATGTTTCTCCGGTACTGGCCACCCTGATTGCCTACTTGTGGTTAGGGGAGGTGCCTGGGGCGCTGGCCCTGGTGGGTGGGGGCCTTGCTCTGGCCGGGGTGGTTCTGGTGAACACCCTGGGAAAGGTCACCCAACAATAGACAATCGTCCACAGACCGTAGACAATAAAAACAATGGCCGAGATTCTCCCCATCCGCCTCTACGGCGACCCCATCCTGAAGAAAAAAGCCCAGCCGGTGCAGGACTTTAGCGGCATCCCACAACTGGTCGAAAATATGATCGAGACCATGTTCGAAGCCAGGGGGGTGGGGCTGGCTGCACCTCAGGTGGGCATCAGCCAGCGGATTTTTGTGGCCGCAGAGTATCTCGACGATGAGGAGGAAGAAGATCCCCAGGCCGACCTGAAAACCCGTGTTAAGGAGCTTTACGTGATGGTCAACCCGGTCATCACCTATCGCTCAGGTCAGCAGTCCATCACCGAGGGCTGCCTTTCACTGCCAGGGCTCTATGCCGAAGGCGCTCAACGCGACCTGCAGGTGCGGGTGGAGTACCAGGACGAAAAAGGCCAGAAGAAGACCCTCGAGGCCGAAGGCTACCTGGCAGTGGTGATGCAGCACGAGATAGACCACCTCGACGGGATCCTCTTCTTCCAGCGGATGCCCCACGCCGAGAAGCAGAAATTCCTCGACCTTCACCGCGAAGACCTGGCCGAGTTCCAGCGTCAGGCCCGTGCCTTCTTGCGCGAGGAAGGCAAACTTCAGGCCTATAAACAGAAGTAGTTTTTTCTGTCGCTCTAGAAAGGAATAAGCCATCAGCCGTCAGTCATCAGCCATCGGTCATCGGCCACGCAGGGTTGCTTTTTTCGGATCGCCAGCCTGGGCGGTGCCGGTACTGGAGGCCCTGCACACTCAGCATCAGGTGGTGCTGGTGGTGACCCAGCCGGACAAGCCAGCAGGCCGGGGTTTGCAACTCACGCCTTGCCCGGTGGCGCAGTGGGCCGAGGCTCAGGGCCTCTGGGTAGAGAAACCTCCAAAGCTGCGCAAGAACGCCGATTTTTTGCAGCTTTTTCGGTCGCTGAACCTCGAGGTCGCGGTTACGGCGGCCTACGGCAAAATTCTGCCCGCCGATCTCCTGGCGGTTCCCAGGTTCGGCTTCCTGAACCTGCACCCCTCCGATCTGCCCAAATACCGTGGCCCTGCGCCGGTGCAGTGGACGCTCATCAACGGCGACACCGAGACCGCGGTGAGCATCATGCAGACCGACGTGGGCATGGACACCGGCCCGGTGGTGGCCAAGTGGCACACCCGTATCGAACCCGACGAGACCGCAGTGGAGCTTGCAGAGCGCTTGCGTGACAAGGGCATCGAGCTACTGCTGGAGGCCATTGAGCACCTCGAGCAGCTACAACCCACCCCCCAGCCCAGCCAGGGCACCCACGCGCCCATGTTGCAAAAGGACGACGGAAAGATCGTATGGGAGCGCTCAGCTAGCGAAATCTATAACCGTCACCGGGGGGTGCAGCCCTGGCCAGGGAGCTGGTTCGAACACCGGGGCAAGCGGGTGAGGGTTCTCCAGATGAAGCGGGCCGGGGAGCTGGGCTCAAGCATCCGCCAGGCAGAAAGCAGCCCGGCCCACACCCCCGGAACCGTTCTGCACACCACCGAGGGCCTGACCGTTGCCACCGGAGAGGGCCCCCTCATCCTGCAAGAGGTTCAGCCCGAGGGCAAAAGACCCATGTCAGCACTGGATTGGGCCAGGGGGGCTAAAGTCCAGCCCGGCGACCTGCTGCGCTGAGGGGGTCGCCTTTGCAAAGGCCCGCTGGGTGGGGTCATTTAGATTGCGGGTCGCTAGCCCTCAACTGCTCGAGCATCCAACTTCTTGATATTTCCCGGTATGCTCCATAATGGTTTCATATGCCCATGAGTACCATGGACAAGGTGAAACTGGCCGGACGCTACAGGCTGCTGGCTCCCCTGGGCGAGGGGGGTATGGCCGAGGTATGGCGGGCCACCGACGAGCGCATGGATCGCCTTGTAGCGGTCAAACTTTTGCACAGCTACATCCACCCCAGCGAACGCCAGCGCTTTTTCCAGGAGGTCAAGGCTCTTTCCAAGCTCTCACATCCGGGCGTGGTGCAGGTATTCGACCTGGGCGAGGAAGAAGGCCGCACCTATTTTGTGATGGAGCTGGTGGAGGGGGGCAGCTACGACCAGATGGGCCCCTTCGAGGACGGGCTGGAGGGGCTGCGCCTGCTAACTGCCTCAGCGCGGGTACTCGAGGCCTTAGCGCACCTCCACCACCGGGGGGTGATCCACCGCGACCTCACCCCCCGCAACATCCTGGTCACTCCCGAGGGCCAGCCCAAGGTGATGGATTTTGGTCTGGCCTACCTGATGCAGGAGAGCCGCCACTTCACCCGCACCGGCATTACGGTGGGCACGCCGGAGTACATGGCCCCCGAGCAGGCCAAGGGCCTTTCTCTCACCCCTCAGGCCGACCTCTACAGCTTTGGGGCGGTGCTCTACCGCACCTTTACTGGCAAACCCTTGTTCGAGGGGGAAAACGACCAGTCGGTGCTGTATCAGCACGTTTACGAGGCCCCCAGGCCCCCCCAGAGCCTTAACCCGGCGATTCCCGCCGAGGTCTCGAGCCTGATCCAGTCCTTGCTGCAAAAAGCCCCTGCCGACCGACCCGCCAACGCCGCTGCCGCCCACGCGGTGCTCGAGGAAACCCTGCGGAACTACCGCGAGACGCTCTCCGCCACGCCGCGTGCGGGCGCCAGCCGCAGTGGACACTACCCCACCGGCCCGGCCCGGCCGGAGAAACTGGAGTTGCGCGGCACCTACGACCTCTCAGGCCAGGTGGCCTGGCCGGGGGAACTGGTCGCCCGTGAGGGCAGCCTCTGGGTGGGAGCCGGGCAGGGCATCGCCCGTCTCGACCTGACCGATGGCTCGGTCTACCGTCAGCGCCTGGGCGACGAGGTTTCTGCGCCGCCGGTGGTGACCGAGGAGCGGGTCTACGTGGCCGCCTGGGACGGCCGCTTGACCGGGATGTCGCTCTCCGGGCGGCCCATCCTCAGCTTCCCCACCCGCGCCGAGATTACGGCGGCTCCCCTGGTGGGCGAACTCATCTACCTGGCCGGGCGCGATGGATTTCTCTACGCCCTCGATGCCAGCGGCACCCTGCGCTGGGGCTTCCAGGCCGGGAGCGAGCTTTCGGCCTCGCCCACCCTGTACCGGGGTCTTTTGTTTGTGGCCAGCGAGAACGGCTGGCTCTACGCCCTCGATCCCCTGAGCGGACATCTGCGCTACAAGGTGGAGACCGGGGCCGTCCACACCGCCATGCCGGCCCGTGGCGGCCTGCTGTTTATTCCCACCTGGGCCGGTGAGATTCATGCCTTCGACCCCCTCACCCGCGAGGTGAAATGGAGCTACGACCTCGAGGGCGAACTCTGGGGCGCGCCTGCCGTGGACGAGCATCACGTCTATGCCGCTGGTTGGGCCGGCAAGCTGTATGCCCTCGACCAGAAAACCGGCGACGAGACGTGGAGCCTCGAGGTCGGCAAGGTGACCGCCGCACCCTCCATGGCCCACGGGGTGCTGTATCTGGGCACCGAGGACGGGCGGGTGCTGGGAGTCGACGCCAAAAGCGGACACCTGGTCTTCGAGGCAACAGGCCTGGGTCCTATCCAGGTGCCGCCGCTGCCCTACCGGGGGGCACTGTATGTGGCCACGCTGGCGGGAAAGCTGTACAGGTTTGCCTGAACACCGGGAATGGGAAGAGCCGCCGAGCCTTGGGTAAACTGTTCCGGCAGTGTCTGTGCGGCTAACCGACGAACAGCAAGCCATCGTAGCCCATAACCAGGGGCCGGCCCTGGTGTTTGCGGTAGCCGGAGCGGGCAAGACCACCGCCCTGGTACACCGCCTCGAGCGCCTGGTACGGGAACGGGTTTTCGAGCCGCGCAAAATTTTGGCGACCTCCTTTAGCCGCCTGGCGGTCGACGACCTCAAGCGCTCGCTCTCGAGCTGGCCCCACACCCAGGGGGTGCAGGTCTCCACCCTGCATGCGCTGGGTTACCGCATCGTGCGCAAAGCCGCTTCGGAGGGGCTCTTGAAGCTCGCGGAGGGCAAGGAGGAGGGCACCGAGCAGGCCCTGTTGCAGCGCACTCTGCGGCGGGCCAGGGACTTGAAGCTCCCCTGGGCTCCCGAGCTGGAAAACCTGGAATCCGAGGATTTTCTAAGCTATGTGGGGGCTTGCAAGGGCAACCTGCAATACGCCGACCTGAAGACAGCTGGCCTGCCACCCGAGGCCCTGAAAGTGGCCTCGCAGGCCAGCGCGCCTCAGGAACTCGAGTGGTACCTCGAGCTTTACAGGCTTCTGGAACAGGTTCGGCAGGAGGAGGGCCTGCTCACCTTCGACGACATGCTGTTATTGGGCTGGGAGGTGCTGGTGCGCCATCCCGGCATCCTGCAAACCGTGCAAAAGGCCTTTCAGGCGGTGCTGGTCGACGAGTTTCAGGACGTGAACCTGGCCCAGTCGGAGATGCTGGACCTGATTACCCGCCCGCACCGCAACTACATGGCCGTGGGCGACGACGACCAGACCATCTACGAGTGGCGCGGGGCCTCGCCGCGCTTCATTCTGAACTTTGCCCATCGCTACCAGGCCCAGAAGTACCTGATCCGCGACACCTTTCGCTGCCCCGCTCCACAGGTTGCCCTGGCAGGCCGGGTCATCGCGCAAAACCAGAACCGCGAGCCCAAGCGGTTGAGCCTTACCAAGGGCTTTGGAGGCCGCATACACCTTCGTCTGGAACCCCATATGCCGGCCCAGGCCCAGAGTCTGGTGAGCGATATGGCCAGGCTGTTATCCGAGGGCCGCAAGCCTGTCGAGATGGCGGTGCTGGTCCGGCTCTATGCCCAGACACCCTACATTGAGCAATATCTGATTGAGGCCCAGATTCCCTACCGGGTGGTGGGCAGCGAGCCCTTCTACCAGCGGCCCGAGGTGCGCACCCTGCTGGCCTACGTGCGGCTGGCCCTGAAAAAACCTTCGGGGGAAGAGGGTCGGCGGTTGTGGCTACAGGTCTACAACACCCCCAAGCGCTACTTGAGCCGCACCCTGGCCGAGTCGGTCTGGCGGCAAGTGGAACGAGGGGCCTCGCTGGTGGCCGCGCTGCGGGCGGCCCAGGCCGGGGCCGAGGAACTGGTGGCCCGGCGGCTGGAGGAGCTGGCCCTTCTGTTTGAGTGGCTCGAAGGGGCGCTGGAGCGGGGTTCGGCCCACGCCCTGCTGGAAGCCCTCGAGGCCCGGCTGGACTACCGCCGTCATCTATTGCGCTCCTCGGGTTTCTACGAGGTGGGGGCGGGTAAGGCCGAGGGGGTACGGGCTTTCCTCGAGTACACCCGCGACAAAGGCAGCGTGCCGGCGCTATTACAGCACCTGGGGCAGCTAGCCCAGGAGCACCTGGAGGGGGAAGGCCAGGGTCGGGTCAGCCTGATGACCATCTTCCGGGCCAAAGGGCTAGAGTGGCCGCTGGTCTTCATCCCCGACTGCAACGAGGGCACCCTGCCCTACAGCGGTTCAGAAAACCTCGAGGAGGAGCGCCGCCTGTTCTACGTGGCCCTCACCCGCAGCGCGCAGCACACCTATTTGTACGCCATCTCGAGCCTGCCGCTCTCACCCTTCCTGCGCGAAGCCGAGCACCAGCAAGTGCTGGGGGCCGTCGAGCAGGTGGGGGAAGCCTTGGCCCAGCCGGTGGCCCAGCTTTCTACTGCCCAGACCCTGGCCCTGGCTCTAGGGGCGCACAAGCTGGGTCTGGAACGCTATTTGTACCGCTGGTGGAACTCGAGCGAGGCCCAGGCTATCGCGGCCAAGGTATTGAGGCTTTTTGCCCATGCCGATAGGAACAACTGGTCGGAGGCTTTGGGCCTGACCGCCGAGGCCAGAGGCATCTGGGAGGTTTTCGACGTTGCGCCGGGGGAGGGGCCTTTGGGGGAGTTTGCCGACCTAAAGCGTTTCCTCCTCAAACCGCTCTCTCCCGGCCAAATCCCGCTCAAGGCCGGACAGAAAGTGCGGCATGCCCAGTTTGGCACCGGGCTGGTGGTCGGCCTGGACGAAGGGGTGGCTACCATTGCCTTTGGCGATGGGGTACGCAAACTGGCCTTGCGCTATGCCCGGCTGGAAGTGGTGGGATAACACCTGGGCAGACTTCAGTTTGATTTCAGTCTGTTGAGCTATCGTATCAATGAACGCGAAAGAGCCTTATTCGCTTCCTCCGGGTGCAACTGTTCGGTTTTCTTTCCAGGCAATTCCAGCCATGATAGTGCTAGTGAAACCCCTTCTACGCAACCTCTTTTTTTTGTGTGCTGGCTGGGCGTGGGCACACGGCGGACACTATTTGCCAGCTTCCGGGCCGGGCGCCACCGATTTCAAACCGGCCAAAACTCTTCCAACTGTTCAGCTTCGCTCCCACCAGAACAGGGCCGTGGTGTTTCCCCCCCAGGGTCCGGCAGTGGTGCTCTTCGGCTACACCCAGTGCCCGGACGCCTGCCCGCTCACCCTGGGCCGCTTGCTGCCCGCCTACGAAGCCCTGGGCTCCCCCCCAAACCTGCGGTTGATGCTGCTCAGTGTGGACGAGCGCGACACGCCCCAGACGCTGCAAAAATATCTACGGGGTTTTGCCCCTGTCCAGGGACTCACCGGCCCGCCCGAAGCCATTCGCCAGATTGCCGAAGCTGCCAGGGTCGAGTACAACCTGGCGCCGGGAGGACGGTTGGTCTTCCACACCGACGCCATGGCCCTCCTGGATTCCCAGGGCCGTCTGGTGCGGATGTTGTATGGGGTCAGCCGCCTTTCCACCGCTAAACTGAAGGAAGAAGTAGCCAGTTTGCTGAGGTAACCATGCCAAGACTTGCCGTTCTACTGTTGGTTTTTTTGGCGCTGGGTTCGATAGGGGCCACACCCGCACAGCCCCCCACCTACCACGGGGAAGTGGCCGACATCCTGCAAGCCAATTGTGCAGGCTGCCATACCGAAGGGGGCATGGCCCCCTTTCCGCTCGACGATGCGCGCTGGGCCAGGAATATGGCCGCGGCCATAGCCGATTCGGTAAAGCAGGGCCGAATGCCACCCTGGCCCCCCGGAGAAGGTACTCCGCCGCTCAAAGACGAGCGCAAGCTCTCTGCGAGTGCCAGGGCTGCCCTGGTGGCCTGGGCCGAAGCGGGCGCACCCTTGGGCGACCCCAGACCGGTGGCGGCCAAAGCCGCCCCCCCGGTACCGCAGCCCGACCTGATAGCCGGCCTCAACCCGCCCTACACCCCCGACGATGCGCTGCTGGACGATTACCGCTGCTTCCTGATGCCGGCTACCTTCGACAGCGACACCTACGTAACCGGCTACAAAATCATTCCCGGCGACAAGCGCAGCGTGCACCACGTGATCTTGTTCCTGATCGGCCCCGATATGGTGGCGGCTGCCGAGGCCAGGGACCGGGCCGAGGCGGGCCCTGGTTGGAAATGCTTTGGCGGGCCGGGCCTCAGCAGCGACCCCCGCAACATCGGGGGCATTCTGGGGTTCTGGGTACCCGGAGGCGGTGCGACCATGCTGCCGGAGGGTACCGGACGGCTTTTGCGGGCGGGCAGCCGGGTGGTCATGCAGGTGCACTACAACACCTCTTCGGGGGCCAACCCCGATGCCACCCAGATGGCCTTGTACCTGGCCCCCAGAGGCACCCAGCTCAAACGGTTGGTGGGTATGACCCTGGCGGCACCTGTCGAAATACGCTGCCCCCCGGGTGTCACCGGCGAGCAGTGCACCCGCGAGTACGCCCGCGCCAGAACCGAGCTGGGCTTCATTGCCGACTGGATTCATCTGCTGTGCAACACTTCCATCGAGGGCTATGCCCAGCGCAATGTGGGCGACGGCAGCCGACAGGTCACCACCTGTGACTGGACAGCACAGAGCAATATGGAAGTCTACGGCGTGACCGCCCACATGCACCTGCGGGGGGTGGAGTTCAGGGTTGAGGTCAACCCTGGGAGCCCCGCTGCCAGGACCCTTCTTTACATTCCGCAGTGGAACTTTCAGTGGCAGGGTGAGTACTGGTACCAGACCCCCCTTCGCCTGCGACAGGGCGACCGGGTGCGGGTGACCTGCGTCTACGACAACAAGTCGGCCATTCCTGGTCCTGGCGGTGAGCCGCTCCAGCCCCGCTACATGACCTGGGGCGAAGGTACCACTGACGAGATGTGTTTGGGTTCCCTGTTTGGGGTGAGGTAGTAGGAGAATAACTGTGTGGTGCAGGGCGATACCGCCAATCATGGCCATCTGGGTTTGGGGGCTTGCTACGCTGGGCTGGGCCCAGCCCAGCGACCCGCTGGTGCTGGATCGCTGCCAGGCCATTTTCCAGACCCTGCGCCCACAGTTTGCCTATGCTGAGCGGGCCGCGCCCCAGCGCTTCTTTTTGCGGGTGGTGCTGGGGAGTGAGGGTTTGCCGGTGGCCCGCATGACGGTAAACTTTGACCTGACCCCGGTTCCGCTGGGGCTGGAAGACATTGCGGTGGTGGCGCTCGAGCGTCCACTTCAGGATGCCTTGCGGCTGCGCAACCAGCTAGCCCGCCGCTTCGAGGGTGTGCTGCAAAATATCAACCTGGGCAACTGGTATGTGGCAGAACCCAGAGGATATCGCTGCTTTCTAACCTTCCAGGGCCGGGTGGTGGGGGTGTTGGTGCTGGGGAGGAGCCTGGATCCCCTTTCCGACCCCCGCTGGCAGGCCGCCTATCAGCGTTCGCCGGTACGTTTTCCGGCGGTGGAGCCGGTGATCCGGTAATGCTACAAGCGCTCTGGCCCTGGCTGCGGTATTTGGCTTTTCCTATCCAACGGCCACCGCAATGAAAACGGTTGACTGGAGACCTGATCAACGGGCTCGTATCAGAAGGTTGTAGGTCGCCGAATGGCTCAGAGATTTGAGGGGTATCATATAAAGTTCTGGTTTATATTGACTTCGTGAACCTGGTGGTCGGCCCCCCGGCTTCCGGCAAGACCACCCGCTTGCTCGAGGTGGCCCAGTCCTTTTTGCGCCAGCGCAAACGGGTCTGGTGGGTATGCCTGCCGGCGCAAAAAGCCTATGTCTATCGGCGGGCCACCCAGGGGGGCGCGGTGCTGGGCCTCGAGGTGCTGACCTCGCAGCAGCTCTACTACCGCTTGCTGGCGGCCAGCTTTGGCCTCAAGCCCATCCTGACCGGGCCGGGCCGGGTGGCGCTGGTGGGCGAGGCCCTTCTAACAGAAGACGGCCCACGGCCCAACCCTGGCGAGGCCCGTCTCTTTGCTCGCGCTATCGCTGAGGCCAAACGCAACGGGGTGAAACCCGAGGAGGTTCCGCCCATCAGCCCCGAAGCCCGGCGTTTGCAACGGGTCTATGCCCGCTACGAAGAACTCAAGTCGTCCTGGGGACGCTGGGACTACGACGACTTTCGCTCGGGAGCGCTGGCGTTGCTGCAAAGCGGTCAGGCTCATCTCGAGGCCGACCTGGTGGTGGTGGATGGCTTCCGCGAGTTGAGCGCCCTGGAGCTACGCCTCCTAGAGGCCTTGTCCAGGCGAATCCCGGTCTGGGTCAGTTTGCCCGAAGCCCCGCCAGGGTTTACCCCCAACGAGCGGACGATCCCCTCTCGGGACGGGCCAGGCCCGTACACCATGCGGACGATCCCCTCTCGGGACGGGCCAGGCCCGTACACCATGCGGACGATCCCCTCTCGGGACGGGCCAGGCCCGTACAACAAGCGGCCGACCCACTCC